>Ga0214471_10003553_pt1 | contig 12075 bp, 17 predicted proteins | sample RVTome_5_FD_207665 | JGI IMG/M metagenome (GOLD analysis project Ga0214471, IMG submission 207665) | Soil microbial communities from uranium-contaminated site in the Upper Colorado River Basin, Wyoming, United States - RVT142D155 | ecosystem: Environmental > Terrestrial > Soil > Contaminated >... | reverse complement strand
ATGCTGCACAGCGGACCGGCGCGCGTCTTCAACCGGGAAGAAGACGCCTTCGCCGCGGTGGCAAACCGCAAGATCAAAGAAGGCGACGTCGTCGTCATTCGCTACGAGGGCCCCAAGGGCGGCCCGGGTATGCGCGAAATGCTGGGCGTCACGGCAGCGCTCGTCGGCGAGGGGCTGGGCGACAGCGTGGCACTATTGACGGACGGCCGATTCTCGGGCGCGACGCACGGTCTGATGGCCGGGCACGTGGCGCCGGAGGCTGCTTCGGGCGGGCCGATTGCCGCGGTGCAGGAGGGCGACACCATCACCTTCGACGTTGAGAAGCGCGAGCTGAACGTCGAGATCAGCGACGAGGAAATGCAGCGTCGGCTATCGGAGTGGCGCGAGCCGGAGCCCCACTACACGACGGGCGTCTTCGCGAAGTACGCAAAGCTGGTGTCGTCCGCGTCGGAGGGCGCTGTTACTCGCTAGCCAAGCGGTCGAAGAACAGCTGGCTCAGGTGAAGATGGTCGGGACGTCATAGACGGCAAATCGCTTGTCCCGCGTGACAATGCTCAAGCCTTCGATGGCTGCTTGGGCGACGAGCATGCGATCGAAGGGATCGTTGTGATGTCGAGGCAGCGCACCGGCTGCGTAGGCATGATCCAGGGAGATCGGCAGCGGACGAAAACGCTCACGCTCTAAATTGTCCAGGAAGTGCGACGGGGCACGTAGCTTCCCTGAGGCTTCCTTTATCGCAATCTCCCAGATTGACGCCGCGCTTACGAAAACATCCAGCTCGTTCATGATTGCTTCACGGGCGTTCGAAGAGAGTTCCGGATCATCCTCTAGCCACCAGAGCAGGACATGCGTATCCAGCAAGAGGCTCAATCAGCTTCCCCACGGAAGGCTGCTGCGACTTCCTCCGGCAGCTCGTCGAAGTCGTCGGCGATCCATATCTGGCCCTTTAATCCGCCAGGCCGACGGGGTAGTGTGGGTTCTATGTAGCGGACAAGCCTGGCGAGCGGCTTGCCGGCCCTGCACACGATCACCTCTTCGCCTTGCTCTACGCGTTCGAGGAGGCGGGAGAGGTTGGTCTTGGCCTCGTGAATATTGACCCTCATAGACTAAGCTTAGCTAAACTTTGCTAAATAGTAAATCGCACGGCCGGGCCGAATCTGGTACTCCACGACGGGCGGTGCGCACTCTGCCTTCGCATGTTGATGCAGTGCCTGGGGTTACCAGGGCACGGGCGCGATGATCTTGTCGTAGTCGTCGCCGAGCCAGGACTTGAGGCCTTCATTGCCGGGCGGGCCGAAGAGCTCGAAGCGCACTTTGCCGGCGCCCGGCTCCAGGTAGCCCATGTAGCGCTGGATCGCCGGCGCGTCCGGTGGGAGCTCCATCTGCACGACCGTGTTGTCCTTCGACTCGAAGCCGCCGGCGACGAGCTGAGCACCCTCGGCGACAGCCGTCCTCAACGAGTCGAGGATGTCGGGCGTCCAGAAGCCGATGTGCTGCACGCCTTCGCCGTGGGTGGCGAGGAACTCCGTCATCTGGTCATTCTCGCCGGCGCCGGGCTGAATCAGCTCGAAGGCGAAGCCGGTGCCGTCGCGGCCACCGTAGGCGAGGCGGCGGCCGTTGTCGCGGTCGCGGATGTGCCAGATGTCGAGGCCGAGCATGCGCTTGTAGCGGTTGATGACATCGTCGATGTCTCTGACGACGATGCCGACGTGAAAGGCGACAGGTAGGGGTGGTGCGCTCATCGTTGCGTCTCCTTAATGTGTGAGGTCGATCAGCCAGCGGCGGAAGATGGTTCGTACGCTGGTCAGCGCCAACGCCGCGACCACGATGAGCAAGCCATTGCTCAGCGGGTTCGGCGCCAGGCTGAGGCCGAGAACTGTGCCAGCTGCCGGTGGGTGCTCCGTGTCCGTCGCGGCCATTAGGAGCATGACGATACCGACGCCGACGGCAGCCGCGATGTCCGTCACGAGGCTGGCCTCGAACGGCTCGTCCGCCCAGCCGTGGACGATCGCGCCGATCGCGAGGCCGACGACGATCGCGATCAAGTGACCGCCCAGGACTCGCCTGGGGCTAGAGAGACTTGAGTGCGGCGAGATGAAGATGATGAAAGCGCTGGAGGCGATAGCCGTGACGATGGCGACGTTGGTCAGGTTGTCCTGCAGAGCGACCACGACGGCGAGAGTGCCGGCGGCGAGCGACGCCTGCAGCAGGTAGCGGCGCCAGCGGCGGCGAAAGTGGCGGTCCAGCAGATAGGCGCCGCGCGTCAAGATGCGCCGGCGACTCTGGATGATGCGCGCGGGCATCGGGGCGTGGTGGGCCCGGGGACGAGCGATGCCGCTGATTCCGGGAATCAGCGGACCGCCGAAGTGGGGCCGGTCCGTGACCGTGAGGGAGAAGCCGGCGGCCCGAAGTTGCGATTCGGTTTCCTGGCTGAGGTTGCAGCCGCCGGAGAACCAGCCGTAGACGGGCTGGACGAGCTTCTGGGCTGGCGCGGTCAGCACACCGCCCCGAACATGTTCGACCAGGCGCAGCTCGCCCTCCGGCTTGAGGACGCGGTGCAGCTCCTGCAGAGCGAGCTGGAGGTCGTGGACGCTGCAGAGGACGAGGGTGACGACGGCGCAGTCGAACTCGTCGTCGGCGAAAGGGAGGGCTTCGGCGGGGGCTTCGACGGTGTGGACTTTGTCGCGCGCCTCGTCCGGCAGGCCGTCGATACGGGGCTGGATGCGCTTCGCCATGTGAGGGTCGGGCTCGGTGAGGTAGAGGGCTTCGACCTTCGACCAGTCGTAGTAGGGCAGGTTGGCGCCGGTGCCGGCGCCGAGCTCGATGATGCGGCCATGGGCCTCACCGGCTGCGAAACGGCGGTGCGGCTCCATCTTCGAACGGCTGGCGGGCTCGATGAAGCGGTCGTAGGCGGCGGCGAACCAACGGTGTCTGACGCGAGGCGGATGGATCGCCATAGGTTCAGGTCTAGGGCTGCAGTAGGCCGAGGAGGGTGACGCCGCCGTCCAGGATGATGTTCTGGCCGACGATCATCTCCGACTCCGGGCCGCAGAGGAAGGCGACGAGGTTGGCGACGTCCTCCGGGGTGACGTGGCGCCCGGCGGGGATGTTACGCAGCAGGTGGGTGCCGAACTCGTCCGGCATGGCGGCGACGCCGGAGGAGTCCGAGACCCAGCTGGGGCAGACGGAGTTGACGCGGATGTGCTTCGGGGCGAGCTCGACGGCGAGGTAGCTGGTCAGGGTGTCGAGAGCTCCCTTGGTGACACCGACGGCAGCGTAGTGGGGCGTGTAGCGCTGGGCGCCGAGGCTGGTGAGGTTAACGATGGCTCCGCCGTGCTGCTCCATGAGGGGTATAGCTTCCTTGGCCGCGAACCAGGGTCCCAAGACATTCGTTTCGAAGGTTGTACGGAGGTGTTGCGGCAGGGAGGCGATGGCGTTACGGGGCCGTTCGAGGCCGCGGGCGGCGCTGTTGACGAGGATATCGAGGGTGTCCCAACGGGTCTTCAGGTCCGAAAAGAGGGCGTGAAGTTCGTCGAGGTCGCCGACGTTGGCCTTGATCGCGATGGCGTTGGCGCCGAGCTCGGTCAGCTCCGCGACGACGCGGTCCGCCGCGTCCTGGCGGTGGCCGTAGTTGACGACGACGTCGGCGCCAAGGCTGCCGAGCTTGAGCGCGATGGCGCGGCCGATGCCGCGTGAGGCGCCGGTGACGAGGGCGTGTTTGCCGGAGAAGGGTTTGTTAGGAGCCACGTCAGCATTCTACAGAGGGTAGATGGCAGAAAACAGGTTTGCCGTGCTGGCGTAAGCAGGCGTGCATTGCCATGGGTATATTACAATGCAAGTATTTGATACAATGCCAAGGATGATTACAATGTACACGTCGGCTACAATGCAGCGCCGCCCGGCAGGCGCGTGAGGTGGGAGATGCGTGAAATCTGGGCGAGTGTGACGGAACGAGGACAGGTGACTATCCCGTCCGAAGTGCGCAAGCTGCTGGGGTTGAACAAGCGCGACAAGGTGGTGTTTGCGCTGGAAGACGGGCACGTCATGTTGAAGCGTCCACGCTTCGCGACTATCGCCGATGTTGCTGGTTCGGTGCCGGCGCTCGATCCGCCCCGAGATTGGAAGCAAGTGGAGCAGGACGCCAAGGATGAAGTGGTGGAGCGCTACATTCGCAAGATGCGGGAGGGTGACGCGTGAGGTGGGTCGACACGAACGTGTTCATCCGCCTCCTTACGCAGGATGACCCCGCTAAAGCAGAAGCCAGCGGAAGATTCTTCACCTCACTCGACGCAGGGCAGGATGAGGCGGCGACCAGTGAGATGGTTGTCGGCGAAGTAGTCTACGTGCTTTCGGCCCGCGGCCACTACGGCATGTCCCGAGAGGGTATCCGGGATCGGTTAGCGCGCATGTTGGAGTCCCAAGGGTTGAGAATTGCCGGCAAAGAGGTCCTCTTGCGGGCGCTGGACTTCTACGTCGCGTATCCCCGGCTCGATTTCGAGGATGCGCTTAGCGTGGCTCACATGGAGGCACGCGGTATCAGCGACATCGTCAGCTACGACCGCGGCTTCGACGCGGTCGACGGCGTCACCCGCATCGAACCGTAGGCCACTGCAGCCACTGCGGGGCGGCGAGGCGGCCTACTGGCGGGGCGAGGGTCAGCCGGCGGGGCTAGGTCCTTCGCTGAGGCTCAGGATGACAGTTCGGGGTGTGGTCTGACGATGGGGGCCGCTCTTCCTACGAGGGCCTCAGGACGAGCGATCCTGGTTCTCGGTATCAGTCTGTTGGCGACCCCTTTGATAGATCAGGCTCGCGGCCGAGGTTGCGGGGGATGTAGTAGCGGCGGCCGTGGAGGCGGTCCGGGAGGTAGGTCTGGTCCGGGGCGACGCCGGTTTCGTGGTCGTGGGCGTAGTCGTAGTCCTTGCCGTAACCGAGGCCCTTCATTAGCGGCGTGACGGCGTTGCGCAGGTGGAGGGGGACGGGGTCGTTGCGGGTGCGCTCGACGTCGGCGAGGGCGCGGGTGTAGGACGCGCCGACGCTGTTGCTCTTGGGCGCTAGCGCGAGGTAGAGGGCGCATTCGGCCATGGGGTAGAAACCCTCCGGCATGCCGATGAAGTGGACGGCCTGTTGACAGGCGGTGGCGAGGCTCATCGCCTGCGGGTCGGCGAGCCCGACGTCTTCTGAGGCGAGGATGACCATGCGGCGGACGATGAACAGCGGGTCTTCGCCGGCCTCGATCATGCGAGCTAGCCAGTAGAGCGCGGCGTCGGGGTCGGAGCCGCGCAACGATTTGATGAAGGCGCTGATCGTGTCGTAGTGGGCGTCGCCCTGGCGGTCGTAGAGGTAGGTGCGGTGCTGCAGCGCCTCTTCGATGACGGCGCGGGTCACGGTGCGTTTCTCCGCCTGCGGTGCGACGGACATGGCGGCGGCTTCGAGGGCGTTGAGGGCGATGCGGGCGTCGCCGCCGACTGAGGCCGCGAGTGCCTCGAGTGCGTCGGGCTCGAGCTCGACGTGGAGGTCGCCGAGGCCGCGTTCGGGGTCGGTGACGGCGCGCTGCAGGAGCTCGGCGAGCTGCGGTTCGTCGAGGGCTTTGAGGGTGAAGACACGGCAGCGTGAGAGCAGCGGGCCGATGACCTCGAACGAGGGGTTCTCGGTCGTGGCGCCGATGAGGGTGATCGTGCCGTCCTCGACGTAGGGGAGGACGGCGTCCTGTTGCGCTTTGTTAAAACGGTGGATCTCGTCGATGAAGAGGATGGTGCGGTTGCTGTACCCGGGCCTGAAGGCCGGGGCTTGAGAGTCCGAGGCTGCCGCGCCGGTCGAAGACTCGGGCGTTCGCCCTACGAGAGCCTCAGGGTGAGCGGAACTAAGCGCTTCGCGGGCTTCGGCGACGACGCGGCGGAGGTCGGCGACGCCGGCGGAGACGGCCGAGATGGCGACGAAGCGGGCGTCGGCGCGGGCGGCGATGATGCGGGCGAGCGTGGTCTTGCCGGCGCCGGGCGGGCCCCAGAGGATGATCGATGGCAACTGCCCGGCCTCGATGAGGCGGCGTAGCAGCTTGCCTTCGCCGACGATGTGCTGCTGGCCGACGTACTCGTCCAGGGTGCGTGGTCGCATGCGGGCAGCGAGGGGGGCGCCCGCGGGGTCGCCCTCGAGGGCGGGCGCGGCGGCGGTGTCGAAGAAGCCGGGTTGTTGTCTGCTGCGCGGCATGACTCATGATAGCGGGCATACGGGCATACGGGCATACGGGCATACGGATACGGGCATACGGATACGGGCAAAGCGTGGCGTTTGTGAATGCTCGGGCCCCGGCGCGACGAATCCCAGCCCTACGGTAGGATTTGGGCGTACGTGATCGACGTAGCTAGCTAGAAGGACGGGACATGGACGCTGAGTACTTTCGGTTCCTCTACGACTACCTTTACTGGGCCCGCGACAAGGTACTGGCGGCAGCCGAGGGGCTGAGCGAAGAGGAGTATAAGCGGGACGTGGGGTTCACCTATCACAGCGTGCGGGGCATCCTGACGCACGCCCTGGCCGGCGAGGCGGTCTGGCTGCCGCGGGCGTGGCGCGAGCAACCGGGACCTTTCCTCCACGAAGACGACGTGCCGACGCTGGCAGCGCTGCGGGAGCGCTGGCAGGCCGAGGAGTCGAAGCAGCGGGCGTACCTGGCGAAGCTGACGGACGCGGAGGCCGCGGGCAGCGTGACGTTCAAGGGTCGTGATGGCAACGACAGGACACTGCCGGTGTGGCAGATCCTGACGATGGAGTTTCATCACACGGTGCAGCATCGTAGCGAGGCGGCTGAGGCGCTGACGATCCTGGGGCACTCGCCGGGCGATCTGGACCTGGTGTTTTACACGCGGGAACGGGGGCTGTAGATGAAGCCGGACGAGGCGATGACGCTGTACGAGTACGCGTGGTGGGCGCGGGACCGGCTGCTGACGGCGGCTGACGGCATATCGGATGAGGAATTCGGGCGAGACAACGGGTTCACGTACAGCAGCCTGCGCGGCATCCTCGTGCACGCCATGGACGCCGAGGCGAGCTGGTGCAGCCGCTTCCTGCGGGAGGAGGTCAAACGCCCGCCGGGAGACGGGGAGCTGCTGTCCGTTGCCGCGCTGAGAGAGCGCTGGGCGTTGGAAGAGACGCGGTTGAGGCGCTTCCTGGCGGACGTGACGGAGGTGGCGCTCACGGACGACTTCGTGTTCCAGCGACGCAACGGGCAGGAGATACGCACGCCGCTGTGGGTGCTGCTGACGCACGTTGTGAACCATGGGACACAGCACCGCAGCGAGGCGGCGGAGGCGCTGACGATGGTGGGGCGGTCGCCGGGGAGCCTCGACTTCACGACGTACGTCTGGGAATAACAGGCTGCGGCAAGCTTTAAACGTATAAAAGTTTGCGCTTTTTACTATTTTCACGTGAAAGGCGTTGTAATTCGAAATGGGAAGTGTTAAATCTACGCGTGGCGGGAAGCCTGCACTCATTAGGAGGGTCGCGTGGATAAGATTAACCTGCTAAGTACCCCAGAGAAGGCCATCGCGGGCGGCGGCGTACTGATGCTGATCGCCTCATTCCTCGACTGGTGGCATTACAGCGTTGCTGGATTCGGTTCCGTGGGCGAAGGAGGTTGGGGAGAGCCGGGCTCCATCTGGGGTGTCCTTGCGATCCTGCTCTCAATCGTGCTGGCGGGAATCGTTGTAGCAACGAAGCTTGGCAATATGCAGATGCCGGCTTTGCCGCAGAACGTGACCTGGGCACAGATCTGGGGCGGCGGCGCGGCAGCGGTCGTCGTTCTGGTCTTGTTGAAGGCCTGGCGAATTCAGGCCGCCCCGATTGGCGGATTTGGCATCGGCTTCTTCCTGGGCGTCATCGCAGCCGCTGCGATCGCTTACGGAGGCTACATGCTGTACACGGAGCAGAAGGCAAAAGGCTAGCATCCTCTCTAAACGTTACAAAGGAGCCGCCGCAAGCCGGCGGCTCCTTTGCGTCCAGATGCCCTGTATGCTCGTGGGACTCGGGAGGCGTCCATGAACGACCAAACAGCTGAAGTGATGAGCGCGCGGTGGGAGCAGCGGGTGTATCCACCTTACGACGCGTTGCACGGGACGCCGGACGCGATGCTGTGGCGCAAGGTGACGGTCGAGACGCCGCGGGGCAGCACCGCGTTCGAGCAGACGGACTACGGGCATCCCGGCAGGCTGAACCCATGGGAGCCGCGCGGTGTGGCGTCCGGGCTGACGGCGAAGCTGTCGCAGCTACAGGCGGTCGCGGAGGCGCTGGCGGCGCTGCAGGAGTAGACAGCGTGCGGGTGCCAAGAGACCGGGTGACCCCTCAGCCCAACCCTCTCCCTGAAGGCGAGGGGATTGCGCCGCCGCCTTTCGGGCTGCAACAGAGACCGATGCCAAGATGACGTTTGTTGACGGACAGCGGCGGTTTTTGATCCGGCGCGACGGCTGGTTGCAGCCGTTGGTGTTCCTTGTGGGGCTGGCGCGCGACTCGAACAGCTACGTTGCGATCGAGGGAGACCGGCTGCGGGTGCGTTTCGGGTGGTTCTTCAATCAGACGTTCGCGCTGGGTGACATCGAGGCGGCCGAGACGATGCGCTGGCCGTGGTACTACGGGCTGGGCTGGCGAGCGAACCTCGCGGGGTTGATCGGCGTGGTCGCGAGTCTGCGGGGCGTCGTCGGCATCCGGTTGCGGGAGCGCCAACGGGTGGGCGGCATCGTGCCCTTCGTCAGGTTGGGCTGCGACCGCCTGGCGGTCAGCCTCCGCGAGCCGGAGGACTTCATCGCGGCGTTGCGGCGGGCGGGAGTCGGCATAGACCCGCGGTAAGCCCTCAACACTGAAGAATCGCTGTCGATCATTAGTTGATGATTCCATTGCATAGGCCGGCGGCGGGATGAATCTGGGCGCCAAGTGGTGGACGGCCTGGTCGGTTGCCCTGGGCGCGCCAATCGCCCTGGTCGCGGCGCTGCTGTTGCTATTCCCCGTGTACGATCGTCCCTTTGGTACGTTCAGCTTCCATTTCTACGCCGTATCCGTCGTCACGATTCTCGCGGCGATTGCCTGCGTATTCGTCATCGGGATGACGCAGTCGTTCCGGGAGACACGGCTGCTGTTCCTGGGGCTCGGCTTCCTGAGCATCGCAGCGATTTTCGCCGTACACGGACTGGGCACGCCGGGCCACTTCCACGCTGAAGCCCACGCCGAGCTGCGCGTGAGCAGCTGGCTCAGCGTCACCGTTGGGGCCTTGTTCATTTTCCTCAGCGTGGCTCGCCTCCCGGAGAAGGCGGAGGCGTTTATCGGCCGCTACGGCACGTACATCCTCGGGGCGACGGCGGCGCTGATGGGACTGTACATCGGAATGTCATTCGCCTCACCGGACTGGCTGGCCTTCCTGCCGTACGAGAGCCGCAACGTGCAGTTGACCGGCACGGCCATTACTCTCGGGCTGCTGGGCTTGAGCGCAATCCGTTACTTTCAGGCATTCATGTTCGCGCGGCTGCTCTCGCAGTGGGCGATGTTCTGCCTCGTGGTGCTGCTGATGGAAGTGCAGCTTTCGATGACGTTCGGGCGTTACTGGGCGTACTCGTGGTGGATCTATCACGGCCTGTACGCGCTGGCGTTCCCGATCCTGTTCGGCGCCTGGTTCCTGGAGATCCGCCGCGCCGGGACGGTCCGTGCGCTGGCAGAAGCACTTTCGATGCGAGACGCGGTGGCTCAGCTGAGCCGCGGCTACTCGAAGCCGATCGCTGACCTCGTCGAGGCGATTGAGTGGAAGGACCGCTACACGCACGGTCATGTCAGGCGCGTTGCAAGCTACGCCGTGATGATCGGTAAGGAGCTCGGGCTTCCGGGCAGTGAGCTGCGCAACCTGGCGCTGGGCGCGCAATTGCACGACGTGGGAAAGATCAGCGTGCCGGACAACATCCTCGGTAAGCCGTCGCGGCTGACGCCTGAGGAGTTCGAGGTCATCAAACAGCACGTCGAGCGTGGCTATGAGATCGCGAAGTCGGTGAAGGCGCTGGACGGCGCTGTGGACGGGATCCATCTGCACCACGAGCGGTGGGACGGCGCGGGCTACCCGCTGGGCCTCGCGGGCGAGGCGATACCGCTGCAGGCGCGCATCGTCGCGGTCGCGGATGCCTACGACGCGATGACTTCGGGCCGTGTGTACCAGCCCGCGGTGACGGACGGCGCGGCGTTTTCGGAGATGGAGCGATGCCGGGGGACGCACTTCGACCCGCGCTGCGTCGACGCGTTCTTGACGGCGCTGCGGAAGGCCCGTGACGAAGGTGAGTTCCCGATGGTACAGACAAGCCTGGAGCACAGCCACGGGGCCGCGGCCTAGGGCGGTTGATCAAGCCCCCATAGCCCAGCGTTCCTCGAAGTCCAGAGGAGGCTTGAGCACGGCTCAGGGCCGGAGGGCGGCTGTCGGCGCAACGGGGCTGGCTTCCCCAATGCCTGCCTGAACACGGATTAGCCGTGGATGCCAGGCTGAAAGGCAATTCCTGGGCGCTGGAAGGAGATGTCAGGGCCCTCGTGTCAGAGGGCGGCCTCCAGCGGCTCTTCGGTCACTTCGCCAGCGTGGATCTTGTAGGCGCGGACGATGGGGTTCTCGGCGTCCTTCAACGAGACGAGCACGTAATAGGCGCTGGGATAGAGGTCCGTGGGTGGGTCCGTGCCTTGCCACTGTGAGAGGCGAACGTCTGTCGGTGAAGGGTAGGCTTCGCTGGCGACGTGGGAGTGGTAGATGACTAGAACCTGCCAATCGTTGTCATCGATGTCGCGCTCGATGCGCAGGATGTCGCGCGGGTCGATGTTGTAGCGGAACGGGCTTGCCTCGCTGTTCTTCGTCCGATAGAAGCGCGTAGCGGTGCCTTCCTTGCCGGCGATGATGCCGCAGCATTCGTTAGGCAGGTCCTCGGTTGCGTGGGCGATCATCTCGTCGATCATGGCCTGGGGTAGCCGAAGGGTCATTTGCGGTTCGGCGACGTTCTAGATGCCCGGCGCGCTTCGCCGAAGGCAACGGCCTCAAGGATGAGTGCGGTAAGGGCGTCAGACGGGAGTGGCTTGCCAGGGCGCAAGACAACGTGCCGGGTTTGCTTCGTCGAGCCTTGAAGGATGGCAGCGGGGTCGTCGAGATGGACGCCTTGCTCAAACAGGAACTTTACGCTGTCGTCAGACGGGAAGGCGCCACAGACGTAGCCAGCGACCGGATGCCGGAAGGCGACAGCACGCCAGCCGGGGTAGCCGGTTTCGGTCAAGACTGGGACCGTGTCTCTGACGAGGAGTCGTATTCGGTCCACCAGCTCCGCGATCTCCGGGCTGAACGGTTCGAGGATTGCCTCGGGAGAAACAGTAATACGGTCCAACCTGCTTACCAGTCTCGCACGTCGCCGTCGTCGAAGCAGGAGCCGGGGGCGAGGCGCATCGAGAGGAACATGGGGCTGGAGGGCGGCAGAGTGGCGTGGGTGGCCCAGTGCTCGCGTTCGGCCTCGGGGAGCCGCGTAAGGTCCGACCAGGCGACGTGTATCGCGTCTTCTTCCGGCGCGATGCCGAAGTCGAGCGACCAGCCGCCCTGCTGGCGCACGCGGCCCACGGTGTCGGTGCGGATGATGGAATAGGCGGCGCCTTCGCGGTAACGGTCGAGAACCGCGGTTGCGAAGTGAAGCTGAAGAAGCGCCGGATCGCCGGCGACGAGTGCGCGTCGCACCGTGACGCGGTAAACGCCCTCGTACTGAGCCTCTCGACTCATCGCGTGTCGGCTTTTGACGCAGGGGAGGAGGCGTCCACGACGTGCACACAGCGGCGCATTTTTGCGTAGAAGTCGGGCGTGAAGGACGTCATGGCGTGCTGACTCCGACCGTGTTCGGCGCAGTGCTCGATGACTTCTTCAATCGTCTCGCCGTAGGTCTGGAACTCACAGTCCACGCCAACGTCACGGCAATTGAGGTAGTAAGACATACCAGGCTTCCTCCGCTGATTCAGGCGGCGCGGAAGACGGCGCGAAGTGCGCTGCCTCCCGCGCCGTCATCGAACGAATGCTAGGGCTTCTCGACTGGGACGTCGACC
>Ga0214471_10003552_pt1 | contig 12075 bp, 9 predicted proteins | sample RVTome_5_FD_207665 | JGI IMG/M metagenome (GOLD analysis project Ga0214471, IMG submission 207665) | Soil microbial communities from uranium-contaminated site in the Upper Colorado River Basin, Wyoming, United States - RVT142D155 | ecosystem: Environmental > Terrestrial > Soil > Contaminated >... | reverse complement strand
AAGGTAGTGATCGAGAATTACCCGGAGGGCGATGGCGAGTTGCTGGAGGCGGTCAACAACCCGGAGGATCCGTCGGCCGGCACCCGCAAGGTACCGTTCGGCCGCGAGATCTATATCGAGGCCGAGGACTTCATGGAGCACCCGCCGAAGAAGTTCTTCCGCCTGGCGCCCGGCCGCGAGGTGCGGCTGCGCTATGCCTATTTCATCACCTGTAACCGGGTGATCAAAGACAAGGCCGGCAACGTCGTCGAGCTGCGCTGCACCTACGACCCGGCGACCCGCGGCGGCAACGCACCCGACGGCCGCAAGGTGAAGGCGACCCTGCACTGGGTGTCGGGGGCCGACGCCATGCCGGCCGAGGTGCGGCTTTACGACCACCTGTTTGCCAAGCCCGACCCGGGCGGCGACGATTTCCTCGCTGAGCTGAATCCGAACTCGCTGGAGGTGCTGAAGGGGTGCCGGCTGGAGCCGGCGTTGGCGAATACCGCGGCGGGCGAGACGGTGCAGTTCGAGCGTTTGGGGTACTTCACCCCCGACGCCGGATCGCGGCCCGGACGGCCGGTCTTCAACCGCACGGTCAGCCTCCGCGACACGTGGGCAAAGGTAAGGGGGCAAAAGTGAAGGCGCGGGAGTGAACGGCCGGGCACGACCGATGACTACAGGTGCGCCGGCTTGCCCTTGACGTTTTTGTAGAGCACGCCCTGGCGTAGCGCCATGATGCGCGCGTGCTCGGCCCGCGCCGCTTCGTCCATGTCGGCCGCGGGCGGCGCCTCATGGATGAAGTGGTCGAAGCGGTCCACGCCGCGCACCAGCCACGCCGAATCGCCCTCGGCGCTCATCTGTTGCACGTGCGGTGCGATGTAACGGACGGCGACGCCGATGCGACGGTCGTCGGCGCGGTTGGGCTCGGAGCCGTGCACGGTGCGGATGTTGTGGAGCGACGCCTCGCCCGGCTGCAACTCCAAAAAGACCGCGTTCGCCTCGTCGACCTCGACCTCGATCTCTTGGCCGCGGGTCAGCAGGTTCCTGGCGTCGAAGGTGTCGCGGTGGGGAATCTGGTCCCAGGCGTGACTGCTGGGGATCATCTTCATGCAGCCGGACGCCCGCGTCGCCGGCGACAGCGCGATCCACACCGTCACCACATCGGGCTTCGAAAGCCCCCAATAGGTCGAATCCTGGTGCCAGGACACGAACGCCCGGTCGCGCGCCTCCTTAACAAAAAGACTGGTGCCCCACACCATGACGTCGGACCCGAGCACGTCTTCGACCGCGTCCAGCACCGCCGCGTGGCTGGCGAGCTCGGCTACCCACGTCTGCAACAGGTAGAGCTTCTGGCCTTTCGAGAGCTCGTACCAGTCGCCGTGCTTGCGCTCGTAAGCCTCGAACCGCCGCCGGTAATTGGCGGCCTCGGCGGCGGATATCACGCGGACAGGATGGACGAAGCCGTCCCTGCTGTAGGTGCGCACCTGAACGTCGGTCAATCGTTTCGGCATCATCGGTGTTTTGCGCTAGCGGCGGCCGGTCAGTAGAGGCGCTTGTTCCACTTGTCGCGCAGCGATTCGAGGTCGAAGAACTCGGCCGCCTTGTCCGCGTCGCCGACGGTCGTGGTGACCGCCGTCTTGGTCACCGTTAAAATCCTTTCATTGGCCTGGCCGATGGCGTCGTGCACCGAAGACGCGGCCTCCGCCGAGGCGACCTTGACGGAGTTGATCGCCTCGAAGGCGGCCCGCTGCAGCCTGCCTGCGGCGGCGTTGGCGGAGCGGTTGACGCTCTCGGAGGCCTGCGCCAGCATCTTGATGACGCGGGCCGCGGCTTGGCGGGCAGCCCTGGTTTCCGGGTCGTCCGGGGCGGCATCGGCGGGGAATTTAAGCGCCGTTTCCTTGGCGGCGCCGACCACCTGCTTCACCGCGTGCTCCTTCACCTCCGCCAACTCCCCGAACGCGGAATCGACTTCTTTCTGGATGATCGCCGTCGCCTCCGCCGCCTGCTTCGCGAGCGCCCTCAACGACTGCTGCGCCTGCATGTTGAGCTCGATGGTGGCCTGTTCGGCCTGTTTCAAGATCTTGTCGGCGGCGAGCACGGCGGTCTTCTCGTCGCCGCCTTGCCGGACATCCTGCATCAACTCGGCCGCCGTCTGAGCCGCGCCCTTGCGGATGCCGCTGACGGCGCTCCTGGCCTCGGCTTTGAGGCTTTCCGCCGCTGCGTCGGCCTCGGCGTTGACCTCGTTGACCGCCCGCTCGGCGTCGGCGGCGATCCTTTCGGCCGCCTCGGCGATGTCGTTGACGAGCTTCTCGACGGCGCTCTTCTCGCCGACGACCTGATCCTTCTCGATCAGGTCGTGCAACATCGCCAAAGAGCGCACGTGCTCGTGGAAACTGGTCGCCATGGTGAACCCCTTCCCTCTTGAGGGTACCCATCACGTTGGTTTTAAACAATTATAAACCAATCGAATCGCAATGAAACCTGCAATGATATTCAAGGGCGCCGGTTGCCGCCGCATCGCCGAAGCGGGCCCGAGACCAACGCCGCCAAGGACTTTGTTCTATCCTGTTTTCAATAAGTTAGCGGTTGACAGCCGCGATTCCGTTGTGGCCGGACTGGCGCACCGTGCCGGCCGCCGCCGTTTTCCGGTTGGCGTTGGCGGTCGAAACCCCCTATCTCTCAAGCCATGACCGCAGCCCTCAAAAACCTGATCGGCCTCGACCGCGGCGAGCTCCGGGCCGAGTTGGAGGCAATCGGCGAGCAGCCGTTCCGCGCCAAGCAGCTTTGGCACTGGATCTATTACCGGGGCGAGACCGACTTCGCCAAAATGACGACGCTCGCCAAGGAGGCTCGCCAGCGATTCGCCGGCCTCTATACCGTCGCGCGGCCCACGGTCTCGCGCGAGCAGGTGTCCGCCGACCGCTCGCGCAAGTGGTTGTTGCGGTTCGCCGACGGCAACGAGGCGGAAAGCGTGTTCATCCCCGAGGAAGACCGCGGCGCGTTGTGCATGTCGTCGCAAGTCGGTTGCACGCTCAGTTGCGCGTTCTGCCACACCGGCACGCAAAGGCTGGTCCGCAACCTGACCGCCGGCGAGATCGTCGCCCAGATGATGGTCGCCCGTGACGCCGTCGGCGAGTGGCCGAGCCCGAAGGACGGGCGGCTGCTCTCCAACATCGTGATGATGGGCATGGGCGAGCCGCTCTACAACTTCGACAACGTCAAGAAGGCGATCCACATCATCATGGACCAGGAAGGCATCTCGATCTCGAGGCGCAAGATCACGCTTTCGACCTCCGGCGTGGTGCCGATGATGGCGCGCTGCGGCGACGAGATCGGCGTCAATCTGGCGGTCAGCCTGCATGCCGCCACCGACGAGCTGCGCGACAAGCTGGTGCCGATCAACCGCAAGTATCCGATCGCCGATCTGCTGAAGGCGTGCCGGGCCTATCCCGGCGCCAACAACGCGCGGCGCATCACGTTCGAGTACGTGATGTTGAAAGGCATCAACGATTCACCCGCCGACGCCAAGGAGCTGCTCAGGCTGATCAAGGGCATTCCGGCCAAGTTCAACCTGATCCCGTTCAACCCATGGCCGGGAGCGCCGTTCGAGTGCTCGGACCGGGCGGCGATCAAGAAATTTTCCGAAATCCTGAATGCCGGCGGGCTATCGGCGCCGGTGCGGGTGCCGCGCGGGCGCGACATCATGGCCGCCTGCGGGCAGCTGAAATCCGCGAGCGAGCGTCAGCGCCGCGGCAAAGTCCCGGCCTGACCGGGGAGGACTCCCATGGACGACAAGGCCGCCCTCAAGACCGAAGCCGAAAATGCAGACGACCACGAGATCATCTGCGTCGTCGATCCGATGTGTTCGTGGTGCTGGGGATTCTCGCCGGTGATCGCCGCCATGGACGAGGCCTACGGCGACAAAGCGCCCGTGTGGCTGGTTGCCGGCGGCCTGCGCCCGATGACGTCGCAGACGATGACCGACAAGGCCAAGGCCGAAACCCGGCACCATTGGGAGGAGGTGGCCCGGGCCAGCGGCCAGCCGTTCAACTTCACCTTCTTCGACCGCACGGGATTCGTCTACGACACCGAGCCGGCGTGCCGGGCGATGGTGACGGTGCGCACCCTGAAGCCGCAATCGGCGCTGCCCTATCTGGAGGCGCTGCACCGGGCGTTCTATGCCGAGAACCGCGACGTCACCGATCCGGAACTGCTGGCGGACCTGGCGGGCGGCGTCGGCCTCGACCGCAATATCTTCGCCCAGGTCTTCCCCAGCCGCGAGATGATGTACCAGACCTCGGCCGACTTCTTCCGCGCCCAGAGCATGGGCATCCAGGGCTTCCCGACGGTGGTGCTCAGGAACGGCACGGATTTGCGCCTGCTGGTCGCCGGCTTCGTCGCCTTCGATAAGCTGAAGCTCTATCTCGACGCCTGGATCGAAGGCAGGGCGGATGCGGCGTCCGCCGGCGATGAAAAGGGTGCCGAAAAGAAGGCTTAAGTCTTCCCTACCAGCCGTGGCAGCGGTCCCAGGTGGCGGTAATCCGGCCCCCGCCATCAATGACATGAAAGGCGTCGTAGGCCGCCGCCGTCATGCACACGTGGTTGGGCAATACCCGCACCTTGGCGCCGACCGGCAGCTTCTCGAACGGCAGCGGCGTATCGGCGGTAACGTGGCCATGCTCCTGATGCACGGACGTCACCTTGACGCCCGAGAACGGCGTTCCGGTCCGAATGTCACACACCAGCCCGTAGCCCTGGTCGTCGGGCAGCGCCTGGGTGGCGCGGTCCTTGGAGAGCGCCAGCCCGCCGGCGTCGATCAAGAGCGCGTTCTCGCCCCGGCGGTGCGCGATCACCGAGGCCAGCACGCTGGCGGCGATGTCCGTGACGCCGCAGGTGCCGATGCCGGCCTGGTAGAGATCGCCGAGCAGATAGACGCCGGGCCGCATCTCGGTCACCCCTTCCAGACTCTTGGCGAAGCGCGCCGTCGGCGTCGAGCCGACGCTGACGGTGGGGCACGCGAAGCCGGCGTGGCGGAGGCGCGCGGCGGCGGCGACGGCGGCGGCGCGTTCGTCCTCGGCGATCTTCGCCATCTCGGCCGGCGTCCGGCACTGATACGAATGTCCGGCGTGGGTGAGCACGCCGGCGACGGTGACGTTGCCGCCGGCGACGAGGACCTTGGCGATGTCCAGCAGCCGGGGCGAATCGGGCGCGACGCCGGTGCGGTGCTCGCCGCAGTCGATCTCGATCAGTACCTTAAACGGCCGCCCGTCGCCGGCGATCGCGCTCGCGACGTCGGTGTCGTCGGTGAGGATCTTAAGATCGGCGCCCTTCGCCGTCAGCGCCGCGACGGGGCCCAGCTTCTGCGGCACGATGCAGACGGCATAGGTGACATCCCTGAAACCGTGATCGAGGAAATACTCGGCCTCGCGCAGCGTCGCCACCGTGACGCCGCCGGTGCTCTTTCCTTTTGCGCTAGCGAGCGCCACCTCGGCGACCTCGGCGGACTTGGCGGTCTTCATGTGCGGGCGAAGCGCGACGCCGAGCGCCTCGGCGCGTTCGCGCATCCTCTGGGCGTTGTCGCGGAGGCGCGCCGCGTCGAGGACGAGGGCCGGGGTCAACAGGTCGTCGAGGGTCATGGGCGTTCCCGTCGCCGGGCCGGCGGCCTTATCGGCGGCAAGGTTCATGGCCTCGACTCTATGGGGCGTCCCGGCCTTGCTCAAGTCCCGGTTTCGCCTATACTGCGCCCGCCCTTTTGGCGCCAATCACTCGACGAGGGCAGGGACTCATGAAAAGCGACGTGAAAAAGGTGGTGCTCGCCTATTCCGGCGGCCTCGATACCTCGGTCATCCTGCGCTGGCTGCAGGACACCTACGGCTGCGAGGTGGTGACGTTCACCGCCGATCTCGGCCAGGGAGCCGAGCTCAAGGCCGCGCGCGACAAGGCGAAGCTGATGGGGATCAAGGAGATCTTCGTCGAGGACCTGCGCGAGGAATTCGTGCGCGACTTCGTGTTCCCGATGTTCCGCGCCAACGCCATCTATGAGGACACCTATCTTTTGGGGACCTCGATCGCGAGGCCCTTGATCGCCAAGCGTCAGATCGAGATCGCCGCCAAGGTCGGCGCCGACGCGGTCGCCCACGGCGCCACCGGCAAGGGCAACGACCAGGTGCGGTTCGAGCTCACCTACTACGCGCTGAACCCCAAGATTCGCGTCATCGCGCCGTGGCGGGAATGGGACTTGAACAGTCGCACCAAGCTGATCGAGTACGCCCAGAAGCACCAGATCCCGGTGCCCAAGGACAAGCACGGCGAGGCGCCCTATTCCATGGACGCCAACCTGCTGCACATCAGTTACGAAGGCAAGGCGCTCGAGGATCCGTGGGTGGAGCCGAGCGAAACCATGTTCACCCGCTCCGTCAGCCCCAAGGACGCCCCCGACCAGCCGATCGCCGTATTGATCGACTTCGCGCAGGGCGACCCGGTGGCCGTCGACGGTAACCGGCTCACGCCGGCGAAGCTGCTGCAAAGGCTGAACGAGCTCGCCGGCGCCAACGGTATCGGCCGCGAGGATATCGTCGAGAACCGCTTCGTCGGCATGAAGTCGCGCGGCGTCTACGAGACGCCCGGTGGCACCGTGTTGTTCAAGGCCCGCCGGGCCATGGAGAGCATCACGCTCGATCGCGGCGCCATGCACCTGAAGGACGAAATGATGCCGCGCTACGCCGAGATGGTTTACAACGGCTTCTGGTTCTCGCCCGAGCGCGAGATGCTGCAGGCGGCGATCGACAGGGCCTGCGAGCGGGTGACCGGCACGGTGCGGCTGAAGCTCTACAAGGGCAACGTCATCGTCACCGGCCGCAAGTCGCCGGTCAGCGTCTATTCGCAGGAGACCGTCACCTTCGAGGCCGACTCGGTCTACAACCAACGCGACGCCGAGGGCTTCATCAAGCTCAACGCGCTCCGGCTCCGCCTCAACAAGCGGCTCAAGGACTAGCCCCGGCACCCGAGCCAGTAGGCATAGAGCGCCAACGGCATGAGCGTGATGTCGATGCCGGCCATCGCGGCCGGCCGTGCGACGGTGCGCGTCAGGATATAAGTGCGGGCTTGCGGGTTGGTGCCGCGCACGAACTCCGCCAGTGTCCGCGGCTTACCTGAACCCTTGCCGTAGGAATCGCTCCAGTCGATCTCGTAGGCGCGCTCGGGCTTGCTGCCGGCCGTCGCCATGTTGAGCAGATCGATGCCGCCGCCGCGCCAACTGGCGTAGGCGAGGTCATTGGCGCCCGCGCCGCCCAGCCACTGCGCCGTCAACGCCGTCTCGGCGAGGCGCGGGAACCGTTGGTCGTTGGCGGGCACCGGTCCGAACAACGCGGTGTAAAGGCAGGACGCCGTCAGGTGCACCTTGAAGGCGACGGCGCGCTGGAAGCGCTTGGCCAACTTGTCGACACGGGCGAGGCGGCGGATCAGGAACGCGCCCTCGAGATAGTCGAGGTACTTGCGGAGCGTATTCTTGGCGATGCCGGCCGCCGTCGCCAATTCCTCCATGGTCACCTCGCGGCCGGTGTTGAGGGCGAGGATGGCGAACAGGCGGTTGAGCTCCTGGGCGTCGTTGACGCCGGCGAGGCTGGCCAAGTCCTTGTGCAGCACTCGTTCGGGCACGCCGTCGCGCACGAACGTCGGCGCCGGCGCGCCGTTGCGTTTAGCGAGCACGCCTTCCGGAAAGCCGCCGAAGTTGACGTAGCGGTGGAATTCCTCGTTCAGCGTGACGAGCGCGGCACGACCGAGACTCATCGCCGCCCGCGCGTCGCCGGCGGCGTCGCCGAACAGCGCCGCCTCGGAGTCGCGGAAGCGCAGGAACTCGGCAAACGTCAGCGGCGGCAGCACGAACACCTCGAGGCCCTTGGCGGACGGCACGGGCCCGGTAACCAGCGCCGGCGCCGCGGACGACACCGCCGTGACCATGCGCGCCTTTGGCCACGCCTTGGCGATGCCGACGAGCGCCTGTTGCCAGTCGCGCACGTACTCGATCTCGTCGAGGAACAGCGTCAACGAGGCACTGCCGTCATGGCCGTGGCGGGCGGCGAACAGCTCGACCAGCCGCGCGAGCGCGGCGCCGGTGTAACTGGGCGTCGTCAGGGCGGCGTAGAGGATGCTCCGCGGCGGCGTGCCGCCCCCGATCAGCTCGGCGATCATCTGGCGCAGCAACACCGTCTTGCCGGCGCGCAGTGGCCCCGCCACTACCAGGGCCGCACCGCCTTGCGCCTGCCGCACCCGCTCTGCGAAGGCCGGGAAGAAGGCGCGCCTCGGCGGGTGGCGGAAGCGGATTTCCGTCGCCTCGGTGAACGCCCACCACGGATTGTCGAAGGCAAGGCGGCCGAACAGGTCGTCGTCGGAGATGGTGTCCATGGCCGCCCCTCGCCGCCTCTCGCCCCAAGGCTCCCGCCAACAAGATCACGTCGCTGATTCAATCCGAGGGTTCCGATGCCTAGGATCAACCGCATGAGCTTGTGGCAAGGCTCTGTTTGCCGCCGGCCGCGCCGGAAGTCAAGAAGTTCCTGAAAGGACACGCGAATCCTTAAACCAGCGCATGCACCCGCCGGCGCAGCTCCGGCACCAGTTCGGCTTCAAACCACGGGTTCCGCTTCAGCCAGCCGGTGGTGCGCCAGCTCGGATGCGGGGTCGGCAGGTAACCGGGCAGGTAATCGCGCCACGCCCGCACCGTCTCGGTCAGCGAGCCCTTGGCGCGCCGGCCGAGATAGTATTTCTGCGCATAGCCGCCGACCAGCAGGGTCAGCTGCAGGTCGGGAAGCTGCCCCATCAGCTTCGGGTGCCAGGCGGGCGCGCATTCGGGGCGTGGCGGCCGGTCGCCGCCCTTGGCGTTACGGCCGGGATAGCAGAAACCCATCGGCACGATGGCGACCCGCGATTCGTCGTAAAACACGTCCGCCGGCATGGCGAGCCAGGCGCGCAGCCGCTCGCCGGAGGCGTCGTTCCACGGAATCCCGGACTCGTGGACCTTGGTGCCGGGCGCCTGGCCGACGATCAAGAGGCGCGCGGTCGCTGCCGCGCGCAACACGGGCTTCGGCCCCAGCGGCAGGTGCGCAGCGCACAGCCGGCAGGCGCGTACCTCGGCAAGCAGGGCGGCGAGCGGGGCGTCGAGATCGCCGGCGCCGGCGGCCGGCCGGGAGCGTCGGGCATGCGCGCTCATCGCACCGTCAGGTAGATGAGCGAGAACAGGCGCGCCGGATCGATCCAGGTCCGCTCGGCCGCGAACCCGTGGCCGGCGGCGAGGGCGGCGAATTCGTCGACGTCGTACTTGTAGGAGTTCTCGGTATGGATGGTCTCGCCGGCGCGGAATCGGAACTGCCGGCCAAGGACGGTCGCCGTCTGGTCACGGCGGCTGACCAGGTGCATCTCGATCCGCCCCTGGCCGCGGTCGTAGAGGGCGCGGTGGCGGAATTGGCCGAGGTCGAAGTCGCCCGCAAGCTCGCGGTTGATGCGCGCCAGCATGTTGAGGTTGAAGGCCGCCGTCACGCCGGCCCTGTCGTCGTAGGCGCGGACCAGGGTCCGCTCGTCCTTCTTCAGGTCGACCCCGATCAGCAGCGCGCCGCCCTTGCCCGCCGTCGCCGCGATGCGCGCCAGGAACTCGCCCGCCGCCGGGCGATCGAAGTTGCCGATGGTCGAGCCGGGGAAGAACACCACGCGCTTCCTGCCCGCCGCTTGCGCCTTCTCCGGCAGCCGCAGCGGGCGGGTGAAGTCGGCGACCACCGGCATCACCGCGAGGGCCGGGTATTCGTCGTTCAAGATCGCCGCCTCGCGCAGCAGGTGGTGGCGGGAGATGTCGATGGGCACGAACAGCGCCGGCGCCGTCAGCGCGTCGAGCAGCAGACGCGTTTTCACCAGCGAGCCGCAGCCGAACTCGATCAGGCAGGCGCCGGCGCCGATCAGCGCCGCCATCTCGCCGCCGTGGGCCTTCAACAGCGCCGTCTCGGTGCGCGTCGGGTAGTACTCGTCGAGGCGGCAGATGGCGTCGAACAGCCGCGAGCCTTCGGCGTCGTAGAAATGCTTGCACGGCAGCTGCTTCTGCGGCCGCGCCAGGCCGCGGAACACGTCGTCGCGGAACATCCGCGTCGCGGCCGGGATATCCAGCACTTGGACGTGGGCTTCCATGGCGGCTTCCATGGCGCCGGCGTCGGCGCGCTGGCGGGGAACGGGCGATTGCCTACGCATCGCGGGCCAAGCGTATGCCGCTGAACTGCCAGCGGTCCGGCGGATAGAAGAAGTTGCGGTAGCTGGCGCGCACGTGGCCTGCCGGGGTCGACGCCGAGCCGCCGCGCAGCACCATCTGGCCCGACATGAACTTGCCGTTGTATTCGCCGACAGCGCCGGCGGCCGGACGGAACCGCGGATAAGGGCCGTAGGCGCTGGCGGTCCATTCCCAGACGTCGCCGAACATCTGCTTAGCGCCGCTGCCGCCGGCGTGGCACGGGATCGGGTGGAAGTGGCCGCGGTCGGCGAAGTTGCCGGCGACGGCGACGCCGGCGGCGACAATCTCCCACTCGGCTTCCGTCGGCAGGCGCTTGCCGGCCCAGCGGGCGAAGGCGTCGGCCTCGAAATAGCTGACGTGGCACACCGGCTCGGCCGCATCGACGGCGCGCATGCCGGCCAGGGTCATCATCCGCCAGGCGCCGTCCACGTTCTCCCAGTAGAGCGGCGCTAGCCAGCCGCGCGTCCGGCACGCCGTCCAGCCGTCGGCGAGCCACAACTCGGGTCGCTGGTAGCCGCCGTCGGCGATGAACTCGAGATACTCGCCGTTGGTGACGGGGCGCGAGGCGATGCGGAACGCCTCGAGCCACGCCTTGTGGCGCGGGCCTTCGTTGTCGAACGCGAAGCCGTCGCCGCCGCCCTTGGGATTTGGCGCGCCGATCTCGACCAGGCCTTCCGGGAACCCGATCCATTCGAGCGCCGACGCCTTGCCGACGCCGTGCGGCCGGAACGGCTTGTAGGCGGGCCTGAGCGGGTTGGCGGCGAAGGCGTTGAGGATGTCGGTGAGGATCAGCTCCTGGTGCTGCTGCTCGTGGTTGACGCCGAGGGCAAGCAGCGGCGCCGCCTTCTCCCACGTTTCCGCGTCGGCGTCGGCGACCAGGCGCTTGATCGCGTCCTCGACGTGGCGGCGGTAGGCGCGAATGTTGTCGAGGGTTGGCCGCGATAGCAGCCCACGCTCGGGCCGCGCGTGGCGCGGGCCGACGGCCTCGTAATAGGAATTGAACAGGTAGCCGTAGGCGTCATCGAACGGCGCGTAGCCCTTGAGATGCGGCACCAGGATGAAGGTCTCGAAGAACCACGAGGCGTGCGCCAGGTGCCACTTGGTCGGGCTGGCGTCGGGCATCGACTGCACGCCCTGGTCCTCGGGGGTCAGCGGCGCCGCCAGCTCCAGCGACCGGCGCCGGGTGGCGGCGAACGACGCCAGCGCGGAGTCGCGCGATTGGCCGGTCTCGCCCTCTCCGGTTGCGCTGCGCGGCTGCCCGCTCATCCCTCACCTTCACAAAATCCGCGGCGCCGATCAAGCTTCAGATGGGCATCGGCGACGCTCGTTTCATCGGCAATTTCCGCCCGCCCGTAAACCCACGTTTGCGTGATCGCGGCGCGGTTGCTGTTTCCGTTTTGCCTCTCTCCTTCGAGACGCCCCACCCCCTCATCCTGAGGGCCCGCGCAAGCGGGTGTCTCGAAGGATGAGGGGGTGGGGCTCCTCAGGATGAGGCGAAACGAAAACATTGCCACACACCGTAACTCCGTCTTCACCAACCCGGGCCGAGGATCTTCTCCACGTAGGCCGGCACCACTTGCGTCGCCGGGCCGTAGTGGGCCTCGGCGAACAGCGTCGCGCCCTCCGACGGCTGCATGTTGAGCTCGGCGGTGTGGGCGCGGCCGCGATGGCGCACCTGCTGCACGAAGCCGGCCGCCGGATAGACGGCGCCCGAGGTGCCGATGGAGAGGAAGAGGGCGCAACGGTCGAGCGCCGCGTCGATGCGCTCCATCGCGAACGGCATCTCGCCGAACCACACCACGTGCGGCCGCAAGCCACCGGCGACGCCG
>Ga0214471_10003551_pt1 | contig 12079 bp, 13 predicted proteins | sample RVTome_5_FD_207665 | JGI IMG/M metagenome (GOLD analysis project Ga0214471, IMG submission 207665) | Soil microbial communities from uranium-contaminated site in the Upper Colorado River Basin, Wyoming, United States - RVT142D155 | ecosystem: Environmental > Terrestrial > Soil > Contaminated >... | reverse complement strand
ACCGCCAGCGCGCTCGCTCGCGCGCCTCCTGCCCGCCCGCCCATCCCGTCGGCGACCAGCAGGACCGCTCCTCGCTCGGTGAGCTCGAAGCGCAGCGGGCCCACCGACGAGTCGCGACGCCGCTCCTCCGCGGCGGGCCGTTGGTCCGATCCCCGTCGCTCATCGGTCGTGCGCCGCTCGGCGACCCCGACGAGAAGAACGACGCCGGAACCCTCCGCGAGGTCGGCGACGAGTAGGCGGTCCTGGTTCTCACTCCGCACACGACCTCGGTGCGTACGGCCGCACACGGTGATCAGGATCCGTCCCGTGCCGTCCGCGCGTGTGTCCATCGGTCGAGGCCTCATCGCTCCAGGCCTTCCAAGAGTCCGGGCAGGTCGCCGAGCCCGAGCGCGTGGACCTCTTCGGGCGCGTCGTATCCCTTGAGGTGCACCGTGTGTGTCGTGAAGAGCGGCCGCACCGCCGCGGGCAGGAGCCCGAACGTGGACTCGCCAAGGACGAGCTCCTGGCCAACTTCCTTGGAGGCGGACTCGAGACGGAACGCCTTGTTGACCGCGTCGCCCATGGCTGTGTGATCCGCGAGCCCGGCGCTTCCCATGTTGCCCGTGACGGCGAGCCCCGAGTTGACGCCGGCGCCGAACGCGAGCGGGCGGGGGAGCGAGAGCTCCGAGTTTAGACGCGCGATCACCTCGACGAGTTGAACGAGCGACTGGAAGAGCAGCGCCACCTCACGCGGCGTGCTGCCCCCTTCCTCGTGCACCCAGATCGACATGACCGCGTCGCCGATGTACTTCTGCGCCCAGGAGCCGTTGCGCTTGAGCAGCTGTCCAGCCTCGTGGAAGAGCCGGTTCATGACCTCCGACACGCGCGACTCGCCCAGCTCGCGGGCCAGCCCCGTGTAGTTGCGGATATCGAGCACGAGGATCGTGATCATCCGCTCGACGACCAGGACATCCGTCGGGTCCTGGTACGCCTCCTGCTCTTCGACGCGCGGCGCGGTCTGGTGGAAGACGAAGCGGTGGCTCCCGATCGTGAAGGAGTCGCCGTCGCGGAGCGGTACGGGTGCAGTGACCGGAAGCCCGTTGCGCGTCGTGCCGTTCCGGGAGCCGAGGTCCGAGAGGTAGTACTCGCCCGAGCCTTCCCGCTGTACGAGCGCGTGCTTGCGCGACACGTTCGGGTCGTCGCCGAGTACGACGGTGCACTGCGGATGCCTGCCGACACTCAGCGTGGGGAGATCGGTCAGATCGAACGTGCGGTCCTCGCCGTCGATCACGACATCGACATAGGTCCTGCCGTAGTCCACGTCAGCGCCCCTCATCCCGGGTCGGCGCAGGCATGAGCCTCAGCTCGAGCGGCCCCGCGAGCTGGCTCCGGATTGGCCCGAGCGCCTCCTGCGACGCGCGGAACTCGTCCAGCCGCCCGGTGAGATCGCCGACCGAGGCGGACAGAATGCGAACGACGTCCGGACGCGCGATCGGGAAGTGCGAAACGCCCCCTTCGCTCGGGCCGTTCAGGTTGGCCATAGAAGGCCAACGTACACGGTCGCGCCCGGCCCACTCAAGGAGCCCGGCCCGTCGCGTGAGCGGAGGGACCCCGCGCGGCGCCCGCGATGACGCGGTGGTGCGCGGCCGCCTTCCCTAATACCGCATCTCCCCGCCGTTCACGTGGAGGGTCTGTCCGGTGATGTAGCTCGCGTCGTCCGAGCACAGAAACGCGTACGTGTTCGCGAGCTCCTGGTCGACCCCGATGCGCCCGGCCGGGATCGTCGAGAGATCGGGGCGATCCAGGAACGTGCCGGGCACGACGTGGTTCACGAGGATGTTGTGCGGAGCGAGCTCCACGGAGAGGGCGCGCGTCATGCCCACTGCACTCATCTTGGACGCGCACACGTGCGCCCAGCCGGATCGGCCGTGCCACGAGTTGAGTCCCGACACCGTGATGATGCGCCCCCAGCCGTTGGCGATCATGCTCGGGACGACGGCCCTGGTGCAGAAGAACGGTCCGTCGCAGTTCACGGCCGCCGCCGCGCGCCACTGCTCCGTGGTCATCTCGGTGAATGCGCGCGCCCCGCGGAAGCCCGCGTTGTTGATCAGGATGTCGATGCGGCCGAGCCGCTCGAGCGCCTGCTCGACCATCCGGCTCACCTCCGCCTCCACGCCGACGTCAGCGAGCAACGCGACGGCCCTCACGCCGAGCGCTCGCGCATCGGCTGCGACGGACTCGGCTTCCTCCATGTTAGAGCGCGCGTTGACGATGACGTCCGCGCCGCGGCGTGCGAGCTCGAGCACGGTCGCCCGCCCGAGATTGCGGCCCGAGCCCGTCACGAGGGCGATTCTGCCCTCGACCGTGCGGGGCGCCGGAGACGCGGCGGCGCCCACCAGCGGAAGCGCGGCGGCGGCGCCCAGGCCACCGAGCGCGCTGCGACGTGACAGCGGCCTCCCGCTCCTGATCTCCATGGCTCCCTCCTCGGGTACGAGCGTCTTGTCGAGCTTCGGCAATCTACGCGGGGCGACCGAGCCGGACAGGCGGGAGCGACCGGGCTAGGCGGCCGCCGCGTCAGGCCGCTTGCCCTCTACCGGCGCAGCCATCATGCTGGCGCCGGGCGACCGCGGGCCGTTTATGCGGATCCGCCCAAGACCGGCCGGGAATGTGGGCGGCCGCCACACACGCGGGAGGGACGATGTCGTCGAGACGCAAGACTTGGTCGATCGTCGGCGCGCTGGGCCTGGGTCTCATCATTGCCTCCGCGGCGCACGCTCAGAGCCCGGACGCCTACGCACGAGCCAGCGCGGGCACGCGGCAGGTGACGCTCGGGGGCGGCACGGTGATCAAGATGCTCCTCGACGCCTCGAACCTGGGTGGCGCCGAGCTCGAGGTTGCCGAGATCACGTTCCCCGCCGGGGCAAGCTCAGCCGGGCACCGGCACGGCGCGATGGAGATCTTCTATGTCGTCGAGGGCGTGCTCGGCCACGTCGTGAACGGCGTCGAGCACCGCCTGGAGCCAGGGATGGCGGGCGTGGTGAGGCCCACCGACGAGATCATGCACCGTGCCCTCGAGGGACCAGTGAAGGCCGTCGTCATCTGGGTGCCCGGTGGGGAGGGGGACCGCATCGCGCCGCCCGAGCGTTGGACGCGCCTCGGCGGCTGAGGCGCCGCCGAGACGAGCTCCTTCTGGTTGCCGCCTTGTCCGACTACGCCGGGGGCTTCTTCATCGTGGAGAGCCCGAACGGGAGGTAGCCGGGGCAGCGCGCCGCCAGGCTCGTGACGAAGAAGGCCACCGCCACGACGATGAGGACGAGCGCGAGCGTGCCGCTGATCCGTCCGGTGAAGTAGAGCGCGGCGATGACGAGCGCGACGACCACGCGCAGCACCCGGTCCACGGTTCCCATGTTCGGCTTCATCGATCCCTCCTGATTCTCGCAGGCGACCCTCGAACGTACCTGCCCGAAACATCGCGGGTGAGCGAGGCGCGGGACATGCCTGGCCGAGTCGAGCGCCGCCTATCCGCCCATGTGCGCGCGGAGGCCCATCGCGAAGTTGAAGATACCCCCCAGGCTCTCGTCCACGGGAACGCGGATGTAGAGGTCCGGCGCGAACCGCACGTCGGGTCGGGAGAGCATCACCGAGGCGAACAGAAAGGACCGCTCGGAGAAGGTGGGCCCCGCCTCCGTCACCAGGGCGATTCCCGAGACCTCGATGCGCAGCCGCGACGACCCGGCGGGCACGTGCCCGAACGCGGAATAGACCGCGTAGAGGTCGGTGTCGGCGCCGCCTCCGGTGGGGACGAGGAGCGTTCCGCCGAGGCGAATGCCGATGAACGCGCCGGGATCGAGCTCCGACTGGGCCGTCGCGGAAGTGCCGAACGACCAGCTGTCCGACTGGAAGCGCTCCAGCTCCTCGTAGTTCGCGAAGATGCCCATGCCCGTCGCGTAGTCGGAGCTCCCCATCTCGATGGTGAACGGCAGGTCGACGTGCGCCTCGAGGTCGAGCCCTCCGCGCGGCGTGATCATCGCGCCCAGCCGGGGCTTGCTCACCGTCGCGCTGGCGCTCGCGCCCTCGATGGTGCCGAAGCTGAAGCCCAGTCGTGCGAAGAGCGTCGGGGCTCCTTCGAACGGCACCACGACGGACGCGTCCCAGATCGAGGTGGCGATGCGTGAACCGGCGAACAGCCCTGGGTCGTCGAAGAACGGCTTGATCACCTCGATGTGCAGCGAAGGGGCGTCGCCACCCACGGGCAGGCCGACCTGGGCTCGAGCGGGCTCAGGTGCCGCGACGAGCGCGGCGAGGGCGGCGAGGGCGGCGAGGGTCGATGCAACACGTGGAATGGTCACGGCGTGTTCTCCTTCATTCGGAACCTCGGGCGCGAGAGCCTGCCATGAGGGATGACGAAAAGCAACGGGAGGCTTGCACAAGGGCAGGTCGACCGCCCACCTGGCTGGACGCCAGCCGCAGCACCGCGCCGACCGTCGCCGGTGGAGGGGCATCGCGGAGAGCAGGACCACGGCAAAGTCCGGCTCCTCGCCGCGACCACGCTGCGACGTCCCTCGAGGTCGATGAGTCGTCACGCGATCTCCCGCGGAATCCGCCGTCGACCACAGTAGGGGAACGCGCCGCGGAGTCGCCAGGGGCGCAGCCAGAGTGAATCTCCGCGCGCTCCCATCCGTAGTGACCTGCGAGCGCGAGGCAACCCTGGCGGCCCACGAGGCCTCCTACGTTCGCAGGCCAGCGCTCGGAGGGGCCGTCGGTCGGCTCCCGGACTTCACGTGAGGAGGGGTGGGGATGATGAAGACGAGATCGGGGATGACGAGGATGGGTTGGGTGGTCGGCGCGCTCGTCGGGGTGGCGGTGGCAGGAGCGCCGGTGCAGGCCCAGAGCGCGGTGCCTTCGGGGGCCGAGCTCGCGGCGGTGCTCGAGGCCGAGGCGACACGGCTGCACGCGGTGCCCGAGCGGTGGTCGGATGCGGCGAGTCTCTACGTGGCCGCCGCGCAGCTCCGTCAGCACGAGGATCCGCAGGCGAGGCAGGACCTCTTCCTCGCGGCCAACCTGTACTATCAAGCGGGCGACAAGTCGGCGGCCATGTCGGCGCTGGAGTCGGCGGGGACCCGTGCGGTGGCGAGTGGGGATCCGGCGCTCGCGGCGCAGATGTTCGCGAACGCGGCGCTGGTCGCCGAAGAGGTCGGGCTCACGAACGAGGGGCGCAGGCTGCGGTCGAGAGCTTCCGACCTGGCGTATGCCTCGCGGCCCGGGGCCCCGACGAGGGGCTGAACGCCGAGGCGAGGGGGTGCTCGTGCAACGCCGACGCACCTCGCGCGGAGCCGCAGTAGCCGGGGTCTGGTGGCTGAGCCGCCGGGCCCCGCTTTCTTCCAGAGTGCTGCCGGCGACGCCATGGCCGCCCATCTCGCGCTCGTGTATGGTCGGGCGTGGACATCCGGACGAAGCTGATCTTCGCGCTCGTGGCCGTGGCCCTCGCGAGCATGTTCGCGCTGGGCGCGGTGGTGTCGCCGCGCGTCGGGGGGTTCCTCAGGGACGACACGCTCGAGCAGCTCGACGAGCTGGCCGAGTCGAGGAGGCAGGCGCTCCTGTGGATTCTGGGCGGCTGGCGTGATCGCACCAGCCTGATCGCGAGCAGCACGGAGCTGCGCGCGGGCCTCGACGAGCGACGCCGCACGGGCAGCGCGGCCGCGCTCGATCGCGTCCAGATGATCCTCGGAAACGCGATGGGCGCCGCCGGAACCGTCGCCCTCCTGCGGGTGCACGACCTCGACGGTGCGCTGGTCGCCGCGGTGTCGAGCGGTCCGACCGCCACGTTGCCCTCGCGCGACGTATCGCCGAGCCCGCTCCCGCCGAGCGACGTGGTGTACGCTGGCGTGGAGTTCGACGGGTCCGGATCGCCCCAGGTCACGCTCGCGGCACCGATCGCCTGGGAGGGCGAGGCGGTGGGCACCTTGGTCGCGGTCTTCGCGGCGCGTGAGCTGCTCGAGCTGGCGGCGACCTACAACGGGCTCGGCGAGACGGGCGAGACGCTCGTGTTCGTCGAGGACGCCGACGGCGTGCCACGCACGCTGCACCCGACGCGTCACGGCGACGCCGTCGGCGGCGTCGCGCTGCCGGATGGACCGGGCAGCCTCGCGATCCGCGCGTTTGGGGGCGAGTCGACGCCCGTCGCCGACGGCGTCATCGACTACCGCGGCGAGCCCGTATGGGCGGCGACGCGCTTCGTGCCCGAGACGGGGTGGGGTCTCGTTGTGAAGCTCGACGCGGCCGAACAGGAGCGGAGGTACGTCGAGTTCCGGGACTGGCTCCAGCGGACCGCCCTGATCCTCTCGGCGTTCGCGATCCTCGCGGGGTTCGTCCTCGGTCTGCGCTTCGCGCTCCCGATCCACGCGCTCGCTCAGGCCGCGAACCGCATCCGTGGGGGCGACATGCAGGCCCGCGCCAAGATCACGGGCGAGGACGAGGTCGGGCTCCTCGCACGGAACTTCAACGGGATGGTCGACGAGCTCGAGGAGCGCGTCACTTTGCTGCGGGAGTTCCGCAAGTTCTTCGACGTCTCGATCGACCTGATGTGCATCGCCGGCACGGACGGCTACTTCAGGCGGACGAACCTGGCCTTCCAGAAGACGCTCGGCTGGACCGAGGAGGAGCTCTTGGCGCGCCCCTTCTTCGACTTCGTGCACCCGGAGGACGTCGCCAAGACGGAGCGAGAGGTTGCCAAGCTCGCCGGGGGCGTCCCGACGATATCGTTCGAGAACCGGTACCTCTGCAAGGACGGGAGCTACAGGGTGCTGCGCTGGACGAGCTATCCCGAGTCCGGGGTCCTCTACGCGATCGCGCGCGTGATCGGCGATCCGTCGCCCGCGTGAGGTCGCCACTCTGATCTACGCCCAGCTCGTCGCCGGCTTCATCTACCTCCTCGGGGGCGGCGACCTCCTCGTTCGCGGGGCCGTGGCCCTCGCCCGTCGCCTGCGGGTGCCTTCCGTGTTCGTGGCGCTCGTGGTCGTCGGCGCGGGGACGTCGGTTCCGGAGCTCGTCGTCTCGGTGCGCGCGGTGACCGCCGGCTTCCCGGACCTCGCGCTCGGGAACGTCGTCGGAAGCAACATCGTGAATGTGCTCGTGGTCGGTGGAGCGGCCGCGATCATGTTCCCTCTGCGCACCGGTGACCGGGGTGCGCGACGCTCGTGCACCGGCATGGTCGTGGTCTGCGTTGTCTTCGCGGGCCTATGCGCCCTGGACCGCGACGTCTCCCGCATCGAGGGCGTGGCGATGCTCACGGTGCTCGCCGTCGGCTTCGTGCTGACCCTGCGGGGCGCGCTTCGGGCGCAGCGAGGGGCGGACCTGACGACCCCTATCGACTGGGTCCTCGGGCTCCCGAGCTCGCTGCCGATCATCCTCTTCTTCATCGGCACGGGGCTCGTCGTGCTCCCGCTCGGGGCCGACTTCCTCGTCGACGCGGCCGTGGTGATTGCCGCCCGGCTCGGCGTGCCGGAGGTGGTCGTGGGACTGACCGTCGTCGCGGTGGGGACGTCGCTACCCGAGGTCGCCACCACGATGATGGCCGCACGTCGGCGCCGTGCGTCGATGGTCGTCGGCACCATCGCGGGTAGCAACCTCTTCAACGTCCTCGGCATCATGGGGGCCGCCGCCGTGCTGAGCCCCGGAGCCATTCCCGTCTCGGGCCGGTTCCTTGCGCTCGACCTTCCGGTGATGGTCCTGACGAGCGTCGTCCTGGCCTCCTTCACGTGGCGGCGCCGTCCCATCTCGGGGCGTTCGGGCGCCGTCCTGCTCGGCGCGTACGCGGTCTACGTGGTCGTCCTCTTCGCGGCGATCTAGGCTCCATCGTTTCCGTGGGATCTAGGGCCTCGTCCGCGCGCCCTCAGGATCGTGACGCGCGTGGGGCCCCCGAAGTCATGGCGCTTTCCCTTCATGGCGATCCCGTGCTCCTTGTCGTGCTCCACGACGAGGACGGTCGCGAAGGGGACCTCGCGCCAGCGCTCGAGGACCCGGTCGAGCTTCTTCGACCCGTAGGGCGGATCGACGAACGCGACGTCATAGGTGCCGGCTTCGAGCCTCCGCATCCAGGGGAGCGCGTCCTTCTTGAAGACGCGGCACTCCTTCGTCGCGCGGAGCGCGGCCACGTTCGCCTTGAGGGCATGGAGCGCTGCCGGCCCGTTCTCGACGAAGTCGACGGAGCGCGCGCCTCGCGAGAGCGCCTCCAGCCCGAGCGCGCCCGAGCCGGCGAAGAGGTCGAGCACCGCCGCGCCGCGCAGGTCGTCCTCGACCAAGGTGACGCACCTATCACGCACGTCCTCGGGCGTGGGGCGAACGGTGCCTCCCGGAGACGTGAGCGACCGACCGGCGTGCTTCCCCTTCAGTATTCGCATCGAAGCCCCGATCTTCGTGGCGGTTCGCCCCCACCTCGTCCTCAAGATCGCCCCCCGCGGCCGATCGACCATGGCCGACCCCGAACAGCCCCGCGCCGCACCCCCACCCGGGCCAGCGGCGCGAGCCGGGAGTCGCGACACGACCGACGGGCCCATCCTCCGCGCCCTGGTCACGCTCTCCGTGCCCATCGTGGCGACGAACGTCTTCCAGTCGCTCTACCAGCTCATCGACACGTTCTGGGTGGGGCGCCTCGGCGCGGACGCGGTGGCCGCGGTGTCCCTGTCGTTCCCCGTCCTCTTCCTGATGATCTCAGCGGGCGGCGGCATGTCGATCGCCGGGGCGGTGCTCGTCGCGCAGACCTTCGGCGCGCGCGATCAGGCGGCGACCGATCGAGCGGCGGCGCAGACACTGCTCGTCGTCGGTGTCGTGTCGCTCGCGCTGTCCATAGCGGGTTATCTGCTCAGCGGCCCGCTCATCGCGTTCTTCGGGCCGGAGGCCACCGTCGAGGAGATGGCCGTCGGATATCTGCAGGTGTCGTTCCTCGGCCTCGTCGCGGTCTTCGTGTACTTCGTATTCCAAGCCCTGCTGCGGGGCGTCGGGGACGCGAAGACCCCGATGATCGTCGTGGCCGGGACGGTCGTCCTGAACTTCTTCCTCGATCCGCTGCTCATCCTGGGGTGGGGACCCGTTCCCGCGTACGGTGTCGTCGGCGCCGCGTGGGCGACCATCATCGCGCAGGGGCTCGCCGGGGCGATCGGACTCGTGCTCCTCTTCAGCGGGCGCTACGGCATCCACCTGCGCCTGCGCGACCTACTCCCTCAGCGAGAGCTCGTGACGAAGATCCTGCGCCTCGGCGTGCCCTCGTCGATCGAGCAGTCGGCCCGGGCGCTCGGCCTCGCGGTGATGATGCTCCTCGTCGCCTCGTTCGGCACCACGGCGATCGCGTCGTACGGCATCGGCGCGCGGATCTTCTCGTTCGTCATCATTCCCGCGATGGGGCTGTCGATGGCGGTCTCGACCGTCGTGGGGCAGAACGTGGGCGCGGGCCGGGACGAGCGAGCCATCACGGCCGCCCGCCTCGGCATGCTCGCCGGCTTCATCGGCCTGACCGCCGCGGGGCTCGTGCTCTTCGTTTTGGCCGAGCCGGTCGTGCGCGCGTTCGTGCCGAGCGAGCCCGAGGTGATCGCCGTTGGCACGCGCTTCATGTACATCCTGACGCCCGCGTTCGGGTTCTTCGGCCTCCAGATGGTGATGAGCGGCGCGCTCGCCGGTGCCGGCAACACGATGGCGGCGATGATGCTCTCGATCCTCGCGTTCTGGGTGCTGCGCTTCCCCGTCGCGTGGGTCCTCTCCGTACCCGCCGGCATGGGCCCGGACGGCGTGTTCTGGTCGTTCCCCATCTCCAACGTCCTCTCCGGCGCGATCGCGTGGTGGTGGTTCCTGCGCGGCCGCTGGATCAAGCGCGTCGTGGACGAGGACGTCGCGCTCGCGGGGGCGGTGCGGGAAGAAGCGATCGTCGAGGAGGGGGTCGGGGAGGGCTGAGCCTCGCGCTCCGGCCGCCGCCGGCGCGCGGCGAGCGTCGCCCTACGCGGGGAGTGGAGGAGTGCCCGACGCGGGCCCGCCGGCCGGACCGGTAGATTTTCGGGCATGGGGGGGCGGTTCATGGCCCCTCGAGTCCCTCGCGATGGAGAAGTCCCATGCGCACGGTCCGCGACCTGGGAGCCCTGGCAGCGGCGCTCTTCCTGCTGATCGGCGCCGCGGCTCAGAACGATCACCCGCCGGCAGCACCCCCGCCCGGCGTGCAAATCGCCCCTCCGGCCGACTCGATGCACGCGACGATGCAAGGGATGGCAGAGCGCATGCAGGCGATGCATCAGATGATGCAGGAAATGCACGCGATGATGCAGGGCGGGCAGGGCATGCAGGGGATGCAGGGCCAACAGGGTGGCGCTCAAGGCATGCAGGGCGGAGCCCAAGGGATGCAGGGCATGCGGGGTCAGCAGGGTGGCGGCCGGGGCGGCCAAGGCATGCGCGGCCAGGGCATGCAGGGCATGCGCGGCCAGGGTCAGGGGATGGGGGCCGCAGGCTCCCAGGCCTGTCTGGTGAGCGATCCAAGCACGCGCCTCTCGGCGCTCCTCGCGGGCCCCGTCGGGCAGCTGGCGCTCTCCGAGGCGCAGTGGAGCGAGTTGCTCGGAGTCCTCGCGGTCGCGCAGGGCGAGGCGCTCGAGACGCTGACCGGCGAGCAGCGTGCGCTGCTGGAGACGGCTCGAGCCGACGCCGGAGCGTGCCCGCAGGGGTCGGCCCTACTTAACTAAACTAAACTAGCGCTCAGCCCCCCAGTACAGCGGTCGGCGTCGAGCGCGCGATCGCGACCTCCTCGTCGGTCATGTCCACCGGGACATCGGCGAAGAGCGGCGTGCTCAGATACCGCTCTCCGGTGTCCGGCAGCATGCACAGGATCGTGGAGCCCTGCTCGGCCTGCTCGGCGACGCGCAGCGCGCCCGCGAAGGTGCCGCCCGACGAGATGCCGACGAAGATCCCCTCCCTGGCTGCGAGATCCTTGCTTCCCTTCATCGCCTCGGCGTTCGGGATCGCGAGGACGGAGTCGACGAGCCCCATCGCGACGGAGTCGCCGGTGAGCTTCGGGACGAAGTCGGGCGTCCACCCCTGCATGGGATGGGGCTGGAACGAGGGGTGCGGCGCCGAGGGTGAGCCATCCGGGTTACGCTCCTGCTCGATGCCGCTGCCGAGCAGCTGCGCGTCCGCGGGCTCGCATACCACCACTTTGGTCTCGGGGCGCTCCTTCTCCAGAACGCGCGCGACCCCTTTGAGCGTGCCGCCCGTGCCGTAGCCGGTCACCCAGTAGTCGAGCTTGTGACCCTGGAAGTCGTCCAGGATCTCTCTCGCCGTGGTGCGCGAGTGGAAGTCCGCGTTGGCCTCGTTTTCGAACTGGCGCGTCATGAACCAGCCGTGCGCCTCGGCGAGCTCCTTGGTCTTCTTGATCATGCCGACCGCCCGGTCGGCGGCGGGCGTGACGATGACCTTGGCTCCGAGGAAGCGCATGAGCTTCCGCCTCTCGATGCTGAAGGTCTCCGCCATGGTCACGACCAACGGGTAGCCCTTGGCCGCACAAACCATGGCGAGACCGATGCCCGTGTTGCCGCTCGTCGCCTCGAGTACGGTCTGGCCGGGCTTGAGCTCGCCGGACTTCTCCGCCGCCTCGATCACGCCCAGCGCCAGGCGATCCTTGACGGAGCCCAGGGGGTTGAAGGCCTCGATCTTGACGAAGAGATCGATGCCGGCAGGTGCCAGCCGATTGACGCGGACGACCGGCGTGTTGCCGACCGTCTCCAGGATGTTCGCAAACCTACGGCCCATGTTCTCGCCTCCGCTTGCTCCGGATTGATCAGCCCGACGTTCGGGGCTGGATTCTAGCTCCGCGGATACCAGTCGTGCAGCCTGACCTCGATCGGGCTGCCGCGGAGCGCCTCCACGAAGGCGTCGATCGGCAGCTCTCGGTAGTGGTAGGGATAGACCACGCGTGGGCCGATCGCCCGCACGCATTCGGCGGCCCCCTCGGGCGGCATCCGCCCGTGGGGCAGGTTCATCGGGACGAAGGCGATGTCGATGTCGCGGACCGCTCGCATCTCGGGTGTGCACTCGGTGACGCCGGCGAAGTAGATGCGCACGCCTCCGAGCG
>Ga0214471_10003550_pt1 | contig 12083 bp, 8 predicted proteins | sample RVTome_5_FD_207665 | JGI IMG/M metagenome (GOLD analysis project Ga0214471, IMG submission 207665) | Soil microbial communities from uranium-contaminated site in the Upper Colorado River Basin, Wyoming, United States - RVT142D155 | ecosystem: Environmental > Terrestrial > Soil > Contaminated >... | reverse complement strand
TTCAGAAACCACATTTGCTGTGTTACTATTATTGAACCCGATATCATCACAATTGAAATAGCAAACTGCAGAATGATTAATGAGTTTCTCAGGAAGGTACCTTTGTTACTGGTTTTAAAAGATCCCTTCAATACGCTGGAGGGCTGTAACGAAGAAATTACCAATGCGGGATATAATCCTGAAACAACTCCCACAAAAATTATGAAAACTACAAAAATCGCGATTATCACCGGGTCAAGAAAGAAACCCATGGTTAGAGATTTTTTCAAAATAAAATTAAATGATGGAAGTACATAAAAAACTATTGCCAATGCCAGGAGTGAACCTGCCATACTCATCATTACTGATTCGGTGATGAATTGATATACCAGATTAGATTTGTAAGAGCCAAGAACTTTTCTGATTCCCACTTCTTTAGCGCGTTCCGAAGACCTGGCAGTTGACAAGTTAATGAAATTGATACTGGAAATAAGTAAAATTACGATTGCGATCGCGCTTAGTAAGTATACATACTGGATATTGCTGTTCGGCTCCACTTCAATGTCCAGGTTTGAATGTAAATGAATGTCCTGAATTGGTTGAAGAAAATAATTAAACTTATGTCCTTCAGATTCATAGTCAGGGCCCATCTGTTGTGAAATGGAAGCTGCGCCAAAAGTTCTTACCAAATCATCAAATTTAGACTGAAAGTTCTCCGGGCCGGTACCAGGCTTAAGTTTTACGTACGTATATATCCAGGGATTTATCCAGGCATTCGTATCGATTGCATTTTGAAGGTAACCCAATGCATGAATAGAGCCCAGCAGTTCAAAATGGATATGTGTATTCTTAGGCAAGTCTTCAATTACGCCGGTAACAATTAACTCTCCTCCTTGATTAATGGTTCTGCCAAGAACATTTTCTTCTCCAAAATATTTAATAGCGATGGAACGGGTTAACACCACATTTGCCGGGTCTGATAAAGCCTCCTCAGGGCTTCCATAGAGAAACTTGTAAGGAAACACTTTAAAAAAATCTTTGTCAGCGAAATAAAATTTTGTTTCATTGAAAACGTCTTCACCAACGGTTACCATTAATTCGTTTTGAAAAAATACTCTGTGCATCCTGGTTATGGATTCAACTTCCGCGTAGTTATCCTTTAACACTGGAGCCAGCGTAACCGGTGAAGACGCGAATAGCCTGGTCCGGTCAGGATAAACCCGTTCAAGGGAAATCCTGTAGATTCGATCGCTGTCCGGAAAGAATGAATCGTAGGTTAGTTCATTATTCAGATAAAGGGAAATCAACAAGAAACTGCTGATTCCCGCGGATAATCCTAGTAAATTGATAATACTATAGACTTTGCTTTTAATCAGGTTTCTGTAAGAAGTTTTGATGTAGTTATTAATCATGAGAATTTGTTTATCTCTTTTTTGTTTTTTTATGAAATGAGGTCTTACAAATGCAAGCACATTTAGCCAAAATAGAACCCTGGCGGACATCGCCCCCTTCCCTTTCGAATCATCCTCAAATTGTTCCAGAAGATCACCCAGCACCTGATCCACCCACTGGTCAGAACAGAATAATCTCAGACATTTAATTGCCAACCGTGGCGGCAGAATACGTTTTGAACCCATTTCCCCAGGATTGTGAATCCCTCACTTGGGTTATGTACGGATTCATTTGTTTTTTGTTCAAAAAACAAATAGAAATAATAACCATTGCCATTTCTTACTTGACCCCAGCTTTGATTATCCTAAGTTTGTCGGCAGTTTTAATTTTTGGGTTGAATCCAGAATATGGAGTCTGAAATAAGGAAGCGGCTAATGGTGGACCGCATTCCACCTGTTCCGTGATTCCAAGGAAAATGCGGCTAATCGGTTCAATTCAGGATTACATTTCCGTGTAGTGTCTCTGTTAAGATCACAATGAAATTAATCTAACGTGTGCCACACTTCAGTCTTTATTAGGTGAAATTGATTGCTTTTCCGTGTCGAAAAAGTGGGCACACGTATAATGATTCCAAACTGAGACACTACCCATTTCCGACACTACTTGCTGGTTACTAATATCTGGTTGTTTTGTAAATCCACGCGAACTATAATTACTCCTTTAGAGTCTAATTCAAGATGCACCAGAGACAATTTTAGTTTAGGCAAATCCCAGCTTAGATTTATTCTTTTTTCCAACCATTGTACCTCGGTTGGTTTTCCAAAAATACTGGACATTTCCTTGATAATATTCAAAGTCGGACCATACCCATTGGCTTCGGCTTTAATTTTGTTGAACTCATAAACCAGCTGAATGTGGTCACCTGATACAGACTCGTTAACCAGGAATTCCCTGGGTATTTCTCCGAAGAGTTCTTTTTGATAAAATGGATCATAAAGAACTACGGTAGTTAGCGGCGTGTTCTCCACTTCAAGCAAGCTTGATGGCAAATCGTTTCCCAGGTACTGAGCAAGCAGAGGATCTATCCGCGCCTGGCTGCTGAAATTATTTAAAGTATTGGACAAAGTAAAGAAGATTAAAAGTAGCGTTCCCATAGCTTTTGAATTTCCTCATTACGTAGAAAATTCATGCCAGCGCATTCAGCCCCTTATTTATTGAATTATAGAATTTCCAAAGAAAATTTTTGTCATAATGAAAATTCAATTTTCATTATAGAACGTCTTTAAGGATTAGTTTATGGTCACCACTTCATCACTCAACTTACCTGATTGAGCAAGATTTTGCTGAAAGAAATTAATTTTTTTTGCACAAAAGGAACGAATGGCATTGTTCTTACCCTGATAAGCTAATTGATTGGATTTATCATAAAGTTGAGTATGAACATCATGGACAACCTTCAGGAATTCCTTATCAAAATCCGCCTTTTTTTTGCCTTTCACCTGTCGGTACATTGCCCAGTGTTCACTGTTCAAATGATTGGATAATTTGATTCCCTGTTTAGCGGCCAAAACAGTTAATTCCGGGTCAAATAAAATATAATCCGAATTTAATTCCGTGGCAAATTTCTGTACCATTGCCGAATAGGCGCTATCTCTCGCGTAAGAAGAAATATCACGCATTAGAATGCCTGCACTTTTCATTTCCATTACAAACACAACTTCGTCCACCATTCCTTCATCCCTGAATTTGTTTTCATTTCGGTCTTTCGTAAAACTGTAGGTCCAGTTTCTTACGCATGCGGAAAGGATAAGTACGGTCAGGAGAGAAAGTACGATATAAATGAATCTTGATTTAAATACTATTTTCATGATTTTGTTTATTTTATTTAATTAGCACAAAAAGCATTCCTTATCATCTTATTCATTGATAATCAATACGTTAGTAGATTTCACCTTTAGCATTTTCAAAATTTTTTTGCAATTTTGTGTTAATGATTATGCGTTTTGACATAAATGAGAGTGATAATAATCATCATCTGTTCTGGATTTTGTCATTAGAAATTGTTGCATCCGAAAATACTTTTGAACCATAACAAAAAGAGGAATACAATGAAAAAAGTGCCCTTTATTTTACTACTTCTTCTGGCCTTCGGGGTCAGAGGCCAAACCATCCTTAAACTCGATGGTAACTCGGAACTAAGTGTCTCCGGAACCTCTACTCTGCATGATTGGACAATAGTCGCAGAAGAGTTATCCGGAAAGGCTAAGTTCGAAATAACAGACGGAACTTTGCTCAGCGTCAGTGAATTGAGCATAAAGGTGAAAACCACTGAAATCAAAAGCGGAAAATCCGGAATGGACAACAACACTTTCAAAGCATTGAAATCCGACAAACATCCATACATCACTTTTGCTCTTAGTGCTGCCGGCGCAACGAAATCAGGAAGTAAGTATGTTATTAAAAGTGCGGGAAACCTCAGTGTGGCCGGAGTAACAAAACCCGTAGTTTTCACTGCAACCTGTGTTCTCAATGCCAACAGTGTTGGATGTGAAGGTTCCTATGCAATGAAAATGACTGATTTTGATGTGGAACCACCAACAGCGATGTTTGGCACCATCAAAACCGGTAATGAAATTACCATCGACTTTAATGTCAAATTTGAAAATTCTGAATTATCTAAATTATAAACTAAAAAGCCATGAAAGCTATTACACAAAAACTCTTATTAACACTGGTTTTGATTGCCTTTGGAGGTGCACTCACACTTGCACAGGAACGAGCCCTCCAATATTGGAATCCGAACGACCTCCGAAGTCTCAATGAATTTGAAACAACTAAGGAAGATACCGTTGGATTTACAGGATTGAAAGTGCTTGTGGGTGGAGCATTTGCCCAACAATATCAAAACATACACCACAGCAACGAAGCGGTCGCTGTTTTCGATGCCTCAGGTACTAACTTAAACCAATTAAAAATAATAGGTGGAGGATTTAACCTGGCAACTGCAAATCTGAATATTGATGCCCAGCTGACAGATGGAATCCGGCTTAACCTGGTAACCTATTTGTCAAGCAGAAACCATCAGGAGGCCTGGGTAAAGGGTGGTTATGTTCAAATAGATAAAATGCCTTTCTTTAAATCTGAATTGATTGACAAGATCATGAACAGCGTAACCATTAAAATGGGGCACATGGAAATAAACTATGGCGACGCTCATTTTAGAAGAACGGACAATGGCAATGCTTTTTTCAATCCATTCGTTGGAAATTATATTATGGATGCATTCACAACTGAAATTGCAGGGGAAGTATATTATCATACTCCAATGGGATTGTTCGGAATGGTTGGCCTTAGCGGCGGTGAAATCAAAGGTGATATTACTAACCCGGATAACAGGGCGCCAAGTTATTACTTTAAAGGAGGATGGGATAAGCAACTCAATGATAACATGAGGTTCAGACTTACTGGTTCACTTTATACCACCAAAAAATCTGCAAGCAACACTTTATTTGGCGGTGACAGGGCCGGGTCAAGGTATTACATTGTTATGGAAAATGTAAACGCCTCTACAACTCCGGCTTTCTCCGGACGCTGGAATCCAGGCATGAGAAGTAAAATTACCAGCTTTACTGTGAACCCGTTTGTTCAGATTTATGGATTTGATTTCTTTGTTAACTATGAAAAAGCTATGGGCAGAGCCTCTAACGAATCAGAAAATAGGGAGGCTTCACAATTTGGTGTGGAAGGAGTTTACAGGTTCCTCAATAATAAATTGTTTGCCGGAATCAGATACAATACAATACAATCTGAACTTACCGGTTCTTTAACTGAGATTACAATAAACAGAATTCAGGCATCAGCCGGATGGTACGTAACCAGAAACCTTTTGCTCAAAGGAGAATATGTTAATCAACAATATAAAGACTTTACCAATACAAGTATCTTCTATAATGGAGAATTTGATGGGTTTGTCATTGAAGCGGTTGTAGCTTTCTAGTTGCGTTCCTTTTTAAGTTCCTTTTAACTTGAAAATGCCAGGTATAACCTGGCATTTTTATTTATTTGAGGTTTAGCTTTGTGGTGTTATGGGTTATTATTTGATTTTGCTCGGAGGCATTTTATGGTTAATTCCCAATCCAGCTGAAAAAGAACGGTGGTTAGTTCAACGGTCCAGTAATCTCACAATCGAAGGGAAATCTAACATTAGCGATTTCTCCTGTGAAATTGAAGGAACTAACATTACCGATACCCTTACGATTAATTATGACGATGATGGTGGTCAAATTACTTTTGTCCGAAAGCAAATCAAGATAAATACCGTCAGCGCCGATTGCGGAAACAACCTGATTACCAAAGATTTCCGGGAAACCCTTAAATCAGATAAACATCCGGACATTTTCCTGAATTTTCTCACCCTCGAGCGACCGCAATTGCATGATTTTTCTGCCCTGAAAGTAAACGGAACCATTGAAATTATTATTGCAGCTGTCGCCAGAAAATACGAAGTTACTTATCAGATAATTCCTCATACTACCGGCAAAATTGAGTTAATCGGATCTCAGAAAATGAGGCTCGGAGATTTTAAACTCCAGCCACCAAGCCGGCTTTTAGGATTGTTAAAGGTTGAAGAAGAAATTACAGTAGATTTTCACCTTCAATTAACTCCAATCTTATAGCAAAGTTATTTCATTAATTGCTTCCTGAAAAAAGCGAGGGTTTCTTCGCCAACTTTCAACGCATTGGAAAATTTCATCCAATGGTGAGTGTCATCCACCACGACAAGAGTTTCTACATAAACACCTTTTGCATGCAATCTCTGAACTAAATCAGTACTTTGGCTGAACTGAACATTTCTGTCATCATCGGCATGTATAATAAGAACAGGAGATGTCCAGGTTTTCACGTCGCTCACCGGAGAAGATTCCCACGCAATTTTTGAAGCCAGGTTTGCATCTGGTGCGCGCTCATAAGAGTCAGGCATGATCAGGTTAAGTGTTCTGTTAACAGTACGATCATGAACTCCGTGGATGTCCACCCCGGCCGCGAATAATTGCGAATCACGACCCAGCGCCATTGCAGTTAAATAACCGCCATAAGAACCGCCGTAAATTCCTATTTTTGATGCATCCACAAATGACTGCCTGGATAACCACTCTCCCGCGGCCTTTATATCCTTATACTCAGAAGCTCCCGCGGAACCTGCATTGTCTGCCTGGTGAAATTTGTATCCATAACCAATTCCTAAACGGTAGTTTACTGTAATCACAATAAATCCCCGGCTGCATAAATATTGGTTGTAGGCATAAGCATTGGAGTAATAGTCTGAGTAATGCCAGCCCAAAAGCATTTGCCTGGGTGGTCCGCCATGGACATATATTATTGCCGGTTTTTTCGCGGGTCCTCCTTCAGGAGTAAACATCTGGCCATGAATTGTCAGTCCGTCCTCGGATTGAAAGGTAATTTGAGTTGGCGTTACCAGCTTATTAGTTGGATAGTTTGAAATCAGATTTTCACTCAGCAATTTCAATTTTCCTTTATTTGCCGGCATAACAGCCGGAAGAGGCGGTCTCTGCGCCGTAGCTGAAATCATGGCAATAGTATTTCCATCCCCGGTAATTACCGGAGCCCATTCCAATCCATTTCCAGCAACCAGTATTTCTACTCCCGGCTTGTCAACGGCAACCCTGGCTGCATGCCTCCTGTCCAGATCCAATTTGTCAGGACCTGTATTTGTGCTAAAGACCAGCCATCTCCCATCAGGACTTAAACTTATATGTTCTGCCATGAAATTACCCGGTGTTAACAATATCGGATTGTCACTTGAGGAGTTGATAGAATATAAATGAGGCCATCCATCCATATAAGACAAAAATGTTATTCTATTGTTTGCCGCCCAGCGTAAGTTATATCCGCCATGAGTTGTTGGTGTTGAACCCTCCGGAGTGTTTGGTGACTTCCACAATAAGCTCGCTTCTCCGGAATTAATATCCGCGGTCCATATTTCCCATGGGCGTATATTCCGCACTAAAATACTATCAGGAGTACCGCCACCACCCGGTCTCCGTACAAAAACAAGTTTTGATCCGTTAGGAGACCAACCTGGATTACTGTCGCGGTTAAATGATGGTGATATCCATTGAATCGGAGTTTCAGAGTTCGTATAAACACCTATAAATGAGTGATCTCCCCGGAAAGCCACAAATGCTAATTTGGATCCATCCGGGGACCATTCCAGTGAACCTACCCTGCCCCGGGTTTGAAAGAGGCTTTCAGGTTTAGATTCGGTGTCCAACAGAGAAGCTGACCACACCTGATTGTTTCGCAAAAAAACTATCATGTCACTTTTTGGAGAAATAACCGGATAATCGGCTTCGGCAATCATCCTGGGTTCTCCACCATCAAATGGGACAGCATAAATAGCAACTTTATCAGGGAATGGACTGAACCCCGGGTTTACCGGCTCATCATCCCCCCAATTTGATCCATGATCTCCACCTCTGACAAATACGAGCCAATTTCCGTCTGCTGAAATTGAAAGGCTGGTAATTTCCTGGCCATCATCTTTATCATAATTAGTAACTTGTCTGGGTGAAAAGTCGGGTCCTTCGGCAACAAAGACATTCCGCTTCCCCTGCATATCAAATGCCCAGGCAATTTTAGAACCTGACGATGACGAGGTTAAGCCGGTAGGAAAAGGGTATCCCTTTATGGCCGTCAGCTCAGATTCCTGGGCAATGACTGAAATAGTTACAAAAAGTAAAGCAGTGAAATACACGGAGAGTTGTAAAAAAGTTTTCATGATGCGTTGGATTAAATGATTTAAGAAAATTTAAGGATATTAATTTGAAAACAAAACTTAATTTTTACAACAGGAAAAAAATGTTCATATCACCTTATCTAAGTCTGTTCGTTGAAGATATCTCTCCTTTCATTGAATTCTTTTCAGGGAATCTTTCTATTTTATATCTTTATAACATAATACCAAATTCAAAATGATTGGATATTTTTACAGGCTTCAGAAGTAGTTCTACCATGAGAATTCTAAAAGTTTTATCAATGACAATTTTGGTAATACTGATGTCTTTCATTCCACAGGAAGATTTTACTCTATTCCTAAAGGAAAAGCTTACGAACTATTCGCTGAATTATCCGCAGGAAAAAATTTACCTTCATTTTGACAGGGAAGAATATTTTTCAGGCGAAAATATCTGGTTCAAGGTTTATTTGCTGAATGGAATTACACACAGGAAAGATTCATTGTCTCTGGTCGTTTATATAGATTTCATCGGTGACAGTTCAAAAGTAATTCAACAAAAAAGAATAAAAATAATAAAAGGCGTGGGGTACGGTAATTTTACTCTTGACAACACGAATGACTTCCAGCTGCTGACAGTGAAGGCTTATACTTCCTGGATGCGAAATTATAATCCTGAATTTTTCTTCGAGAAAAAATTACGGATTTATGGTTCTGCTCAACCAACATTTCCGGAAGTTAAATCTAACCATGACTTCCAATTATTACCTGAGGGTGGTTACCTTGTGTCAGGAGTTAATAATCACCTGGGATTCAAAGCTACCGATAAATTTGGGAATGGGATTGAATTCACTGGTCGAATAACAGAGGGGGTTAATACCATTACTGAGTTTGCTCCATCGCATGCAGGAATGGGATCAGTTTTTTTTAATCCTGAAAGAGGAAAGGAATATTATGCAGAAATAACCTTCTATGACGGAACTACTAGAAACATACAAATTGATAATATTCAGAATGATTATTTACTTCAGGTTGATAACTCTAAAATTGATTTTCTGAATTTAAAAATTCTTCTCTCCCCCGACTTTTATAAACCTTCAGAAACTGCCTGGGTGGTTATTCAGGCAAAGGGAGAAGTCTTCTTCATGGCACAAGCCAGGCTATCAAAAGAGGAGATTCAGATCCCGGTAGCAAAGTTTACTTTGCCGAAAGGGATTGTGCAATGCTCAATTTTCGATCAGGATGGAAGGCCAAAAGGGGAACGCCTGGTGTTTATTGATAAGCCGGCCGAGAATACGATTGTGGTTGAAACAAATAAAACAATATACAAACCCAGGGAAGAGACTGAAGTAAAACTCACCTTATCCGATAACTCCGGAAGACCTGTTCAAGGTGATTTTTCCTTAACTGTATTTGATTTGGTTCAGGTAGATCCTGCTGGTGAATTTCATTTTAACATTTTTGATTACCTGATGCTCAATTCAGAGCTTTCCGGATATATTGAGAGTCCAGGATATTATTTCGATGATGAAAATAAAGATGCGGCCAAAGATCTGGATGTCTTACTTATGACCCAGGGATGGCGCCGGTTTGTTTGGGAAAAAATATTGAATGAAGAAAAACCCGCCTACACACATTTTATGGAGCAAGGATTCAGTATCACCGGAATCTTATTCAATCAGAGAGGTAAAGTTTTGAGCGATGGTAGTATTTCTCTCTTTCTGGATGGTGACAAATCGGGATTTATGACTTCACTGGTAAATGAAAAAGGTGTTTTTGGCTTCTATGAACTTGACATATCAGATTCCACTGAGATTTATATCCAGGCAAAGGATGGTAAAGACCGACCTGATGTGACCATTAAATTAGATACTCTTTTTGTAGCGCCAAAATTTGAAATCACCGGCGTCTTTTTTCCGGACGATGAAAAATTAAAAACTCCTCTTGAAGACCTGGGATTTAAGCGAATGCAAATTCAGGAAGCGTTCAGACTTTCCAGCTTGGATAGAGTTCTGGATGAAGTGGTTATCGAGGGGCAGCGATCCAAACCCAGGCTGGCCAGAAAGCAAAATCAACTCTATTCGGTTCCGGATAACCGGATAAACCTTGATGATTTGCCGGCACCCGGCGTATATAGAAATGTGTTTCAGATGTTGCAGGGCCGGATTGCCGGGGTTCAGATAACAGGCGATCCCCAGAATCCTGTTATTAATATCCGGGGAACGGGCCAGAATGGTACAACCTCAATTCAAAATAATGTTGACCCAATCATACTGGTTGATGGTGTTCAAACGGATGTGAGCATGGCGGCAACAATTCCAATGGCCAATGTGGAAACTGTGGACGTTATTAAAGGACTCTGGTCCTCCATGATATATGGCGGCTCCGGTGGTATGATTGCTATTTATACTAAGCAGGGTAACATTACTGAGGCCAGACCTTTACCCGGTTTAACCAACTTTACGGCCAGGGGATATTCAATTAACAAAGAATATTACAAGCCCAATTATGCTGAAGAAAATGATCTTGCTGAACCGGATTATAGAGCTACTCTTCACTGGGAGCCAATGATCAGGATTGATTCCTCCGGAACATTTTCTCTGAAATATTTTAACAGCGATTTGGAAAACGAGATTCAAATTCAGGTAGAAGGAGTAACAGACTCCGGAGAACCGCTAATTGCTGATTATCGTTACTTTATTAAAAAATGAATTTCCCAAACCACATTCCGGAAATCAGTATATCAAAATTAGAAGAATTCTCTGGATTTACTTTTATGAGCCGTATCTAAGCTCGATTTTAGCATATTGAAAAACCATAGTGTATGAACTTAACCAAAGTAATTTTTACCGCCACTACATTTTTAGCCGCAATATCCTGCACTTCAATAACCAGGGAAGCCAACTCTGAAACTGTTCCGGTTCCGAAAAATGTTATTTTGATAATTGGAGATGGCACCGGGCTTTCACAAATTTCCTCCGCTTTTTTTTATAAGGAGTCAGCACCAAATTATGGTCGGTTCAGGCATATTGGCTTAATTAAAACTTCAAGCAGCAGGCAAAAAATTACAGATTCAGCTGCCGGCGCTACAGCGTTTGCAAGCGGAGTGAAAACCTATAATGGTGCCATCGGTGTTGCTGATGATTCAACTTCTGTTGAAACGATAGTAGAAATAGCCTCAAGAAGAAATATTCAAACCGGGGTCATTGCCACCAGTTCAATTACCCATGCTACTCCAGCTTGTTTTTACGCACACGTGCCAAATCGAGGACAAGCTGAAAATATTGCGGCGGACATGGTTAAATCAGAAATTGATTTCCTAGCGGGAGGTGGACTGAGATATTTTGTGCGTAGAAGAGATTCCAGAAACCTTTTGCGGGAATTGCAGGAAAAGGGATTTGGGATTGATACTGTCAATTTAAGTTCTTTCACGATGCTTAATTCCGGGGCAAAACTTGGATACCTCCTTGCCGATGATGCAATGTCTCCTGTATTGGAAGGTCGAGGCAATTTTTTGCCAAATGCTACCGATTTGGGGATCCAGTTCTTAAATAAAAATAACGCGAATTTCTTCTTAATGGTAGAAGGTTCCCAGGTTGACTGGGGAGGACATTCTAATAACGCTGACTATTTAATTACCGAACTCCTTGATATGGATGATGCCATTGGCAAAGCACTCGATTTTGCAGAAAAAAATGGAGAAACTCTAGTCATAGTTACCGGAGATCATGAAACTGGCGGGTATACGCTTTCATCCACTCTAAAGAAAACTGAAAGTGGCAGGGAATATTCAGATTACAATGAAATTACCGGAACCTTTTCTACCGATGGCCATTCTGGCGCGTTGATCCCTGTTTTTGCTTTTGGACCTGGATCAGAAGAATTTGCGGGAGTGTATGAAAATACAGAGATCTTTCATAAGATCATGAAGTTGACCGGTTGGAATAAATAAGACACC
>Ga0214471_10003549_pt1 | contig 12089 bp, 7 predicted proteins | sample RVTome_5_FD_207665 | JGI IMG/M metagenome (GOLD analysis project Ga0214471, IMG submission 207665) | Soil microbial communities from uranium-contaminated site in the Upper Colorado River Basin, Wyoming, United States - RVT142D155 | ecosystem: Environmental > Terrestrial > Soil > Contaminated >... | reverse complement strand
CACGTGTGGGTAGCGGCCGAGCGAGAAATGGATCTCGCTCGAGGGGGTAAGCGCGTAGCCGAGGCCGACGGTTCCCGAGAGGCTCGACCATCGAATGGATCCCGAGCGGCTCAGATCGAGTCGAACACCCGGGAAGATCCGGAACCGGCCGGCGAAGAACGAGTCCTGGAGGTGAAGCCCGAGTCGGGTGACGGAGCCCTCTCGTTCTCCACTTCCTGAATAATAGGAAAGCGCGTGGCCCACGCCGTCGACCATCAAGCGTTCCATCGAGCCCGGGACCCGCTCCAGTCCAGACTCGGCGGCATGAGACAACTCGACTCCGCCTCGCAGCAGATGGCTCGACTGAAGGAAATCGGAAACGGCGACCGCGATCCATCTCGTGCGGGCGCGATCGGTGATCAGGAGCGGGGCGTCGAAACGCTCCCCGGTCGCCAGGTCCCGAAGGGGGGATCCTTCGCCCGAGTACGTCGAGTCGAGCTCCCCTCGGGCGAAACCGAGGCGAAAGAAGAAGTCGCGCGCGTCGAGAGAGGCCTGGGCAACCTGGAAGGTCTCGGTCGCTTCGACGGCCGTCGTTGGCTCCGCGAGCGGGCGCGCGCCGTACGTGGGGAGGTCGAGACGCTGCGCGATCCCGAGAAGAGACCAGCGATCGAAGGCCACCTTCCCCTCGGCCCCCAGGAGGCCGCTTCTCTCCTCGGCGTCGAACTTCGGAAGCCGAGCCCCGAGATCGAACCCCTGGATCGCTCCGTAGAATCCCGGCCTTCCCAGCTCGAGCCTCGCGCTCGGGAATCGAAGGATCTCGCGAGGCTCGACTCCCAAATCGACGAGCTCGTTGTTCAGGTTCTCGGCCTGCAGGGCGCTTCCCGTGTACCGTACCGAGAGTGAGCCGTCGAGCAACGAGGGCGGTGCCCGGCTCACCAGATGAAGCTCGGCGCCGGGTCCCGCGACATCGGGAGGGTTGGCGCTCGTGACGAGGGAGATCTCGTCGAAAGACGCCACGTCGGGATAGAGAAGGGAAGTCCCGCCCGCGGGGTCCGTGATGTCGATCCCGTCGACGAGGGTCCGGTTCTGGGTCCAGGAGCTGCCGCGGACGCTCCAGAGCGGGTCGGTCGCGCTCTCGACGCCGGCGACGTCGATGCGATCGGTAACCGCGAACGGCTCGAGGGTCTCGAGGACGGTGCCCACCGTTCCCGCCTGAGGGAGCCGCGACAGGTTTCTCGCCGTGAGTGTCGAGCGGCCGAATCGGCCGGCGTAGATGGCCTGGATGGGACGCGCGTCGAGATCGAGGGTCAGCATCTCGGTCTCGGAGGTGAGAACGAGATCCCACTCGAGAGAGTCCGCCTTCAACAGGTAGGCTCCGAGCGGAACACCGAGGAACCACGCGACTCCATCTGACCCCGTCTCTCCTTCGAGGGCGACGCCGGAGCTCTCGAGGGTTACCCGGAGGCCCGTTTCGGGCTCGCCCCCGCGTACGAATCGGAGGCCGAGAGCCCCGGAAACGGCGAGCAGTAGCGCGAGGGTGAGAGAAGCGCTCATCATCAGGCGGCATCATACCGAGCCGAGCGGTTACAATGGCCCGGGTCAGGAGGGGATTTTGTGAGGGCGATAACTCTGTTGACGGCCGCGATTGCGGCCGCGCAGGCCACGTCGGATCTCTCCGAACTTCACCGGCAGTGGCTCGAGGAGGAAGTCCCCTACATCATCCTCGAGCGCGAACGCGCTGCGTTTTTCGAGCTTCAGTCCGCGGAAGAGCGAGATGCCTTCATCCAGGCCTTCTGGAGGAGGCGCGATCCGGACCCGCTCACGGAGGTGAACGAGTTCCGGGAAGAGCACTATCGCCGCGTCGAGCACGCGAACCGAATCCTTGGACGAGAGACGCCGATCCCGGGGTGGATGACGGATCGCGGGAAGATGTACATCATTCTCGGAGAACCCCGCGACCGCGAGAGCTTCCTTGGGGCACCCGGCCTCTATCCCGCCGAGGTCTGGTTCTACGAGGCGGCGCCGAGCAAGGGGCTCTCCTCCCCCTTCTATCTTCTCTTTTTCCAGCAGGGTTTCGCCGGGGAGTTTCGTCTCTACAGTCCGCGGATCCACGGTCCAGAGAAGCTCTTTCCCAGTCTGCAGTTCGGGGAGAACTCGCGGATGGAGGCCTACCACCTTCTCCAGAACATCTCGGCCGAGCTCGCCCATGCCTCGATTACTTTCAGGGCCGACGAGAGCGCCATCCCCGGCCTGATTCAGGAATCGGTGTCGACCGACGTCCTTCTCGCGGAGATCTATCGTTCTCCGGTTCGCGCGGTCGACGCACGCTACGTCGACGCGATCGCTCGCAACCGGGGCCTGGTCGAGACCGACTACCTCTTCAATTACATACAAAGCCACGCTTCCGTCGACCTCCTCCCCGGGCCTCCCGGCCTCGAGGAGGCGAGTTTCGTCCACTGGGGAATCGAGATCGAGCCCCAGGATCTTACTCTGGTCTTCGACGAGGACAAGTTGGTCTACTATACGAGCCTCGAGATCCAGGGCGAGGTCGTGACCGCGGATGCAGCACTCCCGGTCCTCTCGTTCTCCCGCGAGGAGTTCCTCGAGCTCACGCTGAGTCAGTTCGAGGGCGTGCAAGCGCGTCCCTTCGCCTACCGCAGCATGTTCCCCCTTCTTCCCGGCGAGTTCCGCTTCCGCGTGGTCCTGAAGAACCGGGCTCGGAACCAGTACACCATCCTCGAGGCGCCGCTCTCGGTTCCCGAGCGCGGGCCGGGGGAGGTGTCCCTCGGGGCTCCGGTTCTGCTTTACGGCTCCGAACGGACCGAAGCGTCTCAGTACGGGCCTTACCTGGTCGGCGCCGAGCGGCTCGACCCCAACACGAAGAAAGTCTACGCCCTGGGCCAGGCGCTTCTCGCGTTCCTCCCGGTGACCGGAGCCGGCCGCGACGATCGGATCGCTCTCGCTCTTTTCGATCGAGAGACCTCGACGGCGCTCGGGGAGAAGACTCGGGTCTCGATCGGCGAACGCGGCCGCGGGCCGATCCTCGAATCGATTCCTCTCGCCGATCTTCCCGGCGGCCGCTACCGGCTCGACGTCGCTCTCGAGGATCTGGAAGGCGGCGTCCTCGGGAAAGCCTCCGCCGATTTCGACGTCAGTCCTCGGTCGGTGATCGCCAGGCCCTGGTCTCTCCGCTGGAGCTCTCTCGACCCGACCGTTCCCGGCGTCGTCGAGACCGCCTTCGCCGAGCAGTACCTGAGGCTCGAGGATCGAGCGCGGGCCCGCGCTCTCTACGAGCGGGCTTTGCGGAAGAATGGGGAGCTCGCGGCCCCCCGGCTCCTCCTTGGTCGGTATCTCCTCGACGAGGGCAACGCTTCGAAAGCGGTCGAGATGCTCGCCCCTCTCGCCGAGAGCCGGCCGGAGGACGCCGAGATCCGCCGCACGCTGGGCGACGCCTACTACCAGTCGGGCGATCCCGCCCGAGCGATTCCGCATTTCGAGAAGGCGCTCGCGCTATCCGGACCCGAGGTGGCGCTCCTGAACGCGCTCGGCGCCTGTCACGCGGCCGCGGGGGATTCGGTTCGCGCGATCGAGCTCCTCGAGCAGTCGCTCCAAAGGTCGCCCGACCAGAAGCCCGTTCAGGAGCTTCTCGAGAAACTCAAATCCCGTCCCGATCCTAATCGTTGAATTCGGCATTCAACTTTCCGTATTTCTGCTGGCCACCGGCCGCACGCCCGCGTCAGTTCTTGTTGTACGGGCTTGGTTTATGGTCCTTCTCGAGCAACAGACCCATGGCACGTCGGTTGCAACCGAATCGCGTGGATTCAACTATGGAGGGCTAAACGTCGCGTTCTCTGTTTCCCTATTTCCATCGGTGGCGTATCACACAGGGGTCGACGCAACGCTCTTCGAACCGCATCTATCGCCATTCATAAGGCGCTCGGATGCAAGGGAGGTACTCGCATGCACGTTAGGAGTGCATTGGTTCTTCTCCTGGCCCTTTCCTTGGCCGGGGCGGCCGTGGCGCAAGACGGAAGCTTGCGGGGCTACATAACGGACGACACGGGTGCCGCGCTCCCGGGAGTGACCGTAACCGCCGCGAGTGACGTTCTCATCGGCGGCACACGCACGGCGGTTACGGATTCGACGGGCTATTACCGGCTCATCAACCTTCCTCCGGGGAACTACTCGGTGAGCGCCGAGCTCCCCAGCTTCGCCACCTATCTCCGAGAGGGCATTCTGGTCCGGGCCGGCGCCACCTTCAGCGTCGACATCCAGATGCAGATCTCGAGCGTGCAGGAGACCATCACCGTCACGGCGGAAACGCCGATGCTCGAGATCGCCCGCCCGAGCAACGTGCTCAACATCGAAGGCGAGTTCATGAAGGATATGCCCATCCAGTCCCGGCGCAACTGGAGCGACTTCCTCGAGCTCACTCCCGGGGTCAACGCTCGTCCATTCGACGACGGCAGCGGCCGGATGGTTTACTTCGGCCACGCGACCGAGCACTTCGCCCACGTTTCCACGCTCGACGGCATGACGTTCGGCGGTTACCAGGACTTCCAGCTCACCTACATAGGTCTTCCGGCCGACGCGGTCGAGGATACCCAGGTCAAGACGGGCGGAGTCGACGCCGCGAACCCCACCGCGACCGGTCTGGTGATCAACGTCGTCACCAAGAGCGGCGGAAACAACTTCAGCGGTTCGGCCGTCTACAGCCTCCAGCCCCTCTCCTGGAACGGCGATAACACCGGGGGCTCGGGCGGAACCCCGACGCAATCCATCGTGAACCAGCTCGACTTCACTTTCGGCGGACCCATCCAGCAGGACAAGGTGTGGTTCTTCGGCGCATTTCGATATGCCGACCTCGAGGCCGGCATCAGCCGCACGGCGAAGAACGTCTCGGATCTGAACGCGTTCTTCCCCGGCTTCGAGCCTTTCAACAACGTCACCGAGAGCAAACAGCCCTACGTCAAGGTGACGGCCCAGCTCAACCCGAACCACCAGTTGAGCGGGAGCTACCAGAACGACCGCCTCTTCGCGAGCGGCGATCGCGAGTACCACTATTCGAATTACTCGACGATTTACTCGACGGGCGGCTCGCTCTTCAGCGGAAAGCTCAGCTCCGTCTGGGGCTCGAACCTCACGTCGCAGATCACCGTTGGATACAACAACAAGGGAAGCTCCGATGCGTCTACCTTCGAGCCCTACCCCCTGTCGGGTCCTGAGGTCCGCATCCATCAGAACGCGATCCTCTCCGCCGGGCGCGTCCAGGGAACCGGGCGGCTCATCTCCGGGGGCGGTCGCGAAGGTGGAAACGAGAACTTCCTTCCCTCTTCGCTGGCGATGGTCCGCGCGGACTTCACCTACTTCAAAGAGGGCTGGGGAGGCTCGCACGAGTTCCAGACAGGATTCTTCGGCGCGCCCCGAAACACCTATGATCAGATCTCGAATTACATCAACGGCGGCTTCATCCTGGAAGAGGTTCGCCAGATCGATCCCAACAATCCAGCGGCGGGAACGGTCCCCTTCCACCGCCAGTATCGGGATCCGACCAACCTCACGACGCGGGAAGCTCGGGAGCGGGACTACGCCATTTACCTCCAGGATTCGTGGAAACCCCATCCGCGGCTGACCCTGAACCTCGGCATCCGGGCTGATTTCGTCAAGCGCCACGACAACATCTTCGACATCGACCGGATGAACGACACCGCGATTGCCCCCCGCGCCGGTTTCTCCTACTTGCTGACCAAGGACGCCCGGAACGTGATCCGCGGCAGCTACGTCCGTCTGTACGAGCAGGTGATGGGTCGTGATGCGGTCACCCTCTTCGGAAACACCGCGCGAACGGACGAGATCGACGAGTACGATGCCAACGGAGACGGGATCTTCGAGATCCGGAACGTGGCGCCGGCGGTGACCGCGTCACTGGGCGGATACGAGTTCGATCCGAACCTTCACCAACCCTTTGTGGACGAGTTCATCCTCGGGTTCCGGAAGCAGTTCCAGGGCGAGCTCGCGGTGGATGTCGCGGTCATCAACCGCCAGTACCAGGAGACCTATGCTCGTGTGGACGTGAATGGTATCTATCCCGATGGGCCGGGACAGCCGTTCATCGGATTCGGCCGAATCGACCCCGCGCGCGGAATTCTCTACCAGCAGACGAACAACACCTGGTCGACTCTGGACTACACCGCGCTCGAGATCACTGCGACCAAGAACCTCCGCAACAACTTCCAGCTCATGGCGGGGATCAACAAACAGTGGCAGAGCATCCAGGGCGACTGGAACCCGACGGATCCCGCGCGGTTCATCCAGCCGGATACGTTCCCGAACAACCACGGTCTTTACATGCCTCGCGGGAACAACGAGGACAACAGCCTCCCGCCACCCGGTAGTACGACCCTCACCTATGGTCCGACCTGGCTCGACTACTCGGTCCGGCTCGGCGGGACCTACTTCGCTCCCAAGGGCATCGTCGTCGGAGTGAGCTACAGCCTGGTGGCGGGTCCGTGGTCGGGTCCGGTCGTCGACAGGCTCGCCGCGACCGACCCCGACGTCACCCAGTTCGGTCCTCCGCGGGTGCCGACGGTGGGCGGAACGCAGCCCAACCCTCTCAACACCACGATCCGCAACGCCTTCGCGACCCGCGGCGAAGGACAGGTCCGGCTCCCCGCGGTCGGGACCCTGGGCGTCAAGATCGGGAAGAAGATCCCACTGGGAGGGACCCGGGAAGCCGAGATCAGCGGGAACATCATGAACCTCTTCAACGCCGACGGCTACTGGCAGTACAACTACAACGGCGCGAGCGAGCTGTTCAACCCGAACTACCTGCAGCCGCGCAACCAGCAGTACCCGCTGTCGTTCCAGATGATGTTCGCGTTCCGGTTCTAGTTTCCATAGGGCCGCCGCGCGCCACATTGAGTGACGCCCGGCGGCCCTTTTCCTTTCAGCGGTCCATGCTCTCGCGGGTGTCGATGAGAGCCTGCTGGCTGACGCGAAGCGCGCCCTCCTGAGGGCGATCGAGGTCGGCGACTACGAGGATCACCGCGGAAAACGCGAGCGCGAGGGGGACGACGGCGGGAGACCGCTCGCCGCTCTGCCCGGCGTGATACCCCACGGCCAGCATCGCGAGCACGGTCAGAACGTAGAGCGCGTCCCAGATGCGGCCCGGAATCCGGCTCCGCAATCCCGCCGTGATCCGCATTTCATGCAGATCGATGACCTCGTTGAGGGATTCGATCAAGAGTCCGCCGACGATCGAGTGGGGATCGGCTTGCGCGAGCGCCGTAATCTCGGTCCAGAGGTGTCGGTGCAGTTCCTCCGAGCGAGCGATCGCGGCGTCCAGCTTTCCCGGCTGAACGGCCTCGATGCGGGCGTCGGCGTAGTCGCGCAGGAGTCCGCGGACCTCGGAGCCGTGGGGCTCCGGAACGAGGTCCGCCCTCAGATAGGCGGTGCCGATCGCGTTTGCCTCCTGGAGGACGAGTTGCCGCCGATCGTCGAAACGCGAGGCGGCCATTCCGAAGGTGAATGCGAGAAGGAACGCGAGGAGTCCCATCCCCGCTCCCACCAGCGTACCCAGAGCGCCTTCTCCCTCGGGCCTGTGGCGGCGACCGAATCGGTATCCGATCTCGAAGGTGCTCAGGGTGAGCAGTATGGTGAGAAGGCCCAGCGTCCAAAGGGGAATCTCATCCATCAGCGTGATCATCGCGGCGGATGATAGCAGAGGCACCGCCTCTACGGTTTGCATCGGCGGCTGAGTGTAAGTAGTCTCCCCGCTCATGCTGGAAGTCTTCTCCTCCCCGGAAGCCTGGGTGAGCCTCCTCACCCTCACCGCGCTCGAGATCGTTCTCGGGATCGACAACATCATTTTCATCACGATCCTGGCGGGAAAGCTCCCCAAGGACCAGCGCAAAAAGGCGACCCGACTCGGGCTCGGAGGAGCGCTCTTGAGCCGCCTCGCCCTTCTCGCGGCCATCAGCTGGGTGACGAAGCTCACGACACCCCTGTTCTCCGTCATGGGCTACTCGGTGAGCGGGCGCGATCTGGTGCTCATCCTCGGAGGCTTGTTCCTGATGGCGAAGGCCACGTTCGAGATCTACGACAAGGTCGAGGCCGCGCATCCCATCATCACCGACGGAAAGCCGGCCCGGAAAACGCAGCTCGCCTCGGTCATCGGACAGATCATGCTCCTCGACATGGTCTTCTCTCTCGACTCGGTCATTACCGCCGTGGGAATGGTGCAGCACCTCGAAGTCATGGTTCTGGCGGTGATCATCGCCATCATCGTCATGCTGGTATTCGCGGCGCCCATCGGGAGTTTCGTGGAGAAACACCCGAGCATCAAGATCCTGGCGCTGTCGTTCCTGGTGATGATCGGAGTCCTCCTGGTGGCCGAGGGAACGGGACAGCACTTCAACCGGGGCTACGTTTATTTCGCGATGCTCTTCAGCCTCACGATCGAGCTCCTGAACATGCGCTATCGAGAACGGCAAGCGCGGCTCGCCGCCGGATAAGCCGTTCGTTCACGGAAGCTGGATCTTTTCCACCAGCGCCGCGACCGGCGGCTCCCCGGGGTCGGAAAGCCCCCTCGGGAAACGCAAGCAAAAGGCGTTCTCTCCCGGGACCAGGCTTTCCTCGGGAACCGAGAACGGAATCTCCTGCCATTCGACGCCGAGGAGGCTCGATCCGACGAGGCGATCGTTGACCGCGAGGGCCAGCGTTTGATTCACGAGGCCGTCGGGAGCGCGGGCGGTGATGGACACCCTGAGCGGGAAGAGCGCGTCCAGCGGAACGACGACGCAAGCCTCGGGGTAGAGGGCGCGGCGATAGCTCCTGCGCGCGGTGCGCCGGCTTCCCGTATGCCATCCTCGCAAGAGAGTTCTTTCGCCCGCGGACCTAAGGAGGATGGTCCCGCTGGGGTTGAGCCCGGCGTAGAAGTATTCCGCGGAGAAAATCTTGTACGCGAGAGCCCGCCCCTCGGCGCCGGCCACCGTCCCAAGGAGGTGTTGGGAGGCGTCATGCAGCAAGAGAGCCTGATCTCTCGCGAGCCGCTCGAGGGGCGCTGCGTCGGGGTACTTTCTCCCGCGGAAGTGTGAGACGAGTCCGAGGTTCCAAAGGACCAGAATCCCGATCGCCGCGGTCGGGGCGAGAAGCGGCCGCTGCCTCAGGGCTCGCGAGGAGAGCTCGAGCAAGAAAGCGAGTCCCACCGCGATGAGCGGCACGACCTCGCTGAAACGCCTTGCGCCGAACGCGTCTCCCCCCGCCCAATCGAACGCGGGGACGCTTCCGTTGACCCACGCAGTGAAGCCGAGGACCAGGAGGCCTCCGCCGTGGAGCGTCGGCGAATCGCGAATGCCGAGAACGAGACCCAGAAACCCGACGAGCATCAGCGGAGTCCAGTTGAAGAAACCGTGGTCGGCGGAGATGAGGGTATCGAGCCAGTGCGGCGAAGAGAAATCCAGGAAACCGCGGCCCTGGGGCAGCACGACAAAACGGCCGAACCCTACCCTCCACGCGATGAGCTGGGGGCTGAACGCGAGGGCGGCGGCCGCCGCGGACGCCAGGAGCCAGCGGACCTCGACCCTTCTTCGGATGAGCTCGTCGAGAGCGAGAAGCGCGAGGAGGATTCCATAGACCGCCGCCTGCCACCGGCAGGCGGCGAGCAGTCCGAGGACGCCGCCGAGCATCGTCCAGGAGCGCCAGGATGGTTCTCGGCGGGCCTTGTCCCAGGCCCACAGAAACGCGGCCGCCAGGCCGAACGCGACCCCATGGGACATGGCGGGGACGTAGAACGTGTAGTACAGCGCGGGAGAGGCGAGGAAGGAGCCCAGGACGGCGAGGATGGCGATGGCGCGGCCCCGTCTTCGAGCGATTGTGGAAAAAAGGAGCGAACATCCGAGGACGACGACGGTCACCGTCCCGAGCGCCGTCGCCCGCCGATACGGAAGACTGAACCCGTCCATTTCGTAGAGCCCGCGTCCGAGGGCGCGGTCGAGATGAACGTAAGCATGGGCGGCGAGGTAAAAGGGGCTCCAGAGAACCGCCGGTCCCGCGGAGAAAACGCTGACCGTTCGACCGCGCCCCGGCTGATCCTTGCCGCGGAACTCCTGCCACTCGTTGCGAAAATCGAGGTCGAAGTCGAAGCTCGCCGAGCGCAGGTAGGCGAAGTAGGAAGAGGAGTCGCCGCGGAACTCGATCAAGATTCCCGCCGCGACGCCCCAGGCGACGGCGAGAGCCGCGGCGAAGGCGTAGACTCGGGTGCCCTTCTTTCGCGTGAGCTCGAGAGCGAGTGCGGCGAGGACCAAAATCGGTCCAAGAACGCTCCCCAGGGGCCGAAGAGGGTCGAGGACCGAGACCGCGGCCCACAGGACGCCGAAGGAAGCGAGGAGCGGGCCCAAGGCTTCGCGAATCTTCATGGCCGCCTCCCTCGGAGGCGCTACCGCCGGGAGAGCTTCTCGCTCAGCTTCCTCACGTAGACCTCGAAGTCGACGCGGTCGAACGACCGTTTCGTGAGGAGGTTCAGCCGCAGCACCAGATCGTTGATCCGCCGGCCGAGCTTCAAGCGCTCGCCGTCGTCCTCGACGGTCGCGAGAAGCTCCCTCAAGCTCACGATCTCCTTCCGCAGCTCCATCTCCGGCGGGAGATACCCCGCGTCTTTCAGGAGCTTGTAAGCGAGCCGGAGATCCTCGGGAACGAAGCCGTTCGATTCCAGGGGCAGTGGCTTTCCCGCAAGTGGCAGGTCGTCAAACTCGCCACGCTCCATGGCTTCTCGAATCCTCTCCTCGGCGAGGCGCTCGAGCCAGTCCATGCGGGCTCTACAACTCGTTGAGAAACTCGGAGACCCGGGAGAGGCCTGTTTCGAGCTTCTTCGCATCGTAGCCGTAGCCGATGCGCATGTAGGAGTCCCGCTCGAAGTGGTCACCGGGAACGATGAGGACGCTCTTCTCGTCGCGGATCCTCTCGAAGAGCTTGGTGGAGTTGATGGGCCAGTCGTAACGGATGAAAGCGATCGCTCCCGCCTTCGGGGGCACGAATGAGAGGTGAGGCGCGTGCCGCTCCACGAACGCGGTGAGCACGGGAAGCTGCTCGTTCAGGATTCTTCGCGTGCGCTCGAGGATCTGATGGCGCCGTCCCGGCTCGAGCGCCACCGCCGCGAGACGGTCGGAGAGGGTCGTTGCGGAGATGGTGGTGTAGTCCTTGTACGACCAGAGCTTCGCCGCGGCATCGCCGTCTGCGACCATCCACCCGATACGGAGGCCGGGAAGGCCATAGGCTTTCGAGAGCCCCGAATTCACCACGAGCCGGTCGTACCAGCCGTAGAACGTCGGCGAAACGTCCCCCTCGAGCTCCGCTCCGAGATAGACCTCGTCCGCGAGGATCCAGGCGCCGACGTTCCCGGCGACCTTCGCGATCTCGCGCATCGTGTCCTCGCTCATCACCGCGCCCGTGGGGTTGTTGGGGTTGCAGAGTGCGACGAGCTTGGTTTTGTTGCTCACGAGCCTTCGGAGATCGTCGAGGTCCGGGGCCCAGGAGAGCTCTTCGCGCAGATCGAGCGATTTCACCGTCGCCCCGATAGAGCGGGCGAGCCCCCAGATCTGCATGTAGTTCGGCATCATCACCACGGCCTCGTCTCCCGGCTCGAGGAGGCTCAGGACCGCGATGTAGTTGGCTTCCGCGGTCCCGGTGGTGACGACGACGTTCTCGGGATCTGCTCCGGCGTAGAGATCGGCGACGCGCTCGCGAAGCTCGTCGGTACCCCGGGTCGGGGGGTAGCTCAGGCGGGTGTCGAGGATGTCCCGACCCTCGAGAAGCTCGCCGACGGTGAGCGGGGTGACTCCGCTCTCGGAGAGGTTGATCTCGACTTTGTGCTCCCAGATCGACTGGGTGCGCTCCATGACGAAGGTTTCGTATTTCATGACCTGCGTTGGGAAGCTGTCTTCTCTAACTTAACTGACGAACTACACTAAGCTTTGAACCGAAGAATAAAAGAGTGTAAGAAGGGGGATTTGGGGACCAGAGGGGATAAGGGGATACGGTCTTGTATCTTTGACCGACGCTCTTATCTCCCCATCACCTCCTATCTCCACATCCCCTTTTCTTACACCAGAATT
>Ga0214471_10003548_pt1 | contig 12089 bp, 9 predicted proteins | sample RVTome_5_FD_207665 | JGI IMG/M metagenome (GOLD analysis project Ga0214471, IMG submission 207665) | Soil microbial communities from uranium-contaminated site in the Upper Colorado River Basin, Wyoming, United States - RVT142D155 | ecosystem: Environmental > Terrestrial > Soil > Contaminated >... | reverse complement strand
GTAGCTTATCAGTGGGGAGTAGGTGGCTTATTCTTCCTTTTTATTATGGTGTCTATATTTGCGAATCGGCGCTGGAATGTACTGGCTGGATTTGGGATGTCAATGTTTATCTTGCTGGCTATTTCATATCTTGCATATCCGGGGTGGGGACTTCCTTATATTCGCGCGGTTCTTTCCGATTGGTATCGAGGTGCGGGTCTGACGTTTGGTCATATTGTATCGGTGTGGGTTCCTGATTCCAAATATCCCATTGCTACAATCGTCTCACTACTTCTGGGGGTGCTCGTATTTCTTGAGTGGCTTGGGGCCCTTCACGCTCATTTCCGGCGTATAGTCTGGACTGCATCTCTCTCGCTTGCGGCAACACCCCTGATCGGCTTCGCCATCTTTCCATCCAATCATGTGGTTTTGATATTACCGCTTGTCTTGATACTTACTCTCGTCTGGGAGCGCTGGACCCGAACTCGTGTTCTGATAAGCATTCTTATCTTCAGTCTCGTGCTGCTGGTTCCTTTTGGCATGTATATGCAGGCGGTTTATGAATATAGCCCCCTTTATTTGAACTTACTTTCGGTCCTTCCACCGATCGCGGCCGTCATCGGCTTATACTGGATGCGCTGGTGGGTCATTCACTCGCCGCGCACCTGGCTCGATCAAATAGGAGTTCGTAGATGAACTGGCGTCACTACGGGATCTTATTTGTCATTGGATTATTGGTTCCGCTGGCGGTCTCGCGTTTTCAAACTCTGCCTGGTTATATGGATGCGGATTATTATTTCGCGGGTGGTGCGCAACTTGCAAATGGAAAGGGTTTCACCGAGCCCTATCTCTGGAATTATTTGGATGACCCCGCGGGATTGCCTCATCCATCACATACGTATTGGATGCCTCTTGCATCGATAGTTTCTGCCATCGGGATGTGGATCAGTGGTCAATCGACATACGCAGGGGGACGTCTTCTGTTCATCCTCCTTTCGGCTTGCGTGCCGCTATTGACAGCGACTCTTGCCTACAAAGTCACCCGCAAAATCTTCCTTGCGATGATTTCCGGCTTGCTATCCATCTTCTCGCTTTACTATGCTCCTTTCATGCCCGTTCCTGATAATTATGCCCTCTTCATGTTGTTGGGCAGCGGGTTTCTATTGTTTGCTCCGCGCCAACAGAAGTGGATTCCCGTCGCGCTCGGCGCGTTGGCTGGCCTTATGACTCTAGCGCGCAGTGATGGCCTTCTCTGGCTCGGCATTGCAGGCTTGACAATCATGTGGAAATCCACCCAAAAACTCGATGGGACAAAAACCACCCTCGCAGAATGGGTTGGCCTCATTGTTCCGGCGGGTCTGCTGGCACTGCTTGGTTACTTCCTTGTCATGGGACTCTGGCACTTGCGTAACCTGAGTCTTTTTGATTCTTTCTTGACTCCAGGTGGGGGACGCCTGCTGTGGCTTCAGAATTACAACCAGACATTTACCTATCCAGCCGAAAACTTGAATCGCGAATCCTTCCTTCAGGGAGGCTGGAATCTGGCTGTCCAAAATCGCGCCCGCGCCTTCACTTCCAATTTAAGTAATGCCTTTGCCGCGCAGGGTGGAATTTTTCTTTTTCCATTTATTCTGATCGGATTGTGGCAGCTACGGCATGACCTCCGCACGAAGATTGCAGTGACTGGCTGGTTGATTCTCTTCGCGGTGATGACGATCATTTTTCCGTTTGCCGGTTCGCGTGGAAGCTTCTTCCATGCTGGTGCTGCCTTCCAGCCATACTGGTGGGTCGCGGCTCCACTTGGGCTGGATACGGTCATATCGTGGGCGCGCAGACGGGGTCAGTTCATGGATAAGAACGCGCCGTATATTTTTCAGGGAATTCTTGTTTTGCTTGCGATCTTTATGACAGCTTACCTCGTAAATTTTCGCGTGATCGCAAGCGGATGGGCTAATGACGATAGCATCTATCCGTCAGTGGAGAAAATGTTCCTTGATAAGGGAATCAGCCCGAGGGACATCGTGATCGTCCGCAATCCGCCGGGGTATTTCATTGCTTCGGGGCGTTCATCCGTTTCGTTGCCGTTTGGTGATGAGTCTACAATTTTGGCGATTGCAGAAAGATATAATGCGCACTATCTTGTAATTGAAAAAGATGGCACGTTTGATGCAATCCAGGATCTGTATGATGATCCGCAAAGCAATTCTTCGTTTGTCTACTTGGGAGAGATCAATGAGGCGAGGCTCTACCGAATCGATCTGGCGGATTGATCCGCGTCTTGTGCTTGCAGTTGCTGCGCTGGCGGCTGTCCTCCTCTATTTAATAGTCAGCGCACAGATTTTTGGTATTGGTTTCCCTCTTGATGATACCTGGATTCATTTAACCTACGCACGCAATTTTGCCGAGCATGGGGAATGGGCATATCGTCTCGGTGAGCGCTCGGCTGGCTCCACCTCGCCCTTATGGACATTTCTTCTTTCAATTGGTTTCTTAGTAGATCTCGCGCCCTTTGCATGGACTTATTTTCTGGGTTGGGTTGTATTAACCTTAATGGCGATCCATGCCGAAAACGTCGCGCGGAAACTTGTGGGATCCTATAAGCCGCGCCTGCCCTGGGTGGGATTATTCTTCGTCTTCGCATGGCATCTGACCTGGTCTGCTGTCTCGGGGATGGAGACCCTTTTACACGGACTCATCATATTCGCAGTGCTAAGCGCATTGATGAGCGGTACGCGTCGTTACCTGACCCTCGGCTTGCTTGCAGGCCTAAGCATCTGGGTCCGCCCCGATGGTTTGACGTTGCTTGGCCCAATCTTGTTCACTGCTTTTTTGTGTGAAGGCAACTGGTCGACGCGCCGCGAAGCGGTGTTCAAAACGCTGATTGGATTCGGCGCTTTATTTCTGCCATACCTGCTTTTTAATCTTGCGTTGTCTGGTAACCCGATGCCGAATACGTTCTATGCCAAGCAGGCAGAATACGAAGCATACTGGTTGTCAAAGTCCGTGACTCAACGCCTGAGTGAATACCTTTGGCCGGTCATTGCCAGCCCATTTCTTGTCCTTATCCCGGGTGTGTTCATATGGGCAGCTAAGAATTTCCGGGCTCGTAACTGGGGCGCATTGGCTGGCGTTATCTGGTTTTTTGGCTATATCGCGATTTATTTTATGCGGCTTCCGGCGTATCAGCATGGCAGATATATTATTCCAACTTTTCCGATAATGTATTTGTGGGGATTGCTGGGTTTTATGGATTTCATAAATTCAGAATCAGCATTTGTGCATAGGAGTTTTGTGTCGCTCTCTTGGCGTATGGTTCTAGGAGCCGTGCTTTTTCTGTTTGTTTTCCTTGGCGCCCGTACATACGCGATCGATGTAGCGTTTATCGAAAGTGAAATGGTTGTTACAGCAAAGTGGGCTGAAGAGAATCTGGGTGCAGATGCAGTGTTAGCAGTGCATGATATTGGCGCGATGGGTTATTTTGACAATCATAGGTTGATTGATCTCGCTGGCTTAGTCTCACCCGACGTCGTTTTGTTCATACGCGATGAGTCTAGGCTGGCAGAATATCTTGATGACCGTGATGTTGATTATCTTGTGACATTTCCGGAGTTCTATCGGGAATTAATTTCCGGGCGTGAACGTGTTTTTTCAACGAATGGCTCCTACGCGCCTGCCCTGGGGGGAGAAAACATGGGAGTCTATCGCTGGAAATAAACCATTACGAAACTGAAATGTCTGGAGGGGCGTGATAAATTGCCCGCATGTCGTTACTGTGCTATACTCTCATTAAGGAAATGTAGAGAACAGGCAACAGATGAATGAGATAACACTGGTTATTGCCGATGATCATCCTCTTTTTCGTCAAGGGGTGGTGGACACCCTCTCATTTGAGAAGGATTTTCAGGTTATTGCTCAGGCCGCGAATGGCGATGAAGCGATTGAGCTAATCCGCTCGCTTAAACCCAAAGTCGCCATTCTTGATGTCAATATGCCGGGAATGAACGGCCAGCAGGTCACGCATCAGGTTACTTCTGAACATTTGCCAACCCGTGTCGTGCTCCTTACCGGGTATGATGATATCGAGCAAGCCATCCATGCCATCCTGGCTGGAGCCGGCGGATATTGCGCAAAAGATATAGAACCTGAGACGCTTGCTCGCACCGTGCGGGCAGTCGCGGATGGCAAATACGCGGTCGCTGGACATATATTCATTCGCCGTGAGTTGGATCACTGGATTGACGAGCAAATGGAAGGCGCACGGCGATCCTATAGCGAGCCAGGCTCGCCATTCCACCCTTTGTCTGATCGGGAGATGGAAGTGTTGTCCTGTGTTGTGCGCGGGATGAGCAATAAAGAGATCGCAAGCCTTTTGGGCATCAGCCATCAGACGGTGAAAAATCATGTAACTTCCATTCTGCGAAAGTTCGGGGTCGAAGATCGCACTCAGGCCGTTGTATACGCTCTAAAGCGTGGTTGGGTAAAATTGCAGGATACTCAAGTCAAAAACCAGGAGTAATGTTTATGGCAATGGATACCAATGCATTGGCATCTGGTGGATTGGATTTACAGGCGGAATTGGAAGAAACGCTAAAGGCATTACGTGAAGTCACATTAATGATTGAACAGAGTCAGGGAGAGGTCGCCAAGCTCTCCCAGCGTAATGCGGCGATTACAACCCATCTTCAACAAGTGCGAACTCAGTTGGATAGAATGCCTGCGCAGGAAGTCCGAAACGCATATGATTCTGCCTTGGATGCTCAGCAACGTTTATTTGTCATGCGTGGACAACTTGAAAAATTGCAAAGCGAGAAGGCCCATCTGGACCGTTTCAAATCCACTCTCGAACGTGCTCGCGCGACATCGGCTGGGGATTTGGCTGCGGCGTCTGCCCACGGAGCAAAAAGTCCGTTAGCAAGTGTGGAAATGCTGGTCAATGCTCAAGAAACGGAACGACAGCGCCTCTCCCGTCAGATGCATGATGGGCCTGCCCAGGCATTGTCCAACTTTATCCTGCAAACAGAAATTGCAATGAGATTATTAGATGTAGACTCTGGCCAGGCGCGCGATGAATTGAACAATCTGAAAACGTCTGCAATGGGTACATTCCAAAAAGTGCGGAATTTTATTTTCGAGTTGCGCCCGATGATGTTGGATGATCTAGGGCTGGTGCCCACGGTTCGCCGCTATTCAGATGCATTTAAGGAACAGACAAGCCTGGATGTAACTGTCACGGTTACAGGGAATGACCGGCGTTTGGAGCCTTATCTAGAGGTGATGCTCTTTCGGGCGATTCAGGAGGTTCTTGGGAATGCTGCCCGCCACAGTCAGGCGACGTTGGTCAAAGTCGCGTTGGATATGGGAGAAGACCGCGTTCGAGTCAGCATCGATGATAACGGTAAGGGTTTTGACTCCGAATCAATTCTGCAGGGAAACAGTCTGGGGCTTAAATTGATTCGGGAGCGGGCTGAAATGCTCGGTGGGAATTTTGAGGTGGATAGCGCAATGGGAAAGGGCTCTCGAATTTCATTTGCAGTCCCGGCTCGATCCTGATTGAATCGGTTGATGACTTGTCAGGGCTGCATATCATCTTCAATACGATCACTAGCTCCCTACCTTGATCCTTACTTATATGTAAGGTATTAGCCCACTTTTTTGGGGCAGAATCCTACTTTCTTACTAATTTAACATTATTGATTTTGATTTATACTGTATAATATTTGAATAGAAGCACCTGCCAAGTAGCCAGGCAGAAAAGTCTAGAGAGGAGAAATACTCTATGCGTCGCGGACGAATTCTCATTTTTCTTGTGCTGATTGTTGTAGTGGGCCTAGGTCTGTTGGCTTACGCTCTCACCCAGTTTGCCCCACAAGCTATTGAGCCAACTCAGGCAGCGCTTACAAAAATCTACTACGCTGCACAAAACATTCCACAGGGGACGACCATCGAACAGGATATGCTCGGCACGCTTGAAATTCCATCAGATAAGGTTTCTGAGGTGGAGTTTACTGAAGGTGAAGAGGCCAATTTGGTGGGCAAAACCGCTCGCTTTGATTTGGATCAAGGTGTAATTATTACATCTCCAATGGTGGGCGAGGGTCCGGTCGCGATTTCAGGGCCCACCTGGGCTGTTCAGATCCCATCGGGAATGGTTGCAGCGGCAATCCCGACGAATCGCCTGGCAACGGTGGCATATGGGGTCGATGATGGTGCACATGTGAATGTTAACGCTTGCATGCTTTTCGTTGATATAGATCCGGCATTCCAGTCCATACTCCCAAACTTCACGGCTGTGCTCACGGGTACCAGCTTCCAACAAGCAGCAGAAGGACAGGCTCCTGTTCTCTCGGTCGCAGTGGTGGGCGGTGGTGAAGCTTCCAAACAAGGACGTGTGGAACTTGACCCATCTTTCCAGCAACAGGCACCATTTTACGCCGTGCCTTCTGAGCCGCAAAGACCGCGGCTTGTCTGCCAAATGATTTTGCAGGATGTGGTCGTGATGAAGTTGGGTAACTTCGCCTTGCAGGCTCCGTCAACAGATCCAAATGTTACGCCGTCTCCCGCGCAGGCCCAGCAGGAAGCTGCGCCTGATATTATTACCTTGATGGTGAATCCTCAGGATTCCATCTCCTTGAATTACTTCGTTCACAGTGGCACTGTGTTGACGATGACTCTCCGGAACCCGAATGATACTTCAAGGTTTGCAGCTGAGTCCGCTACCCTGACCAGCCTGTTAACGCAATATAATATATCTCTTCCTTCGAAGCTGCCTTATGCAATGCAACCTCGAATTGATCAGTTAATAGCGCCTGCGTTACCAAATGATATTATTACCGTCCAGCCGGCGCAATAGTAACTCTAGTTGAGGTAAAAACATATTATGCCTTCGGGTGAAAAAATCCGTGTCTTGATTGTTGATGATGTTTCTGAAACAAGAGAAAATGTCAGAAAGTTGCTTCAGTTTGAATCGGATGTAGATGTAGTCGGCGTCGCGCGTACCGGAAGAGAAGCCATTCAGCTCTCTCAAGATTTGAATCCGGATGTTATATTAATGGATATCAACATGCCCGATATGGATGGCATTGCGGCGACAGAAGCCATTCGCTCGAAGCAACCAGCCGTGCAGGTTGTGATTCTATCTGTTCAGGGCGACCAGAACTATATGCGCCGGGCGATGTTGGCAGGTGCCCGTGATTTTCTCACCAAGCCGCCGATGGGTGATGAGCTCATTTCAGCGATTCGTCGCGCGGGCCTAATGGCGCAAAGCGAGCGTTCGAAGAGCGTGCAAGTTCAGCCAATCCCTGCCATTGGTAGTATTGGCTCGGTCGTGAACTTTGGAGGGCTGAGAGGCAAGATAGTGGTGGTTTACAGCCCTAAGGGAGGGGCCGGCTGTACGACTCTCGCTGTTAATCTTGCCCTCACTTTGCACAACGAGGATACTCCTGTTGCATTAGTGGATGGGAATCTCCAATTCGGAGATGTTGCGGTCTTCGTAAATGAGCAAGGTAAAAACACAATAATTGATCTTGCTCCTCGAGCAGAAGAGTTGGATCCGGAAATCGTTGAAGAAGTGATGCTTAAACATCCTGCATCTGGTCTTCATATCCTTGCTGCCCCAAGCCGCCCTGAGTATGCTGAAAGAGTCTCCAGTGGACAATTTACTAAAGTGCTGGAGTATCTTCGTCAATTATACGCGTATGTCGTGGTAGATACGTCTAGTTACTTAACTGATATTACGTTATCCGCAGTCGACATAAGTGATTTGATCGTTTTGGTCACTACGCAGGATATTCCTTCAATTAAGAATTGCCGCCTTTTCCTCGATCTTTTGCAGACAATGGGAGTTGACCGCGAGCGCATCCTCTTTGTAATGAACCGGTTTGACAAACGCATCAATATTACGCCGGAACGGGTCACTGAGAATTTGAAGCAGGAGGTTGCCTCCGTTGTTCCATTAGACGAACAGGTTGTGACAAAGGCAGTTAATCGCGGTGTGCCTTTTGTGCTCGATAATAAAAACCAGCCCGCGACACGCGGTATCTTTTCTTTAGCTGAAAGTGTTCGGGCTCGCGTAGCCGTTCTTGAGTCTGGCAGTGAACCAAATCGAGTTGGCAAACGGTAACCTTTAGAAGATTCTTGGAAGGAGATAGAGAAAATGTCTCTATTAAAGCGAATTGAACAAGGACAGGGCGGTAATTCCTCATCAGGTCAACCCTCCGCAGATAATCAAGGAGGAGAAAGCTCCCGTCTTTCATCCTTGCAAGCGCGTCGGGTAAATGCTCCGATTACATCCCCTCAAGCCGGATCTTATTTTGACTTGAAGACACGCGTCCAAAACAAGTTGCTTTCCGAACTAGATCCATCTATGGATATTACCAGGACAGATGAAGTGCGGCGGACGATTCAAGGTCTGTTCGAGCAAATTCTTGCAGAGGAGAACATCGTTCTTTCCCGTCCCGAACGTGCTCGTTTATTCGAACAGATCTCTGCAGAAATCCTTGGGTTTGGTCCATTACAGCCTCTTCTTGAAGATGAAACCATCACTGAAATCATGGTCAACGGGGCCAAGAACATTTATATTGAACGCAAAGGAAAAGTGCATCGCGTGCCTGTGACATTTGAAAATAACGACCACGTGATGCGTATCATTGATCGTATTGTTGCCCCTCTCGGTCGTCGTATTGATGAATCAAGCCCCTACGTGGATGCCCGTTTGCCGGATGGCTCGCGCGTAAACGCGGTGATACCTCCCATTTCCTTGGTTGGCCCTATTCTGACCATTCGTAAATTTTCTCGTAATCCTATCACGATTGAGCAACTGATTCAGTTTGGCTCGATTACCCCGGAAGGAATCCAATTCCTTAAAGCATGCGTCGAGTCTCGCTTAAATGTTGTTATCTCCGGCGGGACTGGTTCCGGCAAGACTACGTTTCTTAACATCCTGTCCAGCTTTATTCCCGGAGATGAGCGTATCATAACGATTGAGAATGCGGCTGAGCTCCAGTTGCGTCAGGAGCATGTCGTCACTCTTGAATCGCGTCCTCCGAACATTGAAGGTCGCGGTGAAATTACCATTCGCCAATTGGTGATCAATGCACTCCGAATGCGCCCGGAACGGATAATTGTAGGAGAAATTCGTGATGAGGCCGCCTTAGACATGTTACAGGCCATGAACACTGGTCACGATGGTTCAATGACTACTTTGCATTCAAATGGACCTCGGGATTCACTCTCGCGCCTTGAAACAATGACCTTAATGGCGGGTATGGATCTGCCTACAAAAGCTATTCGAGAACAGATTTCCTCCGCGATTGACCTGATTGTCCACCAGGAGCGTATGCGGGATGGTACTCGTAAGATTGTCAGTATTACTGAAGTAAGCGGCATGGAAGGCGAAGTGATTACCATGACCGATATCTTCGTATTTGAGCAAACCGGCGTTGAGAACGGTCAAATCATGGGTCGCCTGCGCCCAACAGGGTTGCGTCCAAAGTTCATGGATAAGATAGAGGCGGCTGGTATTAATTTGCCCCCATCGATCTTTGGGATTGGTGAAAGGCGACGTTACTGATGGTAACAGATTCAAGAGATAGGTAGTTCAAACATGAGTCCGATAATTTTGCTCGGTGGGGGGGTTATTCTCCTGATCCTTCTGATCATTGGCGCGATTGTTGCTGTGTCCAGTGAGCGTTCCTTGGTCGAAGAACGCCTCGGAAGATACCTTGAGGACGAAAGACCAGATCGGGGGGAGGAGTCAGGTCGATCGGCCGTCACGGATTGGTTGAATCGCAGGGTGGCAAGTTCCTCGATGGGTGACCGGATCGCCCGCGAACTTGCGCGGGCCGATCTAAAATTCAAAGTCGCGGAATATTATGCTCTGGTGTTCATTTCGGCCGTAGTTACCGCGTTGCTCGCTTGGTTGATTCAACAACAGCCTGCCTCTCTGGTGATTGGCGGAATTATTGGATTGGTCATCCCGCGCTTTTATGTCAAACGTCAACAGACGGTACGTTTGAATAAGTTTAACGATCAGCTATCTGATATGTTGAATCTGATGGTCAACGGTCTGCGCGCGGGATATTCCACCATGCAGGCGCTGGAGGCAGTCAGTCGTGAACTCCCGGCCCCAATCTGTGATGAATTCCGTCGCGTTGTGCAGGAGATGCAAATCGGCATCCCAATGGAAAAAGCACTGGATAATCTACTCCGGCGAATTCCAAGTGAAGATCTGGATTTTGTTGTTACAGCAATAAACGTTCAACGTGAGGTGGGTGGTAATCTCTCCGAAATTCTTGACACGATTTCATTTACAATCCGTGAACGTGTGAGGATCAAAGGTGAAATTCGTGTCATGACAGCGCAAGTTAGGACCTCTGCCACAGTATTATCGCTCATTCCGGTCTTCCTTACGGTGGCCTTATGGTTCGTAAGCCCGGAATATATAAGTAGTTTCTTTGATCGTGGGCCACTTTGCGGTTGGTTAGCTGTCGTTACCATCGTTGGCATGATTGTAGCAGGCTACCTTGTGATGATGAAAATCGCTGACATCGAGGTGTAAGATGACCGGTCTACTCATTTTTGGCGCCATTGTGCTGATAGGGGCGATCGCCATTGTTGTATTCAGTTTACGACGAAATACGGCTGGGGAGGAAGATGATCCGTTACAAGAGCGATTAGCTGAATTTATTCAGCGTGGTGATGTAACTTCCCTGGAAGAAATTGAATTATCTCAACCATTCACGGAACGCGTCATTATTCCATTAATCCGGCGCGTCGGTGAATTTTCTGCACGGTTCACACCTCAAAAAGCCATACAAGACACTGCCAGGAAACTGGAACTGGCTGGTAATCCATGGCCCATTGATGCGGCAACATTTCTCGCCATTCGGTTTATTCTGGCTGTTGTACTGGGCGGTTTTCTGGTGGCAGTCGTTTTGATTTCTCCTCCGTCAAACCCAAATGATAATTTCATGTATATTGGCGGAGCAACCTTCGCTGGTTTTTATCTTCCACACTTGATGTTGACGAGCAGGATTACGCGTCGTCAGAAGGAGATTCGTAAAGCAATGCCTGACGCACTGGATCTGCTGACGATTTGTGTGGAAGCTGGCCTTGGCTTTGATGCAGCCATGTCGAAAGTCAGTGAGAAGTGGGATAACGAACTTTCGTTGGCACTTTCCCGAACAATCCGCGAAATTCAGCTGGGTAAGGTTCGGCGCGACGCATTAAAAGATATGGCTGACCGTCTCGGCATCCCGGAGATGACAAGTTTCGTTGCAGCAATTGTTCAGAGTGAACAGCTGGGTGTGAGTATGGCCAAAGTGTTACGGATTCAGTCAGACCAGATGCGTGTAAAACGTCGCCAGCGCGCGGAAGAAGAAGCCCACAAAGCCCCAATTAAAATGATTATTCCAATGGCTTTGTTGATATTTCCGTCCATTATGATCATCATCCTGACGCCTGCCGCTATCCAAATTATGGAATCACTTTAAAAAAATTCAAAATCGTTCTTTGTGAAAAAAACACCCTGGTCGTATCGCCTTTATCGGTTGACCTGGAACGGGCTGGATCTGCTTTTTCCGCCTGTGTGTGGAGGATGTGGAAAAGTAGGCTGGCGCTGGTGCCCGGATTGCCAGGAACGCGTCCCGCGGCTAAACGAGCCATTTTGTGACAAATGCGGGTTTCCAACAAAAAGAGCTGAAATATGTGAAAAATGCCGTTCGAATCCGCCCGCGTATCGTATGATGCGATCGTGGGCAGTTTTCGATTCACCTGTCCAGAATGCTCTCCGCACGATGAAGTATCAAAGAAATATTGGTTTGGGAGAAACGCTCGCCTTGCAGATGGTCGATTTTTTTCACTCTTTGCACTGGCAGGTTCAGGCAGTTCTGCCTGTGCCGCTTGGAAAAAAGAGACTGAAGGAACGAGGATATAATCAAGTTGGGCTTGTAGCACGCCCGCTAGCCTATAACGTTGGTATGGAGTATATCCCCCAGGCATTACGGAAAACGCGTGAGACACGTTCGCAGGTGGGCTTGTCTGCCTCGCAGCGGCATGAAAATGTCAAAAACGCATACCAGGCTGACCCTGTAGCAGTGAAACGCAAATCAGTC
>Ga0214471_10003547_pt1 | contig 12098 bp, 12 predicted proteins | sample RVTome_5_FD_207665 | JGI IMG/M metagenome (GOLD analysis project Ga0214471, IMG submission 207665) | Soil microbial communities from uranium-contaminated site in the Upper Colorado River Basin, Wyoming, United States - RVT142D155 | ecosystem: Environmental > Terrestrial > Soil > Contaminated >... | reverse complement strand
CCGCTCACCGGTCCCCCGCAAAGCGGGAGACAGCGTATTGGAGGGGCCACCGCACACACGAGGGGCGCCACGCCAACCACCCCCTCGGCTCGGGTCGCAAAGCGACCACTCGCCGGTCCCCCGCAAAGCGGGAGACAGCGTATTGGAGGGGCCACCGCACACACGAGGGGCCCACACACCCAAGCCACCCCCTCGGCTCGGGTCGCAAAAGCGACCGCTCACCGGTCCCCCGCAAAGCGGGAGACAGCGTAGAGGAGGGCCGCGCAGGGGGGGTCCGCACCGACCACCCCCTCGGCTCGGGTCGCAAAAGCGACCGCTCACCGGTCCCCCGCAAAGCGGGAGACTGCGCATTGGCTCAGGTGGCCGGCTGGAAGTCGCGGTGCTCGATGCTGCCGTCGGCATGCAGGGCGAAACGGCCGTCCGTCCTGGCGTGCACCGGGCTCGGCGTCGACCATGGCCAGCCGCCGAACTGCGTCCTGCGGTAGTCCTCGACGGCTTGGCGCAGCTCCTCCGGGGTGTTCATCACGAATGGGCCCATCTGGAAGACGGGCGCCCCGATCGGTCTCCCCTGCAGAAGCAGCATCTCGGCGGGATCCCCGGTGTTGACGACCGCCGTCTCGACCTCGGCGCGCAGACGGACGCCGACGCCGCGCTCGATCGACGATGCCCCGACGGTTGCCGTGGACCCGTCGAAGAAGTGCACCATGCGATTCACGTCGGCCGGAGCGGTCGGCAGCGTCCATGCGGCCCCCGGCTCGAGACGGATCAGCCAGATGGCGAGGTGCGAGTCGCCGCGCGAGCCCCACGAGTCCGGAGGCGGCGACGGCGGTGCGGCGTCGCCGATGCCTCCCGCGATGACGTCGACGGTCACGCCGGGCCCGCCTGCGATCGTGGGGATGTCCTCGCCCCAGAGCATCCCGAAGTAGGCCTGCACCATCTTCGACTCCGGCGGGAGGTTCAACCAGATCTGAAACAACTCGAGCGGGTTGGAACCATCGTGGTTGATCAGAGGGAACATCTCGGCGTGCATGATCCCGGACCCCGTGGTGAGCCACTGGACGTCGCCCTCGCCGTATCGGGCGGTCGCCCCGAGCGAGTCGGAGTGGTCGACGTAGCCACGGCGAACCACCGTGACCGTCTCGAAGCCACGATGAGGATGCTGCGGGAACCCGGGCACCACGTCGCCGTGATACATGCTCCAACCGTCCCGGTACGAGAAGTCGGCCCCGAGCTGGCGACCCGCGAGAGATTCCACGGGACCGAGCAATTCGTTGCCGGCCGGATAGAAGTCCCGATGGTGCACCGTGAAGATGAACGGGTCGAGGCCGGTCCACGGCATGCCCAGTTCGACGAGCTCGACGATCGGCTGCGACGGCATCACTGTCCTTTCGCTCTTGCCGGGATGGTACGAGGTGGCGGCCGGTAGGCGTGCCGGACGACTCGCGTTCCACCGGCCGGCGCAGGTAGCTTTCCGTCTCTGGAGGCTCGATGACACCGATCGACGTTCACGATCAGGCCGCCTACGACAGGCTGCAGGGCAAGCTCGTCCCGCTGTGGCACTCGATCGAGCGGCTCAACAACGACGAGCAGACGATCGTCGTCGTCCCGTCAGTGGAGGTGGATCTCCAGCTGACCGCGCCCGAGGTGCAGGCGTACGAGGAGCGCTACCTGTTCCTGCTCCTGCTGCTGCGCCAGCCGCGGGCGCGCCTCGTGTACGTGACCGGCCAGCCGATCGATTCGGACATCGTCGACTACTACCTGGACCTGCTTCCGGGGGTGGTGTCGAGCCACGCCAGGAGGCGGCTCTACCTCCTCTCGCCCATGGAGGCGACACCGCGGCCGCTGTCGCACAAGCTGTTGGAACGCCCCCGGATGCTGGCGCGGATCCGGTCACTCGTCCCGGACCCCGATCGCGCCCACCTCGTCCCCTTCATGGCGACGTGGGCCGACAGGGAACTGGCGATGCGCCTCGGGATCCCGATGTACGGAGCCGACCCGAGGGACTCCCATCTCGGAACGAAGTCGGCGGGACGCAAGCTCTTCGCCGAGGTCGGGATCGACCATCCGATCGGCCGGGAAGATCTGAACAGACAAGCGGATGTGGCAGATGCCATCGTCTCGATGCGAGCCGAGCGGCCGGGCATCGAGTCGGCGATCGCCAAACACAACGAAGGTGTCTCCGGATTCGGGAACGCCACGATCGACCTGCGCGACCTCCCGCCGGCCGGCCACCCCGATGAACGGAGCGCCGTCGAGGCACGAGTGCGGTCCCTGGCGATCGAGATGCCGGGCGCCACCGCCGACAACTACTTCGAGGTGCTCGCCCACGAAGGCGGGATCGTCGAAGAGAGGATCGTCGCAGACGAGATTCGCAGCCCGAGCGTCCAGCTCCGCATCACACCACTCGGCGACGTCGAGTTGCTGTCGACGCACGATCAGGTCCTCGGGGGGCCGACCGGCCAGATGTTCCTCGGTTCCCGCTTCCCCGCCGAAAGGGGCTACGCCGGGCTGATCAGCAACGACGCACGCAGGGTCGGCGAGCGGCTGGCCGACCTCGGGGTGATCGGACGCTTTGCCATCGACTTCGTGGTGACTCGCTCGGGAGGGGGCCGGTGGTCGTCGCATGCCATCGAGCTGAACCTCCGCAAGGGGGGCACGACCCACCCCTTCTTGACACTGCAGTTCCTCACAGACGGTGCCTACGACGCCACGTCCGGGGTGTTCCACGCACCGAGTGGACAGGCCAAGCACTACGTGGCCTCCGACCACGTCGAGGCCGACGGGCTGCGAAGATTCACACCGCACGACGTGATCGACATGGCCCTGCTGGGCGGGCTCCACTTCGACCAGGCCCGCCAGGTCGGCTCGGTGTTCCACATGTTGAGCGCCCTTCCTGCGCACGGGCGGCTCGGCGTGACCAGTGTCGGCGACTCGCCGGAGGACGCCCAGCAGCGCTACGACGAGGCGGTCGGCGCCCTCCTCGATGAAGCAGCTCAAGAAGCCGACGAGGCCGGTCGCTGAAGCCGCCGACCGCAGGAAGCTCGGGTAGCGTGCCGCGCACTCATGGCTGAACTACGCGTCGGGACATTCCTCGCCCCCAACATGATGCCCGTGTACGAGGCGATCACCGAGACGATCGCGCGGCGCCTCGGCACGACGGCCGAGCTCGTCGTCGAGACCTCGTACGAGAATTGCGCAACCGACGTCAACGACGTGTGCTTCGTGTGCAGCCTCCCGTACGTCATGTTCGAGCGCGAGGGAATCTCACCATCCCTCCCGACGGCGGCACCGGTACTGACCGGGGCGCGCTTCGGAGGCAAGCCGATCTACTTCTCGGACGTGATCGTCCGTGCCGAGAGCGGCTTCGGATCATTCCTCGACCTGCGTGGGTGCCGGTGGGCCTACAACGAGCCGCTCTCCCAATCCGGGTACGGCATCACCCGCTACCACCTCGTGACCCTCGGCGAGACGAACGGCTTCTTCGGTGACGTCATCGAGGCCGGCTATCACGAGACGGCGATCGAGATGGTCCGCGACGGCGAGGTCGACGGCGCCGCCATCGACTGCCAGGTGCTCGCCGTCGCGGTGCGAGAGCACCCCGATCTCACCGAGACGCTCCGGGTCGTCGAGACGCTCGGTCCGTCGACGATCCAGCCGATCGGCGTGTCGAGACGGCTCGGCGAAGCGGTACGCGCCTCCATCCGCGATGCCCTCGTCACGATGCACGAAGACCGTCACCTCGCCGCCCGCTTGGCGCACGGCTTCATCGAGCGCCTTGTGCCGGTCGAAGCGTCCTCGTACGACGACATCAGGGCGATGGTCGACGAGTGCGAGCGAGCCGGTTTCATGCGATTGCGTTGACTGCGGCACCGCCGCTGCAGGTCAGCCCCCCTTTTCTGACGCGCAACCGTCGCAACACCGGCCCTACGATCGCGGACGGCCCGCGGCGACGACCCGACTGGAAGGCATGAGACTTCGAATCGCCTGTCTGCTGACGCTCGCGGTGATCGCGGCATGCGCAGGCTCAGATACCCGCGACCGGCTGCTCGTTTCGGCCGCCGCCTCGCTCACCGACGCGTTTCGTGACATCGAATCGGCGTTCGAGACAGATCACCCAGACGTCGATGTCGTGCTCAACCTCGGAGCCACCTCCGCCCTCCGTGAGCAGATCCTCGAAGGAGCCCCGGTCGATGTCTTCGCCTCAGCCAACACGGCGAACATGGGTGCGGTGGTCGACGCCGGGGCGGTCGACGGCGAGCCGAGCATCTTCGCGATCAACCGGCTCGAGATCGCCGTTCCCACCAGTAACCCTGCCGGCGTGACCGGCCTCTCCGATTTCGCCAGAGACGAACTGCTGATCGGGCTGTGCGCCGAGGCCGTACCGTGCGGTGACTTCGCTCGGCAGGCGTTGGCGAACGGTGGAGTGACGCCCAGGATCGACACGAACGAGCCGGACGTGCGCGCCTTGCTGACCAAGATCGAAGCGGGCGAGCTGGACGCCGCCATCGTGTACGCCACCGACGTTCTCTCGGCTAGTGGCAGCGTCGAAGGCGTCGCCATCCCGGACGAGGACAACGTCCCGGCCGAGTACCCGATCGCGGTGCTGCGCGACGCCCCGAACCCTGAAGTCGCCAAGGCGTTCGTGGCGTTCGTGCACTCAAACGCCGGTCGTGAGATCCTCGCAACCTACGGCTTCGGCCCACGATGAGAGAGCCACGTCGAGAGAAGGGCACGGGAGGCGCCACTTCGGCCGTGCAAGGAGAGATCCACAAGTGACCGGGCCAACCCGCGGGTGGCTCGCCGACCTGGTAGTCGGTGGCATCACCGGCGGCGTCGTCGGGGCGATCGCCGCGGTCAACTTCGTCATCTTCACGGGGATCGAAGGCGGCTACGAGGCGACCATCGCCGACGTGTTCGAGCAGAACGCCGCGCTCGGCGTGGTGACCGTGGCGATCCTGATCGCCGGCCCCGTGCTCGGCGTCGCCCTGGCACGCAGGCGTCGCAGTAGGCGGGAGCGCCCATCGAGGTGACCCGCCGATGCACGCACGTCGTGGGGGTATCGTCGTCTCATGGTTCGGGTCGGCAGATCGACACAGGTGGTCGAGCACGCCATGCCGTCCGGCTCTCCGGTCCGGCTCGTCGAAGAGATGTGGTGGATCGCAGCCGCCGGCCGGGCCTGGGGGTTCGCCTTCGGCTACCGCCGCCCGCGGTCGGTTGCGGTCGGCGCCACCCGGGTGCGCATCCACGACCACGTCGCCCTGGCGCGCTCCGTGGTCATCGTCATAGCCGTCATAGCCGCGATCGGAAGGAGGTCGGCACGATGACCGGGGCGAACGACTTCGACAGCTCCGTCGACGGTATCGCCGACCGGGTCCGTCAGACGCTGGAGGCGATCGTGGGTCCGGCCTCCCCGTCTGCGGTCTTCTCGGCCCCGACGACGCTGGGAGACGACCTCGTCTTCACGGCCGCCGCCTGGGAGCGTGGCGGAGGCTTCGGCTTCGGCGCCGGTGAAGGCGGCGATCCCGAGGGCGGGAAAGGATCGGGAGGTGGCGGCGGTGGCGGAGGCGGATCGCAGGGGCGACCGGTCGCAGTGATCCGGGTCGGACCACGAGGCATCGAGGTGCGGCCCGTTCTCGACCTGACGAAGATCGGAGTCACCGTCCTCCTGGCGGCGGTCGGCGTGTGGAGAGCAGGCCGCTGACTCGAGGTCCGGCGGCGCCTATCGACCAGCGGCGAAGCCGTCGCCCGTCGACTTGATGAGCCGACCTCGATAGCGGGTCGGCGCCGCCTGGACGGTGCCGTCGTGCGTCTCGAAGGAGGGTCGCCTCTAGTGCTGCTCAGGCGGCGACGATGGTCAGCGGCGATGGGGCATCCGGCGCCTGGTGGCGTCCCGAGCGCTCGGTAAGCTCCGAGCCAGGAGGTGGGCGATGAAGTTCACGCAGCATGTGATAGTGAACGTACCCGACGAGGAGGCGATGACCGCCCTGATGAAGGAATGGGAGGACGAGGAAGCGTCCGACGCCCCGGGCTTTCTCGGCGGACGAATCCTCAAGTTCCGCGAGAAGCCGGGACGGTACGTCATCCAAGCAGACTTCGATTCGTGGGAGGCTGCCGAGCAGAACAACGAACGGCCCGAGACTCAGCGTTGGGCCGCTCGCCTGGCGGAAATCATCGAGGGCGAGCCGAAGTACGAGAACCTCGACGTCCTGCAGGAGTTCTGAGACGCCGAGGGGTGGATGGCCTCCAGGCGCACCGGGGGGGTCTGTCGGAAACTCAGGTTGAAATCTGGCGGGTTGTCGCCGATACTGAGGATGCCGAGGGCAATAGCCTGAGGAAGTGAACCCGGCTCCTGTCCGGACGGTGAGCGGCCGGGTTTTGCGCGTCTAGTCCACCCCGACCACCTCTACGCTGCTGACCATCCCGAGGTCCTGTATCCAGCGACGCCACGAGCCGCCGCGCCCCCACGCCCAGGCAACCGCATCCGGGACCCACAACAGCGGCTCGTTGGTCGGTGTGTGGTGACTGTAGGTGAGGGGCGGGTTTGGGTCGGATCCGAGCGCCCGGTAGATGGCGGCGCGATCGCGCTCGTCTTGACCCTCACGCGCCTCGATCACGATGCGGGTGACGCTTCTGCCGTGAAGCTGGACCGCAGCCGTCGAGATAATGGCGTTGCGCGCGGCGATCTGATCGGGGCCGGGCGGCGCCCGTTGGCAGCGGCGGCGAGGGCCTCGACTTCGTCCGGGTCCAAGATCAGCTGTCGGCGTAGGTGGGCCACCATTCGGCGAGCGGGACCTTGCCGCCCCGAGGATCGAAGTGCTCGCCCTGGTCACGCGCAGCGAAGCTGGGTGGTCAGCCAGCGCTCGGCGTCGGCCTTGGTGCGGAAGGTCCGGGAGAAGCGGCGCCCGTCGGCGATGTAGCGGGCGCGCCAGGGGCGGTTGGGGCGGTCCGCTCGGTCGATGCGGGTCGTTGCCATGGCGACGGTCTCTCCTGTGGCCGGCCGGTGATCGGCCTGTGATCGCACAGTGGTCGATGAGCGCGAATCCGCGTAATCCGGCGTAAGGATACGGGAGGGCCAGACTCCCTTGTGTCCCAAGGGAAATCGGCTCATTCCGTTGTGGCCGAAGGAACTGCAGACGGACTCGCCCCCGACGAGTCCGCGTGGGCCCGGCAGGACTCGAACCTGCGACCAAGGGATTATGAGTCCCCTGCTCTGACCAACTGAGCTACGGGCCCCGGCAACGAACGAGAGTCTACGGCGACCCGTCAGCGAGCAGGGATCTGTCACCCGGAACAGGGACTTTGGCCCATTGGACGGGAGGCGCCTTCGGCGTACGTTCATTGCAGAGCTGGAGGGCAGCCGTGGACCAACAGACCGTCGCGCCGCCGGGGCCGCACCTGGCGGATGCGCACTCTGGCCACCTTCTCGATGAAGTGGTGCTCACCGACGCCGTCGAGCACTGGCTCAGGTGGATCGCCCGCGTTCTGTCCCTGGTCGTCATCGGCGGGTTCGTGGTCGCCCTCGTCCAGTATGGGCCCCCCGGCGCTCAGGACTACGTCGCGTGGCAGGAGAGCGCCTCGGTCGCCGCGCTGAGCGTGGCGGCCATGGGACTCCTCCTGGCCTGGGTCTGGGAGGGTCCCGGTGGGGCGCTGGCGATCGTCGCCGGGACGTTCGTCGGAGCGCTCGCCGCCTTCGAATACCCCCTCCTGCTGTCACTGGCCGTGGCGCTGCTGTTCGTTGCGCCCGGTGTGCTGTTCCTGCTCGCGTGGAATCGCACCCGCACGTGGCGATCGATGGTCGTCGTCTGCCTGGCGGGGCTCGTGGTGCTACTCGGCGGTGGGGCGGTGGCATACGGGTTCTACAACGAGGGCCACGGCGCGGCTCACCCGCAGTCGGATCGCGCCGCCCTCCCGCCGTCGGCGGTCGACTGGATCTGGTCCGGCGGGGTCACCTCCGATGCGGCCAACGTCGTCGCCATGGTGCCCGGTGCGAGCGATGTGCGGCTCGCCGTCAGCACCGCGGCCGACTTCGACGATCCGCGCTACGTCGTCTCGTCGAGGCGCGGACCGGTCCACGCCTTCGAGATCACGGCGCTGTCCCCCGCCACCCGCTACCACTACGCCGTCGAAGCCGACGGCGAGCTCGATGCGATCAGGGCCGGCACCTTCCGTACCTGGCCCGACGGCCCGTTCGGCTTCACCGTCGCCCTCGGAAGCTGCGCAAGGAGCGGCTCGAACGGGAGCGTCTTCGACGAGATCCTCTCGCTGCAACCCGACCTGTTCTTGAGCAGCGGCGACCTGTTCTATGGCGATGTGATCGACAACTCGCTCGACACCTTCACCGATCTCTACGGAGGCTCACTGCGCAGGCCGGCCCAGGCCGCCATGTTCTCCGGAGTCCCGCTCGCATACACATGGGACGACCACGACTATGGCCCCAACGACTCGGGGGGCGACTCCCCCAGCAGAGCGGCCGCCCTGTACAGCTACCGCGAACTGGTGCCGCACTACGAGCTCGCGCTCGCCGGGCCCGACGCCCCGATAACCCAGGCGTTCACGATCGGTCGGGTGCGCTTCATCCTCACGGACACCCGATCGGCCCGGTCCGCGCCATCCGACGGGACGACGCCGGGCACGATGCTCGGTGTCGAGCAGCTCGCCTGGTTCCTCGACGAGTTGGAGGACTCGGCCAAGACCCACGCCGCCGTCGTCTGGGTCAGCTCGGTTCCTTGGATCAGCGAGACCGCGGCCGGGTCGGACGACTGGGGAGGGTACCCGGAGGAACGGGCGGCCATCGCCGACTTCATCTCGACGAAGGACATCGACAACCTCGTCATGATCGCCGGCGATGCTCACATGGTCGCCATCGACGACGGGACGAACAACCGCTACGCCGCCGACGGCGAGCCCTCCTTCCCGGTGATGCATGCCGCGGCCCTCGACCGGCCGGGCTCCATCAAGGGCGGCCCCTACAGCGAAGGGGCCTTCCCCGGAGCCGGGCAGTTCGGGCTACTGACCGTCGTCGACGATGGAGGCGACCAGGTCACCGTCGAGCTGATCGGTCGTGACTGGCTCGGCAACGTACTGGTGTCCCTCGAGGTGGTGTTCGACGTGGAGGCCGGGGCGTGAGCGAGCGCGAGACCATGCGGGAGCTGCTGGTGACGATCGACGGCTCCGGCAGCGCCGTCGCGCAGGTCGGAGGCAAGGCGGCCGGGCTCGACCGGCTCGCCGCTCACCGCTTCCCGATCCCTCGAACTCTGGCGATAACCGCCGCGGCTTACAGGAGGTTCGTGGCCCAGGCCGGGCTCGAGAGGTGGTTGACGCAGGTGGCAGCCCGAGCCGTCCCTGAGCCGGGAGCACTCGCCGCAGAGGAGTCCGAGATCGTCGATCGGTTCCTGACAGCCCCGCTGCCGGATCGGGTGGAACGGGCGATCGACGACGCGGCGCGAGCCGTGCTCTCGCATGGGCCGGCCGTAGTGCGCTCATCGGCCACGGCCGAGGACATGGGCGGCGCATCGTTTGCCGGCCAATACCGCACGTTCGTGCGCCTCGGCAGCGTCGACGAGGTGATCGACGCCGTCCGCAGATGCTGGGCGTCGCTCTGGCTCCCGGCAGCGAGGTCGTACCGCCAGCAGCAAGCGATCCCAGACACGGACCTCGCCATGGCCGTCATCGTCCAGACGATGATCGAGGCGGAATGGTCCGGCGTCGCCTTCACGACAGATCCCGGCGGCCGACACGACATCATGCGGATCGAGGTCGTGCCCGGCCTCGGGGAGGCGCTCGTCTCCGGTGCCGTCACACCTCTCGACTTCGCCCTCTATCGCCCGACGCTCGAGATCTCCCCCGTGAGGGGCGACACCCCGCCGGCCTTCCTCGAGGAGCTCGGCAGGATGCTGTTGCGGGTCGAAGACGAGCTCGACGCCCCACAAGACATCGAGTGGTCGTGGGCAGACGGACGGCTGGTCCTGCTCCAAGCCCGTCCCATCACGGTGCACGGTCCCACTGCGGCCTTCGACGACGGCCTCGACCGCCCCGTCGGTTCGGACGACGAGTTCACCCCCCACGGCGTGGTCGAGATGCTGCCCGGGGCGATCTCACCTCTGTTGTGGTCGATCAACGCTCCGATGATCGAGAACGGGTTCCGCTCCGTCGTCGCCACGCTCGGTGGACCCGCCCTCGACATCGGCCGGCCGTACCTCGGCCGGTTCCGAGGCAGGGCGGCGCTCAACCTGAGTTCCCTGCGCGCCGTGGCGGGCGCCATGCCCGGCGGGTCGGCAGCCGCCGTCGAGCGCCAGTTCATGGGGCGAACCATGGAGGAACCCGAGGAGGAGGAGGCCCGGGCCAGCCTGCGATCCATGCTGCGCGGTCGCAAGGCCAGGGCGCGACTCGCCGACGACGTCGCGTTGGTGTGCGCCGCCGCAGACGGCGTCGTGGGGCTCGACGTCCAGCTGACGAACCTCTCCGCGCGTCGGGCGCTCGCGTACGGCGAGACCGTGAACGACCTTGCCTGGCGCATCGCCGCTGCCGAGGTCGCCGCCTCGAGCGCAGCGGCCGCGGCTTACCAGTCCGTCGAGATGGTGCTCGGTCGCTGGATGGACTCCCAGCTCGCCGCCCAGTGGACGCAACGGCTCTCGGCGGGCGCCCTCGAGGGCGAGCTCGCCGGGACCAGGCTGCAGCGCGAGCTGCGACGGGTCTGGGATGCGCAAATCGCAGGCAACGCGGAGCTCGAGGCGGTCATGCGGGATCAGGCGCCGGAGCGGATCGCCGCAACCGTCGAGCAGCTCGGGGCGACCGGCGAGGCGCTGCAGGAGACGGTCGCCGGTGCATCCCGCATGGCCGGATCGAGATCGATGTACGGCGCAGCGACGTGGAGCGAGGACCAGGTGGCAGTGTGGAGGTTCCTCGCCATGGTCGGAAACGACCCGACCGCCGGCGGGGATCTGCGCCCGGGCGAGGCACGTGACGAGCTCAGAGAGATGCTCACGCAGGGCAGGCGCTGGCGGACCGTTCGGGTGCTGACGGGACAATTCGTCGACCTGCGGATGCGCTGGGTCGACTCACTCGTGTCTGAGGCGACCGCCAACCTCAGGATGCGAGAACGAGCCAAGTCGGCGCTGCTCACGCTGGGCGGCGAGCAGCGTCGCTTGATCGTCGAGCTTGCTCGCCGGCTGGTCGCCTCGCACCACATCGACGATCCCGACGACATCGAGCTCTACACCGATCTCGAGGTGAGGCGCATGATCGCAGGAGGTGCTCCGCCACCGCCTTCCGTCGTCCACTGGCGGCGAACCGTGAAGCGCCGCTGCCTCGCCGAGGGACCCCTCCCCGATCGCTTCACCGGGTCACCGGACGGGAGACAGCTCCTCGACGTCGACCGGAGCGAGACCCTCCCCGGATGGGCTGCCTCCCCCGGGCGGACGTCACGGCGAGCCCGGGTCGTCTCCGGGCTCGGCGATGCAGGGTCACTCGAGTCGGGCGAGATCCTGGTGGCCGAGGCCACCGACCCCTCGTGGACCCCCCTGCTGAGCCGCGCCGCCGGCCTCGTGCTCGAGACGGGTGGCCCACTGTCGCACGGCGCCATCGTCGCCCGGGAGCTCGGCATCCCTGCCGTGCTCAGCGTGAACCGGGCGACGTCGATCATCGCCGACGGAGACATCATCGAGGTCGACGGGTACGCAGGTGTCGTCCGCCGATCCGCGCACAGGGGTCAGGAGGCGGCGTGATGATCCTCGGTGTCTTCTTCCCGAGCCTCATGGGGGTTGGCATCCTTGCCTCGGGAGCGCTCCTCGTCGCAGACCAGGTGCGCAAGCTCATCCCCAATCGGGGGGTACGCCGCCAACACCGGGTCGCCACGGGTGCGTTCGGCGTGGTCGCCGCCGCAGCCGGCGCGGCAGGAAGACGAGTGGCGCGCAGTGACCTCCTCGACCGCGAGCCGAGAAGCGCCGTCGCCTACGCCGCCATCTCCAGCGTGGTCGCCGCCGTCGGGCTCGCCGTGGTGCTCTCGTGCCGGTCGGCGTACCTCGATCCGATCGGGCCGTTCCACGACAGCCCATGGATGATCGGGATCGGCTGGGCGGCAGGCATCGCGTCCGGCGCCC
>Ga0214471_10003546_pt1 | contig 12103 bp, 12 predicted proteins | sample RVTome_5_FD_207665 | JGI IMG/M metagenome (GOLD analysis project Ga0214471, IMG submission 207665) | Soil microbial communities from uranium-contaminated site in the Upper Colorado River Basin, Wyoming, United States - RVT142D155 | ecosystem: Environmental > Terrestrial > Soil > Contaminated >... | reverse complement strand
GCCTCCAGCAGTTGAACCGCTTCGCTTGCCGCGTCCCGCCGCGCGCCCGCCACACGCGCGGCGCTGGCCGCGGCATCGAATGCGGATTGGCTGATTCCACCCGCGGTCAGCAGCCTGGCCAGACGAGCCGAGTCCGCGGCCGTCCGAGTGGCTTCGGCCTGGGCGCTCCGCAGATCCGCCTGGGCGCGATCGATCTCCTGCGGCCGGGCTCCCCGCTGGAGATCACGCAGCTCGGCTTCAGCGGCCGCGAGTCGCGCACGACGCTGGTCGATATCCTCCGGAAGGCCTGTCTGAGACAGGACCGCGATCGTGTCGCCGGCGCGCACCGTGGCTCCTTCGTCGACCAGAATGCGGACGACCCGGGCCGGGACCATGGCCGCGATATCGGTCTGCGTGAACTCGATAGTGCCGCTGGCACGCATCGGGTCCGGCTGCGTGCAGGCGGCGGCGGCGAGTAGCCCTATCGCGATGTGCCGATTCACGACCCGCCCTCCGCGCGAAACGAGGTTTGAAGATCTGTGGCCACCGGACCGCGCAGGCCGGAGAGGGCGAAAGCGGCGGCGTGCTTACCGAAGCGCCGGATGTCGTCTGGCGCGGGCCCGTCGGTGCCGCGGCCGAGCAGGATTCCCGCGACTGGCCTCGCGAGAACGAGGTAGCCAACCTGGGCGATGACGGAGATGGCCGCGAAGGTCGGGTCCAGGTCGGCGCGGAAGGCCCCTGTGCCCTGGCCAGCGGCAATCGCGAGTCTGAGTCGCTCGAACAGCGTCGCTGAGAGTGAGCGGATCGCCGGCTCGGCATGGGCTGCCTTCCAGTCGATGAGTTCCCTGGCGAGCAGAACCTGGAGGCTGGGGCGGTTGTTGAGGACAGCGACCTGACTTTCAACGACTGCCGTGATCACCGACTCTGGATCGGAGTCGTCGGTGAGGCGTTTAGCCGCTTCCGACCGGATTTCGTTGATGACTCGTTCTAGGACATGTCGGTATAACGACGCCTTACTGTCGTAATAGTAGTAGATGAGAGCCGAGTTTTGACTCGATTCTGCCGCTATTTGCTTTATTGTGGTGGCCGCGAATCCTCGACTGGCGAAGAGTCTCTCCGCGGAGTCGAGGATAGCGGTTCTGGCGTCGTGGGCTCGGGTGATCACCGGTCTTAACTAATCGATTAATCGAATCGCCGCAACCGTCTGCCAGAACGAGAGAAAGAAGCACCCGCCAGGACCAGAGAAACAGCTCCGAAAGGAACCGCGATAGCCGTCGTCAGCGCAGGCTCATCCCCAGCCGGAAAAGGCGCCCAGGCTCGGGTAGGCCGCACTGGTCATAGACCGCCGCGTCCAGAACGTTGTCCACCGAGAACGCCGCCCGGAGCCGGGAAAACAGGCCCTCCTGACGCACCGCGAACTCACGCGTGACGCTGGCGCCCGCAGTCGTCTTGCCGGCCAGTCGGATGTTCCTGCCGAGGTCCGGGTGCAGGCAGTACTGCGAGCCCTTGTACTTCAGTCCAACTCCTGCCAGCGCCTGCCCGCCCACCTTGAAATCCAGGTTCAGCCCGGCGCCGAACTCCGGAACGTTCTCCGGCCGTCGCGCTTCCCCAGCGGCCCCCGGATCGCGCACCCGCACGTGCTGCAACATCAGGTCTCCGCTCACGCTGACTCCCTCTCCACCCCAGTTCGCCAACAGCTCCACCCCGGTGCTGCGGAGCTGATCCCGGTTGATGCGCTGGAACTTCCCGTCGGGCAGCGTGGTCCGGAGGATCGCGTCGGACAAGGTGTTGGAGAAAATCACGCCCTGCAACTGCGCCCCGGACTTGAACATCGTCGCTCCCGCCTCGAACCCTGAGAATCGTTCCGGTTTCAGGTCCGGGTTGGGTTCAAAGCGGTCCAGCGCTCCCGAGTAGAGCTCCCTGAGTGCGGGAAACCGCGATCGCCGATTGGCAGCCGCGTGCAGCCGCACACCGTTCGAGAGAATCGTGCTCAGTCCCAATCGCACGGCACCGGCATCGAGGCCGGGCTGTGTCGGACGGCCTCCGGCCAGGGGAGTTTCGGCCGTCTCCCAGGCCGCACCGACGTTGGCACGCCACAGGCCCACGATGGGATAGTCCAGTTCCGTCGCCAGGCTTGCCAGCCGCTGGCGATACTCGCTCGCCGGGTCGGCGTTGAACTGCTCCCGGTAGTTCACCGTCGCCATGGTGAACGCGTTGCGCCATTCCCCGCGCCCGACCGAATGATCCGCCTCGACGCGCATGATGACGGTTCTTTCGTCACCCGATTCCCGGGCGTCCACCTGCGCGTATGACGGCGAGGTGTAGTTCTCGATCTCCACGCTGCCATCGTTGACCGCCATCACGAACTCCACGTCTCCACTTCCGAACGGCGTGCGCTTGCGACCGAGGCCTCCGGAAAACACGGCGATCACGCGACGCGTATCCGGATACCGCCAAAGGCGCGGCTCGGCGATGTGGAGTTCCGGCGGCACGCCCCGCTCGGCGCTGTACCCCGAGGCGGAGGCCGCAAGCCAGTGCCCGCCGGTCGTGGTATACCGGAGGCCCAGGTACCCCTGGAACTCCGAGAAATCGCTGTTCGCTCGCTCGCCCCCCGCGGCATACTGGTCGGACAGCTTGCCGCTCACCGGGTATTGGTCACGCGCGCTGTATCCTCCACCGGCGCGGAGGGTGAACTTGCCGCCACCTGTGTACCAGGGCGTTACCAGTGAACCGTGCACCGCCGAGGCGCCTGCCTGATCCACACCGGTGCGCAGCTCCGCCGTGGTTTCGATCGTGTTGTCGCTGTCGCCGCGGTTCAGGTCCACGGCGACCGTCCCGGCGATCACGTTGGGTCCCTGGAGCAGCGTGGACAGGCCCCGCGCGACGGCAATGCTGCGAACGCCACCCATCGGGATCAGCGATGGATCCGTGCGGCTGTCCCAGCCCAGCGTCAATGGAACTCCGTCGTAAAGGATGACCTGATGACGGGAGTCCGACCCGCGGATCGAGACCTCGTTCTCCCCACGGGAGTTCTGCCGGATCAGTACAAACGGGATTTCACGCAGCGCATCGGCCAGGACAGGGGACGCCATCAACCGCACGGAATCGGGTTGGACGACCAGCACGCCCACCCCACCGACCGCGGTCATCAAGGGCGGCCGCGTCGCCGTAATGGTCATGCGTTCCAGTCGTCGCCCGGCCGTGTCAGCGCGGACGGTGTCGCGCTGCTGGGCGCCGAGTGGTCCGGCCAGCAGAAGCGTGGCAGATACGACGGCGATCCGGGACGACGGCTTCATGTTTGCGAGGACGTAGGTTGGGGCCCTGAGGCTACCGTGAAGTTCGCGCGTGGCCCAGCGACGACGCCAGTGCGGGTGACGAGGTGGTCTCGCGACGGTAACGGGCGTCCCCGACTCGGGAGCCGCCCTCCTAGAACGGTGCGCCGGGAGCCGTCGTTGAGAAGAGCCGGACCGGCTCGTACGTTGGCAGGCGCACGGCGCGTCGTCATACCGCGCCGCCCAATCCGGAGGTCCATGGCCACCGTGACGATCCGTCTCAAGCGGAATGGCCCATACCTGATCGCCGCAGAACAGGTCGATCAGATCGAGATCATCGATGCGGACGGGCAGCGGCTCGTCCCGGAACCCGGTCGGATCGTTCTCTGCCGCTGTGGCGGTTCGGCGACGAAGCCGTTCTGCGACGGGACCCACCGTCGCAACGGGTTCATCGGCTCGTCTCCTGCTCCCGAGCCGAGCATGCCGCCGGAGAAGACCGCCTCGGAATGAGCACCGGCCAGACGCCTGCCCGCCGGGCCGCACCGCGTTCCGAGGACGAGCTCGAAGACCGGCTATCGAGCCCCACTGCCGGAGTCGTGGATGCGTTGAGTTCCTGTCCCGGGGATATCCTGATTCTGGGCGCCGGTGGAAAGATGGGCGTGTCCCTGGCCGGCATGGCGCGCCGCGCCGCAGATACCGCGAGTGCCCGGCGCCGTGTGATCGCCGTGTCCCGCTTCCGCACCCCATCGACCGCTCTCCGTCTGCGTTCCCGAGGCATCGAGACCGTAACTGCCGACCTGGCCAACCGCGACGCGCTCGATTCCCTGCCGGATGCGCCTAACGTGATCTACCTGGCGGGCCAGAAGTTCGGTACGCGGGAGTCGCCGGGTGAGACGTGGGCAACCAACGTGGTCGTGCCCGCCCAGGTCGCGGAGCGCTTTCATCCCGCCAGGATCGTGGCGCTGTCCACGGGCAACATCTACCCGCTCACGCCGGTGACTGCCGGCGGGTCCCGCGAGGAGGACGCGCCGGGGCCGGTTGGCGAGTACGCCTGGAGCTGCCTGGGTCGCGAGCGGGTCCTGGAGCATGCGTCCGGACGGCGCGCCACGCGCATCGCGATCGTCAGGCTCAACTATGCGGTGGACCTGCGGTACGGGGTGCTCGTGGACCTGGCGCTGCGGGTGGCATCCGGCGCGCCGATCGATCTCCGGATGGGGCATGTGAACGTCATCTGGCAGGGCGACGCCTGCGCCCGGATCATCCAGTGTCTTCCACTCGCCACCGCTCCTCCCTACCTGATCAACGTCACCGGGGCTGAGACACTTTCGATTCGGGAGCTTGCCGGAGAACTCGGCCGGCGGCTGAGGCGAGAGCCAGTGCTCTCGGGCACGGAGTCCGGGGAGGCGCTGCTGAGCAGTACCAGCCGGGCGCTCGCGCTGTTCGGTCCGCCGTCCGTCTCCTCAGCCGACCTGCTGGCCTGGGTCGCGGAGTGGGTGTCGCGCGGCGGCGCGACGCTCGGGAAGCCCACGCACTTCGAGGAACGCGGAGGGTCGTTCTGAACATCCGACAGCACCTGCTCCAGGGCTGGGTGATCCCGGCCCACCCACTGGCGCTCACTCCCCGCCGCACGCTGGACGAACGCCGGCAGGTTGGCCTCACGCGCTATTATCTCGACGCTGGGGCCGGCGGTGTGGCGGTGGGTGTCCACACGACACAGTTCGCCATTCGCGAGCCGAGGCATGGCCTGTTCCGGCCGGTGCTGGAGCTGGCGGCGGACGAAGCGCGCACCTGGCCGCGCCGCCGGAGGCGACCCGTGGCGCTCATCGCCGGGATCTGCGGCAATACCGGACAGGCGCTGGGTGAAGCGGCGCTCGCCGCGGAACTGGGTTACCACGCCGGCCTGGTCAGCCTGGCCGGGCTTCCCGATGCCACCGACGGGCAGCTAGTGCGGCATTGCCGCCGGATCGCCGAGGTCATCCCGGTATTCGGGTTCTACCTGCAGCCGGCGGTTGGCGGCCGCCCGTTAGGCGGGCGTTTCTGGCGTGAACTGGCCGAGGTACCTGGGGTGGTCGCCATCAAGATTGCGCCCTTCAACCGCTACGCCACGCTCGACGTGATCCGTGCGGTGGCCGATTCGGGACGGACGGACATCGCGCTCTACACCGGCAACGATGACTCCATTCTGACCGACCTCGTGACCCCGTTCTCCTGTGACGTCGGGGGCACGCTGGCCACGCTGCGCATGGTCGGGGGGCTGCTGGGACAATGGGCCGTCTGGACGAAGCGCGCCGTCGAACTGCTGGTGAGCGTGAAGAGCAGTCCGGAACGCGGTCCGCGGGACTGGCCTCGGCTGGCCGCGACGATCACGGACGCCAACGGGGCGATCTTCGACGCCGCCAATGGTTTCGCGGGCTGCATTCCCGGAATCCACGAAGTGCTCCGGCGTCAGGGTTTGCTGCGTGGCACGTGGTGTCTCGACCCGCGCGAGCAGCTCTCGGCGGGGCAGTCGCGGGCGATCGACCGCGTGCTGTACCGTCACCCGCACCTGACCGACAACGCGTTCGTGCTGGAGAACCTCGATCGCTGGATCGGGTAGCAGGCCGCGATCGGCGTGACGATCAGCGAAGTGCCGCGCGCACGGCATCCGGCACGGCATCGCCAACCGCATCGGGGTCCGGCAGCGCCGCCAGATACTCTCCGCTCAGAGCGGCCCTTCCGCGTGGCGAGAGCAGGAACACGGCGAATCGCTCCGCCAGCTCGGGATGCGCCGCCTGCACCGGAATGGAAAACGCGTACCGGATTGGAGCGCCTCGCATCGTGACGGTTTCGCCGACGGTGGATCCGACCACCTGCACCGCGGCCTGGCCGTAGGCGGCTGCGAATTCGTCGCTGCCCAGGTCCAGTGCGGACGGAAGCCGCACGAACCTCAGGGCCGACGCGCGAGCGATAGACTCGTAGAACCAGGCGTAGTCCAGGTCGCCAGACTCGAGCAGCGAGACGAGCTCGATCTCCTTGGGTCGCATGTTTCGGGGCGGGGCGACCGCCTCGAGAGCCGCGGCCAGTCCCGGGGTGCCGTAGTACGACTCGGCGAGCTGGAATACCATGAGCGTTCGGTAACCCGCCGGGTCGAGATCCGGGTTCGCCCGTCCGATCTCCACACCGGGACGCTGCAGGACCTGCCACCAGTTCGCTGAGTCCACTTCAGCCGCAAACCCCGAACGATCGGTGTAGGCAAGAATGATGCGGTTGGCGGCAAAGCGGACGTACCACGCCGTGTACATGGGCACGAGCAGCTTCGGGAAGACGTCCTCGTCAGCCAGCGCAATCACGTCGGGGATCTTGCCGAGTTCCGTCAGCTTGCGAGCTGTCTCGAGGCTGCCCGCCGACTCCAGCTCATAGCGGACCCCGGACTCGGCGGAGAAGGAATCCAGCGCGGCGCGCATTGGCCGGGCGAGGCTCCCGGCGGTGTAGACGATCAGCGGTCCGGCCTCGGGGGCACCGCCGCATCCGCCGGCGAACAGGATCAGGGAGAGCGAGAGTCGCCGCATCACTCGTCAGGGGGAGTTGAGTTCGTGCGCCAGCGCGGGATCGAGCAGCGGATACTCGAATTCGAAACCCGATTCCTCCAGCAGGCGGGGCACGACGCGCTGGCCGGCCAGAAGCGTCTCCTCGCCCATTTCGCCGAACATGAACCGGACCGCGAACGCGGGAACCTGAGCAATCGCGGGCCGCCGTACGGCACGGGCCAGCGCGGCCGTGAATTCCGCGTTGCGGACCGGATTGGGCGTCGCCACGATCACGGGCCCTTCCAGCGAGTCGTGCAGCGCGACCCACGCGAGGGCACGGACCACGTCGGTACGGCTGATCCAGCTCATCCACTGCTCACCGCTTCCGATGGTCCCGCCGGCAGCCAGCCGGAAGATGGGCAGCAGGCGCTCCAGGATCCCGCCCGACGGGTGGAGCACGAGTCCACCGCGTGGATGCACGACGCGGATGCCAACGGCCCGTGCCGGATCGGCGGCCGATTCCCAGGCGCGTACCACGTCCGGCAGGAAGCCGGTTCCTCCCACGCTGCTCTCGTCCAACTCTTCGTCGCCGCGATTCCCGTAGAACCCAACGGCCGACTGGCTCACCAGGACCCTGGGGCGCGGATCCAGTTCGGCGCAGGCCTTCGCCAACAGGTCAGTCGTGCGCACCCGGCTGTCCAGGATGCGCTGCCGCCGCTCGGGGGTCCAGCGTTGCGCGATACTCGCACCGGCCAGATTGATCACGATTCGGACACCAGCGAGCGCGGTGGTATCCATCTGGCCACCGTCGGGATCCCACTGGATGTTGCCGTGGCGCGGGTCCTCGTGCCGGCCAATGCGGATGACCGCGTGCCCCAGCCCTTCGAGATGCCGTGCCAGTGCCGATCCGACGAACCCGGACGCCCCCGCGATGGCAATCCTGCGTGGTCCCTTTGACGAACGGGTCACGCGGCGCCCGCCTCCGCGTCCAGCAGCCGCCACAGGTACCATGACGCGACGGTGCGGTGGGGCGCCCATGGCGCCCCAATGCGCGTTACGCGCTTCGGATCCGGCAGCTTCCGCAACCGATAGGCCTTCTGGATGCCCTTGCGAATCCCGAGATCGGTGTCCGGAAGCACGTCGGGCCGACCCAGTCGGAACATCAGGAACATCTGCGCGGTCCAGACGCCTACACCCTTCACCAGCACGAGCTCTCGCGTCACGTCCTCGTCAGGCAGGCGTCCCAGAGCCTCCGCGTCCAGATCACCCGAGCCCGCACGCGCGGCCAGGTCGCGCAGATAGCCGAGTTTCTGGCGCGACAGGCCGGCCGATCGCAATGCCGGCTCCGGCAATTCCCGGAGTGGCTCCACCGTGAGGTGCGTCCCGCCGCAGAGCGCCAGGACCCGGCCGTAGATTGTCGCCGCCGCCCTGGTGGACAGCTGCTGATAGATGATGGAGCGGGCGACGAAGTCGAAGTTCGTCCCCTCCGTCATGGGCCGCAGCCGGCAGGACCCGACGCGATCGATGACGTTCTTGAGGACGGGGTCTGCGGCCCGGAGATGCGCCAGCGCCTTGCGGTGCATTCCGGAAGACTAGGACGCGGCGGCCCTTCCGGCGAGCCCTCGCTCGAACGTCAGGCCTGCCCGGCCGGTGCGCGTCGCGCCGCCGCCAGCGGCGGCAGCCGGATCTCGTACCGGATGCGCGCCTCCGAATCAGACGTCTGCATGCTGGCGTCCGCCGTACCGCATGCGTGCGCGAGTTCCATGCGAACGGTATGGAGCAGGCTGCCCTTCTCCCGAGCAGAGCAGCTGATCCGCCGGCGCCGGTCCCTCGAATCGAACAAGGACTTCATCTCCCTGCGACCCGAATGCAACTGCCCCGGACGGAGCGGCCGCGGTTTCCTGCCTGCGTCGCGCGGGATACCTTGCTTCCCCACCCCCAATCCACGTTCATGCGCGCTCCGAGCAAGCTCCTCGGCCTCGCTCTTTCACTCTGGCCCACCGCGGCTTGCGCACAACCCACACCGCAGTCGCGGGTTGGCGACATCATCACCGAAGACCTGATCCGGCGGCATGTGAACGTCATCGCCGACGATTCGATGCTGGGCCGCGCCACTCCGAGCCGGGGCCTGGAGCTGACCGCCGCCTATGTGGCTGACCAGTTTCGCCGTGCCGGCCTCAAACCTGGTGGCGATGCGGGGACATATATACAGCGGTACCCGGTTCCGACCGGAAGCATGCCGCAGCAGCGGACCGCAGCCGCATCGCGTGCCGGCGGTCCGGGAGAACGCTCCAGGCCAGAGACTTTCGATCCCGGCTTCGCTCCCAATACGGTCGGCATCGTCGTCGGGACGGATCCTGTTCTCCGAGACGAGTACGTGGTGATTTCCGCCCACATGGACCACGTCGGCGTGAACGGTCGGAATGGCGCGGACAGCATCTGGAATGGCGCCGATGACGATGCGTCCGGCACCGCAGGGGTGCTGGCATTGGCGGAAGCGCTGGCCAAGGCTCCCCCGCGCCGGTCGGTGATCCTCCTGACCGTCAGCGGCGAGGAAAAGGGGCTCTGGGGCAGTCGATGGTTCACCGAAAATCCTCCGGTACCGCTGGATCGCATGGTGGCGAACTTCAACCTGGACATGATCGGCCGGAACTGGAAGGACACGATCGCCGTGATCGGAATCGAGCATTCGGATCTGGGCAAGACGCTCGAACGGGTCGCGACCGAGCATCCCGAGCTGGGACTGACTACGGTTGGTGATCTGTGGCCGCAGGAGAACTTCTTCGTCCGGTCGGATCACTACAACTTCGCGAAGAATGGCGTGCCCGCGCTGTTCCTCTTCAACGGGACGCACGCCGACTATCACCAGCCCAGCGACTCACCGGAGAAGATCGACGCAGAGAAGGAAGCGCGCGTGGTGCGGCTGATCCACCTGGCCGTCATGACGGTCGGGAATGCCACCGCACGCCCGGAGTGGAATCCCGAGTCGCGGCGTCGCATCGCGCCGCGTCGATAGCGAACCGCAGCAGACACACTTCACCAGAACGATCATGGCGACGACCGAAACCGTGGTGTTCCACCGGTGGGACGACATCCCGCTGGAGACCGTGACGCCGCTCCTCGACCGGAAGCTGATTACCGGCGAACGGATGATGCTGGCGCAGGTGTTCCTGAAGAAAGGGTGCATTGTTCCGCGGCACCAGCACGAGAACGAACAGCTCACCTACATCCTCCAGGGGGCCCTGCGGTTCTGGATCGGAGAGGATGAGAGTCAGGTTCAGGATGTTCGAGCCGGGGAAGTCCTGTACATCCCGTCGAACGTCTGGCACAAGGCGGAGGCGCTGGAAGACACGCTGGACGTGGACGTCTTTTCGCCGCCGCGCCAGGACTGGCTGGCCGGGACCGACGACTATCTGAGACGATAGGTCAGACGTCAGAGTCTCCCCTCCAACGCCCTCTCTCTGACGTTTGGACGCGAGTTCTGCCGCGGCCCGGTCGGCGATGGTCCGGGCGAGCGTCGCGCCCGGTCACTGAGCGGGGCGCGACCGGTGCGTCGGTCGACCTATCGGAGCTTGTGCCTCACGGCGGCGACCACGCCGAGCAGCACACCCAGGACGATGATGAACAGACCGAGTCGAGACTGGGCAACGTGACGATCGGTCTGTGCCACCGCCGCCACCCCATCGGGCATCTGGTAGGTCCCCCCACCGATACTCGTGAGGGCTCGCCGCGCGAAAACGAAGAGTCCAATGCCGCACATCACGAGCACCAGGGCGGCAGCATCCCAGATTCGGTCCGTGAGACGGGGCATCCTTGCGGGGGCAGGAAATCGGGGAGAGAAGAGTCGATCCAGGACGGCGGAGCTGAGCGGCATGTCACCGGCGGGCCCCATGATCCGTCCGCTCGGGCTGTGCGGTCCGTCACCCAGGATTCCTGAGCGTCCGTTAATGGGGTTGCTGGTTCGCTGCGAGACTCGTCCTTTAATCGATGCGACCCATGTCCTTCAGCGGCCGCCACGTCGCGCGTGCCCTTGCCGTCATCTCTCCCCTGGTGGTTGCCGTGCCGGTTACCCGGGCGGTCGCTGCGGGTGACCTGGCTGGTGCGTTCGGAAACCCTCTGGCGCCTTCGGGAACGCGTGCCGAACTGGTCAACGTGCCCAGGGGGACCAGGTCCGGGTCCATGATGTCGCTCGACTCGCTGGCAGGGCGCAGCGGACAGCTTCGTGCGGTGCTGCTCACCGGAGACGAGGTACCGGCCTTCCCTGGCCTGCTCGAGCGCTTTGGCGAGGTGGTGCGATCACCCGGTGTGCGAAGCGTCCCCTTCTCCAGCGAAGGCGCCGAGTTCTCTTTCGTGACGCTCAAGCCGTGGCGCGACAAGCTGGGCAGCTTCATCAACTCGTATCACGTCGGCTGGTGGCCCGGAGAGCGGCGCCTGATGCCCGGCAACTACGACAATCCGATCGGCTTCATCGAGGTCACACCGGACAACGCGGACCTTCGCCTGTCCACGCACTTCACGCTCCGCAGCTTCATCACGCGCGATCAGGATCGCGTCTGGCCCAAGTACGTCGTGATGCGGGAGGAGTTGCTCGACAAGCTGGAGCTGGTACTCACCACGCTCGAAGCGCAGGGCGTGCCAACCCGTCATGTCGTGGTTTTGTCCGGCTTCCGCACGCCGCAGTACAATCAGAAGGCGACGTTCGAAGGCGCGGCGTACGCCAGCCGCCATCAGTACGGCGACGCGGCCGACGTCATCATCGACGCCAACCGGGACGGGCGCATGGATGACCTGAACCGGGACGGCGTCGTGAACTTCCAGGACACCGACGTCATCAATCGCGCCGTCGAGCGCGTGGAGCGCCAGTTTCCCGACCTCGTCGGCGGTCTGGGTCTCTATCATGCCATGGGACCGAGCGGTCCCTTTGCCCACATCGACGTACGCGGAACGCGCGCCCGCTGGTTTAATGACGGCACATCCCGCGCCGTTGCGACCCGTCAGCCCGACCGGCGCGTAACGCCAACCGGCACCTGCAAGGCCCCGCCGGAGTTCGAGCACCTGTGCCGGCCTCGCTGAGTTAGCTGGCCGGCCTGAGTCGTGAGTGCTGGATGCTCGACCTGCTTCCTGGTCCTGGAGCTGGTGCTGGGCCAAAACCCCAGCGCCAGCACGTGTCACCCAGGTCGAGCACCCAGTTCGAGCACCCAGGTCGAGCACCCAGTCGAGCACCCAGTCGAGCACCCAGTCGAGCACCCAGTCGAGCACCCAGTCGAGCACCCAGTCGAGCACCCAGTCGAGCACCCAGTCGAGCACCCAGTACTGAGCACTCAGCTAGCCTAGCCGGCCTGAGTC
>Ga0214471_10003545_pt1 | contig 12105 bp, 12 predicted proteins | sample RVTome_5_FD_207665 | JGI IMG/M metagenome (GOLD analysis project Ga0214471, IMG submission 207665) | Soil microbial communities from uranium-contaminated site in the Upper Colorado River Basin, Wyoming, United States - RVT142D155 | ecosystem: Environmental > Terrestrial > Soil > Contaminated >... | reverse complement strand
CTCACGCCCCGCGGGCTCGAGTTCGAGGCCCACGCGCATCACCTGCTCTCCCCCCAGTTCCCGCGCCACGTCAGCGGCAGCTTCCCACTCCCCGAACGTCCGGGTCTGGAGGGCCACGTGGAGATCGCGGGCGGTCCTGGCGCTGGCTCCCTGGTCGATGGCTGCGTGCAGACAGATGTGGAGAAGCCGACACGCCTCGTCAGGGACCAGAACGTCGCGACCGCCGACCAGCATCGTGGTCGCACCGCTGGACCATCGTGTCCAGACGGCTTCAGCGTCCGACTCCAGTCCAGCGATCGTCCGGTGCAGGTCGATCGCGACACCGGTGGTGGGATGCCGGAGGGAGACCTCGATGGCGGCGCGCGGATCGACGTCAGGAACCTTCGCGGCGGTAGGCTCGGCGCCCGCCGAGCGCAGCAGCCGCACGGCTGCGCTGAACTGGTTCGGATGGATCAAGAGGTCGGTGTCTGCGTAGTCCCTGAGGTGCTCGTCCGCGTACAGCCAGCGGGAGATCGATGGTCCCTTCAGCAGGATCGCCTCGATCCCGTGCTCGCTGAACGGCTGCCATACGGCGGCCGTGGTCAAGTCGACTGCCAGGGTGTGGAGGACTCCGCGGCGGGGGGGGGTCATGTTCTGCGTGGCCCTCGCATCGGTGGCGTCTCCCGGGCAAGAGGCTGCTTGGGCTCGGCGCTCCGCTGGCGCAGGCAACGCGCCCGATATCGGGCGTTGCTTGCCTTCACGCTAGGGCCCGCACGATGTCGTGCACCTCTTCCGCGAGTTCAGGAAGGAACGGTGGGCCCCATGGAGTTACGAGTCGGTAGACCGGAACAGCGCCTGCGATGCTCGCGACCTGCGCGAACTCCCGTCGCCGGTCGTCGGCCGTCAGCCAGCCGGTGACGCGCATGCAAGCGGCAAGTCCGATGTGAGCTTCGGCCGAGCTGAGCCGAACCGCCGACGGCCGATCAGTGCCTCGTTCGATCGACGGCAGGATGATGGCCTTGAGCGGCGCCACCGCGATGTCGCTCCTCTCGAACCACACTTGCGTCCGTCCGTCTGCGGTTCGTGCGGCACGAGATGGGGTTGCCCATTCGAGTATCGAAGTCGCGGGCGCCGCTCGTAGCCGGATCCCTGTGCTGCCCCGGTGGGCGGTCGGAAGGTCGGCAGGGGTGGTGAGTTCGATCCGGAGGACATCCTCGGCGAACACGGGAGAGTCCTGGGTTGCCAGCAGCGCCGTGAGCGTGCTCTTGCCCCTCCCGCTTGGTCCCGCCACGGCGACAACGGCTTCGTTGTCAACGATGACACTGCTGGCATGGAGAACGATCTCACCGCTCAAGGCGAGCATCGTCGCCGCCAACGTCCCTCGGGTGAGCACGTCAACGAGGCCGAGGTCTGCTCCGGGGTCCGGGCGAACGTGGGCACGTCCGGCGCCATCCGTGATGTCGAAGGACGCCACGTGTGGCACAACCAACCGGTAGCCATCCCCGGTGATGAACAGACGCTGGAACGTCCGTCCGTGCGGCGCGAAGGTGAGGATCTCCTCGTGGGCTGTGGCCCCCTCGTTGCATGCCGGCATGACGACGTGGTCGCCAGGTGCGGTCCGAACGTGCTGGCCGGAGAAGACGAACCGGCGCCCGTGTAGCAACGCGGCCTCTGTGCGAGCCCGAGTCGGCGAGGTGCTTGGCAGGAGGCTGTCCATCGGGCGCCAGCTTACGGTGCACCTCCCTTCCGTTGGCTACTCGATCGACGGGCGCGACGGCAGACCGGAGCGGTGATGGATGACGTCGGCGGGCAGAGCGGTTCCTCTCCAGCCTTTGAGCAGCACGGACTCCTGGAGTACTTCTCGCCGATCGAGGTGGCCCTGGGGCTGAAGTTGGAGACGCGTGTCGGGTCCACCGATCCCTTGCTGGACCGGCCTCTCGACGACCCCGCGGAGGAACTACGAACGTCGCTCGCCCGCCTTCTTCAGTCGGGGCCGGTGAGCATCGCCTTCTCGGGCGGCCTGGACTCCGCGCTGTTGCTCGTTGCTGCAGTGGAGGTCGCTAGACGCGAAGGGCTTCCCTTGCCCGTCCCCGTTTCTCTCCGGTTCGACGACGCACCCGAGGCGAACGAGACGGAGTACCAGCGTGGCATGATCGAGGAGCTCGGACTCGATCAGTGGTGCATCGTTCGGGTCGAGCCCGGAGAACTCGACTACGCCGGCTCCACCGCGACGCACGTGCGCCAACGGCTGGGACTCCACTGGCCCCCCGCAACGCACTTGATGGTGCCGCTCCTGCGCGCGTCACGTGGAACGACGCTTGTCCATGGGCAGGGCGGCGATGAGCTCTTCGTGGGTTGGCGCACGTGGCCAGGCTTGTGGGCCCGGCGGAAGGTGCCATCTCGTGGGCACCGTGTCCTGCGCGGATGGATCCGGGAACGAGGCGGTCACACCGACGCCGTGGTACGGGCGCTCCGCCATCCCCTGCCACGAGCGGCATGGCTCACGAGTCGGGGACGGGTACGCGCTGGCAGGTGGACGCTACGTTCCATCGCTATCGAGCCCGGAACGCGACCGGAGTACCTGCGGTGGCGGTTCCGGTCGGAACGGTGGCGGGCCTTCCAGGCAACCATGTCCGCCGTTTCTGGGTCGGAGGGGGTTCCCATCGCGTTCCCGCTCGCGGACGCATCCTTCGTCGAGGCACTTGCGCGAACGTCCTCGTTCCACGAGCTCCCGCGCGACGCCGTGTACGAGTCTCTGTCGCGGGGACGGATCCCAGTGCACCTCCTGCGACGTGTTGGACGCCACGGTGTCTGGCGCTGTAGAGGTCTGATCGCGTCACGGTTGGTGTCGTTACGCTGAGTTGCGGCAGAGGGTCGGCATCGGGGAGGGTGTGGTGTCCTGAACGTGGTTGACCCCCGCGACGTGTCCAGCGTCCGGGGGTCGTGGGCTGATAACGGCAGCCGATGCAGATCGTATTCGTCCTTGAGGTCGCCGTCGAGGTGTGGCTGGGAGCGGGCGGCCGGGTGGAGGTGCCGCGGCCGGCGTCGTGTCCGGCGTGCGGGTATCCCAAGGTCAGCTTCGACGGCTGGTATCCGCGGCATACCCGTCGTGGGCGGGTGTCGATCCGGCGGGTGCTGTGCGGCGACGAGGGCTGCGGGCAGCGGTCGCATTCGCTGCTTCCGGACGTGCTGGTGTCGGGCCGGGTCGATTTGGCGTCGGTGATCGGGTGGGCGCTGGAGGCCAAGGCGGCCGGGGGCGGCCATCGCCCGATCGCGCAGCAGCTTGGGGTGCCGGCGGCGACGGTGCGCGGCTGGCTACGTCGGGCGGCCGAACGCGGATGGGCGGTGGCGGGGCGGTTGTTGGCACGCGCGGCGGACGCGGATCCGGCGGTGCGTGCCCCCCCGCGAGCGGGCCCGGTTGCGACGCTGGTGGTCGCGGCACAGCAGGCGGCACGGGCGTGGTCGGGACTGTCGGGAGAGCCGGTGGCCATGTGGCGGTTCGCGGTCGCGGTCAGCGGGGGGCGGCTGTTGGGCTGACCGACACGATCCGCCCCTACCGCCGGGCTGCCGGGCCGGCTTGGGTCCTGTCCGTGACCGCAGAACGGGCTTGGGAGGACACCGATGGGTGACGATCACGCCACGAGGGTGGCCCTGGCACGGTGGGCGGTGATCTGTGAGGCCGTCGACGACCGGCTGGAGCCGGGCGAACGTGGCCGGCTCGTGTCCGAACTGGCCCGCCGGGTCCACCGCGACGCCCATGGGGCCACGATGCGGGTCACGACCCGCACGATCTACCGGTGGATCGCGGCGTGGCGCACCGGCGGGTTCGACAGCCTGAAACCGGCCCGGCGTCGCGACGCCGGGGTGGCCCGCACCGACCGCGAGATCCTGGAGTTGGCGGCGGCGCTACGCCGGGAGGCACCGGCCCGTTCTGCCGCCCACATCGCCGGCATCATCGCGCGCACCCGCGGCTGGGAGGTCTCGGACCGCACGCTGCAACGCTTCTTCGCCGAGCACGGACTGGACCGGGCCCGGCTTGAGGGCCGCCACCGCGCCTACGGCCGGTTCGAGGCTGCCGCCTGCGGGGATCTGTGGACCGCGGACGGCTGGGACGGTCCCGGGTTGGCCGAGCTGTCGGGCCGTCACGCCCAACTGTTCTCGATCCTCGACGACCGCAGCCGGCTGATCGCCCACGGGGCGTTTTACCCGGACGTGGGTGAGTGGTCGTTCCAACGCTGCCTGCGCGCCGCGATCACCCGCCGTGGCATCCCGCAGGTCCTCTACATCGACAACGGGGCCGCCCAGGTCTCACACCAGTTGAAGCTGATCTGTGCCCGGCTGGGGATCCGTATCACCCACTCGGCCCCGGGCCGGCCCCAAGGCCGCGGGAAGAAGGAACGTCACTACCGCACCGTCGCGGAACAGTTCGCCATCGAGATCGACGTGGTCGGGGTGGACACCCTCGACCAGCTCAACCGCTACTGGGCCGCCTGGGTCGAGCAGGTCTACCACCGCCGACCCAACCGCACCACTGGCCAGGCCCCGCTGGAGCGGTGGATGGCCGGGCCGACCTCGCTGCGGGAAACCCCCGACCCCCACGTGCTCCGCCAGGCGTTTCTGTGGACCGCGACCCGCACCGTGACCGCCACCCGCACCGTGTCGCTGCACGGCAACGTCTACGACGTCGACCCGTCGCTGGTCGGCCGCCGCGTCGAGCTGCGCTACGACCCCACCGACCTGGCCTCGATCGCGGTGTTCCACCACGACCGCCCCGCCGGCACGGCCGTCCCCGCCCAGCTACGCGCCCACGTCGACCCCAAGCTTCGCAACGTCAACCCGGCCGAGCCGGGCCCTGCGACCGGGATCCGCTATCTCGACGCGCTCGCGGCCGACCACGCCGCCCAACTGCGCGGCGGCATCTCCTACCAGCCTGCACAAGACGACATCCACGATCAGGAGCGCTCACGATGACAACCCACACCCAGCCCGGCGGATGGAAACGCTACTGGGGGTTCACCCGCACCCCGTTCACCAAGAAGCTCGCCCCCTCCGAACTGCACCCTCATCCCGGCCACCGTGAGGCCGTGGCCCGCATCCGCTGGATCATCGACGAAGGCGGCATCGGGCTGATCACCGGCGAAGTCGGCGCCGGCAAGACCACCGCCGCCCGCGCCGCCGTCGAAGCCCTCGACGCATCCGCCCACACCGTGATCTACCTCGCCAACCCGCTCGTGGGCGCCCGCGGCATCCACCACCACCTCGTGACCGCGCTGGGGATCACCCCCCACTTCCACCGGCCAGCCCTGATCGCCCAGACCACCGACCTGCTCGCGCGCGAACGTGACGAACGTGACAAACAGGTCGTGCTCATCGTTGACGAAGGCCACCTGCTCGACGCCGACCAGCTCGAACAGCTCAGGCTCTTGACGTCGCTCGACATGGACTCCGACTCGCCCCTGGCGCTGCTGCTGCTCGGCCAACCCACCCTGCGACGGCTGCTACGCCGCGGCTCGTTCGCCGCGCTCGACCAGCGCATCGCCGTCCGCTTCCACCTCGACCCGCTCGACCCTGACCAGACCACCGCCTACCTGGCCCACCACCTCACCCTGGCCGGCCGAAGCGACCCGGTCTTCGCCGATGACGCCGCCGCCACGATCGCCCAAGCCGCCCGAGGCCTACCCCGCCAGATCGGCAACCTCGCCATCGCCGCCCTCATCGCCGGCTACACCCGCAACAACCGCATCGTCGACCACGACTGCGCAGCCGCAGCCATCGCCGACGCCACCAGCGACTGACCGCCCCATGGACCACCCACCCCGCCCCCACCTCGACGCGAACAGCCTCACCGTCCTGCACCAAGCCATCCAGACCCTGGCCATCCTACGCGGATGCTGGACCCCTACCGGCAGCATCGACGACATCGACATCGACCCCGCCCACGTCCTGCACCTACTCGCCTCCCTCACCCGCCAAGCCCACAACCACCTGCCCACCGCGATCCAACACGCCCGCGAGCACGGCTACGCCTGGACCCACATCCACATGCTCCTCGACACCCATGCAGCCACGCTGCGTCACCCCACAACACCCCCACAACGACACCGAACGTGACGACCCCAAGGACAACAAGCGCGGCGGCCTACACGACGTCGGTCGAAGGCAGACTTCACTCCTGTGGTGTTCACGGGAACCACGCGCGCGCTCGTTGCTGACTGGGATGGTCGTGGCCTTGAGAGCTTCCCTGTGCGCCCGGAAGTGCTCAGGTCCGAATGGTTGTCCGCGTCACCCCACTCTGGAACCGCTATCCTGCTCCAACACGTGTTGCATCGGGCTAGTGAGGGGTGGACGTGAACGACGAGGGCTACCAGGCGCCAACCATCGTGCCGCTGGGCACACTTGCGGAGTTGACCGCCGGCTCGGGGACTGGTGTAGCCGATCTTCCCGATCCTTCCGGCGCAATCGCCAGCTGAGCGTTCGCGTCGCTCCCGCGGTTACCGGTGGGTTCGCGGTCTCGTCCGTGAGGTGTTGGTCGAGGTTACGACGACTACCCGTTCCCTGATGTCGGAGCGCCTTCTCGACGTGGCCGTCGCCGCCTGACCGCTGACTCCCGAGCCAAGTGCCCGTCGGTTCAGCTGCCGCTTCCATTGCACGGCGACGTGCGATGCCTCGCCCTGCGATGTCGCACCGGGTCCCTAGGCTTCCACACCTTGCCCAAGGGAGACAGTCCGATGCCTCAGCAGGTGGAGTTGAGGTTCTCGAAGAACCGAGTGAAGGCAGCAGGGAAGGCCCTCCGGCGCCACCACACGGGCGAGAGCACGCTCGCGCGCGCCGACTTGGACCAAGAGATCGAGATGTTGGATCACTGGCGTGCGTGCCACTCGTACCCCCTGCAGAAGGCGACGATGGGCCTTCGTTCGCGTGTCGCCACCGAGGGATGTGTCGGCGCGAGAGTCTCGCAGCGACTGAAGCGCCGACCCACGATCATCGACAAGCTCACGCGTGAGCCAAGGATGCAGCTGACCACCATGCAGGACATCGCGGGGTGCCGTGCCGTGCTGCGGGACGTTGACGAAGTGCGTCGGGTTCGCCGCCGTTGGAACCGAGACAAGTCCAGGGTGCTTCGGGTCTACGACTACATGGCCGAGCCGAAGGACAGCGGCTACCGCGGAGTCCATGTCGTCGTGCAGTACGACGACTACCCCGTCGAAGTGCAGCTACGGACTCAGTTCCAGCACGCTTGGGGGGTGGCCATCGAACGCGTCGGGCCACGGATAGGGCACGATCTGAAGAGCGGCGAAGGTCCCGGGGAGATCCTGCACCTGTTCCGTGTCTTCGGTGACATGCTCGCTGCTGCAGAGGGGCTTCCTGTGGAGGACTTCGGCTGGGAGGACTTCCAAGCGGCCACCGAGGCCGTGCCCTCGTCCATCCTGGCGATGGTAGGTTTGCACGTGTCGGGTTCGGATGTGCACATCGTTCTGCCGACGTGACAAGGTGGCGATCAATGAGCGAGAGAGCCCCTCTCCAGCACTTCTTGCTGGTCTTCGACCACATGGCTGGACGGCTGCACAGTTGCACCGAGTTCGATGACGTCGATGTGGCCCTCCAGGCGTACGAAGCGGCGGAGGGTCAGTACGATGTCGCCGACAAGATGGAGGTCGTCCTGATCGGGTCCGACTCCATCGAGACCGTTCGCGAGACCCACGCCAACTACTTCGACGGCACTGCGGCCCTCGCGCGAGCCCTGGTGGACATCCTGAAGGCCGCCCAGCTGAGCGTGTAGATCGTCTCGGCGGGTCGTCGCCGGTCTCGGTCAGCGGGTCACGACAGACCGCCCACGATCGCCACGTGGTCCAGGATGCCCGGGTCGCCGATCGCCGTGAGGACGTCGGCCACCAGACCGAGCAGGTGCTCGGTGGTCTCGGTGTCGTGCTCGATCTGTCTCAGGTGAACGCGTTCCACATCTGTGCGGCGATGTCGGGTCCGCGCGGTTCGTCGTGGACGTCACACCACACGCGCACCGGGTGCGCCATCCATCCTGCAGCCGAGCCGCGGCGACGACCGAGTGTGCCGAACCGGTAGCGATCGACCGCGAAGACGCAGTTGGACTCGTCAGGCTCGACCGGATCCACCTCGAGTCGGCGCATCGCCAGGGCGATCTCCGACGGGGGCAGGTCGAGCCAGACCTTCAGCCTGGGAGGAGGCGCGGTCGTCAGCACTCCCAGCGCGCGTGCGGCGGTGATCCCGGTGACCGCCAGAACCACGCCGTGCTCGTCGGCCGAGTCGGACAGGGCCCCGGCGCGCTCGGTAGCGTCGCGGCCGTACCGGTAACCGTGGTAGAGCTCCTTCGCGGGCCATCCGGCTTCGCGCAGGAGCGTCCCGGCCAACGCCGGTGCGTCCACGATCCGCGGGCTGTGGGAACGTCCGTCGCTGATCAGTTCGATCAGGCCGTGAGACGCGAGCTTGTGCAGTGCCCGGGACGTGGTCGCCTCACTCGCCTGGGCCCTGTCGGCGAGTTCCGTCGCGGACCCGAACCGCTCGCCATCGACCCACGTGGCCAGCAGCGTCTGCACGATCCGTGCGTGTGCCCCGCGAAGGGTCACGGCCGGGGTGCGACGTTCGATGTGCGCGTCGGTGAAGCGCGAATGCGAGCTCCGCAGTCGGGGCCAGAAGAACTCCGCCGCACCGTCGACGTCCAGGAACGACACCTGGTTGCGGCGCAACTCGCCACGGATCTCGAGCGGTACGTCGCCTGCGACGAGCGCGACGGTTCCGGGTTGCGGGTCCCGGGCGCGCTGGACGAGCGTCTCCGGAGGCTCGAGAGGGTCCAGCAGGTCGACCCGGAGCGTGATGCCGTCCTCCAGGTACGTCAGGGTCGCCTCGGGGCGTCGCTCGAGCACGATCTCGGCGAGCGGGGCCGCCCGCTCCGGGATCCACGGGAACGGGAGCGTGAGCCGAGCAACGGTTCGAGAAGACAGGGTTTCCTCACTAACATGCAAGGTGTGGTTGATATCGGTGGCCTATGGCGCATTCTAGCAAACTAGTTGCACTTTTGTAGTAAGATAGCGCACTTTCGAAGCGAACGTGGCCGCGGTGTGCCGCTCGTGGCGCAGTCGTTGCTGACCGCCTCGCCGTCACGCAGCCGCCGGATCACGGAGGCAGCGCCGTCGACCTCCGGCTCGGCAACAAGTTCATCATCTTCCGGTCCAGCCGCATCGAGGCGTTCAACCCGTTGGCGGACGTCGATGCGGGTGCGATGCAGACGTACACCGAGAAGCGGTGGGGTCATCCAGCGAGTTGTCGTCCACAGTGCCTGCTGGTCCGTTCGCCTCGCGCGCGGGACGGGTTTGTACGCTCCTCCGGCGACCTGAGGAGGTGACGGAGGAGATGGATACGGCGCGGCCGGCGGCCGACGACAGGGCTCCACGTTCAGACTTGGACTGGGAGTTCCCCGTTGATGCGTGGTGGCCCGGGCTGCTGCTTGTGCTCCAGTCAGAGCGCTACCTCCACCGCGTGGTCGACTCCGTCACGCCGCACCGCAGCTGGCTTCATCGCCAGTTCAGCATCGACGTCACGATCCCTGAGCACACGGCGGATCCGGCCACCCACGAGGCTGAAGCGACGACGCTCCTACCGATCATCTCTGTCAAGAAGGGGCAGTTCTTCGACGATCTGACCGTGAGTGTCGACGGTTCATCAGTTCCCGTGCTCAACCGCCAGGACCACAACGAGTTCGCACAACGATTAGTTGCCAGCTACGCCGGGCTGGTCATCCAGCGTGCGGGTGGTGACCTCGTGAAGTACGAGCACCTGATCGACCAGCTGTGCGACGCCGTCATCGCCGAGCCGAAGATGGCAGGACCGCGCGTCGAGGCGTTCTTCGCGGGCTCGGCTGCCGGAGTCCAGTCGGGTGACGAGGCCGAGGTGCTGCGCGCAGACCCGCTCCTCCGACGGGTGTGTGAGCGCCTCGCACTCGAGTTCTACCTCGTGATTCAGGTTCCACGCACCCTCACCGGTCGGTCCATCATCAAGGTCGCCTTCACGACCAGTTACCGACCGAAGCCGCCGGCAGGGACGCGAATGCGTGATCGGGCCTTCGGCGCCCTCGTTCGGCTGGGCCTTCAGCAACCACCGTCCTACACCTTCCTCGCCACCATGCTCAAGGACGCGAGGAGCTACCACTTCAAGACTCAGGCGCCCCCGGCGTACCTCGTCGAGGAACAGATCCTCGTCCTCGATGCAAGTGCGCCGGAGACGGGAGGGAACCGGGAGGTGCCCCCACCTCCCGGTCATCCCTACGACAAGCTGAATCGGTTCGCCGCGCGGTCGGTGCATGTCTACATCAACTTCCGGGATCTCGATCGCGACAGCGGCGCGGAGTTGCAGGATGAAGAGATCGGTGTCGGGGTGACGTTCTTTCCTCATCCGTTCGGTCCGACGTTGCAGGCGGCGGTGGTGGGCCTGCTCTCCGCCTGCGTCCTCCTCGTTGTCCTGGGCAACCACGACGTGTTGTTCCAGCTCGAGCGCGAGGTCACCGGCGTCACCGCGTTGATCGGTGCCCCCGGGGCCATAGCGCTGCTCGCTCACCAGTCCAGTCGGATGCCGGAAACCCATGGACTCGCCGCGCCGCTACGTGTCCGGATGTTGTCATTCGCCGCCGCCGCCGCCGTACCGTTGGTGGCCGCCGTCGCGGTTCCGGCCATCCGGACCTTCGCCTCGCCGAGCGTCGACGGTCACTGGCCGAAGGAGATTTTCGTTCTGGCGGTCGGCTTCGGCTGGCTGTTCATCACCGGCCTGTTAATCGCCACGGCACGTCTCTGGGCTCGTTCGTTGGAGAAGTTGTGGGCGGGGCGGACAGGGATCAGTTCCTTGGACAAGGGCCAGGAAGCCTGACAGGATGACGGAACCCGGACTTCCTCTTGACTCAGGGTTGCGTGGCACCGTGTCGATACGGAGAGTGCCGTGAGACTGAAGGATGTGGGATGAGTCTCGAAGACCGAGCCCGTGGCACCGTCTTTGTCGACTCGCTCGGTTCAGGAGCGATACGACTGGGATCGATCACGGATGAGGACGTGGCTGGCCTTGAGCTGGCCGCGCGCGAGGTCGAACGCATCATCTTCGACAACGGAACCGCCCGACGCGGCCATCCTCCGTCGGAGGGCGAAGCGAACGGTCGGCGGTAGGCGCTCCCGTCGGCTCACCCAAGTCGTCGGCTCATCCCAAGCCGATGATCAGTCGGCTTGACCCGACGGTCATGTTCGGTCGTCCTCGCCAGCGCGGCAGCTCCAAGAGGGGTGCCGGCTCGGGCGATCGGGCCTCGCGGTCCCTGAGCAACGGCGCGGCGTTCTCCTTACGATAAACGTTACCTGATAGGTTACGTCTGTCGTACCGATGGGAGGGCTCGTTGCGGGGTCTGCCAGCCAGGCTCGCGGGAGCGGAGCCGGCCGTCGTGCGGCCTCGTGACCTGACCGAGCTGTGGGCCATGCCACGCAAGGAGCTGGCCCACCTGGCGGCCCAGGGTGTGGTGTTGCGCCTGGCCCACGGCTACTACGCCATCGTTCCCGAAGCCGCGCGTGGTGGGACGTGGAGGCCATCGGTGGAGGCCGCGGGGCTCGCGATCGGGCAGGTGGACTACGGGCCGGAGGGCGCGGCCGTGATGGGCCCCAGCGCGGCTCGCCTGCTCGGTCACGTCCCACGCGCTCTGGGTACGGCCACGATCGCGGTCATCAAGCAGCGGCCGCCGCTGAGCACCGTGGCCGGTCGCGTCCGCTTCGTGACACGAGCTGTCGGCGATCTCGACCGGCAGCGGGTCGAGACCGAACTCGGCTCCGGTTGGGTCACCACCCCCGAGCAGACGCTGCTGGACCTCGTGGACCGGCCGACGCTCGGCGGCTTCGATCGAACGGACGCACGCGACGCCATCCGGTCGCTGGCTGCGGTCGCGGACCTGGACCTCGCCTTGCACCTGGCTGACACGCAGCACAAGCGCCGCGCTCACGGGATCATCAGCGCCGCGAGCTCGGGCGGGTCGTGGTCCGAGATCGTGGACACCGGATGATCTCGCGCGCGGAGATCCGCTCGTTCGCAGAGCGCTTCGGCGTGCCCGAACGGCAGGTTGCCCGCGACCAC
>Ga0214471_10003544_pt1 | contig 12106 bp, 11 predicted proteins | sample RVTome_5_FD_207665 | JGI IMG/M metagenome (GOLD analysis project Ga0214471, IMG submission 207665) | Soil microbial communities from uranium-contaminated site in the Upper Colorado River Basin, Wyoming, United States - RVT142D155 | ecosystem: Environmental > Terrestrial > Soil > Contaminated >... | reverse complement strand
CTGGTGCGATAGAGGTCGAGGTCTATGGAGCGCCCGCTGCGGACGACGACGACATGTAGGGCTGTGAAACGAGGGCTCCTCAGTGCGACCGGAACGCTGGCGATGACGCTCGCGGTTCTCGTCGTTTCCGCAGCGCCCGCCTGGGCCGACCCTGCCGTGCCGACCAACTACGAGTCGCGGGTCACCGGACTGACCCCGAGCACCAACGTCGCCGAGTTCGAGGTCATCGGAGGCGACTCCTTCCTTCAGGTCACGGTGTCGCCTGGACACGAGGTGCTCATCCCCGGCTACTTCGACGAGCCCTACGTGCGCATCGACGCCGACGGATCGGTCTGGCTCAACGAGGACTCCCCCGCCTCCTACATCAACCTCGACCGGTACGGCAACGCCGACATTCCCGAAGGTGTCGACGGGCAGGACGAGCCCCGATGGAGGCTCGTCGGTCGGGACGGCCGATACGCATGGCACGACCACCGCACCCACTGGATGAGCCCGGACCCTCCCCCGGTCGTGTCCGGCGGCGAACGGCAATTGGTGTTCCCCTGGGAGCTCCCGGTGGTCGTCGACGGTCGGGAAACCATCATCGCGGGCGAGTTGATCTGGGTGCCCTCGGTGAGCCCCATCCCCGGGCTGCTCGCCGGGGTGATCGCGCTGCTGCCACTCCTCGCCTGGAAGCCCGGTCGGTCGAATGTCCCGGCCCTCGTTGCCGGCTCCGCGGCTCTGCTGGCCGCCCTCATCATCCTCGCAGAGACGTTCGCAACCCCTGCAGACGCCCGGGGCTTTCCGGTGCGGATCGTCTACGCGGGCGTCGCCCTCGCCGCGGCCGTGTTCGCGTTGATCCGCTCCCGGTCACGTCCGGCGATGGCGTCACGGGCGACGCTGTTCGCTGCCCTCACGCTGCTGGTGTGGGCCGTCGCCGCGATCGAGCTGCTCTGGCTTCCGATCCTCCCCTCGGCGCTGTCGGAGGGGATGGTACGGGGAGGGGTCGGGCTGGTTCTGTGGGCAACGCTCGGGGTCATCGCAGTATCGGTTGCGGACGAGGTGCGCAGGGTGCGCCCGTAGGTCCTATCGAGACGGTTGGATCGGCGCTAGAGGCTGCGTACGTGAATGCTCCTGCGCCGAACTCGATCGGTAATCCGGATCGAGGAGGCGATCGGCGAGTCTCGACGCCGACGACACCCGCCCTATATTGAGGCGATGGTCGCCAGCGTCTCCGGACCGTGCGCCAATGAGCCGCAGCCCAACGGAGAGGGCCCTGAGGTCAGCCCCACTCAGCAACGAAGTAACTTCTCACCAGATGGCGGGCCGCCCGAACCAGTGAACCGACCGAAGGCTCTGATCGGCTGCATCGTCGCGGTCGCGCTGGCCGCAACAGGCTGCAACGGGGTCAGCATCTCTCGAGAATCCGCCGCGACCTCTCTGGTTGCTGCAGTCGCGAGCTATGACATAGTGGTCGCCCGACCCGGAAGGTTCATAGTCGGGCTGTACACGGCTGATCAGACACGTCTCCTCGCCTTCGGAACTATCTCTTTCACGTTCACCTACCTCGGAGCCGGCCGTGAGGCCGCTCCCGAACCCGGGGCGACGATCGGGCCAGTGAGCGCAGAGTTCCTCCCGATCCCGGGCCAAGATCTCGACCTCGACACCCCGGGACCGCAGCTGGTACCCGGGTCGCATGCCACAGGCGTTTATGGCGCACTCGACGTCGAATTCGACCGGGCAGGATTCTGGGAAGTTGCAATCCAGGCCGAGGTCGACGGTCGGACCCAACACGCGACGGGAGCCTTCGAAGTGCTGGCGAGATCCGACCTGCCAGCCGTAGGCGAACAGGCGCCGCGTTCCCGACAGCCGTTGGCCGGCGACCCCGCGGGCGACCCGAGTGCGATCGACTCCCGGGCCGGTCACGACGTTCCGATCCCCGATCCCGAGCTCCATGACATCACGATCGCCGACGCCATCGCCGCCGGCCGCCCGATCATGGTCGTGGTATCCACCCCGACATTCTGTGTCAGCAGGTTCTGCGGTCCGATCACCGACAGCGTCCACGAGCTGGCCCTCCGGTTCGGTGACCATATGGAATTCATCCACCTCGAGGTGTGGCAGGATTTCGAAGCCAATGCCTTGAATCCGGCAGCCGCCGAGTGGATCGCGCCCACACCCGAAACGGACGCAGCCGAGCCGTGGGTGTTCGTGATCGACTCCGACGGCCTCGTCGTCCAGCGCTTCGACAATGTCGCCACCGAGGCCGATCTCCTCGCCGCTGTACAGGCTCTCATCGGAGACCTGGCAGATGGATAGCCTCCCGCCCGAACGCGATCCAGCTCGAGTTCCCCACCGAAGCGCCGATTTCGAAGTGGCGGTCGCTGGCCCGGGTCGATTGACGCCGTTCTGGAGCGGACGGCCCATTGGGCGCGCCGCGGAGGCGACATCGCCGTCGGCGGTCGGGAACAATGCACCTTCAAGCCACTTGAAGGTCAAGGCCTCGGTCGGACCCCTCACCTGATCTTGTCGACACTGCTCGTGTAGACGTGTCGGTCCGTTGAAGGACGGCGGGGAAACCGTCAGTATCGAGGGCTACCCAGAACCGCCAGCGGCGTTCCTCGTGCGGTTGTTGACGAGGACATGTACCAGGTTGTCAAGACGCCATCCGGGTTGACCATCGATGTCGGTCTCGGTGGCGGTGACCTCGACGATGACCGGGTCGGCATCCTCTGCGATGCGGAACAGCTCCCCCTTGGCCACGAACCCGGCCTCCTCGATTGTCAAGCGAAACCGCGGTCCCTCCTCGGCTTGTCGGTCGAGTGTCGGGCTGCAGGCGGTGATGAGGGTGAAGAAGGCTGCCCCAAGGCCGAAAGCGATCTTGGGGCCCATCTATTCGAACTCCCAACCAGCTATTGATGCGCCCCGGTAAGCTCTGATCGAGGGGGTGCAGATGCGCTTCCGACGCCGCTCGGAAGAGGACACCTCGGCGGTGACCACCGTCGACCCCGTCGAGGCGTCCACATGGGCGGGATTGCCCCCGTCCCGAGTGCTGCTCGACGCCCTCACGCCCCGGCCGTCGCGCCACCGCACCCGCCAGGAGACCCTCTTTCCCTGGGACCGACGGTACGGCCATGTGCGTTCCAGATGACGCCGATCGGGGGGCGACGGCGCGACCTCCGCTCGCCCTCCGAGCAGAGGGCACTCAGTGGGCGGCGGCTCGGTGCCGGGCCCACAACACACGGCCCACCCCCACCGCGTAGTCGGCGACGAAGAGACCGCCGAGCCCAAGCGGCACGAACGCAGTCGAACCCACGACGACGCTCACCGGCACGAGGTTGGCCACCGCCACCCGGGCGGTCCCCCAGCCCTGCATGCGGGCGAAGTTTGCGGTGACGGCGTCGCCGCCCCCGGCGGCGAGGACGGGGACCAGATGGGCGAGCGACCCGAAGAGGACCATGGCAACGCCGGCCACTCCCACCGCCACCCACCTCCCATACACGGTGTGGGCGCCGCCGATGAGGACCACGGCCTGGTGCCCCACCCACGCGAGCACCCACACGGTGCCGGTGGTGATGAGCCGCGCGGGCAGCCCGGCGACGGCAACCTCACGCACCCCGAGCCGCCCGACAATTCCACCGATGAGCACCACGCCGGCCAAGCCCGCCACCGCGGACCCGACACCGACCGGCACCGGCCCCAACACCACCCCGGAGGCCATGAGCACCGCGGCGCCGACGCACCCCCACCAGGCCGCCACCGCCTCGGGGCCCGACACCATGCGGTGGCGCATGGTGGTGGGGAGGATCATCGGGAGGGTGCCGAGGATGGTGAACCCGACCAGCCCGACAAGGTTCAAGTGCATGTGGGTGGTGCGGACATCGAGGTAGGTGGCGCCGGCCGCCTCGGCGCCGAGCACACCGCCGAGCGTCACCCCGGCCACCCCGGAGGCGATGGCGAGCAGGTAGAAGCGGGTGGCCAGGTCGAAGCGGCGCAGCAGCGACCGCCGGACCACCCCGACGAGGATCCAGCCGAGCCCGACGAGCCCGACGCCGACGAGGACCGCCCCGACGACGGCGAGCCAGCCAGCCCCGGCGGTGACTCCCACGACGGCGGACGCAGCGCCGGCGGAGACCACCCAGCGCTGCGCCGCCGCCTCCCGCCGGTCGGCCGGCGCCGCCGCGGCCCCGGTCACCGTGAACAGCTGGGTGGCGCCGGAGATGGCGAGGAGCACTCCCCCGGCCATGAAGGCGTGAAGCGGGCCCCACCACGAGCCGCCGGACACGGCGACGACGGCGGCCCATCCCGCGGCCCACACGATGAACAGCCCGGCGAGGCGGAAGGCGGCAGCCGCCACCGTGTGAGACTCCGCCGCCCGGCCCCGTCGGGGATCGCGACCCGTCATCAGCGGGGACGTTAGGCGCCCGCGGCGCCGCCACCCTCCCCCCAACAGTGCGCACTCCAAGCACACCCGGTCCGGGGTTGATAGATTCCAGGGGATCGACCGAGGGAGAGGGCATGGTTGTTCCGAAACGACTCTGGACCGTAAACCGTCGGGACTTTCTCAAGATGGGGGGAGCGACCCTGCTCCTGGTCGCCTGTGGCGACCGGGGCAGCACCACCACCACCACCGCTGCGGGGGTGACCACCACCGGAGCCGGAGGCGGCGCCACCGCCCCCACGACCTCGTTCCGTGACCCGAGGTCGGCGCTGAGCGGCGACCTCCGGATCCTCTTGTGGAGCCACTTCGTGCCCTCGCACGACGTCTGGTTCGACGAGTTCGTCCAAGATTGGGGGGACCAGGTCGGGATCAACGTGAGCGTCGACCACATCGGTGTGGGCGACGTGCCTGCCGCCATCGCCGGCGAGATCCAGAGTGGGTCCCCGCAGTACGACCTGATGCAGTACATCGCCGTGCTGTCCCAGCACGAGCCGAGCGTCGTCGACATGGCGGATCTGGTGGCCGAAGCGGAGAATCGTTACGGGCCGATGCTCGACCTCACGAGGAAGTCGAGCTTCAACCCGAACAGCGGCAAGTTCTACGCCTACGCCCCCGCCTGGGTGCCCGACCCCGGCGACTACCGCAAGAGCTTGTGGGAGTCCGCCGGCCTCCCCAATGGCCCGAGCACCTGGGACGAGCTGCTCACGGGCGGTTCCCAGATCTTCAGCGAGAAGGGCGTCCAGATGGGGATCGGCCTGTCACAGGAGATCGACTCCAACATGGCGGGCCGTGCCCTGCTCTGGTCGTACGGGGCGGCGATCCAGGATGCGAGCGAGAACGTCGTGATCAACTCTCCGGAGACGATCGCGGCCGTCGAGTACATGAAGCAGCTCTACGAGAACGCGATGACCGACGAGGTCTTCGCGTGGAATGCCGCGTCGAACAACCAGGGGCTGATCGCAGGCGAGCTCTCCTACATCCTCAACTCCATCTCGGCGTGGAGGACGGCCCAGGAGGAGAACCCGGCTGTTGCCGACGACGTGTATTTCGTTCCGGCCCTGCAGGGGCCGGCGGCGACATTGGCGGCGCAGCACGTCATGTACAACTGGATCATCCCGGACTTCTCCGGGATCAACGTGGCGGCTGCGCAGGAGTTCCTGTTGCACTACACGGAGAACCTGCCGTCGGCCGCGTGGCACTCCAAGCTGTACGACTTCCCGGCATTCCCGCCGCTGGTACCCGACCTGAACGCCTGGCTGGACAACGACCCGTTCGGGGCGAACCCGGCGAACAAGCTGTCCGTGTTGAAGAACTCCACCGAGTGGGCGACCAACATCGGCCACCCGGGGCCGGCGAACCCCGCCATCGGACAGATCTTCACCGAGGCCATCATCCCGGTGATGTTCGCCGAGGCGGCACGGGGGGACAAGACCCCCGCGCAGGCAGTGGCGGACGCCGAGTCCCAGATCAAGGGGATCTTCGAGGACTGGCGCGGCCGGGGCCTCGTCGGAAGCTGAGTTCGACGGAGGGCGGGTCGGTGGATCATCGGCCCGCCCTCTGGGCCACGCCGGCAAAAGCCGGCGGTCTACAGTTTGGCGGCTCGCCCCCGGAGGCTTGACGCGTGCCTACGCAGCGAGGACAGGAGACATGACGGCGACCGAGCCCGACATTCGCTCGCGCGCCAGGAGCGTGGCGGTCCGGGGGCTCGTGAAGCGGTTCGGAAGCGTGACCGCAGTCGACGGCGTCGATCTCGCCAGCCACGAGGGCGAGTTCCTCGTGCTCCTCGGCCCCTCGGGCTGTGGCAAGACCACCCTCCTGCGGATGATCGCCGGACTGGAGCAGCCGACCGAGGGAGAGATCCTCATCGGCGGAGAGGTCGTCAATGGCCTGCCGCCGCGGGTACGGCAGATCGCCATGGTGTTCCAGAGCTACGCCCTGTACCCCCACCTGACGGTGTCTCGCAACATCGGCTTTCCCCTCAAGGCAGAGGGCCTCCCCCTGGCGACCCGGACCGAGCGAATCGAGTGGGCGGCCAAGCTCCTCGGGATCGAGGGCCTGCTCGACCGCCGCCCCCGCCAGCTCTCCGGTGGCGAACGCCAGCGGGTGGCGCTGGCAAGGGCTCTCGTCCGCGAGCCCAGCGTCTTCCTCCTCGACGAGCCCCTGTCGAACCTCGACGCCAAGCTGCGCGCCGCCGCCCGCGACGACCTCCTCGAATTCCAGCGCCGGGTGGGAGTCACCACCATCTACGTGACCCACGACCAGGTCGAGGCCATGGGGATGGGCGATCGGATCGCCGTCATGAACCGGGGCAAGGTCCACCAGCTGGGCACTCCCGACCAGGTCTACCACGACCCCGCCGACGTGTTCGTCGCCACCTTTCTCGGCTCCCCGCCGATGAACCTGCTGGAACACAAAGGCTTCCTCGTGGGATTCCGGCCCGAGAATTTCCTTCCCGAGGGGGTGCTCAAAGACACCGAGCGCGACTTCACCTACCACGTCAACCGAGTGGAGAACCTCGGCTCGGAACGCTACCTCTACGGATTCATCAGGGGCTACAGCGAGGAGACGAAGGTCATCGCCATGCTCCCATCGACCGTGAGCCATCCGGTGGAACCCGGCCGCGACCATGACTTCCGGGTGGCCAAGGGCCGTTTGCGCTTCTTCGACAGGGAAACCGGGCTGCGGATCGACCCTGAGCCGTTGTGAGGCACTCGTGACCGCCCGCGCCCTTCGTCGACGGCGGTACCTGCTCGACAACGAGCGGTTCCTGGCCCCGATCATGATGGCGCCCGCCGTCCTCTACATCATCGCCCTGGTCGGATTCCCCTTCGTGCTCGCCATCCTCTTGTCGCTCAGCGACGCCACCGTGGGCAACCCCGAGTTCGACTTCGTCGGGTTCGACACCTTCTCACGGATCCTCGACGATCCGGTCTTCCGGCGATCGCTGCGCAACACCTTCTGGTTTGCGATCATCTCCAACCTGCTCGTCGTGATCTTCGCCACCATCCTGGCGAAGATCCTCGTCGCCGACTTCAGGGGCAAGTGGTTCGTGCGCTTCCTGGTGCTGCTCCCCTGGACCACCCCGGTCTCGCTGGCAGCCATCACCTGGCTGTGGACGCTGGACTCGATCTTCAGCCCGATCGACTGGATCCTGCGCAACCTCGGCCTGATCTCCGACAACATGTACTGGCTGGGGAGGCCGGGACTGGCGATGTCGTCGGTGATCGCGGTGCACACCTGGCGAATCGTGCCCCTGGCCGCAGTGATCGTGATGGCAGGGCTGACCGCGATCCCCAACGAGATCAAGGACGCCGCCGACGTCGACGGAGCCCGATTCTGGCGAAAGATGTTCGCCATCGAGATCCCCCTCCTGGCGCCCATCATCGCCGTGGCGGTGCTCTTCGGATTCATCCTCACCGTGACCGACATCTCGGTGGTGTTCGTCCTCACCCGGGGAGGACCCACCCACGCCACTCAGGTGCTGGCGACCTGGGCGTTCTTCAAAGGCATCGAGGGCGGCGCCCTGTCCCAAGGCGCCGCGATCGCACTGTTCCTCTTCCCGGTGCTCGTCGCCGTGACCGCGGTCATCCTGCGCCTCGCCCGGCGCAGAGAGGTGCTCTGATGGATGCGCTCGACAACATAACCCTGGCGAGGCGCCGGGCACGAACCCGCCACCGGATGGTGCGGATCGGCGTCTACGGCGCCGCCATCACAGCGGCTCTGCTCGCCGCCTTCCCCTTCCTGTGGGCGGCGGTGACCATGTTCAAGCAGAGCCCCGACCTCTACGTCAAGGCGAACAATCCGTTCTGGTTCAACGATCCCCCAACGCTCAAGCACATCAAGCTGCTGCTCTTCGACACCAACTTCCTCACCTTCGTCCGCAACACCGTGGTGGTCGGTCTCGCCGTGACGATCATCACGCTGCTCCTCAGCCTTCCCGCCGCCTATGCCCTGGCCCGTCTCATCGGCGTGTGGGGGGAACGGATGGGCATCGCCATCTTCTTCGTCTACCTGATCCCTCCCACCCTGCTCTTCATACCGATGTCGCGGGTCATCGCCAACCTCGATCTGCAGGGCTCGCTGTGGTCGTTGATCCTGGTCTACCCGACGATCACGATCCCGATCTCGACCTGGTTGCTGATGGGCTTCTTCAAGGGGATTCCCCGCGACCTGGAGGAGCAGGCGATGGTCGACGGCTACAGCCGCGTCGGGGCGCTGACGCGTGCCGTGCTCCCCCTCATCTTCCCCGGTATCGTGGCCGTGATCGTCTTTGCGTTCACCCTGTCCGCCCACGAGTTCATCTACGCCCTCACCTTCAACAAGGCCAGCGCGGTGAAGACGATCGCGGTGGGGGTGCCCACCGAGTTGGTGCGCGGAGACGTGTTCTTCTGGCAGGCGCTGCAAGGGGCGGCACTCCTCGTCGCGGTCCCCGTCGCCCTGCTGTTCAATCTGTTCCTCGACCGCTTCATCAGCGGCTTCACGATGGGGGCGGTGAAGGGCTGAGGCCCGAGGATCAGCTGTCGCGCTTGGCGCGGTACGCCTGCTTCACCGCCTCGGTGTATCGGTCGAGCAGGGCGACGTAGCGATCGGCTTCATCCTTCGTCTCGGGATGGCGCCGGGACATGGCGATCACGGCGAAGCGGGCACCCCGGTAGTACGGGAACAGCGCTTCCAGGGGCATGGCGTTGGGACCGGGCTGGGCATGACCGGGCGCAGGCGCCGGCTGCATCGTGGGCGGCAGTCCGAGCAAACGCAGCGCGGCGAGCACGTCGTCCTCGGGGGGCCGATCGGCGAAGTCCCGCGATGGGAACCGCGCCCTCTCTTCACCGCCGGGAGCGACGAGCACAACCGTGGGCAGGGCGATGTTGCGGTCGTCCTTCGGATCGGCAACACCATACGGGACGATGGCCTGGCTCCGGTTGGGGTCGCTGAGCAGGGGGAACGGCAGCCCCAGCTTTTCCACCATGGCGGCGTTCTGCTCCGGCGAGTCGATGCTGATCCCGAAGATTCGGCCCCCGGCCGCGGTGAACTCTGGATGTCGGATCGCCAAGCTGACCAGCTGGCCGTTGCAGTACGGTCACCAGTCGCCGCGCAGGAAGAACAAGACCACGGCGGCGTCGAGGTGATCGGCGAGCGAGAACGGCCGGCCGGACTGGTCCGTGAGCGTGAACATCGGCGCCGTCATACGGCCACAGGCTACCGGACGGAATCGACCGCGGTCAGATCTCGAGAATCACCTTGCCGGTGGTCGCTCGAGCCTCCAGGTCGCGATGCGCCTGGGATGCCTCGGTGAGCGGCAGCCGGACGCCGATGTGCACCTTCAGGGCCCCGGCGGCTATCCAGCCGAACAGCTCGGCGGCACGCCGTTCCAGGTCGGCCCGCTCGGCCACGTAGTCGAAGAGGGTCGGCCTGGTGACGTAGACGGATCCGGCCCGCATCAGTCGCAGCGGATCCACCGCGTCGGGAGGACCGCTGGCGTTGCCGAACGTCACCATCGTCCCCCGCCGTCGCAGCAGGTCGAGCCCTCGATCGAACGTGGCCCGGCCCACCCCGTCGTACACGACGGACAGAGGGTGTTTACCGGCAATCCCCTCCACGGCATCCTTGAAATCTCCAGCGCGATAGTCGATGACGTGATCGGCCCCCATGTCCTGCGCCATGCGAACCTTGTCGGCGCCGCCGGCGGTGGCGAACACGGTGGCGCCACGCATCTTCGCCATCTGGATGAGCAGATGGCCCACCCCACCGGCGCCGGCGTGGACCAGGCACACGTCGTCGGCGGAGAGCGGATAGGTGTCGGTGACCAGGTAATGCGCCGTCATGCCCTGCAGGGCGGCGGCTGCGGCCACGTCGAGGCCGATCCCGGCGGGAATCTCGACGACCTTGTCGGCAGGAAGGACGATGTACTCCGCATACGAGCCGATCGAGCTGGTCCACGCCACCGCAGCACCCAGCTCCGGCGCGACCACACCCTCCCCCAACGCCTCCACCACCCCGGCGCCCTCGACCCCCGGCGTGAACGGCACCTCCGTCGGGTAGAGCCCGCTCCGCTGGTAGACGTCGATGAAGTTGACCCCGGCATAGGCGACCCGCACCAGGAGCTGCCGGGGTCCGGGCTCCGGTCGAGGTATGTCCGCCAATCGGAGCACTTCGGGGCCACCGTGCTCGCCCACGAGGACCGCCTGCATGGTCGCGTTCACCCTGCTTCTTCCTCTCCGGCTCCCGAGGCTACCCCGCCGGGCTGCGTCGAAGAGGATTCGAACCCTGGAGTGGGCCCTGGTCTTCACACAAGGGGCGATCGCGCGGTTCAAACTAATCGGCAGCTGCGTCGCGGGATCTGCAAGGGCGACGCGGCGGATCGGATCGAGTAAGCCGTCCCGGCGTCACGCGATCACATGGCCGAGCAGCCTCTACCCGGCAAGGCGCCCGGACGAGCGCGTCACGGGTGGGGCCCCGCCCTTGATCACGGGGGCGCCGTGGCACCACCTGTGACAGCATTCACAAGACGACTCGATTCAGGCAGGGCCTCGCCCCTACCCCCCGAGGTGTGCGACCTTCAGGTCTCCGTTCCAATAGTCGTAGTAGCTGATGATCGGTTTGCCGTCTGTGCCGATCGTGATGGAGCTGCCCCCTCCGACGTCGGCGAGGCTGTCGACGACCGTGATGTCCACGCTGGTGCATGTGATGTCTTCGCAGTCGGCCACCTTCAGCCGGCCCAAGAACGGAAGGATGAGCTCGTAGTAGCTGATGATCGGATATCCATCGGACCCGACGGTGATCGAGGTGTCGGTGGAGAAGAGACCGGCGAGGTTGAACCCCCCATCGATCGTCGTTGTCGTCGCGCTCGTGCACCCGGCGTCGCTGCAATGAGCGAATTTGAGAGTCCGGTTGTCGGCGTCGTAGTAGCTGATGGCGGGGTATCCGTCGGAGCCGATCACCATGGAGGTGAACCATCCGACGTCGCCGGCGGAATCGACAATGACCGGGGCACCGGAGCATGGCAACCCGGCCTCGTTGCAGCGGAAGAACACGAGGTCACCGTTGGTGTCGTTGTAGTAGCTGATCACGGGATGATCGTCATCTCCCAGGGCGATCGAGTTGTCGTAGCCCGAGTCACCGGCGTCCGCGACCACGACCGTCGTGTAGACGGAACAGTTGCTCGACGTACAGAACGCGATGGCAGGATCGCCCGCGCTGCGATACACGACGATCGGGTTCCCATCCCCTCCGAGGGTCAGCGCAGTGTGAGCCCCGACGTCGGGGGTCAGCGGGGACTGGACCGTGTTGTTGGTCGCAACCGTGCATGCCGAGTCCGAGCATCTCGTCAACAGAGGCACGCCACTCGTCAGGTCGCCTGTGCTGGCGACTGAGGGCACGCCGGCGCTCCGGATCTCCAGTGAGATGTCGATACCTCCCCCGTTGCAGCACTCAGGACCCAGGACTGCCCCGGTGGCACAGGTCACGACCACACAGTCAGCAACCCGCATTCGGTTCGCGTCGACATTCGAGTAGGCGATCGTCGGATCTCCGTCGCCCGCTATGCCGATCGAGGTGTACTCGCCCATGTTCGGGAAGGACTCCGAACCACTGTCGATCGTGGTGATCGTGTGGCCCGCGTTCGGTGTCGGCATCAGGTCCGAGATCTCCTGCGACGTGGCCGCAGGCACTGAGTCGCGGTTCACCAAG
>Ga0214471_10003540_pt1 | contig 12109 bp, 11 predicted proteins | sample RVTome_5_FD_207665 | JGI IMG/M metagenome (GOLD analysis project Ga0214471, IMG submission 207665) | Soil microbial communities from uranium-contaminated site in the Upper Colorado River Basin, Wyoming, United States - RVT142D155 | ecosystem: Environmental > Terrestrial > Soil > Contaminated >... | reverse complement strand
CAAACACGAACGTGCGCCGGATTCGCCGTTCTTGCGATGGCGCTGTCGGTCCTTGCCGGGTGTGCGACCGATGGAAAGGTCAAGGCGGCACCGGTTGCCGATAAACCTATCGTGGCCACGGGACCCTCGGTGGCGAGACTCGAGGATGGCCGGGAAGGCTTCACCATCACGGAAGTGCCCACAATGGATGAGGCCTCGCGCAGGGACTTCGATCGTGCCGTCGCCCTGCTGAAGGCCCAGGACTATGGCCAGGCCATCGACCTTCTGGAAAAGGTCATCGAGCAGTCACCGGGCGTCACGGCGCCCTATATCGATATTGCGATTGCCTATCAGCGCGTCGGCAAGCCGGAGCTGGCCGAGAAGCATATCAAAACAGCGCTGATGCTGTTTCCCGAGCACCCTGTGGCAAGTAATGAATACGGTTTGTTGTGTCGCAAAACCGGACGATTTGCCGAGGCCCGGGCGATTTATGAGAAGGCGATAGCGCGCTTCCCCGAGTATTACCCGTTGCGCAGAAATCTCGGAATTCTCTGCGACCTGTATCTGAATGATCCGGCATGCGCCCTCGAGCATTACGAGATTTACGGCAAGGCCATGCCGAAAGACGCGCAGGTCACATTGTGGGTCGCCGATGTGCGCGCCCGGCTTGGACGCAATTAAGGAGGAAAGACGATGTATCGCGCATTGGTCTTATGTGTGTGTCTGGTCCTGTACCCGGCTGTCCTGGCCGCAGCCGAGGATGTGAAGAGCGACGAGCAATCGGAAGCCAAGAAGCTATCCGGCATGTCCATCGTCGGCAACGACGAGGTTCCGAAGTCCCTTTATATCGTCCCGTGGAAAAGCTCCGAAGTCGGCGTGGAGACCCACCTGGACACGATGTTGAATGAAGGCGATGTGCCGGTGGACCGGGACGTTTTCAAGCGCCAGCTTGGATTTTATCACCTCAGCACGGAGAAATAGCTATGTTGCCCTGTTTCGGGAGAGGAGGAAAGTGATGGGATTCTATTCCACGGTGGCGTTTTTTCAAAAAGGCGGGGTGTTCATGTACCCCATTCTGTTCGCGTTTGCGGTTGGCATGGCCATCGCGTTTGAACGCTGGGTTGAGTTGAACCGCATCCGGGGCGCAAACCAAAAGATTTGGGACGTGCTGCTTCCCGTGCTGGCCGAGGGAGAGTTCGATAAAGCCCGGGATATGGCCACCAAGGACAAATCCAGTTTGGCGCAGATGCTGGGGATGGGCCTGGCGCGCCAGGGGGCGGTGAGGCGGCGGGAAGACATCGAAATCGCCATGGAAGAGAGCATGATGGAGATCATCCCCCAGTTGGAGAAGCGCACGCCCTACGTGGCTCTGCTCGCCAATATCGCCACCCTGCTGGGGCTGCTCGGCACCATCATGGGGCTTATCCAGGCCTTTACCGCCGTTTCCAATGCGAACCCGGCCGAGAAGGCCGACCTGCTCTCGGCCAGCATCTCCGTGGCAATGAACACAACCGCCTTCGGGCTGATGTCGGCGATCCCCCTTCTGCTGTTCCATGCCAAGCTGACGTCGACCACGGGCCAGATCGTGGACAGCCTGGAGATGGCATCGGTAAAGGCGCTCAATACCATCTCCAATTATTCCAAGCGCCGATTCGAGGGGAGTTGATCATGACCAGCCGATCTCATCACAGAAGGGCAAGGGAAGAATCCTCCGGTCTGGATGTCACCTCCTTCATGAACCTGATGGTGGTGCTCATCCCCTTTCTGCTCGTCAGCGCCGTCTTTTCGCGCGTGACGATCCTGGATCTGAGCGTCCCGACCAGCGCAAGCGCATCGACTTTGAGAACGCCGAATTTCGCCATCGAGGTGATTGTCCGTAAAGGAGGATTGGAGATCGCCAACGGGTCGTCCGTGGAGGCCGCGTTCCCGAAAAAAGACAATCACTACGATTTGCGGATGCTGCAAGAAATGCTCACGCGCCTGAAGGATAGGTATCCGGAGAAGCAGGACGCGACGGTCTTGATGGAACCGGACATAGAGTACGACTCTCTGATTCAGATCATGGATGCGGTTCGTGGCGCCGAGGTACATGCGGAAGGGAGCGCAGAGGTCAAGAAAATCGTTCTCTTTCCAAACATATCGATAGGAGACGCTCCATGAGGGATAGCAGACGCATGAAACGGATGGGGCGTAACAGGGGGAAGATTGCGGGTCTGAACCTGACGCCGCTGATGGATGTTTTCACCATTCTGGTATTCTTTCTGCTTTTTCACTCAGCCGGCGGTGACGTACTGGATACGCCCAAACAGATCAAGCTCCCCGATTCCGTCGTCGAGACCAAGCCAAGGGAAACAATCGTGATCATGGTCAGCCCCGAAGCGGTACTGGTCCAGGGCGAAGCCGTGATCGGCACCCCCGAACTCCTTGATGACAGGATTCAGTCGGTTGCCGGAATAACAGAGCGGTTGACGCAGCTCGAGCGGAATGTCATCGGGATCAGCACCAAGACGATCGCCGAAAGCAAAGAAATCACGATCCTTGCGGATAAATCGATTCCGTTCAAGGTGCTGAAAAAAATAATGTCAACCTGCACGGCTTCCGGATACGGGAGGATTTCCCTCGCCGTCATTCAGAAGTCAATTCAGAGCTAGCGAGGATGCCGTGGATACATCCATGTTAGCACAGGAATTGGCGACACTGGACGCGCAAATCGGGCGGGCCCGGCAAAAACAGGAGGCCCTGGAAGGCGAGTTGCGCGCTGTCGAGGCAGAACTCGAAACGTTTTCCGCCGAGAGACAGCGGATCGATGCCTTGCGGGACGTCTGCAAGGCGTTCGACAAGCTGGGGGACCTGAAAGCGGATGAACTCTTGTGGGAAGGTGGCGCGGAGGCCCAGGACGCCGCCGGACACGTGGAACGGGCGAGGAGCCGGGTTGCCCGCTTCGAGGGGGAGATCGGCGGGATTCTGGAAAAACAGGCATCTCTCCAGGGGCAGATCGACCAATGCCTCGACGAATTGAACATCCTCCATGAAGAAGTACGTGATGCGTACGACCGTGAAGAGCGGCGAAAGGAAGAGTTCGTCATAGAGCGGGAGGTCTCGTCCGTTCCGTATCGCGGGATGATCATGCCATGGGCCAGGGAGGCCGAGAGCGAAAGACGCTTCCGCCGCGTCGTTCTCTTGGCGCTCTTCCTATGCTTTGTTCTTGGCGCTCCCATTCTTCTGATAAAAGTGCCCGTACCGGACCGCTCGGTCGCCGTGGCCAAGATTCCGGAACGATTGGTCGAGCTCGTCAAGAAGGAGATGCCAAAGCCCGCACCGGCGCGGAAGCCGGCGTCGAAAGAGTTGCCGGACGATTCAAAACAGGCGAAGAAAGAAACCAAACCCCGGCCCGATCAGAAGAAACCGGAACCGGTCGCCGGCGGCGGCGGGGCGCCGGCAGCGAAGAAGGCCGAAGATGTCGGTGTTCTGAAGTTCAAGAACGCCTTTAAGGACTTGATGAAAGAAATTCCCGTTGCCAGGATCGGAACCGAAGCCCGTCTGAGCACGGATAGTCCGCAGGCGAAGGGACAGGCCGTGGCGCAGCGGTCGCTGGTGGCCATGCAGGCGGTGGGCGGCTCCAGCGGAGGTATCGGCGGCGCCGGCGTCAGCCGCAACGTCGGAAACGGCAAAGGTCGCGGTAGCGGCTACGGGGCCGGCAGCGGTGGCGGCTTCGGGTCCGGCAGCGGTAGCGGCTACGGGGCCGGCAGCGGCGCGGGCTTTGTGCGGGTGGAAAGCTCCATAAAGGGTTTGGAAGAATCGGCGAGGCCGACGAGCGATGGACTTGGATTGGGCCGGACGGACGAAGAAATCCAGATTGTATTCGATCGGTACAAGGCGGCGCTTTATCGGATCTACAACCAGGAACTGCGCAAGGACCCGACGCTGCGCGGGAAGATATTGATGCGAATCAGCATCGAACCGGACGGCGCGGTGTCCTTTTGCAAGGTGGAGTCCACCGAGCTGCCTTCGCCCGAGCTGGTAGACAAGATTGTGGAGCGCATCAGAAGGTTCAACTTTGGCCCGAAGGAGGATGTAAAGAAGATGACCATCCTGTATCCGATCGACTTCTTGCCCGCCGGGTAAAGAAGCGATGGGGTCGGGACAGGGGTTAAGGATTCAGACAATCGGATCGTCATATTTCAGGAGGAAAGGAAGGGAGGCCAGACAATGATTTCATTTTTCCAGAAGGGTGGGTTGTTCATGTACCCGATACTGCTCGTCTTCGTGGCCGGCATGGCCATTGCGGTCGAGCGATGGCTTGAGTTGAACCGCGTCCGGGGCGTAAACCGCAAAATATGGGATATGCTTCATCCCGTACTGGCCAGGGGTGAATTCGACAAAGCGCAGTCGATCATCGGCAAGGACAAGTCCACCATCTCTCAAATGCTGGGGATGGGACTGGCGCGCATGGGGGCGGTGAGGCGGCGGGAAGACATCGAAATCGCCATGGAAGAGAGCATGATGGAGATCATCCCCCAGTTGGAGAAGCGCACGTCCTACGTGGCTCTGCTCGCCAATATCGCCACCCTGCTGGGGCTGCTCGGCACCATCATGGGGCTTATCGAAGCCTTTACCGCCGTTTCCAATGCGAACCCGGCCGAGAAGGCCGACCTGCTCTCGGCCAGCATCTCCGTGGCAATGAACACAACCGCCTTCGGGCTGATGTCGGCGATCCCCCTTCTGCTGTTCCATGCCAAGCTGACGTCGACCACGGGCCAGATCGTGGACAGCCTGGAGATGGCATCGGTAAAGGCGCTGAACAGCATTTCCGATTTCAATAAGCGCCACTTCGAGGCGAAATCGGAGTTTCCGGCTGGAAACCGGCAAGTTGCCACCCCGGAACCCGTGCTGGGAACAGCGTCGTAAGGTCCGTTCCCGGCGCGCGTAAACGATGTACGCAAGGTATGGTTGCAGTTCGGCCGCGAGCTATTTCGACCGTTTGTTCGCGGTAGATGCCACAGGGGCGCCACTTTGTCTATCCTGTCCGAGGGGACGATCCGGTACCAGACCTCGGGCTCGGTCTGGCTGTCCGTAGTGAGGCACGTCCGGGGAGCCAGCACTTTTTCAAGCCCGCGGATGGGGTGGAATCCCGCCGCGGCTTTTTCCTTTGTGCGACCGGCAGGGCGCATTGAAATACGGGGGCGGCCCCGCCGGAGGCCGCCCCCATGGGATGCGTCGGGCGCCCCGGGCTACTGGGCGGTGGCGCTGGCCTTGTTACTCGCTGCGCTTTCCGTATCGGTGCCGGCGTCGAAGAGGCCGTTGCCGTTGCAGTCGTTCCAGCTCGTCACAACATAAGTGTAGGTCGTCCCTCTCGAAAGGCCCGAATCCTTATACGTCGCGGAGGCGGTCGAGGCCCGGTAGACGAGCTTGCCGGCCTGGTCGTAGTAGATCCTGTAACCGCCGGTGGGCGCCGGGGCCGGGGCGGTCCAGGAAAGGGTGGCGCTGCGCCTTCCGGCGGTCGCCGTGAGGCTCGTCGGCGCACCGGGGGTTGCGCAGGTCGGGGCGGGCGCCGACCCCCAGGTCGTCGAGGCCATGACGACCGGTTCTGCCATTCCGGTGTTCAGCCATGCGTCGAGGAGATTGTCTCCCTCTGCCGCCAGGAAGGCGTTTGTCCTGGAATTGGCCTTCCAGAGGAATTGAATGTACTCCCAGCTCGTCGTCTGGTACAGCAGGTCGACCTTGGAGTAAGCCGCCCCCGGAGGAGGAGTGAGCGTCACTACGTCCCAGTAATTGTACGTACCGCCAGCGGCGGGGCTGCCGTACTGCGCGGGGGGAGCCGGGAGGGCGTTCCGCTTCTTCGCTTCGTCGTAGCTCATCCCGTAGGGCGGGATCCGGTTGTCCTCGGCCACGTAATTGTTCAGGACGAAGTGGAACGTCTCGTGGCGGCTCCCCTGCGTCTGGGCGGCGAGCTGCCCGAGGGTGTAATTCGCCCCGCCGGTAATCCGGTCGTAACCCAAAGCGAGCGAGGGAGAATAGCCCAACGAGAGGAGCGAGTTCGCCCATTCCTGTGTCATGGCGTAATGGGCCTCGTAGATCTTCGTGTCGGTACCGGTCAGGTCGAGGATCGACTTGACCGGGAATTGCGCTCCGTTGAAGGCGATGGTGTTCACCACGCCGTACTTTCCGTCTTCGCGCAGGAGATTGTTCCCACCGTCGTACCATTTGACGTTCAGCCACATCCGCCGGCCTTCGGGATACCCCGAGATGAGCTTGTGTCCGGTCAGATTCGTGATCCGCAGGGTGTTGTTGGTCACAACGAGGGAGGCGGCCTTCTGGAGTTGCTGGAGCGCTCGCGTCTTTCCCGCCTTGATGGCGTTGATCTGCAGGGCCGTCAGCCCGCCGCCGAGGCGGAGGGTTCCCTTGGCATTCATGTAGAGAATGGCGTCCGCCACCCAGGTGTTCCCGCCGGTCATGTCGTGGAGGGGGAGGTCGGTGCGGTTCCGGACGCCGGCCTTGTTGCATCCCTGTCCGGTGGTCGGCCGGACGTGGCAGCTCTGGCAGCCGAAGTAGCGGGGGGTCCCGTCGGCGTAGTTGCCGCCGGTGCCGGCGCCGAGGGCGGCGTTATAGGCCATCATGACGGCCCCCGCTTTGAGATCGTTGGGAAGAGAGGCGTAATCCGAGACGAGGGTCCGCGAAAGAAGTCCGGACTTGAACTCGCTGAAGGTCCTCTCGACGACCCCGTATTTATAAGGAGGGTTGTTGAAGGCGGCCTTTGTGTCCACATTGTCGTCCGCCAGGTTCCCGGAGAAGATCACCGAACCGGCCATCCCGTCCTGGGCGCCGCGGTTCGGGGCGAGGTCGCCGACCACCGGGTTCGAGACGTCGTGGCACGATCCGCAGAAGTCGACCGACCGGTGGAACTTCGATTGCAGGAACTGATGCCGTGCGGACGCGTCGCTGTAGGGCCCGAGTTTCTGGTTACCGCCCCACAGGGAGAGCATCCCGCTTCCGTAAAACCCCTCGTAGGGCGGGAAGGGATCGAAGGCGAGGAAGGGGGGAAACATGGCCCCGAGATGTTCGCTGTTGTTCGGGTTCGTCATCTTGTGGCAGGTGTCGCAGTCCACCCCGTCCGCGTCTCCCGTGGCCGAGAGCCCGGAGCCGTCGGTCGGCGTCGACCGCCCGCCGTACCAGCCGCCCGTGCTGTGGCAGCGGATGCAGAGGTCTCCCGCTCCGTCGAAGTCCTGTTCGGCCACGGCCAGCGTCGCCCAGAAGAGCGGGTCCCGCCCGGCGTTGCCCATCATGCTCCCGCGCCAGTTGAAGGCCGGTTCGACGGCCGGGTTGTACCCTCCGTGGCAGTTGTCGCACTTGTCCGGAGATTCGAGGTTGCCCACCTCGTTGGGCTGGGTCCCCGGCTGCTGGACCTCGGGCGGGACCGTCGTGGCCGCCATGGCCGGATGCGCGCAGAGAAACGGAACAAGGAACAACGCGAGACCGATGATCCGCTTCAAGGTTCCTCCTTCCCGAGCAGGAATCTTTGCTCTTTGGGAAATGGTTGTCGGCCGCATCCGCTTGACGCCGCCTCTCCGGCAGGCGGTCTTGAACCGTTCAAGCCGCGGTCGAGTTCGGCATCCTCCACGTTCACGGAATGACTCTTGTTTCGATTGTATATTGTATACGTAACAGAAGTTACCGGCATTTGGATCTGCCGTCAAGCACCAGGCGGCTGGTCTCATCGGTCGGTTGTGAAACTCCTGAATAAGATTGCGGTTTTCGTTGTTCATCTTGGCAGGGCGATGCATTCGATCGGTCACTGGCGAACGCCGAATCCCGCCTCCGGCTTGTCCCGGCCCCGGTGAAGATCCCCTGACACGGTTCCGCGCCTTGCCGGACCCGCCTACCTCCAGCGGGACCCGAAGAAATCCTCGCCTTCCCATTCGAGGCTGTCGGCGCGCATCTCCGAGAGGATGTCGAACTCCCCGTTGAACTCGAAGACCACATAGGTCCGGTCTTCCCCGTCGATGAACCGGATCCAGTGGCGGTCCTCCCCGAGTTTCCCCCCGTCCAGGGTAAGAATCTCGGGCACGTCCATCATCCATCGAGCCAGCACTTCGCGGAGGCGGTACCGCACCCCCCGGACCTCGATCGTCTTCGCGCCCGACTCGACCTCCCCGTACCGCTCCTCCATCGCCTTTCGCGCCTTCCCGCCCCTCTCCATGGATCCATTATAGCCAGGGCGCGGGGAGCCTTGACGGTTGCCGGGCCCGGTGGACATCCGGAAGCCGATGGCCTTTGAGAGTGGGTCAAGCCTGGACGCCGATTCCGTCTGATCGCCCCTGTCTCGACAAGCCTCCCGGCACCTCCGCACACCGTCGCCGCATACCGTCGCTTGACAGGCCGAGTAGATGTATTTACATTCCTATGTAGGAATCATAAGCAGGCTGGAGATCGGGCATGAAAACCGGCGGTGTCGAGGTTGGACGGCGGCTGGAGCAGTTCAAGACCGCCTGCAGGAAGGCGGGCGTGAAGCTCACGCACCAGCGCCTCGAGATATTCCGGGAGATTGCCGCAAGCAGGGAGCACCCCGATGCGGAAACCGTCTTCCGGGGCGTCCGGGCGCGGATTCCGACCGTTTCCCTCGACACCGTGTACCGTTCACTGTGGCTCCTCGATGGCCTCGGGTTGATCACCACCCTCGGTCCACGCCGGGAGAGCGTCCGCTTCGACCCCAACCTGGAGCACCACCACCATTACGTCTGCGTACAGTGCGGGCGGGCGAAAGACTTCGAAAGCGCGGAGCTCAACGTGCTCCCGATCCCCCCCTCCGTGAAGAAATTCGGAAGCGTCATGGCGACGCACGTCGAGGTCCGCGGATTGTGCGCGGCCTGCGCGAAGAAAACCGCATCCGGGAGGTCCAGGGCAGCGGCGAAACCACATCGTAAACAAAAAAGACCGGGGGGAGAACGATAAGCCGGGAGAAGAAGATTACCGATCCAAATCTGAAAGGAAAGGAGAGCAGAGATGGGTGAAGATAGCAAGTGTCCGGTAACAGGCGGAGTTGACAAACCCACTGTCGGCAGTGGCCCATCGAACCGGGACTGGTGGCCGAACCAGTTGAACCTGAGGATCCTTCATCAGAATTCTCCCATGGGCAACCCGATGGGCGGGGAGTTCAGCTACGCCGAGGAATTCAAGAAACTCGACCTGGAGGCACTGAAGAAGGACCTCCATGCGCTGATGACCGACTCGCAGGACTGGTGGCCGGCTGATTACGGCCACTACGGGCCGCTCTTCATCCGGATGGCGTGGCACAGCGCGGGCACCTACCGCACCGGCGACGGCCGCGGCGGCGCCTCCTCGGGCACGCAGCGTTTCGCGCCGCTCAACAGCTGGCCGGACAACGTCAACCTCGACAAAGCGCGCCGCTTGCTTTGGCCGATCAAGCGGAAATACGGCAAGAAAATCTCCTGGGCCGACCTGATGATTCTCGCCGGCAACTGCGCTCTGGAGTCGATGGGCTTTAAGACGTTCGGCTTCGGCGGCGGGCGCGAAGACGTCTGGGAGCCAGAGGAAGACATTTACTGGGGGGCTGAGGATACGTGGCTTGGAGACAAGCGCTACACCGGTGACCGGAAACTCGAGAATCCTCTCGCCGCCGTGCAGATGGGCCTGATCTACGTGAACCCGGAAGGCCCGAACGGCAACCCGGATCCGGTCGCCTCCGGCCGTGACGTTCGAGAGACCTTCGCGCGCATGGCGATGAACGACGAAGAGACCGTCGCGCTCGTCGCCGGCGGGCACACCTTCGGCAAGTGTCACGGCGCGGGCGATGCGGCGCTTGTCGGTCCGGAACCTGAGGCCGCCGGCATCGAGGAGCAGGGACTCGGTTGGAAGAGCAGCTTCGGCAGCGGCAAAGGCGGCGATGCGATCGGCAGCGGCATCGAGGGCGCCTGGAAACCGAACCCGACCAAATGGGACATGGGCTATCTGAACGTGTTGTTCAAATACGAGTGGGAGCTGGTTAAGAGCCCGGCCGGCGCGCATCAGTGGCTGGCCAAGGACGTTGCCGAAGAGGACATGGTGGTTGACGCGCACGACCCTTCGAAGAAGCACCGGCCGATGATGACCACGGCGGACCTCTCCCTTCGCAACGACCCGATCTACGAGCCGATCGCGCGGCGCTACCGGCAGAACCCCGGGAAATTCGCGGACGCTTTCGCCAGGGCGTGGTTCAAGCTGACCCACCGCGACATGGGACCGCGCTCGCGCTATCTCGGCGCGGAAGTGCCCGAAGAAGAGCTCCTGTGGCAAGACCCCGTCCCCGCGGTCACTTACGGATTGATTGACGAGCAGGACATCGCCGCCCTCAAGGGCAAAATCCTCGCTTCGGGGCTGTCTGTCTCCCAACTGGTCTCGACGGCTTGGGCGTCGGCGTCCACGTTCCGCGGCTCCGACAAGCGTGGCGGGGCGAACGGCGCGCGGATCCGTCTCGCGCCGCAGAAGGATTGGGAAGTCAACCAGCCTGCCCGACTGGAGACTGTGCTGCAGGCCCTTGAGGGAATCCAAAAGGAGTTCGACAGCGCGCAGTCAGGCGGGAAGATGGTTTCTCTCGCCGACTTGATTGTTCTGGGCGGATGCGCAGGTGTCGAGCAAGCCGCGAAGAATGCCGGCCACGACGTGACCGTTCCCTTCACGCCGGGACGCACGGATGCGTCTCGGAAGCAAACCGACGTGGAAGCGCTCGCCGTACTCGAGCCGGCTGCAGACGGATTCCGTAACTACCTCAAAACCAAATACACCGTATCCGCAGAGGAGCTGTTGGTTGATCGGGCGCAATTACTGACGCTTACCGCACCTGAGATGACGGTTCTCGTTGGCGGTATGCGCGTTTTGAATGCCAACTTCGGACAGTCCCGTCACGGCGTCTTCACCAAGCGGCCGGAAACGCTCACCAACGACTTCTTCGTGAATCTGCTCGACATGGACACCACGTGGAAGGCGGCCTCGGAAGCCGACGACGTGTTCGAGGGCCGTGATCGCGTAACGGGCGATCTCAAGTGGACCGGCACCCGTGTCGACCTCATCTTCGGTTCGAACTCCCAACTCCGGGCCTTGGCGGAAGTCTACGGATGTGAGGACTCCCAGGAGAAGTTCCTGCACGACTTTGTAGAGGTATGGAAAAAAGTAATGAACCTTGACCGTTTCGACCTCGCCGGATCGTAGCATGAACATCTTCGAGAGCTTCCAGCATTGCGGCAAAAAAACGGTCAGCTGACAACCGGTTCAGCGGACGGCGTACCGCCGTCCGCTGAACCGGAACGTTGGAATAATGCTGAACTTCAGAAAACCGAAACGTCATTTACACAATCCGGTTGACAGGTCCCGGAGACCGCCCGCATCGAGGATCGCAACCACTTCGAGTACGGGGTTCCCCGAAATTTCCTGTTGACACCGAAATTTATTCTTGGTACTAGTGATCAACCGTTTCAGAAAGGAGCAGTGCCGATGTTGTCGACCGTGGGGGGAACCGGCGTCGCCGAGGAGGCGAAGGCGGTATACATCGACGCCGCGAGCGTGCTCGCGGCCAGAACCTCCATGCCGGGGGACCGGATGGTAAGGGCCCTTGCGGAAACGTTCAGCGCCTTGAGCGACCCGACGCGGATCCGGATCATCTCCGCGCTGGGGGAGCAGGAACTCTGCGTCATCGACCTGGCCCGGTTCCTCGGGCTTACCGGATCGGCGGTTTCGCACCAACTGAGGCTCCTTCGGGGCCAGCGCCTGGTGAAATACCGCAAGGAGGGAAAGATCGCCTACTATTCGCTGGACGACGATCACATCCGGAACCTCATGGAGGAATGCATCAAGCACGTCTCCGTGGAGTGATTTTTTTTGCCATGTGTTTGAAACATCTGTTCATATGTGCGCCATGGGAAGGGGAAAACCGCTGGAAGCCAGGGAGAAAAGTTTGAGCCGGCACGATTCGTGGGGCCCCGCACGGGCGGAGGCGGCCGCAAAGGAAGTTCGCGGCGATATGGGGGTCGAGGAATACGTCGACCGGATCGCCGAGGAGATGCACGAGCGGGTGGAGTTCCAGCGCCGTCTCTTCAAGCAGGTCCTCGCCGGCGGATCGAACGCCTTGGACCGCCCGGCG
>Ga0214471_10003539_pt1 | contig 12112 bp, 10 predicted proteins | sample RVTome_5_FD_207665 | JGI IMG/M metagenome (GOLD analysis project Ga0214471, IMG submission 207665) | Soil microbial communities from uranium-contaminated site in the Upper Colorado River Basin, Wyoming, United States - RVT142D155 | ecosystem: Environmental > Terrestrial > Soil > Contaminated >... | reverse complement strand
GAAGCCCGAGAGGCAGGTCGCGTTCTACGACGACGGCGTCGGCACCGAGCGCTTGCGGCCGCTGGCGGCCCTGGGCGGCGCCTTCGGCTTCGGCCTGAGCCGCAACGTGCGTCAGCTCTACACCGCTCTCGCCCGCGTCTACGCGCGCGGCGACCGCATCTTCCTCTTCGGCTTCAGCCGCGGGGCGTTCACCGTGCGCACGCTCGCCGGCTTCATCGCCGCCTGCGGGATCGTGGACCGCGAGCGGTGCCGCTCCGAGGACGGCCTCGAGGCAGCGGTCAAGGAGACGTACAGCGCCTATCGCGACCGCTATCGCACGGCGCTCATGCGGCTGTTCCGCGGCAAGCCGAGCGACCAGCCGGAGACGGTGAAGCGCGTCCGGAGGGAGCTCGTGGTCCAGCACGACGCGCGGCCCACGCTGGAGGCGTGGCAGGTGCCGATCGCCTTCATCGGCGTCTGGGACACCGTCGACGCCGTCGGCTTTCCCGTCCCATTCATCGCGGACGCTTTCAACACGCTGGTCTACCCGTACAAGTTCCCGAACCGCCGGCTCGGCCCGACGGTGATGCGGGCGCGCCACGCGCTCGCCATCGACGATCAGCGGCACACCTTCCACCCGCTCGTGTGGGACGAGCGTCCGGGGCCGGACGCGGGCCTCGCCGACTCGGTACCCAACCCGCACCCCGGGGAGACCCCCACCGACCGGATCCAGCAGATCTGGTTCCCCGGCGTGCACTCGAACGTCGGCGGCGGCTACCCCAAGCAGGGGATGTCGATCGTCTCGCTGGTCTGGATGATGGACGAGGCGCGCGCCGCCGGGCTGCAGTTCTGCCGCAGCGACACCGACCTCTACTGTGAGCGGCAGAACGCGCACGACCAGCTGTACAACTCGCGCGCCGGCGTCGGCTTCTACTACCGCTTCATGCCGCGCGACATCGATCGCATCTGCCGGGAGAACGGCATCGTGCCCGTCCTCCACTCGAGCGCGATCGATCGCATCCTCACCGCGCCCGACGGCTACGCTCCGGGGAACGTCCCGCGCGACGTCCGCGTGGCCGGCCCGGCCGACGCGGGACGCACCAAGCTCGTGGAGACGATGCACGGCGCGCTCGGCAGCGAGCCTTCGCTCCTCGCCCGCGTCCACGGCTGGATCGGTGTGCGACGCACGGCGCAGACGGCCGTGGCGCTCCTCAGCCTCATCCTGGTCGGCATGGCGCTGCGCGGCGGGTCCGGCGCGGAGTGGTCGCTTGCCGACCTGCTCTCCCCGGCCGGCATCGTCAGCGCCGTCGGCACGTTCGTGCTCGGCTCCACGACGGCTCTGAAGTGGCCGGTCATCGTCGTGCTCGCCGTCGCCGGGCTGGCGTACGTCGCCGACTGGCTCGCGACGCGGCGGATGCACACGGTGTACTCGGAGTTCTGGTACGCCGTGCGCGACAGGGGCGCACGCGCGCGCTGACGTCTCGCGAACGGCTGTGAGACGAGACCTCGGCCGGATCACGATTCCGACACACACTCTGCTTCCCCTGCTCGTCCTGGTCCTTGTTCTCGCGGCGTGCGCCGGCCTACCGCCTGCTGCCACGGAGTGGATCACGCTCCGGACAAGCACTTCGGCCCAGTACTACGTGGTCCGCGGAGGAACGAGCCGTGCGATCGTCGACGCCATCGACGGCAACGGTCTCTCCGACGGTAAGGGGCGCCCCGCGGTCGGCCTGACGTCCGGCCATTGGAACCTCGACTGGAGCGGCCGCCAGGACGGCTCGGGCTTTTGCAGCGCCGCTTCGATGACGATCACCCTCGAGCTCGTGGTCACTCTGCCGCGACTCGACCAGCCGGACGGCCTTTCACCGGACGTCGAGGCGAGGTGGCAACGGTTCGCCGCCCGCGTCGGCGCGCACGAGCAACGGCACGTTGACATCTATCTGGAGGGCGCGAAGAGGATGAAGACGCGCATGGAGGCGGCACTGGCGAGGCCGTCCTCCTGCGCAGCCCTGCAGACGACGATTCGAAGCATCTGGGCCAGCCAGCAAGCAGAGACCGAAGACAGCCAGGAACGATTTCACCTCGAAGACGACGCAAGAATCCAGACCGATCGGTCACCATTGCAGGCCCAGATCGACACGAACACGGCACGGCTGACCGCCATCGAGTCCGAGGCTCGGGAAGCCGACCTCGCTCTCGACGACCTGGCGAGACAGATCAGCGCGACGAGAGGCCGGATCGACGTTGTCGAAACCGAGATGGCGCAGTCTGCCGGCGCCCCATTCACCTGCTCGCAGCCTCGGCCCACCCCCCGTCTCCACGCTCTCTGTCAGCAGCACGACAGCCTGGTCACGGCCCATCACGCGCTCGTGGAGCGGCACAACGGACTCGTCCAGCGCAGACGCGCCCTCGGGGACGAGCACACCCGGACCCTCGCGGTCACCGACGATCTCATCGAAGTCCTGAACTGGACCAGATGACCGAAGCATTTGACCCCGCGGTCTTCCTGACCTCCGCGGATGCCGCCTGGATCACCGGCGAGACGCTGCTCATCGCCGGGGGCCTGCGCTGACCTCCTGAAGCGGCGATCGCCGCCCACTCGCACCCGGGCCGGCTACCGCGGTCGCACGGCGCGCACGTAGACGACGAGGAGCGTGACGGCGGTGAGGGGCAGGACGTACGCCAGCATTGCGCCGCTGAACAGTGGCAGCGCGTCGTGATCGAGTGACGCCAGGATCAGGTACAGCACGTAGGCGGCGTAGTAGCCGACGAACAGCGCGCCCTCCCAGCACGCGATGACATGGCCGGTGACGAAGATCGGCAGGCAGGCCAGCGCGACCGCGATCATCACCGGGAGGTCGAAGACCAGGAGGGCGGCCGCCACGGTGACGCCGCCCGGAGCAAGGACGGCCACGAGACCCAGCACGCCGAGGACGTTGTAGATGTTGCTGCCCACGACGTTGCCGACCGCGATGTCGCGCTCCCCCCGGATGGCCGCGACGACCGAGGTGGCGACCTCCGGCAACGAGGTCCCGCCGGCGACGACCGTGAGGCCGATGACCAGGTCGCTCACGCCCAGCGCCCGGCCAAGGGCGACGGCGCCGTCCACGACCCAGCGGGCGCCGACCACCAGGAGGACCACGCCGATCAGGATGTAGGTGACCTGGGGCAGGATCGGTCGGGCTCCGCGACCCGTGCGCTCGTACTCCTTGGCGTACTCGGCAACGACCTCGGCGGTCTCGGCCCGGCTCTCGCCGATGGCGAACAGCGTGTAGGCGACGATGCCGGCGAACAGCAGAACGCCGTCCAGCCGCGACACGCTGCCGTCGAGCCCGAGGATCAGGAGCAGCACCGAGACGCCGATCATGATCGGCACGTCCAGACGCACCAGCCGCTGCGAGACTGCGAGCGGGGTGATCAGCGCCGAGAGGCCCAGGATGAACAGCACGTTGAAGATGTTGCTGCCGACGACGTTGCCCAGCACGATGTCCGCCTGGCCGCCGAGGGCCGCGCGGGCGCTGACGGCCAGCTCCGGCGTGCTCGTGCCGAACGCGACCACCGTGAGCCCGATCACGACGGGCGAGATGCCGGCCGCCGCGGCGAGCCGCGCAGCGCCGCGGACGAGCAGCTCGGCGCCGGCGATCAGCGCGCCCAGCCCGGCGATGAACAGGAGCGCCGTCACGCTGTCCACGTCGAGCGGTCAACCGGCCGGCGTGCCCTCTGCGCTGACGATGGGCGGGACCCGTTCGCTCCACGGCTGGGCGGTCTCGAACGCGGCGGCCGCCCGCAGCACGGCGGCCTCGCCCCGCCGCTTGCCGGCGATCTGCAAGCCGACGGGCAGGCCGGCACGCGTGAAGCCGCACGGGATCGAGATCGCCGGCAGCCCGAGCACCGAGAAGGCGTAGGTCAGGAACGAGCGCTGCATCGCCTTGCCGACGGGCCGGCCGTTGATCTCCATGACGTGGGGCTGCTCGATCGGGAACGCGGGCACCGCCATCGTGGGCGTCACCCAGACGTCGCGCGTGTCCAGGAACTCGCGCACGCGCTGCCACTGGCGCGTGCGCAGCAGCTCGCCCTGCGCCACGTCGCGCGAGGACAGCGCCAGCCCCTGCTCGGTGTTCTCCACCAGCCCTGTCTGCAAGACTGCGCGATGCTCGGGCAGCTTGTCGGCGTGGCGGGCGACCATCAGGAACCCGCGGCTGAGCCGGACGATCTCGGGGACGTCGCTCACGTCAGGGCAGGCCGACTCCACCCGCGCGCCCAGCGAGCGGAACACGCTCATGGCCCGCTCGACCAGCGCGCGTACCTCGTCGTCGATCATCACGAGCCCGCCGAGGTCGGGCGTCCACGCGATGCGCCAGCCCTTCACCGACGGCGACTTCACCGCGGCCAGGAACGGGCGCACGTCGACGTCGTAGGACAGGGGCGCCCGGTCGTCCGGCCCCGCCATCACCGACAGCATCAGCGCCGTGTCGGCGACGGTGCGCGCCATCGGCCCTTCCACCGAATACGAGTCCCAGGCCAGCGCCGACGGGTACCGCGGGATGAGCCCGGGCGTCGTCCGGAAGCCCACCACGCCGCAGAACGCGGCGGGGCCGCGCAGCGAGCCGCCGAGGTCGGAGCCCTGGGCCAGCGGGCACATGCCGGTCGCCAGCGCCGCCGCCGCGCCGCCGCTCGAGCCGCCGGACGTCCGCGAGAGGTCCCAGGGGTTGCGGGTGGCGCCGAACACCGTGTTGGTCGTGTTGGGGCCGAACGCGAACTCCGGGGTGTTCGTCTTGCCCAGCACGATGGCCCCGGCCGCGCGCAGGCGCTGGACCACCAGGGCGTCCTCGTCCGGCACGTGGTCCTCGAAGAGCTTGGAGCCGTAGGTCGTGCGGATGCCCGCCGTCGGGGTGACATCCTTGATGGTGACCGGCACGCCGAACAGCGGCGACACCGCCGCGCCCCGCTTGAGAGCCGCGGTCGCCCGGCGTGCCTGCCAGAGCGCCGCCTCGCGAACCACCGTGACCACGGCGTTCACCGCCGGGTTGACGGCGTCGATGCGGGCCAGCAGCGTCTGGACGACCTCCAGCGGCGATACGCGCCGGGCCCGGTAGAGCCGGAGCAGCTCGGTCGCCGGGGTGAACGTGAGGTCGCGATCCGCCATGGCGTCCCGGGGGATAGTACCGCGCGCCAGCCTCGCCCGGCACCCGCCAACTCGAGCGCGACGCGCACGAATGCCACCCTCCACCCACTGGTGGCGTGGGCCCAGCGGGCGGAACCCGTCAGGATCGGCGTGCTGACGGAGAGCTGGGGCCCCACCCCGGCCACGGTCGGGCTTCGTGACGGGCTCCAGGCTCTTGGCTACCGTGAGGGCGAGCAGTTCCACGCGCTCAAGACACAGTCCGACTCGCTGAAGCTGCCGTATCCGCTGCTGAGCGACCGCCCGCCCAGGACCATCGAGCGCTACGGCGTCATGGCCCCGGACAAGGTGCGGGCGCGCTCCGCGCCTACTTCCTCATCGATCAGCAGGGCATCCTGCGCAACCAATGGCTCCTCGGGCTCGCGGGCGACGACATCGTGTTCTCCAGCGAGCCGATCTTGAAGGCGGTCCAGCAGCTCCAGCGCAAGCGATGACGCCCACCGGCCGCCGGCCGCGTGAAGCCGCCCGGGATGGCGGTGGCCGGCCGCGCCTCGCGTTCGCCTACTTGAGGCTGCCGGCCGTGAGCCCGCCCACCAGGTACCGCTCGATCAGCGCGAAGAGGACGACGACGGGAACGATGGCCAGCACGGAGGCGGCGAACAGCGAGTTCCAGTGCTGCACGTAGGCCGTCACGTAGGTCGTGATGCCGACCGTCAGCGGCTTCATGGCGGGGTCGGTCATGAGCGTCAGCGCCACGATGTACTCGTTCCAGGCCGCGATGAAGGCGAAGACGGCCGCGGTCACGATGCCCGGCAGCGACAGCGGCAGCACGATGCCGGCCAGCGTGCGCAGCCGGCCGCAACCGTCGACGGCCGCCGCCTCCTCGATCTCGCGCGGGATCGAGGCGAAGAACGCCCGGAGTATCCAGATGGCGAAGGCCAGGTTGAACGCCGCGTTGGTCAGGATGAGCGCGGTGTAGGTGTTGACGAGGTCCAGCTCGAAGAACTGCCGGTACAGCCCCACCACCAGCGCCGTCGGCGCGAACATCTGGGTGACCAGCACCAGGAACAGGAAGGCGCCGCGGCCGGGGAAGCGATGGCGGGCGGTGTAGTAGGCGGCCGGCACCGCGGCCAGGATCACCAGCGCGGTCGAGGCCGCCGCCACCACGAGCGAGACCGACAGCCAGGACTGGAACGCCGGGTCGCGCAGCACGTCCAGGAAGTTGCCCGGCTGCCAGGCGACGGGCAGCAGCCGCGGCGGCGTCGTGCGCAGCTCGGCGGCCGGCTTGAGCGCGGTGAACAGCATCACCAGATACGGCGACAGCAGCGCCAGGGCGAGCGCCCAGCCGGCGCCCGCCAGCGCCGCCCGCCGCGCCGGGCGGCCGCGCATCAGGCCTCCTGCTCGCGCCAGCGGACGGCGCGCAGGTAGACGAACACCGCGAGCAGGATGGCCAGCACGTTGACCACGCCGAGCGCGGCGGCGAGGCCCACATCGCGCAGCGCGCTCTTGAAGGCGATCTTGTACATGTAGGTGATCGTGGTGTCGTGGCCGAAGCCGGGATTGCGGTCGTTCAGCGTCCACACGATCGGGAACGAGTTGAAGACGTAGATCATGTTGAGCACGGTGGCCACCAGCAGCGCCGGCCGCAGCAGCGGCAGCGTGACCGACCGGTACGTCCGCCACCGCGAGGCGCCGTCGACGCGGGCCGCCTCGTAGACCTCGCCCGGAATGGTCTGCAGCCCGGCCAGCAGCACGTAGGTCGTGAAAGGCAGCGACACGAAGACGCCGACGGCGATCATCGCCGCCATGATGGTCGCGTCCTCGCCCAGCCAGTCGACGGGACGGGCGAGGATCCCCAGCGACACCAGCGCGTGGTTGAGGATCCCGAAGTAGTAGTCGTAGATCCACACGAAGAGCTTGGCCGTCATGATCAGCGAGGCCGCCCACGGCACGATGAGCGCCCAGCGGACGAGGCGCCGGCCCGGGAACTCCTGGTCGAGGAGCTGGGCCAGGCCCAGCGAGATCAGCAGCGTCACGGCGACGACGACCGCCACCCACACGGCCGTGTTGGCGAGGACGGCGGGCAGCGCCTCCTGTTCGACCAGCCGCGCGTAGTTCGCGCCGCCGACGGAGCCCTGGTAGAGGCCGGTGATCGAGTACCGGCCGAGCGAGGCGAGGACGAGCTGGGCCGCGGGGTAGAGCACGACGCCGGCGATGAGGGCCAGGCTCGGCCCGAGCCAGACCAGCGCCCGCCAGTGGCCGCCGCGCGTCAGCGGCGTGTCAGCGCCCGCCCGCCGCGGCGGTGGCGTTCTTCTGGAGCTGGTCGAGCACCTGCCGCGGGTTGCCGCCCGGCTGCACGGCCAGCCCGATGTTCTGCTGCACGTCGAGCTTCACCCGGTCCCAGGCGGGATCGGTGGTGGGCACGAGCTTGGCGCTGGGCAGCGCGTCGAGGTAGGGCTTGAGCTTGGGGTTACTGCTCATCTGCCGGAGGCCGGACCTCGTCACGGGGAGAAAGCCCTCGGCGGTGATCCATCGGGTGATGTTCTCGGGCCGATAGTACAGATCGAGGAACTTCTTCACGGGCTCTCGGTTGCCCTGCTTCCTGAACGCCATGAGATAGTCCTCGACGCCGAGCGTCACGCTGGCGCCGATGTTGGTCGGCATCGTGGACACGCCGTAGTCGACCTTGCCCTCGGCGTCGAGCTGGGCGGCGAGCGGGCTGAAGCCCATGACCATGCCGACCTTGCCGTCCTTGAAGAGCTGGAAGGCGCCGTCGGTGCGGTTGGTCCGGCCCGGGTTGATCTGGGTCACCCGGTACTTGTTGGCGAGGTCGGCCAGGAACTGCAGCGTCTGCACGTTGCGCTCGCTGTTGATGGTCCACTCCTCGCCCGACTTCCAGTCGCCGCCGTTGTTCCACATCCAGATCGACCACTCGGCCTGCGCCTCTTCCGGCCCCAGCGGCAGCGCGTAGCCGATCGTCCCCTGCCCGAGCGCCTGGATCCTGCTGGCGGCCTGGACGAACTCGTCCCAGGTGCCGGGGGGGCCCGCGAGGCCGGCCTTGAGGAGCAGGGGCCGGTTGTAGAAGAACGCGCGCGCGCTCGACAGGATGGGGAAGCCATACAGCTTGCCGCGATACTCCCCGCCGCGGGCGAAGGCCTCCAGGAAGTCGTCCTTCGTCTGCGGCGAGAGGATCTCGTCGGCCGGGTAGAGCAGCCCGTCCTTCGCATAGCTGGAGAACGAGTTGAGATTGAGGACGTCGGGCGGCTGGTTGTTCTGGAGCATCGTGCTGACCTGCTGATCGATCGAATTCCAGTCGATCACCTGGAGATCGACCGGCGCCCCGCCCTGCTTCGTGTACGTCTCGGCGAGCGCCTGCCAGAAGGGTCGCGTGTGATCCTTGCTGTAGTCGGCGATCACGACCTTGATGCCGTCGCGCGACCCGCGCCCGCAGCCCGCCAGCCCGGCGGCCGCGGTCGTCCCGGCCAGGGCCAGGAACGCGCGCCGTCTCACGGGCGCGCCAGCTCCTTGCGCAGCGCCTCGGCCAGCCGCTCGTAGTGCGCGCGGCAATTGTAGAGCTGGGCGGACACGCGGATGAGCCGCCGGGGCGCCGCCGGCCAGCTCATCACCGGGACCTCGATGCCCCAGCCGTCGTGGAGCTGTTGCTGCAGCGGATCGGGCCGGCGCCAGGCGACCGGCGCGCTCCCGTCCGGCAGCGGCACGCTGGCGAGCGAGCCGAGCATCGCGTCCGGGCAGGGTGGCGCGGCGCCCACCGCCGCGCAGAGCAGGTCGCGCGCCTGGAGCGCCAGCGCGCGATTGCGCGCCATCACAGCCGGCCAGCCGCCGGGGAGCAACGAGCCCACGTAGTCGATCGCCCGGGGGACGGTGAGCCACGCCGTCGGATCGCTGGTGCCCGTCCAGTCGAACTCCAGGCGGAAGCGCGAGCGGTCGGGCCGGACGGCGCTGGCGCCGTGGCTGATCGTGAGCGGGTGCACGGCGGCCTGCCGGTCGCGGCGCACCCAGAGGAACGCCGAGCCCTTCGGGGCGCAGACCCACTTGTGGCAGTTGCCGCTGTAGTAGGCGACGCCGAGCGCCGACAGGTTCAGCGGCACCATGCCGGGCGCATGGGCGCCGTCGGCCAGCACGTCCACGCCGCGACGGCTCAGCTCCGCGCTCAGCCGCTCGATCGGCAGGATCAGCGCGGTCGGGCTGGTGACGTGGTCCAGCAACGCCAGGTTCGTCCGCGGCGTCACCCCGGCCAGCACGGCCTCGACGATCTCGTCGGGCGAGCCCACCGGGAACGGGACGGTGGCGGTGACCACCCGGGCGCCGGACCGGGCGGCGACGAAGTCGAGCGTGTTGCGGCAGGCGTTGTAGGCGTGATCGGTCGTCAACAGCTCGTCACCGGGCGAGAACACGAGCGAGCGCAGGACGGCGTTGACGCCCCCCGTGGCGTTGGTGACGAACGCGAGGTCGGCGGCGTCGGCGCCCACGAACGCGGCCAGGGCGGCGCGCGCGGCGTCGAGCCGGTCGTCCAGCTCACGCGAGAGGAAGCGCACGGGCTCGGCTTCCATCTCCGCGCGCAGCACCCCCTGGTGGCGCAGCACCTCGGCCGGGCAGGCGCCGAACGAGCCGTGGTTGAGGAAGACGATCCCGCGGTCGAGCGGCCAGAGGGCCGCGAGATCGTCGCTCACGCGTTCCGGTAGGCCGCCAGCACGGCCTGGGCCATGTCGCGCGTCTTGGCGCCGCCACCCTGGTCGGGCGTCAGCGTGCTGCCATCCCGGTACACTCGCCCGACGGCCGCCCGCAGCCGCTCGGCCTCGGCGCCGAAGCCGACGTGCTCGAGCATCATGGCCGCCGACAGGATCGTCGCGGTCGGGTTGGCGATGCCACGGCCCGCGATGTCGGGCGCCGAGCCGTGGACCGACTCGAAGTACGCCCAGCCGTCACCGAAGCAGCCGGAGGGCGCCAGGCCGAGCCCGCCCGCCGTCTCGGCGGCGAGGTCGGACAGGATGTCGCCGTAGAGGTTCATGCACAGCACGACGTCCATCGAGCGCGGGAAGCGCACGAGCCGCCGGGCGGCGTCGTCCACGTGGAAGTGCTCGAACTCCAGGTCGCCGGCGGCGCGCACCACCCGCTCGGCCGTCTCCTGGAAGAGCCCGTCCGTCTGGCGCAGGACGTTGGACTTCGTCACGCACGTGACCTTGCCGGGCTTGCCCGTGGCTTGGCGCCGGCGGGCCAGCTCGCAGGCGAAGCGGGCGATCCGCTCGGCGCCGGCCGGCGTGACGACTTTCACCGCGAAGCGGCCCTCGCTGCCGTAGTGCCCGATCGCGCGCCCGGTCCGATCGCTGAGGTCGGGCATGAGGCGGGCGATGTCGGCCAGGTTCCCCTCGCGCCCGGGATAGAGGCCCTCGCTGTTCTCGCGCAGGATGACGTAGTCGATCCCGCCGGGGTCGGCCAGCGGCGAGTGCATGCCCGGATAGAACCGGATCGGGCGCACGCCCGCAAACGCGTCCATCTCCCAGCGCAGCCACGACACCACCGGCGACGACGACGGTCCGGCGGCCCCGAAGAGCACGCCGTCGGCCTCGCGGGCCGCCCGCTTGGTGTCGTCGGGAATGGGCGAGCCGTAGGTCTTCATGGCGGCGGCGCCCTGGGGCGGCGTGAGGATCTTGAGCGGCAGGCCGGTGCCGGCCAGCAGCTCGCAGGTGGCGTCGACGACCTCGATCCCGATCCCCTCGCCCGGCAGCGCGACGATGGTCTTCATGGCGACTCCTTCACAGGTCGGCGACGTCGGCCGCCTGGCCGGTGGCCGCGCTCCGGGCGACGGCGTCGGTGAACTCCATGTAGCGCACGCCGTCCTCGAAGTTCGTGTGCGTGATCTTCTCGCGCCCGCGGATGGCGTTGACGAACTCCTCCTCGACCCGCCAGCCGATCCGCTTCTCGGCGGGGATCGCGATCTCCGCCAGCGCCTTGTCGCCGCGCCGCCCGCCCGACAGCCGCTTGGCGTCGGGCTCGACCCGCAGCGTCCCCTCGCTGCCGAAGATCCACGCCTCGGGCGGCGGCGCCAGCGCCGTCAGCGAGCTGAAGCGCAGGTGGCCGACGGCCCCGCGCTTGAACGTGACGAGGATGTCCACGTGGTCGGGAACCTTGACCTCCTGCCAGGCGCCCGTCTCGTCCTTGCGCCGGGGCACGGCGACCTTCGTCATGGCCATCACGCGCCGGGCCGGGCCCAGCCAGCGCATCATGGCCTCGTACCAGATGCCCATGTTCAGGATGTTGTTGCCGCTGAGGCGGATGTCCTGGCGCCAGTGCAGCGCGTCGCCCAGCTCGGCGAAGCGCGCCTGCTGGGTCGCCTGCACCTCGACCGCATGGACCTCGCCCGCGTACCCTTCGGCCAGCAGTTTCTGGAGGGTGGAGTCCAGCTCCAGCGTGTGCGGCGCCGGCACCAGCTGGGCGACGAGCCGGGGCGCCTTGCGCGAGGCCTCCAGCATCTGCCGGCCCTCGGCGGCGTTCATCGCCATGCGCGCCTCGCACAGCACGTGCTTGCCCGCCGCCAGCGCCGCCACCGTCAGCTCGCGGTGCATGTACGGCCAGGTGCCGATGCAGATCGCGTCGATGTCCCGGGCCTCCACCACCTGCCGCCAGTCGTCGTGCACGCGCGCGACTCCGAACTCCTTGGCCACGCGCTCGCCCGACTCCTTGCTGCGGTTGGCCACGGCCACCAGCTCGACGCCCGGCCGCGCCTTGAGCTTGGGAATGTGATGCTTGCGGGTGTTGGCGCCGGCCCCCACGAACCCCACGCGGATCGGTGTGTCAGCCATGGCGGGATGGTATCACCACGTCCGGCGTCCGGCGCAGCGAGTGATATGATGCGGGCACCTCGACCGACGTCACGGAGGAGCCATGCCGACCGCGCGTATTCCGTCCCTCAAGGGCCCCGTCGACCTCTACTACGAGGAGACCGGCCAGGGCTTCCCGCTGGTCTGGTGCCACGAGTACGGGGGCGACCAC
>Ga0214471_10003538_pt1 | contig 12114 bp, 14 predicted proteins | sample RVTome_5_FD_207665 | JGI IMG/M metagenome (GOLD analysis project Ga0214471, IMG submission 207665) | Soil microbial communities from uranium-contaminated site in the Upper Colorado River Basin, Wyoming, United States - RVT142D155 | ecosystem: Environmental > Terrestrial > Soil > Contaminated >... | reverse complement strand
CCCCGACTGCGGCGACGAGCAGCAGCAACCCCCACGATTCCGACTTCAACGCACGTCCTCCCTAACCCGCCGGGCAATGGTTACAACTTCGACGCGAAATTTCAAGAATTGTGCATAGAAAAGATAGGATTACCTGAGCTAGCTCGAACTCGATTCAGGAACCTGCTGTAACGCCCCAACCAGGGACGCGCCTCGCGCCGTGAACGGGGTCAGATCGACCTCTCGCGTGTCCGGCCCCGCGCCGAGCTCAAAGTGGATCACGACATCGCAACGGCGCAGCAATTCGGCCGCACGCTCCGGCCATTCGACCAGCAGCCAACAGCGTTCGCGCGCCAGCCAGTCGCGCAGGCCGAGCGCCTCGAGCTCGGCGGTGACGTCCGCCGGCCCCATGCTCGCGCTACCGACACGGTAGAGATCCACGTGCACGACATCGAGACCCGGCAGAGCGTAGTGCTCGAGCAAGGTATAGGTCGGCGACGGCACGCGGTCGGCATAGCCAAGCCCCTCGAGCATGCCGCGTACCCAGGTGGTCTTGCCGCTGCCGAGATCGCCTCGAAGCCCAGTCAGGATCGCGTCTCGAGATTCCGCCTGCCAGGCTCGCGCCGCCCCTCCGGCGGCCGCCTTGAGCGCGGTTTCGTCGGCGAAGTGCAGTTGCAGCGAAGCCGCGTTCAGCTCGGATTGGCCCATCGGCGTATGAAAGGCATGAGATCGCCGGCCAGTACGCCGCGCTCACCGCCTTCGGCAGCCGCAGCGTCGCCGGCCGAAGCGTGGATGAACACGCCGGCTTCCGCGGCCTGCACGGCGCTTGCACCTTGCACGCGCAACGCGCCGATCACACCCGCGAGCACGTCGCCCATGCCGGCGCTGGCCATGCCGGGGTTACCGCGGTCGCAGAGGCTCACGACCGTCCGGCCGGGCGCGGCGATCAGGCTGCCGGCACCCTTGAGCACGACCGTGGCGCCGAAGGTCTCGGCGAGCTCCCGCACGCTTTCGAGCCGCGCGGCCTGCACGGCCCGCGGTTCGCTGTCGAGCAAACGTGCCGCCTCGCCCGGATGCGGGGTCAGCACCCAATCGCCTTGACGGCGGTCGGACTCGGCGAGCAGATTGAGGCCGTCGGCGTCGATGACCGTCGGCAGACCGGCGTCGAGGCTCGCAGCCCAAAGCGCCCGCGCCCAATCGCTCCTGCCGAGCCCCGGCCCGAGCACGATTCCCGTGGAAAGCGCGAGCAGCGCGGTGAGCTCGGCGGCGGTGGGCACTGCGTGACACATGAGCTCGGACCTCCCCGAAGCCACGGCCGGCACGCTGTGCGGATGTGTCGCCACGCGCACGAGCCCCGCGCCGCCACGCAGCGCCGCCTCGGCGGCGAGCCGGATCGCGCCGCTCATGCCGGGGCCGCCGCCGACGAGCAATAGATTGCCGTGAGCCCCCTTGTGAGCGCCGCGGCGCCGCCGCGCAAGCGCGCCGCGCAAGCACGACGGATCGAGCCGCCGCAGGGGCGCGGCGACATCGTCGTAAACCTGCTTCGGGACACTCAGGTCGGAGAACTCGAGCACGCCGAGATGGTCCGGCGCCTCGCCGAGAAACAAGCCGAGCTTGAGGCCCATGAACGTGACCGTCACCGACGCGCGCACGGCGTTACCCATCACCAGTCCCGTGTCGGCGTTGAGCCCGCTCGGCACGTCGAGCGCAAGCACCGGCGCGCTCGCCGCGTTGATGGCATCGACGGCCGCGGCGAATGTGCCATCGAGCGCGCGGTCGAGCCCGGTGCCGAGCAGCGCATCGACGACGAGATCCCCGCCGAGCGAGACCGCGGCGTCGAAGAGCTCGGTCTCGCCGCCCGCGCCGACCCAATCCCCGGCGGCCCGCGCCGCGTCCCCCGAGAGCCGTTCGCGCGGCACGACGCTGACGACCCGGACCTGATAGCCGTCGCCGGCGGCGAGCCGCGCGAGCACGTAACCGTCGCCGGCATTGTTGCCGGCACCGCATACAATGGTCAGCGAGCGCGCGCTGGGCCAGTGCCCCGACAGCGTCTGCAGAGCGGCTTCGCCGGCGCGGTTCATGAGCTCGTAGCTCGGGATGCCGAAGATTTCGATCGCCTTGCGATCCAGCGCCCTGACCTGCTGAGCGGCATAGATATCATTAGGAAGTTCAATCATATAGACGGTTCTACTATCACGTTACATGAAGACCCTTCCGCAGCCCGCCAGCCCATTTTCGAGCGAGCAGCTCGAGACGCTCGCCGGCGAGATCAAAGAGCTTGGTGCGACACTCGGCTTTCAGCAACTCGGGATCACGGATACCGACTTGAGTGAGGCTAACACGCGGCTCAAAGCATGGCTCGATACCGGCCGCCATGGCGAGATGGCCTATATGACCTTCCACGGCGAGAAGCGCGCGCAAGCCTCGGCGCTGTTGCCCAACGCTGCGCGGATCATCTCGGCCCGCATGGACTATTGGCCCGAAGACGATTCTAAAGCCCGCGCCGCGCTCGAGGACGACAAGCGCGCCTATGTCTCGCGCTATGCCCTCGGGCGCGACTACCACAAGGTGCTGCGACAACGCCTGCACAGGCTCGCGCGCGCCATCGAGCAGCGCATCGGGCCTTTCGGCTATCGCGTCTGTGTCGACAGCGCACCGGTGCTCGAGAAGGCCGTCGCACAGAAAGCCGGCCTGGGCTGGATCGGCAAGCACACCAACTTGATCAACCGCGGCGCCGGCTCGTGGTTCTTCCTCGGCGAGATCCTGACGGATCTGCCGTTACCGACCGACGCGGCCGCGACGGATCACTGCGGCACGTGCCGCGCCTGCCTCGACGTCTGCCCGACGCAGGCGATCGTCGCGCCTTACGAGCTCGACGCGCGGCGCTGCATCTCGTACCTGACCATCGAGCTTCGCGGTCCCATCCCCGAGGAGCTTCGCCCCGGCATCGGCAACCGCATCTTCGGCTGCGACGACTGCCAGCTCTTCTGCCCGTGGAACAAGTTCGCGCGGCTCACGCGGGAATCCGACTTCAAGCCCCGCCACGGGCTCGACACGGCCGGGCTGCTCGAGCTTTTCGCCTGGAGTGAAGCGGACTGGTCGCACGCGACCGAGGGCAGCGCGCTGCGCCGCGCCGGTTACGAGGGCTGGCTCAGGAACCTGGCGGTCGCGCTCGGAAACGCGCCGCAGGACCCGCGGATCGTCGCGGCGCTCGAGGCGCGCGCCGGCGGCGCGTCCGATCTGGTGCGCGAGCACATCGACTGGGCGCTCACGCGGCAGCGCGCCGGGCGTGCATGATCACCCCGGCCGGCGGCGCCGAGGTCAGACAGGGACGTTGTCGATCAGCCGCGCACGACCGAGCCAGGCGGCGCCGAGCAGGATCAAGGGCTCGTCGGGCAGCTTCGAGGTGACCGCGCCGAGCTCCCGGGCGCGTCTGAGCTCGATGTAGTCGGGCTTGAAGCCGGCACTGACGAGCTGCTCGCGCGCCCTGGGGGCGAGCTTGTCGATCGAGGCCCCGCCGTTGCGCAACTGCACCGCAAGCTCCTGGAGCACCGCGTGCAACGTGCCCGCGACCTCGCGCTCCGCGGGCGTCAGGTATTGATTACGCGAGCTCATCGCGAGCCCGTCGGCTTCGCGGACGGTGTCCCCGAGCAGGATCTCGACCGGCAGATGCAAGTCGCGAATCATTCGCGCGAGCAGGATTGCCTGCTGGTAATCCTTGCGGCCGACGACGAGCACGTCCGGCGTGACGATATTCAGGAGCCTGAGGACGACCGAGGCGACGCCGTTGAAGTGCCCCGGACGCGAGCGCCCGCAAAGCTCGCCCACGAGCGCCGGCAGGTTGACCACGACGCTGCCGTTGAGGCCGTGCGGATAGATATCGTCCTCGCTGGGCACGAACAAGAGATCGACGATCCCTTGCTCGGCGAGCAGCGCGTCATCGGCCTCGGGCGTGCGCGGATAGCTCGCGATGTCCTCGCTCGGCCCGAATTGCGTGGGATTCACGAAGATGCTGCAGACGACGCGATCAGCGTGCTCGGCCGCGATGCGGATCAGGCTCAGATGGCCGTCGTGCAGGTTGCCCATCGTCGGCACCAGGGCGATGCGTTGCCCCGCCGATCGCCACGCCGACACCTGCTCGCGCACGGAGCCCGGTGTCTGGGCTCGCAGCAATTGCGTCAAGAACAAGCTCCCCCGGCCGAGGCCGAGACTCGAAGGGCGGCTATTCTATCAGGAGAAACAATGCTCCTTGGCCGGATAACTGCGGTCCTTGACCGCTTTCACGTAGGCCTCGACGGCCGCGAGCGGCGAATCGAGCCCGCTCATGAAGTTCCTGACGAAGCGCGGCGTGCGACCCTGGGTGATGCCGAGCATGTCGTAGAGCACCAGGATCTGGCCATCGACGAACGGGCCGGCGCCGATGCCGATGACGGGCACCTCGAGCGCCTCGGTAATGGCCTTGCCGACCTCGTTGGGGACGCACTCGAGCAACATGATGTCGGCGCCCGCGTCCTGGAGCGCTTTGGCATCCTCGGCCATCTTCTCGGCCATCTCGGGCTCGCGACCTTGCACGCGGAAGCCGCCGATCTTATGCACCGACTGCGGTTTCAAACCCACGTGCGCGCACACCGGGATGTCGTGACGCGCCAGGCATTCGACGACGGCGAGCTGACCGCGGCCGCCCTCGAGCTTGACCATCATCGCCCCGCCCTCCTGCATCATGCGCACGGCGTTGTCGAGCGCCTGCTCCGGCGTCGCATAGCTCATGAACGGCAGGTCCGCGACCAGAAACGCGTGGCGTGTGCCGCGCGCGACCATTTGGGTGTGGTAGACGACGTCCTCGACCGTCACCGGCACGGTGGTGTCGTGACCCTGGATCACCATGCCGAGCGAATCGCCGACGAGTATCAGGTCCACGCCTGCCATGTCGACGAGCTGCGCGAAGCTCGCGTCGTACGCCGTGAGGCAGGCGATCGGCTCGGCGTCGGCCTTCATTCGCCTGAGCGTCGAGATGTTGACCGGCGGCGACGCCATGTCCCGCTGTTGTAGCTGCTTGTACACCATCGTTCTCTGCGGCTCCAAAGTCAGGCGAACGTTTCGATCGCCGGGTTGAAAAAGTGCCGGCCGTGGCGAATGCGCCCGATGGCCCGAAGAAGCTCCTGATAGTCCGCCTCGCGATGCACCGGGTCGATGTTCGCCGCGTTCACGATCAACAGCGGCGCGGCATCGAACTCATAGAAGAATTTCGCATAGGCGTTGCCGAGGCGGTCGAGATACTCCTCGTCGAGCCACTGCTCGTAAGGGATGCCGCGGTTTTGCACCCTGCGGCGCAGCACACTCGGCGGCGCCTGCAGGTAAATGACCAGATCCGGGGCCGGCGGATCGAGCTGCAGGCTCTCGTAGACCTGCCGATAGAGCGAAAGCTCGCTGGGGTCGAGGTTGAGCTCGGCGAACAGCCGATCCTTGTCGAGCATGAAATCGGCGATGCGCAGCGGCGTGAAGAGATCCGTCTGGCGGATGTTCTCGATCTGCCGCGCGCGCTGAAACAGGAAAAACAGCTGCGTCGGCAAGGCGGCGTGGCGGCGATTCTTGTAGAAACGCTCGAGAAACGGGTTCTCCTCCGGGCTCTCGAGGATCAGCTCGCTCGCGAAGCTGTCCGCGAGGCGCTTCGCGAGGCTGGTCTTGCCGACGCCGATTGGCCCCTCGACGACAATATAGCGGAGCCCGTCCACGAGCGTCTGATCGGCGTGCGTTGTCATGGGTGTTCGAGTCGGGGTCCTTACCATCGCGGGACGCGATCTGCGCCGCGGTCCCGGGCTCAAGAATACACTGGCCTACTGGGCGATGCTCGACGGCCGCCCCGTTCCACCGGAGCGGCGCCAGCGCTTGCCGCCGCGGCGCCGCTTGACCTCGAAGGCCTTGCGCTTGCCCTCCGCCGGCAGCTCCTGCACCTCGGTCCACCAGGCCGCGATCGCCGGGTCGACCTCGCCAATGCTCGCGCGCAGCAGCAGGAAGTCGTAGGCCGCGCGAAAGCGCTTGTGCTCGAGCAACTTGATCGCGCGGCTGCCGCGCTTGTTGGTGAAGCGCCGCTGTATCACCAGAACATCCTTCATCGGACCGCTGAAGCGCCGCGGAAACGACGTGTAGGCCTGCTGCTCGTCGACGATCCTGGTCGCCGCGCTGAGCATCGCATCGGCCTCCGATACGCCTTCGTGCGCCTGCAGGTCCTCTGCCAGTTGCCGGATCGGGTGCCAGAGCAGGATCGCGTAGAGGAACATCGGTGTGACCGACTGGTCCTGACGAACGCGCTGATCGGTGTTGTGCAGCCCCTCGTGAATGAATTTCCGTATTTGACCGTCGGTATCCTTGTCGAGCACCGCCGCGATGTGCGGGAACAGATTCTTGAGCAGGCCGAACTGCATCAACAGCTCGAAGCTGCGCGCCGCGTGGCCCGCCTGGAAGAGCTTGAGCGTCTCGTCGAACAACCGCGCCGGCGGTACGTCGCGCAGCAGCGGGCTCAAGCGCGCGATCGGCTCAGCGGTCTCGGGCGCGATCGTAAAATCGAGCTTGGCCGCCAGGCGCACGGCCCTGAGCATGCGCACGGGGTCCTCGCGGTAGCGCGTCTCGGGATCGCCGATGAGCCGCAGCGTGCGGCTCTCGATGTCCTCCGTGCCGGAGGTGTAGTCCCAGACACTGAAATCGGCAATGTTGTAATAGAGCGCGTTCACGGTGAAATCGCGGCGCCAGATGTCGTCCTCGATATCGCCGTAGGCGTTGTCCCTGAGGATGCGGCCCGAAGCCGCGTGCTGGCGGTCGTCGTGCTCGATGTCGGCCGCGGCGCGGAAGGTCACGACCTCGACGATGTCCCGGCCGAAGCGCACATGGGCCAGCTTGAAGCGCCGGCCGATGAGGCGGGCGTTGCCGAAGAGCTGCCGGACTTCGTCCGGCTCGGCATCGGTGGCGACGTCGAAATCCTTGGGGTGGCGCCCCAAGAGCAGATCGCGCACGCCGCCGCCGACGAGAAACGCCTGGTAGCCGGCGTTATGCAGCCGGTAGAGGACCTTGACGGCGTTTTTGGAGATACCGGCGCGGCTGATGCGGTGGCCGGCGCGCGGAATGATCTTGGGTGCAGGGCGCGGTTGGCTGTCCGTGTCGTTCAAGAAGCTTCCATTGACACGTTTAACCGTGCCGTAAAGGCCGGTATCATAGCAGCCCCGCCGCACCGAGGCACTCGCGCTCCCTTCGTCTAGCGGTCCAGGACGTCGCCCTCTCAAGGCGAAAACACGAGTTCGATTCTCGTAGGGAGCGCCAATAAAACCAATGAGTTAGTTCCGCGTGCCTGGGTTTCAAGACGCTTTGAGGCTGTGTAAGACACCAGTGATGGCAGTGCGCGCGTTCGTCAGGATCTTTCGCTTGCGAGTTCTACGATTGCTTCGTGCCGGCTCATCAGTTCTCTAGCGGAAACGCAGCGAAAGCACGCGTCCGCGCTGGCTCCCGCTGCGGCGTTTTCCGCGGCAGGCTGCTAGGAGTCCAGATTGAGCTTCTCGCTCGCCCAGAACTTCATTCCGGTCACATCCGCTTGTGCGATGAGACCCGTATCGTCAATCCGGTAGATTGAAATGTCGTCCTGACTGTGGGTTTCCTGCGAGGCGCCATCGTCGCCCGCAGCAGCCTGCGCCGAAGCCCCGCTGCTCCAATGGCCGTCCACGAACTCAGCGAGCGCCTCATCCGTGTCGAACACCAGGATCAGCTTATAGCTCTCGATGCCCGCGCCGAGACCGATGCCGGCTGCACCGACGTGCATGTAGGTCTTCTCGCCGGTCTCATTGTCCACGGCAACGCCTGATCCACCCGCGCCGGTCGCGATCAATCCCGCCTTGGTCGTATCGAACACGGCGTAGCCTGCGGCGCTCTCGACGTCGACACCGGCCTCGCCTGACAGCTGTGTCAGAGCCTCCTCGGCCATGGATTGAAGTTCATCGCGTCTAGCGGCGGCCTTCTGCAACTCGTCGACTGCCTGGCTCGCGTCGTCATAGTCGCTCCCTGACGTTTGATATTCGCCCGGCGGCTCATACGGCTCGCGCAACACGTCGTTGTGCGGATCCTGCGGATACGCGGAAGCAGAGCTCAGGATCAACGCGGCAGATGTCGCTATCATGCTGACTTTCACAGTACACCTCCTGTTCTCGTCGTTCCTATTTTGTCCCTGCAATTCCCGTACCAGGGCCGAGACAGCGGCGACCCTGCCGGCGCAAGCGTCGACGCGCTCAATAGGCGTTGCCGAATAGCGACACCGCCGGCTCAGCGGCCTCCCGCGAGATCGATGAAGGTCCCGGTCGCATACGACGCTTCATCCGAAAGCAACCAGCGAATCGCATGCGCGATCTCCGCCGGCGTTCCACCACGGCCGAGCGGGACGGTGCTCGCGAGGCGGTCGACCCTACCCGGCTCGCCACCGTCGGCGTGCATGTCGGTGTAGATGAAACCAGGTCGCACGCAGTTGACTCGGATACCTTCGCCGGCGACTTCCAATGCCAACCCGCGCGTGAGCGTGTCGACGGCGCCTTTGGAGGCGGCGTAATCGATATATTCGCCAGGCGAGCCGATGCGCGCCGCGGCGGAGGAAACGTTGACGATCGTGCCGCCCTTGCCGCCGTGCTTGGTGGACATGCGCCGCACGGCCTCGCGGCAGCACAGGAAACAACCCGTAACGTTGGTCGCGAGCATCCGGTTGATGCGCGCCGCGTCCATGTCCTCGAGCCGGGCCTTGGGCAAGACGATCGCGGCATTGTTCACCAGCGCGGTGACCCTCCCGAGCTCCCGATCGATGCGCTCGAACAGGCGAATCACGTCGGCCTCTTCGGAGACGTCCGCTTGCACGGCGATCGCGCGGACACGGCGCTTCTCGAGTCCGGCCAAGACATCCTGCGCCGCCGCCTCGTTGGATCGGTAAGTCACGCAGACCGCATAGCCACTTTCTCCGAGCAGCTTCGCCGTCGCCGCGCCGATGCCGCGGCTGCTGCCGGTCACGACGACGACAGGATCGGTTTCCATTCCAGGTATCTACAACGAGGAAATCGCGCTACCCGCCACGGCGAACGCTAGGCAATTACTGTCGTTGCGCGGTGCAGCGCCACGCTACCAACCACCAGCCTTCGGTCGACGCGCGAGAAACCGGCTTCGACGAGCGCCGAGCGCTGCTCATTCACCGTCATGAACAGCTCGCCATTCTGCATGCCGCCGTCTCCGACGAAATGATCGCAAACGAGGTAGAGACCGCCGTCCGATAGCAGCGCTTTGGCCTGCCTATGCAGCGCGGTTGCGTGGCGTTTGTGTCGCAGCTCATGCACCGCCTGAAGCGTAACGATGCAATCGAACGAAGAGAGCTCGGCGCTCCATTTCGGGTCTCGGAAATCGACCACGACGAACTCGACACGGTCTGCCAGGGCGCCCAAACGAGCTCTCGCCAGCTCGTGCATTGCTTTTGAGAAATCCAGAGCTACGTAGGAAACGTCGCTGAGCTCGCTCATTAGGCGCTGAGCAAGGAATCCCGGGCCCGACCCCAGCTCGAGGATGGTCGCGACGGGTGCCGGATGGCTCGCGATCTCGGCGGCAAAGAAGTCGAAAACCTCGTAGCGGAACGGCCGCACTTCGTTCGACCTGCGCTCCCACTCGAGGGCATCGGACATCTCACGCAAATCGATTCGACTAGGGACGTCTTGCGGTATCGATTCTTGCACTTGCTTTACCCCGTGACGGCTCATTTGGCGCGACGGTATCGCAGCGCGACGCCGACCAGGTACGACAGCACGCCCGCAAATAGTCCCGTGATCACCGCTTCGAAGGCGACCGGGCCGAGCTCTCCGCGGTGCACGAAGAAATCGACGACGGCGGTCGTCACGCCAAGCAACACGGCGACCATCCATCGCTTGGCGGTCCTGAAGATCAGCATCGCGACCGAGGCAAGGGCGCCTGCTGCGATGCCGGTCTCGGACGCGATCAGCCAATGCGTCAGCGTGACGGCCATGAGATTCCCCTGGACCATTGTCACGAGGCAGGCACTGGCCGACTCGGCGATGTTCTCGAGAAATGCGGCGAGATTGCGCTTCACAGTGCGGACGCCAACGTGGTGAGCGCGCCAGACACGATGAATAAGCCAACGATGAACCCTACGAGCGCTATCGCGGGCATCAGATCGCCCTCGGAGAACCAAAACTGCAACGTAACCCCCGCAGCCACTATCGTGGCGAACAACACGCCCGGAAATCCGTACGCATACGCGACCGCAGCGACCCGAACCCGATGCTCAAGGCTGCCACACAACCAATTGTTCTTCTCATTGGGCCTCCCGTTTGCGAGGAACATTGACGATGAGATCGTCGCGCTACGTGAAAGCATCGCGGATTTCCAGAATCAGCCGCTGCCGTTCGTCGTCGGGCAGGCGCTTCTGGTGGAACTCCTCGAGTGTCGTAGTGTATATCGGCGCACCCCACCTTGGGTCATCTCTATATCTTGGAATCACCTGCCAATGCAGGTGCGGCATGACGTTGCCCAAGCATTCGACGTTCAGGTGATCCGGACGACAAACCTTTACGAGCGACCTCGCAGCCTCGTGCAAGTCCCTCGCGAAAGCCGCCCATTCCTCCGCGGTCAATTCGTCGGGACGAACGACGTGCTTTGGATCGTATATGAGGATGCAGTGGCCTCTGTAGGTCTGATTCGTGAGCAAGCAAAGCGTGGATACTTTCAACTGAACGACTGAATCCCAATAGGCATTCGGTTCCACCCTCGGGATGTCGAACGGACATCGGCTTCCTGAAGCCAGCTCGTCCCAATCCGGTACAGCGCTCAGAATATCCACCAGCCGTCGTCGAGATCGGCCTCGCAACGCCTCAGCTGCGCGCCCCACTCACGCGCGCGATAGTCGACCTGGCGTGCGGTGTCCGTGAGCCAGCGCTTGCCCCTGTAGCTATTGTGGCGCCAGCCAGTCTGGCCCTCGTGGTAAGCAAGGTACTGGTTGTAAGGGTCCCACTTGGAGATGCCGACCGACTGCTGCGAAACATGCGTATACCAGCCGACGAAGTCGATGGCGTCGGCGAACCTATCCCGCTCGGCGAAGCGTCGACCCGTGTCGTCCCTGTACCAATTCCAGGTGCTGTCGAGCGCTTGCGCGTAGCCGTAGGCGTCCGACGGCCGTGTCCAGGGGATGAAGCCCAGCAGCCTGCGGCGCGGCGGCCTGGCGTCGAACTCGAAGGTCGATTCCTGGCGGATGATCGCCATTTGCACGTGAATGGGCGTGCCCCAGCGCTCCTCGGACTCCCTTGCGGCCCGGTACCAGCGACTCTTCTCGTCGAAGATCGCGCAGATGTTCTCGACGTTGGCCGGCGGCGTCGTGGCACAGCCTACGGCGAGCAGCCCGGCGGCGACACCCAGCCGCGTCGCCGATCTCCGACGCTGGCGCCGTCCCTCTCGGAGAGTGGTTCCCACGATCCAATCCTAGCAGGAGTCCCCGACTCTCGGGCAGCCTTCCACCGGGGGAAGGAGATCAGTTTGCGTAGACGGACCGAAGTTAACCGTCCGTAACGCCGAGAGCCGACGTCACAAAACCGTCATCTGGACGAGATCTAAACATGCATAGGGTATGTCAACGATCCCAAGATCGGTACAATCAGGTTCAAAGAACCTTGGGGAACCGAGCAACTCCTGATTCCAAGCAGACGGCGATGCTTGCTCACTACCTGACGACGGCCCTGCGCAACCTCCGGCGCGAGCCGACCTCCACGCTGATCAGCGTCCTAACGCTCGCGCTCGGCCTCGTGTGCTTCATCACCGCCTACGCCGTGATCGCATACTGGCAGCGAGGCGACTCGCATTTCGCGAACGCCGAACGGACGTACGTGATCACCGCGAATTTCGACTATCAGGAAGCCGGTATTCGGACCGGTACGTTCGCCAATACCAACGAGCATTACGCCAAATACCTGCGAACCGAGTTTCCGGAGCTCGAGACCGTCGCGCGCGTCTACGGGTTCGACGACGTCTCGATCGGCACGGCCGAGCGAGGCTTCCGCGGGTATCGCGCCGTGGCGGATCAGGAGTTCCTCGATGCGTTCGATCTGCGGTTCATCGCGGGCG
>Ga0214471_10003537_pt1 | contig 12115 bp, 9 predicted proteins | sample RVTome_5_FD_207665 | JGI IMG/M metagenome (GOLD analysis project Ga0214471, IMG submission 207665) | Soil microbial communities from uranium-contaminated site in the Upper Colorado River Basin, Wyoming, United States - RVT142D155 | ecosystem: Environmental > Terrestrial > Soil > Contaminated >... | reverse complement strand
GATCGCACGCTCGTTGCCGGGGATGTTGCGCGAGGAGAACAGCACCGCGTCCCCCTCCTCCAGCACCACGCTGGGGTGGTCGCCCTGGGAGATCCGTTCCAGGGCCGATCCCCGCTCGCCCTGGCTGCCGGTGCAGATGAGGAGCGCCCGCTCCCGCGGCAGGAAGGCGGCGTCGTGCTCGGTGAGGAAATCGGGCACGCCGCGGAGATAGCCGCATTCCCGCGCGATCTCCGTGAGGCGCCAGAGCGATCGCCCGACCAGCGCCACGTGGCGGCCGTTGGCCGCCCCGGCCCTGGCGATGGACTCGATGCGGGCGATGTTGGACGCGAAGCAGGCGACCGCCACCCGGTTTTGGAATCGGCCGACGACCTCGGCGAGGTGCTCGCGCACCTCCGCCTCGGAGCCGGACGCCCCCTCCACGAACACGTTGGTCGAATCGCAGACCATGGCCAGCACCCCGGCCTCGCCCAGGCGGCGGAACGTCACCTCGTCCATGCGATCGCCGATGAGCGGATCGGGATCGATCTTCCAGTCCCCGGTATGGACCAGGCGTCCGAACGGGGTCTCGATGGCGAGCGCATTGGGCTCGGGGATGGAATGGGTGACGGTGACGAGGCGGAGCCGGAACGGACCGAGCGCAACGTCGCCCTCCAGGGGCAATTCGTGGAGCGGCACCTCCCGCTCGATGCCGGCCTCGGCGAGGCGCACGCGCACGAGTCCGGCGGTGAACGCGGTGGCGTAGACCGGGCATTGGAGGCGCGGCCACAGATAGGCCACCGCCCCCTGGTGATCCTCATGGGCATGGGTCAGCACGATCCCCAGCAGATCGTCGCGCACGGTCTCGAGGAAGGCGGGGTCCGCCATCATCACGTCCACGCCGGGGGTGGTCTCGTCGCCGAAGGTGACACCGCATTCGACGGCGATCCACTTGCCCTCGCAGCCGTAGAGATAGAGGTTCATGCCGATCTCGCCGGCGCCGCCGAGCGGCAGGTAGACGAGGCCGGCCTTGGCGGCGGCGAGGACGGGATCGTGGGCGGCCGCGATGGTCATGGGCGGTTGAGCCGATGGACGAGAACGAGGCCCCTGAGGGTCAGCTCCGGGTCGGTGGCGTCGATCACGTCGGTACCGCCGGCGAACAAGGGGGCGAGCCCGCCCGTCGCGATCACCGTGAACGGCCGGTCTGCCCCGTATTCGCTCCTGATGCGGGCGACGATCCCCTCGATCAAGCCGATATAGCCCCAGTAGATGCCCGACTGCATGGCGGGCACGGTGGCCTTGCCTATGACGCGGGGGGGCCGCGCCACCTCGACGCGCGGCAACTGGGCGGCCGCCGCGTGCAGCGAGTCGAGGGCGAGGTTGATGCCGGGCGCGATGACGCCGCCGGCGTAGTCGCCCTCCTCGGTCACCACGTCGAAGGTGGTGCCGGTGCCGAAGTCGAGCACGATCTTGGCCCCGGACCAGCCGGCATGGGCGGCGACCGCGCCGGCCAGGCGATCGGCGCCGACCTCGCCGGGGCGGTCCACCAGCACCCGGAGGCCGAGGCGCACCCCGGACGCGCCGACCACCACCGGCTCGGTGCCCGCGACCTCGCGGGCGAAGTCGGTCAGCGCACCCCGCGCCGCCGGCACCACGGTGGCCAGGGCGGCGCCGGAAATGGGGGCGCCGCCGAGCCCGGCCCGCGCCATCTCACCCTCCAGCCGCGCGCGGTATCCGGCGGCATCGAGACCGGCGTCGGTGGCGACCCGGAACACGCCGCGAAAGCGGCCGCCAGGCACCTCGCCCTCGTAGAGCCCGAGCTTGGTGTTGGTGTTGCCGCAATCGATGACGAGGAGCATGGAGCCGCCCTGTTACGCGCGTCCCGGGAGGAACACGTCGCCGGCGGTGATCCTCTTCACATCCCCGTCGCCGAGGTCGAGGACCAGCGCGCCCGATTCATCGATCCCGCGGAAGAGGCCGTCGAACGTCGCGCCCTCGAGGCGCGCGCGGATCGGCCCGCCGATGCCGCGGGCCCTGGCCAGCCAAGCCGCGCGCAGCGGCGCCATGCCGTCCCGGCGCCATCCCCGGTAGCGCTCGAGAAAGGACTCGGCGAAGGCCTCCAGCACGGCCGGCGCCGTGGCCGTCGCCGCGCCTTCGGCGGCGAGGGAGGTGGCGGGATAGGTCGTGCCCGCCGGATGGCGGGCGACATTGACGCCGACCCCCAGCACCAGGGCCTCGGCGCGGCCCACCACCGTCTCGATCAGGATGCCGCCGACCTTGCGGTCGCCGACCAGCACGTCGTTGGGCCATTTGACGCCGACCTCCGCTTCCGCGGGAAGGAACCGGGCCACCGCGTCCGCCGCCGCCAGCGACCCGGCGAAGCCCACGGCCCCGGCGGCACTCGGTCCGGCGGGCGGGGTCAGCACCAAGGACAGGTGCAGGTTGCCGGCGGGGCTGTCCCAGGACCGCCCGCGCCGGCCGCGGCCGCGGGTCTGGCGGTCGGCGACCACCAGGGCTCCCTCCTCCGCGCCCGCCGCGGCGAGGGCCAGGGCCTCGTCGTTGGTGCTGGTGACCTCGTCGCGCGCGAACAGACGGTAGAAGGATGGAATCGCCACGGTCGCGGTCATGGTCCTTTGTCCCCAGGGCGGCACCGCGCCGCCGTCAGCCGCCGAACAGGGACCTGGCGGCGGTGGCCGCGGCATTGAGCACCGGCGACGGCAGCACGAAGAAGAAGGCGGTGAACAGCCCGGTTCCGGCGAGCACGAGCCCGACCTCGCGCCCCGGAACGCGATCCAGCGTGTCGGCCGGCTCGTCGAAATACATGAGCTTGACGACGCGCAGGTAGTAGAAGGCGGCCACCACCGAGGCCAGCACCCCGATCACGGCCAGCGCGTAGAGCCCGGCCTGGATGGCGGCCAGGAACACGTAGAGCTTGGCGAAGAAGCCGGCGAGCGGCGGAATCCCGGCCAGCGAGAACATGAACACGGCGAGGGCCAGCGCCAGGCCCGGCCGCGTCCGCGACAGCCCCTTGAGGTCGTCGAGCTCCTCGACGGCGCGGCCATGGACCCGCATGCAGAGGATGCAGCCGAAGGCGCCCGCGGTCATCACCATGTAGATGGCGAGATAGATCAGGACCCCGCGCACGCCGTCCTCGGTCCCGGCCGCCAAGCCCACCAGCATGTAGCCGACATTGCCGATGGAGGAATAGGCCATCAGCCGCTTGATGTTGTGCTGATTGATGGCGGCGAAGGCGCCGAGGGCCATGGACAGCACCGCGATCAGCACCACGAGCTGCTGCCACTGGGCGGTGATGGCCGCGAACGGGTCGACCAGCACCCGTATCAGCAGGGCCATGGCCGCGACCTTGGGGGCGATGGCGAAGAACGCCGTCACCGACGTGGGCGCGCCCTCGTAGACGTCGGGCGTCCACATGTGGAACGGCACCGCCGAAACCTTGAAAGCCAGGGCTGCCGTCAGGAACACGAGGCCGACCAGCACCCCTGTCGCGCCCTCGCCGCCGGCCACCGCCCGGGCGATGCCCTCGAAGCTGGTGGTCCCCGAGAAGCCGTACACCAGGGACGCCCCGTAGAGCAGCATGCCCGAGGACAGCGCACCGAGGACGAAATACTTGAGGCCGGCCTCGGTGGAGCGCAGGGAATCGCGCCGGAAGGCTGCCGCCACGTAAAGCGATAGCGACTGCAGCTCGAGCCCCACATAGAGCGCGATGAGGTCGTTGGCCGAGATCATCATCATCATGCCGAGCATGGCGAACACGAACAGGATCGGATACTCGAACCGGCTCATGTCCTCGCGCTCCACATAGCTGAGCGACAGCATCAGCGCGAGCGCGGTCCCGATCAGCACCAGCGCCTTGGCGAAGCGGGCGAAGGCGTCGGCGATGAAGGCGCCGCCGAACGCCGTCTCCGGCCCGGCCGAGGTGCCGGCCACCAGCAGCAGCGCCACGGCGGCCACGGCCACCGCGAACCAGCTGAGGATCCGGGTATGGCCATCGCCCTGGAACACGCCGATCAGGAGAAGGATGATCGCCGAGAGGGCGACGAACAGCTCCGGCACCGCGGCGGTCAGCTGGGACAGGTTCCATTCGGTCATGGGGCCGTCCCCGCCGCCACGACGTTGCCCTCGGCCGCGGCGGCGGCCCTCAGCGCCGCGGTATAGTTGTCAACGAGGTTCTCGACCGAGGCGTGGATGGTATCCAGGAACGGGGCCGGATGGATGCCCATCCACAGCACCGCCAGCACGATCGGCGCGAACACGGCGATCTCGCGCGGGCTGAGGTCGGTGATGGACTTGAGCTCGGTCTTGGTGAGCTCGCCGAAGATCACCCGGCGGTAAAGCCACAGCATGTAGGCGGCGCCGAGGATCATGCCGGTGGCGGCCAGCGCCGCCACCCAGGTCGACACCTGGTAGGCCCCCACCAGCACCAGGATCTCACCGACGAATCCGGAGGTGCCGGGCAATCCCACCGCCGCCAGGGTGAACACCATGAACACGGCGGCGTAGGCCGGCATGCGGTGGACCAGGCCGCCATAGGTCGCGATCAGGCGCGAATGCATGCGGTCGTAGACCACGCCGACGCAGAGGAACAGGGCCGCCGACACCACCCCGTGGGACAGCATCTGGAAGATCGCGCCCTCGATCCCCTGCACGTTGAAGGTGAAGATGCCGATGGTGACGAAGCCCATATGGGCGACGGAGGAATAGGCGATCAGCTTCTTCATGTCCTCCTGGGCCAGCGCCACCAGCGAGGTATAGATCACGGCGACGATGGACAGCCCGAAGATCAGGGGCGTGAAGAACTCCGAGGCCAGCGGCAGCATCGGCAGGGAGAACCGTAGGAAGCCGTAGCCCCCCATCTTGAGGAGGACGCCGGCCAGGATCACCGAGCCCGCCGTCGGCGCCTCCACATGGGCGTCGGGCAGCCAGGTATGGAGCGGCCACATGGGCACCTTCACCGCGAAGGAGGCGAAGAAGGCGAGCCAAAGCCAGTACTGCATCTCCCGCGGGAAGTCCGCCTTCATCAGGGCCGGAATGTCTGTGGTGCCGGCCGTGAAGTAGATGGCGAGGACCGCCACCAGCATCAGCACCGAGCCGGTGAGCGTGTAGAGGAAGAACTTGAACGCCGAATAGACCCGGCGCGGCCCGCCCCAGATGCCGATGATCAGGAACATGGGGATCAGCACGCCCTCGAAGAACAGGTAGAACAGCACGAAATCGAGCGCGCAGAACATCCCGATCATGAGCGTTTCGAGCACCAGGAAGGCGATCATGTATTCCTTCACGCGCTCGGTGATCGCCTGCCAGCTCGCCAGCACGCAGAGCGGCGTGAGGAAGGCCGAGAGCAGAACGAAGAACACCGAGATGCCGTCGACGCCGAGGCGATAGGAGATGTTGAAGGCAGGAATCCATTCCGCCCGCTCCTCGAGCTGGAAGGCGGCCGTCTTGGGGTCGAAGTTGGCCCACACCATCAGCGCCAGCACCAGGGTGATGAGCGAGGTCCAGAGCGCCACGTTGCGGGCGTTGCGGGCGACCACCGCCGGCTCGCCGCGCACCATCACGATGAACGCAGCACCGATGAGCGGCACGAAGGTAGTGAGCGAAAGCAGCGGCCAGCCGGTCATCGCCCGGTCCCCGCCAGCAGGTAGTAGGTGACGAGCACCGCGACGCCGATCAGCATGGCGAAGGCGTAGTGGTAGACGTAGCCCGACTGCAGTCGGGCCGCGCGCCGGGCAAGCTCGATGGTGGCGGCGGCGATACCGTCGGGCCCGACCCCGTCGATCACGGCGCCGTCGCCGCCGAGCCACAGCCCGCGGCCGATGCGCTTGGCCGGCTCGACGAACAGCCGGTCGTAGAGCTCATCGAAATACCACTTGTTGAGCAGGAACAGATAGACGCCGCGGAAGCGGTCGGCGAGGCGCGCGGGGAGATTCGGATCGCGCAGGTAGAAGTGCCAGGCGACCGCGATCCCGGCCAGCGCCACCGCCACCGGCAGCGCCTTCACCCAGAGCGGCACGTGGTGGGCGTCGGCGAGCGCGGTGTGATCGGCGGCCACGAAGATCGAGGCGCCCCAGAACTCGGACTGGCCCTCGCCGGTGAACAGGCCGGCCAGCGCCATCCCGGCGAACACCGCGCCGACCGCCAGCACGCCCATGGGCAGGGTCATCACCAGGGGCGATTCATGGACATGGGCCATGACCTTCTCGTCGGCCCGGGGGGCTCCGTGGAAGGTGAGGAAGATGAGCCGCCAGGCGTAGAACGCGGTCAGCGCCGCCGCGATCACGCCCATCCAGAAGGCGTAGAATCCGGGCCCGGTGCCGGCGGCGAAGGCGGCCTCGATGATCAGGTCCTTGGAGAAGTAGCCGGCGAAGACGGGGATTCCGGCGAGCGCCAGGGAGCCGATCCACATATAGGCGTAGGTGAGCGGAATCTGGCGCCAGATGCCGCCCATGCGGCGCATGTCCTGCTCGTCGGACATGGCGTGGATCACCGAGCCCGCCGCCAGGAACAGGAGTGCCTTGAAGAACGCGTGGGTGATGAGGTGGAACATGGCCGCCGAATAGGCCGATACCCCGGCGGCGAAGAACATGTAGCCGAGTTGGGAACAGGTGGAGTACGCGATCACCCGCTTGATGTCGTTCTGCACGAGGCCGACCGAGGCGGCGAACAGGGCGGTCGAGGCGCCTACCACCGCCACCACCGCGAGCGCGGTCTCCGAGGCTTCGAACATGGGCGAGAGCCGGCAGACCATGAATACCCCCGCCGTCACCATGGTGGCGGCATGGATCAGGGCGGAAACCGGCGTCGGGCCTTCCATGGCGTCGGGCAGCCAGGTATGCAGGCCGAGCTGGGCCGACTTGCCCATGGCGCCGAGGAACAGGAGCAGGCAGAGCGTGGTCATCACGTCGACCCGTGCGCCCAGGAACTCGAAGGTCCGGCCCGCCATCCCCGGCACCGCCGCGAACACGGTATCGAAGGCCATCGCGTTGAAGGCGAGGAACACGCCGAGAATGCCGATGGCGAAGCCGAAATCGCCGACCCGGTTGACCAGGAACGCCTTGATGGCGGCGGCGTTGGCCGAGGGCCGGTCGTACCAGAAGCCGATCAGCAGGTAGGAGGCAAGCCCGACCCCCTCCCAGCCGAAATACATCTGCACGAAGTTGTCGCTGGTCACCAGGATCAGCATGAAGAAGGTGAACAGCGAGAGATAGCTGAAGAACCGGGGGATCGACTTGTCGTGGGCCATGTAGCCGAACGAGTAGAGATGGATCATGGCCGAGACCAGGGTCACCATCGCCGCCATCACCGCCGACAGGGCATCGAAGCGGAGCGACCAGGTGACCTCGAACGTGCCCGATACGATCCAGCGCATGATCTCCACGTCGCGGTTCTGGCCGAGCAGGGCCACCTGGACGAAGGCCAGCGCCGCGAACAGGGTGGCCAGCAGGAGGGCGCCCGTCGCCACCCAGCGGGCGCCGCGATCGCCGATGACGCGGCCGAACAGGCCCGCGATCAGCGCGCCCAGGAGCGGAAGGAAGACGATGGCGGAGTACATGTCGGACGCTTATCCCTTGAGGCGGTTGATGTCCTCGACCGCGATGGAGCCGCGGTTGCGGAAGTAGACGACGAGGATGGCGAGACCGATGGCCGCCTCCGCCGCCGCCACCGTGAGGACGAACATGGCGAACACCTGACCGGTCAGGTCGCCCAGATGGGCCGAGAACGCGACCAGGTTGATGTTGACCGCCAGCAGCATCAGCTCGATCGACATCAGGATGATGATCACGTTCTTGCGGTTGAGGAAGATGCCGAACACGCCGAGGGTGAACAACACCGCGGCCACCGTGAGGTAGTGGGCAAGGGTGATCTCGAACACGCTAGATTCCCTTCCCCACCGGCACGTTCCTGACCTCCAGCACCTCGTCGCGGGTGCGGGCGACCTGGCGGGCGATGCGCTGGCGACGCACGCCCGGCCGCACCCTCAGGGTGAGCACGATGGCGCCGATCATGGCCACCAGCAGCACCAGGCCGGCGGCCTGGAACAGGTAGACGTACTTGGTGTAGAGCAGCCTGCCGAGCGCTTCGGTGTTGGTCACCGCGGCCGGGGCCTTGTCGGCGAGTTGCGCGCCGGCCTCCGGCGAACTCGCCCATGAAACCACCACGAAGACGATCTCGGCCAGCAGCACGAGCCCGATCAGGCCGCCGACGGGAAGGTAGCGGAGGAATCCCTGGCGCAGGGCGACGAAATTGATGTCGAGCATCATGACGACGAACAGGAACAGCACCGCCACCGCGCCCACGTAGACGATGACCAGGATGAAGGCCAGGAACTCCGCCCCCATGAGCACGAACAGGCCGGCCGCGTTGAAGAAGGCGAGGATCAGGAACAGCACCGAGTGCACGGGGTTGCGCGCGGCGATCACCATCACGCCGGCGGCGATGGCGACGAAGGAGAACGTATAGAAGGCGAGCGCCGGCAATATCATCGCTCCGGCGCCCCTCTTCGCGCGAACGAATCCCCCAATCGAATCACCAGCCGCGAGTCCTCACCTGTAGGGAGCATCGGCCATGAGGCGCTGGGCGATCTCGTTCTCCCAGCGATCGCCGTTGGCCAGGAGCTTTTCCTTGTCGTACATCAGCTCCTCGCGCGTCTCGGTGGCGAACTCGAAGTTCGGTCCCTCGACGATGGCATCCACCGGGCAGGACTCCTCGCAGAATCCGCAATAGATGCATTTGGTCATGTCGATGTCGTAGCGTGTCGTGCGGCGCAGGCCATCCGCCCGCGGCTCGGCCTCGATGGTGATGGCCAGGGCCGGACAGATGGCCTCGCACAGCTTGCAGGCGATGCAGCGCTCCTCGCCGTTGGGGTAGCGCCTGAGCGCGTGCTCGCCGCGGAACCGGGGGCTGAGGATCCCCTTCTCGTAGGGATAATTGAGCGTCACCTTGGGCCGGAACAGATAGCGCAGGGTCAGCCACAGCCCCGCCAGGAGCTCCCGGAGGATCACGGTGTTCGCGCTGCGGGCGATCATGGACATCTCGACCTTCCCTGCCCTCATTCGGGCAGCCATCCGAACGCCACCAGCACCCCCGCCGTCAGCACGACCCAGGCCAGCGACGCGGGCAGGAACACCTTCCAGCCCAGCCGCATCAGCTGGTCGTAGCGGTAGCGCGGGAACGTGGCGCGGACCCAGAGGAACACGAACAGAAGGAACGCGATCTTGAGGGCGAACCACACGGGCCCCGGAATCCATGTGAACGGCGCCACGGAAAGCGGCGGCAGCCACCCCCCCAGGAACAGGATCGTGGTCATGGCGCTCATCAGGATCATGTTCGCATACTCGCCGAGGAAGAACATGGCGAACGTCATCGAGGAGTACTCGACGTTGTAGCCGGAGACGAGCTCGGCCTCCGCCTCCGGCAGATCGAAGGGCGCGCGGTTGGTCTCGGCCAGCGCGGAGATGAAGAAGATGACGAACATGGGAAGGAGGGGCAGCGCGAACCACATGTCCCTCTGGGCCTCCACCACCTTCGTCAGGTTGAGGGAACCCACGCAGAGCAGCACCGTGATGATGACGAAGCCGATGGATATCTCGTAGGATACCATCTGGGCGGCGGAGCGCAGCGCGCCGAGGAACGGGTATTTCGAGTTCGACGCCCAGCCCGCCATGATGATCCCGTAGACCCCGAGGGAGGAGATCGCGAAGAGATAGAGCACGCCGACGTTGATGTCGGCCAGCACCATGCCCGCGTCGAACGGGATGACGGCCCAGGCGACCAGCGATAGCGAGAAGGTCACGATCGGCGCCAGCACGAACACGACCTTGTTGGCCCCGGCCGGGATCACCGTCTCCTTCACCAGGAGCTTGAGCCCGTCGGCGATGGGCTGCAGGAGCCCGAACGGGCCGACCACGTTGGGCCCCTTGCGCAGCTGCATGGCGCCGATCACCCTGCGCTCGGCGTAGGTGAGGTAGGCGACGGAGATCAGCAGCGGCACCAGGATCGCGACGATCTGGCCGACGATCACGGCCCCCGGCCAGAGATAGGCGGTCCACAGGTCAGCCATGGGTTCCGGTCTTCCCGTGCGCGGGGCGCAGCACCTCGGTGCAGCGGGCCATGGTCTCCGAGGCGCGGCTGATGGGGTCGGTCATGTAGTAGTTGGCCACCGGCGAGACGAAGGGTGCGTCGGACATCCCTCCCTCCTCGCCGAACGGGCCCCAGGGCGCGGGCGTGACGGCGTCGAGCGCCCCGAAGACGGGATTGACCTCCGCCATGCGGGCGCGGAGCGCCCCCGCATCGTCATAGGGCAGCACCTTGCCGATCACGCCCGAGAAGGCGCGCAGGATCGCCCAGTCCTCGCGCGCCTCGCCCAGCGGGAAATGGGCGGCGCGCCCGCGCTGGACGCGGCCCTCGGTGTTCACGTAGGTGGCGTTCTTCTCGGTGTAGGCGGCGCCGGGCAGGACCACGTCGGCGCGGTGCGCCCCGGCGTCGCCGTGATGGCCCTGATAGATGACGAAGGCGTCGCCGAGTGCGGACATGTCGATCTCGTCGGCGCCGAGCAGCCACACGGCCTCGATCTCCCCAGACGTCGCGCCCGAGAGGATGCCGGCGACGTCGCGGCCGCCCGGCCCCGGGACCAGCCCGAGTTCCAGGCCGCCGACCCGGCTCGCGGCATGCTGGAGGAGGTTGAAGCCGTCCCAATCCTCGCCGATCAGGCCGAACCGCTCGGCGATCCGGCGCGCCGTCCCCAGCACCTGGGCGCCGTCCTCCCGCGCCACCGCGCCCGCGCCCAGGACCAGCATGGGCCGCCGGGCCTTCTCGAGCACGGCGCAGAATTCGTGGTTGCCGTCGGCGACTTCCCCGAGCGTCCTCGGCCCGGCACCGAGATGGGCCGTGCGATACGTGAGGTCCGCGTCCTCCCCGATCACGCCGATGGGAAAGCCGCCCTCGAGCCAGCGCTTGCGGAGGCGCGCATTGAGGATAGCGGCCTCCTTGCGGGGGTTGGCGCCGACGATGAGGCAGGCGTCGGCCTCCTCGATGCCGGCGATGGTGGAATTGAACAGCCAGGAGGCGCGTGTCTCGCCACCCAGCTTCGCCCCGTCCTGCCGGCAGTCGATATTAGGCGAGCCCAGCACCGCCATCAGATCCTTCAATGCCAACATGGATTCGCAGTCGGCGAGGTCGCCGGCGATGGCGGCGATGCGGGCGCCGTCGAGCCCGCGGAGCCGGTCCGCCATGGCCGCGAAGGCCTCGTCCCAATCCGCCTCCTCGAGGCGGCCGTCCCGGCGCAGATAGGGCCGATCGAGCCGCTGGCGCTTGAGTCCGTCATAGGCGAACCGGGTCTTGTCGGCGATCCACTCCTCGTTCACGTCCTCGTTGATGCGCGGCAGGATGCGCATGACCTCGGAGCCGCGGGCATCGACCCGGATGTTGGAGCCAACGGCGTCGAGGACGTCCACCGATTCGGTCTTGCGCAGCTCCCAGGGCCGAGCGACGAAGGCATAGGGCTTCGATGTCAGTGCGCCGACCGGGCAAAGGTCGATCACGTTGCCGGAGAGCTCCGACGTGACCGCCCCGCCCAGATAGGTGGTGATCTCCATGTGCTCGCCGCGGCCGATGGCGCCGATCTCCTCCACGCCGGCCACCTCGGTGGCGAAGCGCACGCAGCGGGTGCAGTGGATGCAGCGGGTCATGTAGGTCTCGATCAGCGGGCCGAAATCCTTGTCCTCGACGGCCCGCTTGTTCTCCTGGAACCGGGTGCGGTCGAACCCGTAGAACAGCGCCTGGTCCTGCAGGTCGCACTCGCCCCCCTGGTCGCAGATCGGGCAGTCGAGGGGATGGTTGATGAGGAGAAACTCCATCACGCCTCGGCGCGCTTTGCGGACCATGGGCGAATCGGTGCGCACCACCATGCCCTCCCCCGCCGGGAGGGCGCAGGAGGCCACCGGCTTGGGCGACTTCTCCACCTCGACCAGGCACATGCGGCAGTTGCCGGCGATGGACAGGCGCTCGTGGTAGCAGAAGCGCGGAATCTCGACCCCGGCCTGCTCGCAGGCCTGGATCAGGGTGGTGCCGGGGGCCACCTCGAGCTCGCGTCCGTCTATGGTCAGCTTCGGCATGTCGTGTC
>Ga0214471_10003535_pt1 | contig 12120 bp, 8 predicted proteins | sample RVTome_5_FD_207665 | JGI IMG/M metagenome (GOLD analysis project Ga0214471, IMG submission 207665) | Soil microbial communities from uranium-contaminated site in the Upper Colorado River Basin, Wyoming, United States - RVT142D155 | ecosystem: Environmental > Terrestrial > Soil > Contaminated >... | reverse complement strand
ACATTCCCGCGGGCCCCATGCCGACCACCGCGACGCGGAGGGCCTCGGGCGGCGGCGGCGTGAGAGCGGGGCGCGCATGCCGCAAGGGCGGCGGCGCGGGCTCGTCGGTCGTGAAGACTTCGGCCGCCACGCGCCATTGCATGTGCTTGGGGCGTGCGTCGAAACTGATCCGTTGCACGCGGACTTCCCGGACCCGCGGCAGCGCGATCCGCAGCGCACGCGCGGCTTCGAGGTGCAGTTCCGCCGCGTCGAAGGCCGCCGGGTCGCGCATGGCGGGCAGGCACAGGACGACTTCTTGCGGCACCGCCGTTCAGCCCTCGAGACCGGCCAGGAACTCGAGCAGCGCGCGGTGGAATTCCACCGGCGCGTCGAGATAGCAAGGGTGCCCGGCGCCGTCGAGGATCTCGGTGCGCGCATTCCGCAGGGCGTTGGCGAGGAGTTCGGCGTGCGCGAGCGGGACCACCCGGTCGAGCCGGCCCCACACCAGCAGCGCGGGGGTGGCGAAGCCTTCGAGCGCACCGGCGTACTGCGGAATGCGCACCGGCGCGACGGCGACCAGGCCGCGCACCCGCTCGGGGTGCGCGATGAGGAACGGCAGGGCGAAACCGCCGCTCATCGACGGGGCGACCACCACCGCCGCTTCCATCCGCAGCGCGTCGAGCGCCGCGCCGAGGAACTCCGCGCCCGCGAGCGGGCTGGCCGGCGAGCCGCCGTACCCCGGGAGATCGAGCGCGACGGCGCGGTAGCCAGCTCCGGCGAGAGCCGCGAGCGTGCCGGTCTCGCGCCAGGTCTCGGCCTGGAATGCCGCCCCGTGCAGCAGCAGGACCGGATCGCCGCCCGGCGGACCGGCCTGCAGCGAGTGGATGCGACCGGCCGGCAAGTCGAGCCACTGCTCCGCCACGGCGGGGTCCGGGCTCCGGGGCGAGCAGGCCATGGTGCCAGCGGTTGCGAGGGTGAGCAGGAAGAAGCGGAGCGCGCCCATTTGCCGCCGCGAGGCGCGGCGAGGAGGGCCATTATGGCGCTCGCGGGAGACTGGGCGAGGCCTGACAGGGCGGGTCCCCGTGACCTAGGAAGACAGGAGAGGGTTCGCTTGGAACCCTCGTACTCGTGCGCGACCCGCTGTCCTCCGTCCCGATCCGCTACAAGCTCGCCTTGCTGTTTCTCGGCGTGTGCCTGCTCGCGTTCGGGGTCGGCGGCTTGCTGGTGTCGCGGACCGCGCGCGCCGCCCTCACGGACGAGATCGAATTGCGGCTCGAGTCGCAGTGCCGGGCGGCGGTCCTGGCCCTGGACGCGGAACTCGATCTGCTGGCCCGCCGGGCCGAGGACTTCGCGTCCGACGGCTTTGTGCGCGCCCGCCTCGAGGAACTCGCTGCGGCGGGGGCCGACCCTCACGCGGCTGCCGGCACGGAGCTGCGCCGCCATCTCATCGAGCGCAAGCTGCCGCTCGCGCCGAGTTTCGTGGACCTGGCCGTGCTCGGCAGCTCGGGACTGCTGCTCGTGGCGGCGACGGACGCGCGGCCTGCCGCGCTGCGCGCGACGGTGCCGCTTGCGGTCGCCGAGTCCGGCACCTGGACCTCGGACCTCCTGCCCGCGGAGGATCCGGCCGGGGCCGCGGTCTTCGCGATCGGCACGCCCGTGCACGGCCTCGAGGGCGGCGCCGTGATCGGCCGGCTGATCGTGCTGGTGGACGCCCGGAAATGGGCCGCGGCCGCCGGGATCCGGGCCGGGCCCCATGCGCTCGCGCTGACCGACCGCCACGGCGTGGCACTCGGCATGCTGGAACGCCGGATGGCGGTGGGCAAGTTCTTCTCCCGCACCCTGCCCTTGCGCTCCAACGGCTGGCTGGCCGAAGTCCGCGTGCCGGCCGACAGCGCGCTGCTGCCGGTGGCGCGCCTGCAGAGCCGCTTGTTCGCATACGGCGTGGTGCTGGCGGCCGTCGCCGTCCTGCTGCTCTCGTTTCCGCTGCGCTTCCTCGCCAAGCCGATCGGCGAGCTCGGCGCGGCGGCGCGGCGCATCCGCGACGGCGACTTCTCGACCCGCGTGCCGGTACGCTCGACCGACGAGATCGGCGAGTTGCAGCGCTCGTTCAACCATATGGCCGAGGCGCTCGAGGAGCGCGCGGCGCGGCTCGGTCAGGCGCACCAGACGCTGCGCGAGAGACGCATGGAGGCGCAGGCCGAACGCGACCGGCTCGACACGGTGATCCATTCGCTGCGCGACGGCCTGCTCGTGCTCGACGGCAACGGCAAGCTGATGCTGTGCAACCGGGGCGCCGAACCGTTGGCCGGCTTGCTCGCGGACCGCGGACTCGACGTCGCGAGCCACAACCTTTGCCACGAGCAGAACGCGGGGTCGGCGGGCTGCCGCGACTGCTTGTTCGATCCGGGCGCGCCGGCGCGATCCTGCGTGATCGACACCGCGAGCGGAGTTTTCGAAGTCCATGCCACCTTGCTCCCGCCGGATCGCGACGGCCGCTGCGGACGGGTATTCGTGTCGCGCGACATCAGCGACCGCGTGCAGCAGGACGAGCGGCAGATCCACCAGGAGCGCCTGGCGGTGCTCGGCGAGGTCGCCGCGGTGATGGCGCACGAACTGAACAACCCGCTGGCGGCGATCAGCATGTTCGACCAGATGCTGCTCGCCGAACTTCCCGAGGACTCGCCGCTGCGCGAGAACGCCGAAGTCATCTTGCGCAACACCGAGACCTGCAAGCGCACCATCCGCGAACTCCTCGACTACGCCACCGGCGCGACGCCGGAAGTGCACGCGATCGACATCCAGGAGACTCTGCGCGACGTCGAGCGTTTCCTGCGGCCGGTCAGCGAGCGCTCGGGCGTGACCTGGGACTGGCGGCTCCGCGCGGCCGATTCCGTGGTCAGCGGCGACGAGATCCAGATCCGCCAGGTGTTCGTGAACCTGATCATGAACGCGCTGCAGTCCATGGAGGGCAGCGGCGGGACGCTCACGGTGAGCAGCGCCAGCGACGGCGAGCGTTTGTCGATCGACGTGGCCGACACCGGGCCCGGCATCGACGCCGCGACGCGCGAAGAGATCTTCCGGCCCTTCTTCACCACCAAGCTGCGGGGGGCCGGCACCGGTCTCGGCCTGCCGACCAGCCGGCGCATCGCCGAGATGCACGGCGGCAGCCTCGACCTGCTGGAGTCCGCGCCAGGCCGCACGGTGTTCCGGGTGCGGCTCCGCCGGCGCCAGAACGCCGTTGCACCGGCGGTCGCGCAGGAGATCCTGGCATGAGTGTCAAAGCTCCCCCGCTCGACCTGCAGGAACTGCGCGTGCTGGTGGTCGACGACGAAACCGACGTGCGGCTGGGCCTGCAGCGCCTCATGGAACGGCTGGGGGCGCGCGTGAGCAGCGCCGCGTCGGGCGCCGAGGCGCTGGAGCGTTTCGATGCCGACGGCGCCGACGTGGTGCTTTCGGACTTGATGATGCCCGGCATGTCGGGCGCCGAACTGCTCGCGCAGCTCAAGCAGCGCGCGCCGGAGACCGAAGTGATCATCTTGACCGGTTTCGGCACCGTGCCGACCGCGGTCTCCTGCCTGCGGGACGGCGCGTCGCACTTCTTGACCAAGCCATTCGACAACGCCGAAGTGCTGGGGATCGTCGAACGCGCGGGCCGGCAGCTGCTCGCGCGGCGGCGGCGGCGCCAGGAGGCCGGCGGGCGGCCGACCTGCGTGAGCGCCGATCCGCGCATGGCACGGGTGATGGCGCTCGTCGAGCGCGTCGCGCCGAGCCAGGTCCCGGTGCTGATCGAAGGCGAGAGCGGGACCGGGAAAGAGGTGGTCGCCAGGACGCTGCACGCGCTCGGCCCGGCGCCGCACCGTCCGTTCCAGGCGGTCAACGCCGCCGCGCTGCCCGACGCCCTGCTCGAGTCCGAGCTCTTCGGCCACCGCCGCGGCGCGTTCACCGGCGCGGACCGCGACCGGGACGGGCTGTTCGCGCTGGCAGCCGGCGGCACCGTGTTCCTGGACGAAGTGGCGTCGATGTCGCTCGCGTTCCAAGGCAAGCTGTTGCGCGTGATCCAGGAGAAGGTGGTGCGGCCGCTCGGCTCGTCGACCGACGTGCCGGTCGAATTCCGCCTGGTCGCGGCGACCAATTGCGATCTCGAGGGCCTGATCCGCGCCGGCAAGTTCCGCGAGGATCTCTTCTACCGGCTCAAAGTGGTCTCGGTGCACGTCCCGCCGCTTCGCGAACGCCCGGGAGACGTGGTGCCGCTCGCCGAGCACTTCTTGGCCGATGCGGTCTCGGCCGGACTTCCGGCGGGCTCGCAAGTCCCCGAATTCGATCCCGGGGCGCTCGCGGCCCTGCAAGCGCACAATTGGCCGGGCAACGTCCGCGAACTCGAAAACGCGGTGCAGCGCGCCGTGGTCGTCTGCTGGGGTGCACGCATCCTGCCGCACCACTTGGGCCTCGACGAATCCGCGCCGGTCGCCAGGGCCGGCGGTCCGGCAACGGCCGACTACGAGACGGGCAAGAGGAACGCGGTCGAGCGCTTCCAGCGCGAATTCCTGGAACGCGCGCTCGAGCGCAGCGGCGGCAACGTTTCGAAAGCGGCCGACGCATGCGGGCTGACCCGGGCCGCGCTGCAACGGATCCTGCGCGGGCTCGGCATCGAGCGCGAGCGTTTCGTGCCGCGCTGAGCACCCGCATCCTCGCGGCGGCACCACTGCATACCCGAGTACGCATCTCGCGACGCGAGGGGGCTCTGCGGGCCGGAGAGGGGTTCGGGCGGGCGGCGCGGAGCTGGCACGGCGCTTGTTCATGCAAGGCGAGGATTCATCGCCGTGCGCATCACTTCCCTTCTGCTGGCCGCGTCCGCCGTGCTCCTGTCCGCCGCGCCGGCCGCGGCGCAGCAGCAGCCGCCGTCGGAAGAGACGATCGCGTTCTTCAAGGCCAACTGCGCGAGCTGCCACACCATCGGCGGCGGGCGGCTCACCGGCCCGGACCTGAAGGGAGTCGCCGCGCGCCAGGACCGCGACTGGCTGATCGATCTGTTGATGGACCCGCGGGGGGTCGTCGACAGCGGCGATCCCTATGCGCGGCAGCTGCTCGAAGACGCGCGCGGCGTCTACATGAACGCCGTGCCGGGCATGACCCGCGAGCGGGCCGGCAAGCTGCTCGATCTGGTCGCCGCCGAGTCGGAGCTCGAGCGCTCGCAGTTCGCCGGGATGATCACCAACGACCGGCCGCTGACCGCCGCCGACGTGGTGGCCGGCGCGGCGCTCTTCCAGGGCTCCAAGCGATTCGCCGGCGGCGCACCGGCTTGCGCGGGCTGCCACTCGGCGGGCGACATGCCGTTCTTCGGCGGCGGCAGGCTCGGCCCCGACCTCACGGCGGTGTACGCGCGCATGGAAGGCCGCAATCCGCTCGCGGCGTGGCTGTCCTCGCCGCCTTCCGTGGTGATGCAGCCGGTGTACGGGCGGCGCCCGCTCACCAGCGACGAGATCCTGCAGCTGGTGGCGTTCTTCAAGGACACGGCCTCGCACGGCGAGCTGCAGACCAGCCGCGCGTCGCTCGATTTCCTGCTGGTCGGCTTCGGCGTCGCCGCGCTGATCCTCGCCTTGTTCGACTTCTTGTGGCGCAACCGCTTCCGCTCGGTACGGCGCTGTCTCCTGGAGCGGTCGCAGCGATGAAGAAAATCCACTGGATCAAGGACACGGTCGAACCCAAGACCCGCGCGTGGGAGGAGTTCTACCGCAACCGCTGGCAGCACGACAAAGTGGTGCGCAGCACGCACGGCGTGAACTGCACCGGCTCCTGCGCCTGGCAGATCCACGTCAAGGACGGGATCGTCACCTGGGAGATGCAGTCGCTCGACTACCCCGAGATCGACCGCAACATCCCGCCGTACGAGCCGCGCGGCTGCCAGCGCGGGATCTCGTTCTCGTGGTACCTGTACAGCCCGCTGCGGGTCAAGTACCCGTACATCCGCGGCGCCCTGCTCGACCTCTGGAAAGAAGCGCGGCGCGCGCACGAAGATCCGGTGGAGGCCTGGACCGCGCTGATGGCGGATCCGGAGAAGCGGCGCCGCTTCCAGCGCGCGCGCGGCAAGGGCGGCCTGCGCCGCACCGACTGGGACACCGCGCTCGAGATCATCGCCGCGTCCTGCGTGCACACGATCGACAAGCACGGGCCGGACCGGATCACCGGTTTCTCGCCGATCCCGGCGATGTCGATGCTCAGCTACGCGGGCGGCTCGCGCATGCTCCAGCTGATGGGCGGCGTGAACTTGTCGTTCTACGACTGGTACTGCGACCTTCCCAACGCCTCGCCGGAGACCTGGGGCGAACAGACGGACGTCAACGAGTCGGCCGACTGGTACCACTCGAAGTTCCTGGCGGTGATGGGGTCGAACCTCAGCATGACGCGCACGCCGGACGTCCACTTCGCGGCCGAAGCGCGCCACAACGGCACCAAGATGGTGGTGTTCTCGCCGGACCTCAGCCAGGTCTCGAAGTACGCCGACGAGTGGATCGCCTGCAACGCCGGCCAGGACGGTGCGTGGTGGATGGCGGTCAACCACGTCATCCTCAAGGAATTCCACCACGAGCAGCCGCGCAAGTCTTTCCTCGACTACGTCCGGACCTACACCGATGCGCCGTTCCTGGTCGAATTGGTCGAGGACGACGACGGCGCGCGCGCCGGGCAGCTGCTGCGCGCGGGCCGCACCGCGCCCTACGCCGCGGAGGAGAACAAGGACTGGAAGTTCCTGGTCTGGGACACCAACGACGGCCGCGCGAAAATGCCCAAGGGCAGCGTCGGTCACCGCTGGGGCGAAGCCAAGGGCAAGTGGAACCTGCTGCCCGAAGACGGCGTCGACGGCAGCGCGATCGCCGCCGAGCTCACGTTCCTGGACAAGCACGACGGCGTGTTGGAACTCAAGTTCGACGACTTCTCCACCGCCAGCACCTTGCAGCGGGGAGTTCCCTACCGGATCGTGCAGACCGACACCGGGCCGGTGAAGGTCGCCACGGCCTACGACCTGCTGATGGCGCAGTACGGCGTGCCGCGCGGCCTGCCGGGCGCCTACCCAGCGTCGTACGACGAAGACGGTCCCTACACCCCGGCGTGGGCGGAGAAGTACACCGGCGTCGACCGCCAGACGCTGATCCGCTTCGCGCGCGAGTGGGCGAGCACCGCCGAACACACCGGCGGCAAGTGCTGCGTGATCATCGGCGCCGGCGTGAACCACTGGTACCACGCCAACTTGATGTACCGCGCGGCGATCCACGCGCTGATGTTCTGCGGCTGCGTCGGCGTCAACGGCGGCGGCCTCGCGCACTACGTCGGTCAGGAGAAGCTGGCGCCGATGGAGTCCTGGTCGGCGATCGCGTTCGCCAAGGACTGGCACGGGCCTTCGCGGCTGCAGAACGCGCCGAGCTGGCACTACATGCACAGCGACCAGTGGCGCTACGAGCGCGGTTTCACGGACTACCACGTGGTGCCCGCCAGCCAGCCCGAAGACAGTCTGGCGAGCGGCCACACCGCCGACTTGAACGTGCGCGCCGTCCGCAGCGGCTGGCTGCCGTTCTACCCCCAGTTCGGCGAGAACCCGATCGAGACGGCGCGCGAGGCGGCCGCCTCCGGCGCGAAGACCGACGACGAGATCGCCGCGCGCGTGGTCGAGCGCTTGAAGAGCGGCGAGCTCAAGTTCGCCATCGAGGATCCCGACGCGCCCGAGAACTGGCCGCGGGTCTGGTTCATCTGGCGCGGCAACGCGCTGATGTCCTCGGCCAAGGGCCACGAGTACTTCTTGCGCCACTACCTGGGCACGCACCACAACGAAATCGCCGAGGAACTGGCCGAAGGCCACGTCGAGGACGTCAAGTGGCGGAGCCCGGCGCCGGAAGGAAAGCTCGACCTGGTGGTCGACATGAACTTCCGGATGGACACTTCGGCGCTCTATTCGGACATCGTGCTGCCGGCGGCGACCTGGTACGAGAAGACCGACCTCAACTCGACCGACATGCACAGCTACATCAATCCGCTGTCGGCCGCGGTCCCGCCCTGCTGGGAGTCCAAGAGCGACTGGGACGCGTTCAAGGAGATCAGCCGGAAGTTTTCGGAGCTGGCAGCGAAGCACTTCCCCGCGCCGGTCAAGGAAGTCGTGACGGTGCCGCTGCTGCACGACACCCCGGCGGAGATGGCGCAGGCCTCGCCCAAGCAGTGGATCAAGGGCGAAGTCGAGGCGATCCCCGGCAAGACCATGCCGAGCATCAAGGTGGTGGAGCGCGACTACGCGAACCTGCACCGGCGCTTCATCGCCATGGGGCCGGGAATCCGCAAGAACGGGCTCGGCGCGCACGGCACGCACTACGAAGTCGCGGACGTCCACGACGAGCTGCTGCGCACGCATCCGACCGTGCGCTGGGGCGACGAACGCTTCTTGTCGCTCGAGAAGGACAAGCACGCCGCCGACCTGGTGCTCGCATTGGCGACGGTCACCAACGGCGAGCTGGCGTGGCGCTCCTACAAGAACATGGAAGAGAAGGTCGGTCTGCCGCTGGCGGACCTCGCCGAGAAGTCGCGCGACGTGCGCACGAATTTCAAGGACTTGCAGGCGCAGCCGCGCCGCCTTCTCAACAGCCCCATGTGGTCGGGACTGGTCGAGAACGGGCGCACCTACGCGCCGTTCACCTACAACCGCGAACGCATGGTGCCGTGGCGCACGCTGACCGGACGCCAGCACTTCTACCTCGACCACCCCGGCTACATCCAGTTCGGCGAGCACCTGCCGACCTTCAAGCCCAAGCCGCTGCCGGCCGAGTACGCGGACCTGCACGCATCCAGGGAGGAAGGCCGCACCTTGATGCTCAACTACCTGACGCCGCACGGCAAGTGGCACATCCACTCGACCTACGGCGACAACCAGCGGATGACCACGCTCTCGCGCGGCTGCGAGCCGCTGTGGATGAGCGAAATCGACGCCGAAGCGCTCGGCGTGCGCGACAACGAATGGGTCGAAGTGCACAACGACCACGGCGTGGTCGTGACCAGGGCGGTGGTCAGCGTGCGGATCCCCGAAGGGATCTGCATCCAGTACCACTCGCCCGAGCGCACCCACGGCGTGCCGCGCTCGCCGTTGCGCGGCAACCGGCGCGCCGGCGGGCACAACAGCCTGACCCGCGTGCGGCTCAAGCCGAACCTGATGGTGGGCGGCTACGGCCAGTTCACCTACCACTTCAACTACTGGGGTCCGACCGGCAGCAACCGGGACACCAGCATTTTCGTCCGCAAGCTCCCCGAGCTGCGCTGGTAGCCGAGGAGAACAGCATGGACGTCCGCTCCCAGATCGCGATGGTCTTCCACTTGGACAAGTGCATCGGTTGCCACACTTGCAGCATCGCCTGCAAGAACATTTGGACCGACCGCACCGGCACCGAGTACATGTGGTGGAACAACGTCGAGACCAAGCCCGGCACGGGGTATCCGACGCGCTGGGAAGACCAGGAGAGCTACCAGGGCGGCTGGATCAAGGAAGACGGCAAGCCGCTGCGGCTGCGCTCCACCAGCAAGACGCGCATCGTTCCCAACATCTTCCACAACCCGTCCATGCCGAGCATGGACGACTACTACGAGCCCTGGACCTACGACTACAAGGAGCTGTTCGACGCGCCCGAAGGCGACGACCAGCCGGTCGCGCGGCCGATCTCGATGATCACCGGCGACCCGATCGAGATCGAAGCGGGCCCGAACTGGGACGACGACCTGGGCGGCTCTCCCGAGTACGCGCGCAACGACCCCAACATCGAAGGGCTCAGCGAAGAGGAGCGTGCGCAGATGTTCGCCATGGAGCGGCTGGTGTTCTTCTACCTGCCGCGGATGTGCAACCACTGCCTGAATCCGAGCTGCGTGGCGTCGTGTCCTTCCGGAGCGCTCTACAAGCGCGGCGAAGACGGCATCGTGCTCGTCGACCAGAACCGCTGCCGCGCGTGGCGCTCGTGCATCTCGGCGTGCCCTTACAAGAAGGTCTACTACAACTGGTCGACCGGCAAGTCCGAGAAATGCATCCTCTGCTACCCGCGGCTCGAGTCGGGGCAGGCGCCGGCGTGCTTCCACTCGTGCGTCGGACGCATCCGCTACCTCGGCAACGTGCTGTACGACGCCGACCGGATCGAAGAAGTCGCCGGCCTGCCCGACGACGAACTCGTCGAAGGCCAGCGCAGCTTGATCCTCGACCCGCACGATCCCGAAGTGATCGCCGCGGCGAAACGCGGCGGAGTCCCCGACGGCGTGATCGAGTCGGCGCAGAACTCGCCGGTCTACAAGTTCGCCAAGATCTGGAAGATCGCGCTGCCGCTGCACGCCGAGTACCGGACCTTCCCCATGTTGTTCTACGTGCCGCCGCTGCTGCCGGTGATGGGACGCCAGGACGGCAACTTGATCGGCAGCGACACCGACGAGATGTTCGCCGACATCGAGAAGTCGCGGTCGGTGATGGGCTACCTGGCGGGACTGTTCGCGGCCGGAAACCAAGGCAAGGTGCGCTACGCGCTGCGCAAGCAGCACGCCGTGCGGATCCTGCGCCGGCACCTGACCGTGGGCGACATCGACGCGGCGACCGCAGACCGCGCTCTCGCCGAAGCCGACTGCACCCGCGAAGAGGCCGACGGCATCTACCGGATGACGTCCTTGCCGACCCACGACGAACGTTTCGTGATCCCGCCGTTCCAGCGCGAGATGGCGATGGAACTCATGAAGGACCCGCACGAACACCGCAGCGAGGCCGGCTTCGGCTTCACCGCCAAGCCCGCGCAATGGAGCGTGTGAGATGAACGACCGCGCCCAAGTCATGCAGGCGCTCGCAGCGCTGCTCGCCTATCCGCAGGAGGGTTTCGCCGCCTCGACCGAGGCCGCGGCGGAGCGGCTCGAGCGCGAACTCCCCGGCGCCCGCGAAATGCTGCAGCCTTTCCTCGACTTCGCCTGGACCCACACGGTCGAAGAACTCCAGGAGAACTACACCAGCACTTTCGAGGTCAATCCCCGTTGCTGCATGGAGATCGGCTGGCAGGTGTACGGCGAGAGCTACTCGCGCGGCTCCTTCCTGGTCTGGATGCGCTCGGTGCTCCGCGATCTCGGGCTTCCCGAGTCGCCCGAGCTGCCCGATCACTTGCTGCACGCGCTCCCGATCCTGGGCGCGATGCGCGCCGAGGACGCGGCGGAACTCGCGACCGCCATGGTCGCGCCCGCGGTCCGCAAGATGGCCGTGGGGCTGGCATCCAACAGCGATGCCTACGAAGCGGTGCTCGACCTGGTCCTGACGGCGCTCGAGGACCTGGCCGCCGGCATGCCGGAAATCGCGACGGAGGAGGCGGTGTCGTGAACGACTTCTTCTGGTTCGCAATCCTTCCCTACGTCGCCGTGGTGCTGTTCCTGGTGGTGACCATCCAGCGCTACCGCCAGCGCAAGTACACGTACTCGAGCCTTTCCTCGCAGTTCCTGGAGAACAAGAGCCACTTCTGGGGCTCGGTCCCGTTCCACTACGGGATCCTCACCGTGCTGGCAATCCACCTGCTCGCGCTCCTGCTGCCGCGCGGCGTGCTCGCCTGGAACCGCGTGCCGCTGCGGCTCGCGATTCTCGAGGTCACCGGCCTCGCGTTCGCCGTGCTGACCCTGGTCGGCCTGGTGAACCTGCTCGCCCGGCGGCTCGGCGACCGCTTGACGCGCCGGGTGACGACAATGGGCGACTGGGTCGTCTTCCTGCTCTTGTTCGTGCAAGTGATCAGCGGCATCGGCGTCGCGCTCTTCCACGCCTGGGGAAGTTCGTGGTTCGCGACCTCGGCGTCGCCTTGGCTGTGGTCGCTCGCGACCCTCGCACCGGACGTGAGCCTGGTCGCCGGCCTGCCGTGGCTGGTCAAGCTGCACGTGATCTGCGCGTTCGTCCTGATCGCGGTGTTCCCGTTCACGCGGCTGGTGCACGTCCTGGTGCTCCCCAACCCGTACCTGTGGCGCAAGACTCAGGTCGTCCGCTGGAACTGGGACCGCGAAACGATCCGGACGGGGAAACGGGCGCCGCGATGAGCGAGAATTCCAAGGCCGTCCGGGTGCTCACGATGAATACCCTGGCGTTCACCGTCTGCTTCGCTTGCTGGATGATGAACGGGG
>Ga0214471_10003534_pt1 | contig 12122 bp, 9 predicted proteins | sample RVTome_5_FD_207665 | JGI IMG/M metagenome (GOLD analysis project Ga0214471, IMG submission 207665) | Soil microbial communities from uranium-contaminated site in the Upper Colorado River Basin, Wyoming, United States - RVT142D155 | ecosystem: Environmental > Terrestrial > Soil > Contaminated >... | reverse complement strand
GCCGCCGCCCCCGCCGCCCGCTCCCGAGCCGGGGCCGGAGTACGGCCCCGACTACGGCACCTCGCCGGGGACGACCGCCCTGCCGCCGGCCGAGCCGGCCTGGCCGGAGGGGGAGCCCGGGCGGTAACGTCGAGATTTCGCACCAACCGAAGTGACAGGGGGCGGTCCCACCGGGGCCGCCCCTTCTCGTTCCGGCGCATTGCCCCGGCGTTCGCGAGGGCAGTAGCCTACGCATGGTCCGGCGCGTCTCCCTCGGTCGAGGCCTTGCGTGGAAACGAGCCTCTCGTCCCTCATCACGGCCGCCGAGGCCGGCGACTCGTCCGCCCCGGATGCGCTCTTCGCCGCCCTGTACTCGGAGCTGCACCGGCTGGCGAGACACGAGTTGGCCCGCGGCGGGCCGGCGGCGACCCTCGGCGCGACGAGCCTGCTGCACGAGGCCTACCTCGACATCTCCCGCCGCGAGCGCCTGGCCTTCCCCGACCGCAGCCGGTTCATGGCCTACGCGGCGCGGGTCATGCGCGGCCTGATCATCGACTACGCGCGCCGCCGCCAGGCGCAGAAGCGCGGCGGCGGGTTCGAGTTCACCTCCTTGACGAGCGCTGCCGTCGAGCGGCAGGCCGACGGCGAGGAGCTGGCCCGCTTGAGCGACGCCCTCGACGAGCTGGCCGCCGTCGAGCCGGCCCTGGCGCAGGTCGTCGACCTCAAGTTCTTCTGCGGCTTCACCCTGCTCGAGATCGCCGAGATGCAGAGCGTCACGGAGCGCACCGTGCAGCGGCACTGGGACAAGGCCCGCATCTACCTCCACCGCTCGCTGCGGGACGCGAAGCTGGCATGAACAGGGACCGCTGGCAGGCCCTCAGCCCGCTTCTCGACCGGGCGCTGGAGATGAGCGGCGACGAGCGCGCCGCCTGGCTCGGCTCCCAGCGCGCCGCAGACCCCGCCCTCGCCGCGGAGCTGGAGACGCTGCTCGACGAGGCGACCGCGATCGGCCGCGAGCGCTTCCTCGAGGGCGGCGGGCCGTCCCTGCCGTTGTTCGCCTCCCTGGCCGGCCAGACGATCGGCCCCTGGACCCTCGTCTCTTCGATCGGCCGCGGCGGCATGGGAAGCGTCTGGCTCGCGCGGCGCAGCGACGGCCGCTTCGAGGGGTCGGCGGCGGTCAAGCTGCTCAACGCCGAGCTGGTCGGCCTGGCCGGCGAGGAGCGCTTCCGGCGCGAAGGCAGCATCCTGGCGCGGCTCAGCCATCCCCACATCGCGCGGCTCCTCGACGCCGGCGTGTCGCCGAGCGGCCAGCCGTACCTCGTGCTCGAGCACGTCGAGGGCGAGCCCATCGACCGCTACTGCGACGCCCGGGAGCTGAGCGTCGAGGCGCGCCTGCGCCTCTTCCTGGACGTGCTGGCCGCCGTCGCCCAGGCGCACGCCAACCTCATCGTGCACCGGGACATCAAGCCCTCGAACGTGCTGGTCTCGACCGCCGGCGCGGTGAAGCTCCTCGACTTCGGCATCGCCAAGCTGCTCGAGGCGGACACCGTCACCAGCGAGCCGACGGCGCTCACCCGCGAGGCCGGCCGCGCCTTCACCCCCGAGTACGCCGCTCCCGAGCAGGTGACCGGCGGGGCGATCACCACCGCCACCGACGTCTATGGCCTGGGCACTCTGCTCTACCTGCTGCTCACCGGGCGACATCCGACCGCGCCGGCCTTGCGCTCGCCGGCCGAGCTGCTCAAGGCCATCCTCGACACCCAGCCGCAGCGCCTCTCCGAAGTCGTCTCCGACACCCGCACCGAGCCGCTCGAGACGCTGACCGACAAGGCCGCGCGGCGCGCCACCACCCCGGAGCGGCTGCGCCGTCTCCTCCGCGGCGACCTCGAGACGATCGTCGCCAAGGCGCTCAAGAAGCGCCCGGCGGACCGCTACGCCTCGGTCACCGCCCTCGCGGACGACCTGCGGCGTTACCTCGACCACCAGCCGATCGGCGCGCGGCCGGACTCGTTCGCCTACCGCGCCGCCAAGTTCGTGCGGCGGCACGCGGCGGGCGTGGCCACGGCCGCAGCGGTGACCGTGCTCCTCGTCGGGCTGGTCGGCTTCTATACCAGCCGCCTGGCGGCCGAGCGGGACCGGGCGCGTCTGGAGGCGGAGAAGGCGGCGAAGGTGAGCGAGCTCCTGACCGGGCTCCTGACCAGCGCCGACCCTTACAGCAGCGAGACGCGGGAGCCCACCGTGCGCGGCGTGCTCGACGCCGGGGCCGATCGCATCCGCAAGGAGCTCGCCGACCAGCCCGAGCTCCAGGCCGAGATGCTGACGGTGATCGGCCGGGTGTACCAGCGCCTGGGGGACCACGACCGGGCGCAGCCGCTCCTCGAGCAGGCGCTGTCCCTCGGCCGCCGGATCGCCGGCCCCGAGCACGCGCGGGTGGCCCAGAGCCTCAACGACCTCGGCGCGCTGCTCGGACAGAAGGGGGACTACGCCGCCGCGGCGCCGCTGCTGGAGGAGGCGCTCGCCATGCGGCGCCGGCTGCTCGGCGAGGAGCACGCGGACGTCGCCGTGACCCTCGTGGAGCTCGGCCGCGTCTACAGCGACCGGGGCGCGAACGACCGCGCCGAGCCCCTGTTCCGGCAGGCGTTGAGGATCCGGCGCAAGGCGCTGGGCGACCGGCACCAGGACACCGCCACCAGCATGAGCGATCTGGCGTTGCTGCGCTGGCAGATGGGCGACCTCGCCGAGGCCGAGCGGCTCTTCCGCCAGACCCTCGCCACCAGCCGCGCGGCGCTCGGCGAGGACCATCCGGACGTGGGCACCGCGCTCTCGAACCTGGCGCTGGTCCTCTTCGACCGCGGCGAGTACGCCGGGGCCGAAAAGCTGAGCCGCCGGTCCCTGGCGATCGCCCGGCAGGCCCTGGGCGCGGATCACCCGGACATCACCCCCAAGCTCAACAACCTTGCCCACGCGCTGCGCGAGCAGGGGAAACACGAGGAGGCGGCCGCCGTGCTCGCGGAGGCGTTGCGCATCGCCCGCCCCGCCCTCGGTGACGACCACCCCCTCGTCGCGGTCTACCTCGGCAACTTGGGCCGCGTCCGCCTGGCGCAAGGGGATGCGCGCGCGGCCGAGCCCCTCCTGCGGCAGGCGCTCGCGATCCGCCGCCGGGCCTATCCGGAGGGCGACTGGCGCATCGGCTCGGTCGAGAGCCTCCTCGGCGCATGTCTCACGGCGCTCGGGCGGTACGCCGCGGCCGAGTCCTTGCTGCTCGCGGCGCACGGCGTCCTCGACGACATCCCCGGCCCGCAGGGCCGCGACGCCACGGCGACGCGCGCCCGCCTGGCGGCGCTCTACGAAGCCTGGGGCTTGCCGGAGAAGGCCGTCCCCTATCGCCCCCCGGCCGGCGGCTGATTCCCGTTCCGCCTGTCGTCTTTCCTCCGCGGTTTCCGATCTAGTAGGTAAGGGAACCCCCGCCGAGGCGATTCAGTCTCGGAGCCATTGGAGGAAGAGCCAACGATGAGAATCACGAAGCTCACGATCCACACGATCCTCGCCGTCGCCGTCTCTCTGGCGGTGAGCTCGAGCGCTCAGGCCCAGGCGTCGCGGACCTGGGTCTCCGGCGTCGGCAACGACGCCAACCCGTGCAGCCGCACCGCGCCGTGCAAGACCTTCGCCGGCGCGATCTCGAAGACCGCCGCACACGGCGAGATCAACGTCCTCGACCCCGGCGGCTTCGGCGCGGTGACCATTACCAAGTCGATCACGATCCTCGGCGACGGCGACGTCGCCGGGATCCTGGCGTCGCTGGTCAACGGCGTCATCGTCAACGCCGGGGTGAACGACGTCATCACGCTCAAGGGCCTGGACATCGAAGGCTTCAACAACGGCCTCAACGGCATCCGCTTCCTGGCCGGCGGGTCGTTGCACGTCCAGGACTGCGTCATCCGCAACTTCGCCCAGCACGGCATCGACTTCGAGCCCTCCGGCAACTCCAAGCTCTTCGTCGACGACACGCTCATCACCGACAACGGCGCCGGCTCGGTCGGCGGCGGCATCCTGATCAAGCCGACGGCAACCGGCACGGCGAAGGCCCAGATCCACAACACCCGGCTGCAGGGCAACCGCTTCGGCCTGACGGTGGAAGCGAGGGGCAACGCGACGGTGACGCAGGGCGTCGCCTCCGGCAACACCCTTCACGGCTACTCCGCCTTCTCGAACACGGGCACTACGGCCGTCCTCGCCCTGGACGACAGTCCCACGACCCACAACGGCACCAACGGCGTCATCGCCGACGGCATCGGGTCGATCGTCCGCATCAGCAACATGCTGATCTTCGACAACGCGACCGGGGTCAACAACAACGGCGGTTCGATGGTCTCGTGGCAGAACAACCGGATCCTGGGCAACACGACCCAGATCGCTGGGACCCTCACGCCGCAAGGCGAGCAGTAGCCGGGAGCGGCGGGCCTAGCGCGGCCCGCCGCTCGCCAGTCGCTCCGCCAGGCGGGTGTGCCGGGCGCGGGTGCGGGCGTTGCCGACGGCGACGCGCAGCGCCCGCTTCTCGCCGACGAGGACGGCCAGCCGGCGGGCGCGGGTCAGGGCGGTGTAGAGGAGGTTGCGCTGCAGCATGACGTAGTGCTGGGTGTGCAGCGGCACGACGACGCAGGGGTACTCGCTGCCCTGCGACTTGTGGATCGAGCAGGCGTAGGCCAGCGCCAGCTCGTCGAGGGCGGCGGGGTCGTAGGCGACCCGCCGCCCGTCGAAGCTGACGACCACGCGCTGCTCCGCCTCGTCGATTTCCGCCACCCGCCCGAGGTCGCCGTTGAAGACCTCCAGGTCGTAGTTGTTCCGCACCTGCATCACCTTGTCGCCGGCACGGAAGCCGCCGCGCGACGACACCGCCGCCTCGCCGCGCACCGGGTTGAGCAGCTCGCGCAGCACGCCGTTCAAGCTCGCGGTGCCGAGGAGGCCGCGGTTCATCGGCGTCAGCACCTGCACCTCCTCGACCGGGTCGAAGCCGAAGCGCTGCGGGATGCGGCGGGCGAGGAGCTCGCGCAGCGCCTCCAGCACCTCCTCCGGCGTCTCCTTCTCGACGAAGAAGAAGTCGGCCTCGCCGGGCTCGCCGGCGAGCGGCTCGAGGAGCGGCATCTCGCCGCGCCGCACGCGGTGGGCGTTGGTGACGATGAGGCTCCTCTCCGCCTGGCGGAAGATGGTCTGCAGGCGCGCCACCTCGACGGCGCCCGAGCGAATGAGGTCGGCGAGCACCCGCCCGGGGCCGACCGATGGGAGCTGATCGACGTCGCCGACGAGAACCAGCCGCGCGGCGTCCGGCAGCGCGCGCAGGAGGTGGGCGGCGAGCGGTGCGTCGAGCATCGAGGCCTCGTCGACGATCGCGAGATCGCCGTCGAGCGGGCGGTCGCGGTGGCGCTCGAAGCCGCGGCTCCGGGCGTTCCACTCGAGCAGCCGGTGGAGGGTGGCGGCCTCGTGCCCAGTCGCCTCGGCCAGCCGCTTGGCGGCGCGGCCGGTGGGGGCGGCGAGGAGGACGCGCAGCCCCTTGCGCTCGAGCACCTCGACGATGCCGCGCACCAGCGTCGTCTTGCCGGTCCCCGGGCCGCCGGTCACCACCAGCACCTTGCGCGTCAGCCCGAGCCGGATCGCCTCGCGCTGCTCGGAGGCGAGGGCGACCTTCTCGCGCTGCTCGAGCCAGGCGAGGGCGCGCTCGACGTCGAGCGCCAGGGGCGGCGCCGGCGTGGCGGCGAGGGCGGCGACGCGCTCGGCGATCTCGCGCTCGGCGGTATATAGAGTCGGGAGATAGACCGCCGCCGTACCCTCTGGCAGCGGCTCGACGATCGCCTCGCCGGCCGCGGCGAGCGTCGCCAGCCCCGCCTCGACCCGCCCCGGCTCGACGCCGAGGAGCGCCACGGCTTCCTCCAGGAGCGCCGCCCGCGGCAGGAAGCAGTGGCCGCGCTCGGCCGCTTCGCCCAGGAGGTGGAGGTGGGCGGCCTCGACCCGCTGCGGCGCGTCCTTCGGCAGCCCCATCGCGGCGGCGATCCGGTCGGCGCTGCGGAAGCCGATGCCGAAGACCTCGACCGCCAGGCGGAAGGGGCTCTCGCGCACCACCGCCATCGCCTCCTCGCCGTAGCGCTTGTGGATCTTGACCGCGAGGCCGGTGGCGACGCCGTGCGACTGCAGGAACACCATCAGCTCCTGGATGCCGCGCTGCTCGCGGAAGGCGCGCCGGATCTCGCCGCTGCGCTTGCGGCCGATCCCCGACACCTCGGCGAGCCGCTCGGGGTTGGTCTCGATGACCGCCAGCGTCTCCATGCCGAAGCGCTCGACCAGGCGCTTGGCGAGCCCCTTGCCGATGCCGCGCACCAGGCCCGAGCCGAGGTAGCGCTCGATGCCGACGACGGTCGCGGGGGTGACGGTCTGGTAGGAGGTGACGCGGAACTGCCGGCCGTGGCGGGCGTCCTGCTCCCAGCGGCCCGTCAGCCGCAGGCTCTCCCCGGGCTGCACGGCGAGCAGGTTGCCGACCGCGGTGACCAGCTCGCGCTCGCCCGGCACCGCCAGCCGCACGACGCTCCAGCCGGTCTCGGGATTGGCGAAGACGACCCGCTCGAGGACCCCTTCGAGGAGGGCGGTGTCGGGCTCGGGTCCGGGCGCCCCGGGCAGGCGGGGCTGGCGGGGCTCGCTCATCAAGTCGAGAGCGGCACCACCTCCAGCTCCTGGCGGAGCTTGACGATGCTGCGCTCCGGGTAGAGGCCGGGGCGGAGCTGCACGCCCGGGTAGATCTGGGTCCCGCGCCCGACGACGCACCCCGGGTGGAGGACGCAGTTGCAGCCGGTCAAGACGCCGTCGCCGAGCACCGCGCCGAGCTTCCGCCGGCCGGTGGCGAGCCATCCGCCGCCGGGCAGGGGGATGCGGATCTCGCCGCCGTCGTGGCGGAAGTTGGAGAGGACGGTGCCAGCCCCGAGGTTGACGCCGGCGCCGAGCACCGAGTCGCCGACGTAGCTCAGGTGCGGCACCTTGGCGTGGGCGAGGAGGATGGCGCGCTTGATCTCGACGTTGGCGCCGACGACGCAGTCCTCGCCGATCCAGGCGCCGCCCCGGACGTAGGCGCCGGGACGGACCTCGGTGCCGCGGCCGATGAAGACCGGCCCCTCGATCACCGCGCCGGGATGGAGGCGCACGCCGCGCTCGATGACGATCTTGTTGCCGGCGAGGTGGACGTCCGGCGGCAGGCGGACCTGGACGTCGTCGTCCGGCAGCGCCGCGAAGAGGGCGTCGAGAGGCTCGCCGAGGAGCGCCCACGGCGCCGCCGGATCGAAGCGCGCCGCGAGCGGCTCGGGCAGCTCGGCGAAGAGCGCGGGGAAGGGCGGCGCGGCGGCGGTCAGCGCGGCGGGCTCGGGCACCGGCGGATTCTAGCGCTTGCTATCGTCGCGCCCCGTGTCGCCAGCGCCCTCCGCTCGTGCCTCGGCGCCCTTGAGTCGGCCTTGACGAGGCTCGGGTAAGACAGTATCTTACGACCATGGTCACGACGGTCTCATCGAAGGGGCAGATTGTCATCCCGGCCGAGATCCGGCACCAGGATCGCATCGAGCCGGGCGAGCAGTTCGAGATCGAGCGCCTCGGCGGCGGCGAGTACCGGCTGCTGCGCCAGGCGCCGCCGCCCAACGCCGGCCTGGTGGACTGGCTGCTCGCCTGTCCCGAAAAGGGGTTCTTCGTGCCCGTTGAGTCGGAGTCCACCGACGAGCTGTGAGGTATCTCGCCGACGCCAACCTGCTCAGCGAGCCTACCCGGCCGGCGCCCTCGCCGCGGGTCGTCGGGTGGCTGCGGCAGCACGAGAGCGAGATCGCCGTCGATCCCATCGTCCTGGGCGAAATCCGCTTCGGCATCCACCTGCTGCCGGCAGGCCGGCGCCGCCAGCGGCTGGAGCGCTGGTTCGAGACCGGCGCGAGCCGGATCCTCTGCCTGCCCTGGGAGGCCGCCACCGGCCTGCGGTGGGCGAAGCTCCTCGCCGATCTTCGCGCCGCGGGGCGGGCCATGCCGATTAAGGACAGCATGATCGCCGCCACAGCGCTGTTGCACGGCCTCGCCATGGCGACCCGCAATCGCCGGGACTTCGAAAACACAGGCGTCGATGTCGTCGACCCGTTCGCCTGACGGCACGGTCGTTCCCCTTCGCCCGCTTCCCGCCGCCTTCTACCGCCGCCCGGCCGAGGAGGTGGCGCGCGACCTTCTCGGTCGGCACCTGGTGCGCGAGCTGGACGGCGAGCGGCTGGTGCTGCGGCTGGTCGAGACCGAGGCCTACCTCGGTGCCCCCGACCGCGCCAGCCACGCTTTCGGCGGGCGGCGGACGCCGCGCAACGAGAGCCTCTACCGCGCCGGCGGGTTCGCCTACGTCTACTTCATCTACGGCATGTACTGGTGCCTGAACGCGGTGACCGGCGCGGCGGGGGTGGGCAGCGCGGTGCTGATCCGCGGCGGCGAGCCGGTGGCGGGGGAGGAGCGGATGCGCGTGCTGCGCGGCCTGGCGCGGGCGCCGCGCCCCGGCGACCTCGCCGGCGGCCCCGGCCGGCTCTGCCAGGCGCTCGCCATCGACCGCGCGCTCGACGGCGCGCCGCTCGGCCGGCCGCCGCTCTGGATCGCCGCCGGCGAGCCGGTGCCGGACGCCGAGGTCGCGGTCGGCCCGCGCATCGGCGTCGACTCCTCCGGCGAGGCCGCCGCCTGGCCGCTCCGCTTCGCGGTGCAAGGCAACCCGCACGTCTCGCGCCCCCACCTCTGGCCGCGGGCGCGGAGATAGAATTTGTGGCCCCAGCCGCTTTTCGCTCGCCGGAAGCACTCCTAAGCTGCAAGGAGGCCTCGATGAACGATTCGCCGACCCTCGGAAGAAAGCAAGCCGGCGTCCTCGCGGCGGCCGTGCTCGCCCTCGTGCTCGCTCTTCCGGGCTCGCTGGCGTGGGCCCACGACGAAAGCCCCGATGCGATCGAGAGCCATCTGCACGGTCTCGTCGAGGGCGGCGCCATCACGGAAGCGCAGCACGCGACGATCGAGGCGCTCTATTTCCGCGGGCACCTGGTGCAGCTCGTTTCCTGGTTGGACGCGCAGGAGACGGCCGGGCGGATCTCGGCCGACACGCACCTCTACCTCAACGCGCTGCTCGAGCTCACCGCTCCGGACGTCGCTTCGGCCCCGGCCCCGGCCGACTACACCGGCAACGTCACCCTGCTAGGGCAGATCAACCCGCAGCCGCCGAACCCCTACTACAGCGACAACACCTCGACGGGCCAGCTCTACAACGGCATCTGGGGGTACGCCGCCGGCGCGCGGGAGTACGCGCTGCAGTCCAACAGCTTCGGCCTGCACATCATCGACGTGACCGATCCCGCCCCCTTCCGGGTCCAGTTCATCGACATGTCGGGCGGCGTGAGCCCGCCCAAGGGCCGGATCTGGAGGGACGCCGACATCCACCAGGACCCGGTCTCGGGAAAGACCTACGCCTACGTCGGTGCGCAATCGAACGGCAACCTCTGGATCGTGGACCTCTCGTACCTGTCCGATTCGGCTCCGCAAGGCGTCGACTCCAACCCGATCCCGCCGGCGGCGATCGCCGACCGGGGCCGCACGAACTACGGGCACACGGTGTTCGTCAATGACGGCCTCCTGTTCATGAACACGGCCAACAACGGCTCGACGCTCGGCTGCCAGATCTTCGACCTGCTCCAGGACCCCTTCAATCCGCCGATCATCGCGAGCTGGAGCGGCAGCGGCCGCGACTGCCACGACACCGTGGCGCGGACCAACGTGCCGGGGTCCGGAGGCAAGGACCTGCTCTACTCATCGGAAGGGTACGCGACCCGGTACCGGATCCTCGACATCACCACCATCCGCTCGGACGGGACGCCGACGCTGCTGGGCGAGACGGCGCCGGTGGCCGGCATCTACGCCCACAGCGACTGGCTGACGGACGACTCCCATTACCTCTACACGTTTGAGGAGTTCAACGTCTACGACGTCGGCGTCTACGACGTCTCGAATCCGGCGAGCCCGACGCAGGTGAAGACGTTCCAGTGGTCGGGCGACGCGTCGCAGAATTCCCGCACCCACAACGGCCAGGTGCGCGGGAGCTACCTGCTTCTCGGCTACTACGAGGCCGGGTTCCGCGTCTTCGACATCTCGAACCCGGTCAACCCCGTGGAGGTCGGCAAGTACGAGACCTGGCGCGACCCCGACGGCGACGGCACCTTCAACCAGTCGATCACCGGGAATTACAACGGCGCCTGGGACGTCCACGTCTTCCTCCCTTCGGGCAACGTCCTGGTGTCCGACATGAAGTCGGGCACCTTCATCTTCCAGGTCGACCCCATCGCGCCGCCGGGCGCAACGAGCGGGCTCGCGGCCACGCCGGGCAACGGGCAGGTCGGCCTCACCTGGACGGCCGCGAGCGGCGCCACCGGCTACGGCGTCCACCGCGGCACGACGAGCGGGGGGCCGTACACCACCGTCAAGACCAACGTCGTCGGGACGAGCTTCACCGACACCGGCCTGACCAACGGGACGACGTACTACTACGTGGTGAGCGGGACCAACGCCGAGGGCGAGGGCGCGAGCTCGAACCAGGCCTCGGCCACGCCGGCAGCCCCGAGCGGACCGGTCACCGTGACCTTCACCTCCATCGCCGCCCAGGACGGTTGGGTGCTGGAGTCGAGCGAGACCTCCAGCGCCGGCGGCTCGATCAACGCCAACGCCGCCACCGCCAGTGCCTTGCGGGCAGGCGACGACAACAAGGACAAGCAGTACAAGGCCGTTGTCGGCTTCGACACCTCGGCGATCCCCGACGGCGCCACCCTCGTCTCGGCGACCTTGCGGCTGCGCCGCGGCACGGTCTCCGGCACCAACCCTTCACCACCCACGGCACCTGCTGGGCCGACGTCCACACCGGCGGCTTCTCGGGCTCGACGGCGCTCCAGACGGGCGACTTCCAGGCCGCGGCGACCGCCGTCCAGGCGGCGAGCCTCACGAACGCCGCGTCGAACGGAACGTGGTCGGAAGGCAACCTCAACCCCGCGGGCCTCGCGGCCGTCAACAAGACGGGGACGACGCAGCTCCGCGTCTACTTCGCTTTCGACGACAACGACGACACCGGCAACGACTACATCGGCTACTACTCCGGCGACAACTCGAGCTCGGCCAACCGCCCGCAGCTCGTGGTGACCTATCAGTAAGGGCCCGCAAACCGCGGCGCGCGGGGCGGAGCTCGACTCCGCCCTGCCGCCGTGAGCCTGCCGCTGGCGCAGACGGTGGCGCTGCCGTTCCGCTCGGTGGCCGGCGCCTACCGCGCCGCCTTCTCCGGGCTGCCGCGCGCCGTCTGGCTCCTCGCCACGGTTACCCTGGTCAACCGCAGCGGCACGATGGTGCTGCCGTTCCTCGCCCTCTACCTGACCGAGCGGCGGGGGTTCACGCCGGCGGGCGCCGGCGGGGTGATGGGACTCTACGGTCTCGGCGCCATTGCCGGCGCCTACCTCGGCGGCTGGCTGTGCGACCGGGTCGAGGCGAAGCGCGTCATGGGCGGGAGCCTCGTGCTCGGCGGGCTCGGCTTCCTGGCGCTCGGCGCGCTGCGCGCCAAGCCGGCGATCGCCGCCGGCGTCTTCCTGCTCAGCGTCGTCGGCGAAGGCTTCCGCCCGGCGGTGGCTTCGGCGATGGTGCGCGCGGCGCCGGCCGCGGTGGTCACCCGCGCCTACGCGCTGCTGCGGCTGGCGACCAACCTGGGGATGATGATCGGCCCGGTGGCGGCGGGGTTCCTCGCCGTCCACAGCTACCGCTGGCTGTTCCTCGCCGACGGCGGCACCTGCCTGGCGGCGGCGCTGCTGCTCTGGGCGGCCTTCCGCGAGCGCGGCGCGGCGCCGGCGGCGGCGGCCGAGCGGCGCCCCGCCGGCCAGGGGTCGCCGTGGCGCGACGGCGAGTTCCTGGCGGTCGTGGGGCTGGCGCTGCTCCTCTCGATCGTCTTCTTCCAGCTCATGTCCACCTACCCGCTCACCCTGCCCAGGCGCGCACCTTCCGGGGACCTGCTCGGTTCTCGGGGGGCAGCGTTGGGACCGCGAGGGGAGGTGCTCCGACCTTTCGGGGGCGGCCCCGGACCTCGTGGGGGC
>Ga0214471_10003533_pt1 | contig 12122 bp, 8 predicted proteins | sample RVTome_5_FD_207665 | JGI IMG/M metagenome (GOLD analysis project Ga0214471, IMG submission 207665) | Soil microbial communities from uranium-contaminated site in the Upper Colorado River Basin, Wyoming, United States - RVT142D155 | ecosystem: Environmental > Terrestrial > Soil > Contaminated >... | reverse complement strand
TTCCCATGTCGGTTTCGAGGAGGACCTCGAGTATATCCTCATAAAAGTCCTCGTCAATACCCGCTCGTGCCGCTTTTATCGTGTTGATTTTGCCGGATACTTTATCGCGTGTACTGGAAAGCCCGTCCCTGAGCTTCTGCATCCACGATTTCCGCCGCTCGGTCTCCTCAGCTCCCTCTTCAACAGGAGCCTGAGCTTCCTGAGCGGTTTCTACCGTCTCTTCAGGCTCATCCTTTTTCTTTCTTCTGAAAAAATTTAATACCATTTCTCTAAAATACACCCATACCCGATCAAATCTCAGGTAACTGGTTAGTATACATTAAATACGGGTGAAAATATAAAGCGATTCTTGTGACGCTCTCACGCCGTTCCCAATACCTCTTCGACTCCCTCCTCCTGCAGCTTTTTCAGATCCACACTCACGACCTGGCTGACTCCGCCGCCGCGCATTGTCACACCATAAAGCCTGTTCGCTCTCTCCATCGAAATCTTGTTGTGCGTGATCATGATGAACTGGCGCTCATCGAATTCTCTGTTCAAATAATCCAGGAATTTTGTCGTGTTCACATCATCAAGCGCCGCCTCGACCTCGTCGAGAAGTGTAAAGCTGCTGGGCTTCACTTTCAGAATCGCGAACAGCATCGCGAGCGCGATCAACGCCCTCTCCCCACCTGAAAATTGAAGCAGGTCAAGTTCGCCCTTACCCGGGAACCGCACTTTCACATCGATACCGCTTTCCAGTGGATAGTCCGGATCTGTCAGGCTGATGCGTCCCTGTCCGCCGGGGAACAATTCGGCGAATACGTCGGCAAATTTATTTCTCGCTTCATCGAAAGTCGTCACAAACGCTTTGATAGATTCCTTCTCGACTTCCTCAAGAGCTTTTCTCAATTCATCCTCAGCCTTGACAAGGTCGTCCTTTTCACGCGCAAGTTCATCAAGGCGCAATCTCACATGCTTCTCTTCCTCGATAGCAAGCGGGTTAACCTCACCAATCTCATCCATTTCAAGATTGATCTCGTCGAGTTTAGTGGTCAGTTCTTTCCGCGACGGGATATCCTTCCCCTGAACCTCGCCCGACTTTATCTTCATCGCGAAATCGGGGAATTCCTCAAGTCCCTTTTCAAGACCCGACAGGCTTCCCTTCAATTCCGCGACCTTCACTTCCTGGTTGTGCACCCTCTCATTTGTTTCGGTTACTTTTTCTCTAGCCTCGTCGCGTGAATTTTCCGCATTGGCTATTCGATTCTCGCAATCGGTAATTTTTCCCGACGCTTCCCGTTCCTTCGTTTCGTAATCCGGAACAAGCTTCTCAAGCTCTTCCCTCTTCTCGCACGCCTGCCTGTATTCATCCGAATTCGCCCTGAGGTCATTTTTTGCCTGCTGAATACGTCCGCGCTTTTTCTCGATCAACTCAAGGTCGGATTTGTATTCGTCGTCTATGCGGCTGATTTCCTTTTCAGCCCTGTCGGCTTCTTCGGAGTAGCTGGCTTCGATGACAAGACACCTCTGGAGCCGGGTACGCAGATCTTCTATACGTCCTCCGGCGCCTTCAAGTTGTTTCCCCAGTTGCTCAAGCGCGATTTCGGTGTCTCTTCGAATTTTACCGATCGTCTGGAAGCTGATCTTCGCAAGATTCGCGCTTTCAAGACAGGAGCGATGTTTTTCGTTCTGCTCTTCAAGTGATGAATCGATTTTTTCGATCTCAGCTGATAACTCTGTCCTTTTTTCAACCAGCCTTGATTGATCTCCCTTTATTCTCTCTATCCTGTTCTCGTATTCTATCAGGTCGAAACCGTTCGATTCATGGACCGCATCAAGTTTCTCGATTTCGCCTGACATGATTTCATGCTCTTCCGACAGCTTCGCCATTTCCAGCTCAAGCCTGATAACTTCGTTCCCTATCTCCACCAGTCTCGCGCGACGCGTGAGAATTCCGGTGTTGTCTGTCGATTTCTCTCCGCCAGACACATAGGCAGGCGGACTGAACAGTGTACCGTCGGAAATCAATGTCACTTTTTTCAGGTCCAGATTTTCATCGAGTGAATTGCCACGGGCGAAATTCGATGTGAGGTATCCCGTCAGCCTGGAAATTTCCCCATCGGCCCGGATGTGAGTATTTATTTCACCACTTGAGAATTCACCACCGGGGATCAATTCCAGAACAATGCATTTTAGGCGTCCAAGTTCATCTTCGCGGGCTTTGTGCAGGATACTGGCTGCGTCGGATAATTTTTCCACTACCAGCCACTTGAGTTTTTCACCAAGAAGCATCTCGACAGTACGTTCATAGCCTGAATCGACCTCGATCAACTCGCCAAGTATTCCCCGTACCCCGGAAAGATTTTCCGACTCTTCCATAAGGGTTACCACACCCTCGTCGTAGCCTTCCCTTGATTCTTCCAGTTCCCGGAGAAGTTCCTTTTCCCTTGTCAGGAGGCTAATGGACGATTCCGCATTCGACAGATCGTCTTTTATCTTTCCAATAGTATCTTTTTTCAGTTTCAGATTTCCGGATAATTCTTCCTGGGCGACTCTCAATTCCGACGCCTTCGATGTCACGTCGTCAAGCTGCCCTGCGATCTCGAACTCACGTACTCCATTATTTTTGAGTTCTTCCAGGACTTCCAGTTTCCTATGATCGAGTCCAACGATCTCGCCCTGTACTCCATTAGCCATGTCGAGATAAAATTTTTCATCCTTCTGGAACAGCGACCCTTCGCCCTGGAGTTTTTCGATCTTCGACATCAGGCGTTCTCGGGCAAGCTCCCACGCCCTGGTACGCCCTATCAGTCGGCTAAGGTAATTATCGTACTGGAGTTTCCATCTGGACGCAGATTCGGTTTCGTTCCGGGCGTTCCCGATAGTCTCGAGAAGTTCCCGCTTTCGTTCTGTCAATCTCCCCTGACGGGTTTCACGTTCGCTGATCTCTCCTTCCAGGGATTCGATCAACCGGGATAAGTGCCCTTCGGATTCCTGAAGGCGTTTTTCCTCACCGACCGCGCGATCGAGCTCCCTGCGTCCACGCTCACACTCTTCAAGTGTGGTGCGCACAGCTTCTCTTGCATCATGCAGTTCTTTTTTCAGCTCGACAATTTTCTTCTCGCAATCGGTTTCACTGGTTTTCGCGTCCGCAAGTTCTTCCCTGATTTCCTCCAGGAGTTTTTCATTTCTTTCGATATTCCTGAGCGCGAGGATGTATTCCTGTGCAGCTAATTTCGCCTTGATATCCGTTACTTCGGCGACCAGCTCGTTATGGCGTCTCGCCGCGTTCGCCTGCCCGGTCAATTCGTCCGCCCTGACATTCAACTCACCGACAAGGTCCCTCAACCTTTCCATATTCCGCGCGCAGTCATCGAGCTGGCCAAGAATCTTGCGTTTATTCGCCTTGAAATCGCTGATTCTCGCGAGGTCTTCAAAAACAAGCCTCCTGTCGGTCGGGACAAGCGACAAAAATCCATCGACTTCTCCCTGGCTGACAACAGACAAACTTCCAAGCCCGAACCCTTTTCTCGACATTACCCCACGGACATCTTTCAGTCGCGCAGTTTTCCCGTTCAGGGAATAGACACTTTCTCCCGATCGATAATACCGCCGTTCGATTTCCCATTCCGACGGCTCGTCGGGGATTTCCGAATCCGTGTTGTCGACCTTGAGAATAACCGACGCGAATCCCGCCGGTGTACCGCCATTTTCCTCACCGGGATTATAAATGGCTTCGAGTCCGCTCTGCGCGCGGATCGAGCGTGGCGACGGGTCACCGAGCACCCACTTGATGGCGTCCACCACGTTTGATTTACCGCTACCGTTCGGGCCAACGATGGCTGTGAAGGGTCCGTCAAATTTCAGTGTTGTCCTGTCCCTGAATGATTTGAACCCTTCAATAGTAATTTCCTTGAGGAGTAACTCCACAAAATCCACCCTTTCGTGTATTCCCTCTTATGTACAGCTAAGTATTTTAAACGATACTCGCGCTGAATCAAGCTTTATCAGGCGTTTTCCGAAGTATTACTTCAGTCGCGCTTTCGTTCTTTCCGCGTAATTTTTTTATTCAATTTCTTCAGAGCGTTTTCTGCCGCCGACTGCTCGGCCTTTTTTTTGCTTTTTCCCGAGCCAATTCCGAGTTTTTTCCCGTTGTACCTGACCTCTATTGAGAAGGTCTTGGAATGATCCGGTCCGGATTCCCGCACCACATGATATTCCGGCGGCTCCTTGTATTCCTGCTGCCAGATTTCCTGCAGCTTCGACTTGAAATCCGTCGGACCTTCGATGTCTTTCATCGCGATGCAGTCGTCCTTCAGATGCATCAGGACAAATTTTTTACACGCCATGTAACCGCGGTCCAGCAGCAGTGCTCCGGTCAGAGCCTCGAAACAATCCGACAGGATCGAAAATTCAGCATCGCCGCCATTTCGTACCCGCGCCGTATCAACCCTGAGATGCCTGTCGACGCCCATGGATCGGGCTTTTTCTCCAAGTACTTCCCGGCTTACCACGGTCGCCTTGATCCTTGTGAGTTCACCTTCGCCCTTTTCCGGATATTCCCGGATAAGAAAATCGGAGATTATCATCCCGATCACGCTGTCACCCAGAAATTCCAGCCTCTCGTACGATTCCCCGAAATTATCAGCTGCGGAAAGATGCGTTAGTGCACGCCGGTAAACTGACATATCTTTCGGCTCGATGCCGATCTTCACCAGAAATTGTTCAAATCGCTTCATAGGCGGATAGCGCGATGCACATCGTCGGGTGATTATAGTCACTTTCGGAATAAATTGCAGGAGAAAAAGGCAAGCTTATTCGCCTTCCTCGATTTTTCTTTCAAGGGGAACCCGGCCGTAAGAATCAAACCAGCCCCCTCCAGCGGCGATAAGAATGAATGAAATGGCAAACAGCGCGGCTGAAGTGCTCAGTAATAGGGGATATCCGGCAAAGACAGCATTGCTGCCGGTTAAACCCCAGTTTATAACAGTGATTGCGTAAATCGCGAAACATATAATTAAAACCGAAAATGCAAACCCGTTAAATATTGACAGTATCCTGCTATTTGCAATCATCCACCCGGATATTGCAGCACTTGCGAATCCAAATGTGATGTACGCGGCATTAAAAATAATTGCTACAGCCGCAAATGCGACGCATTGCTTCATAAACGGCAATCCGGCTAATATTGCCAGCACAAGGAACCACAGTGAATGCACGAGGTACGGAAAAATATTATTGGTCACAAAAGTGCCGAATGTCCCTTTAATAAAATCACTTCCACCTGTGGGAGTCAGGATCACGGACTCCCAGTCCATTTTTTCCCTGTGATTTTTAATGATGGTCATGATCGACCAGAACATCCATGCAGCCACACCTGTCAGCCAGATAAAAGACAGCCAGGGCATCATTTTCCATATGCCTTCCGAAAAAGCTGACTTTCCACTTGCATAAAGGGTATAACCATTTAGCAGGAACATTTGCGATCCGACAGGATACAGGAAGAAAAACCAGTACATGAACAGGCGGCTGACCATGAAATTCTTGAACGCTATCGATGGCTCGTATGTTCCGTCGATAAATTTCAAGAACCTGTTTGTCCCTTTCATGAATATCGGGTTTGACCTCAGCGGCTTCAAAAATATCTTTGACAGCCATTTGACCGGATATTTCCCGAAAAACATAAGCCAGATGCAGATATCGAAGACGTAATCTGTGGAGGTCTTTTTGCGGTCCGAAAGATCAACCGGTACGTAATGGACCTGGGCCGTACTCTCTTCGTCGGGTACTTCTTTTTTGACCTCCCTGTCCTTCCAGTACCAGTTTGCTCGGTGGCGCGATTGAAACTGATCTTCCGACACCTTCGCCATTTTACCAAGTGGTATTTGCCCGGAGCGCAGCCTTTCAATCTCTCTTGCTCCCTTGAACACAAGTATCCAGAATGTCAGGATCACAATTATCAGCATCCACGCCCAGAACGGCAGGTTCGGGAAATTCACATGAGCAGGGAGAAATGGAGCCATGGATCTGGACGTTGTCCAGATGTAGATCTTCATAAGAAGCGCGTTGATCAATTCAGAAAAGAGGAATAATACGCCGATCAGATATCCGGTTACCGGAGCGAGGAAAACCCAGAACAGGACCGCTTCCCAACGTCGGGAGAATGTACTCAGAAATAGCGATGAGCAGAAGTAAACAAAAAACGCCGTTAATCCGATCGTCAAGGTTCCCTGTGGCGCATGCGTAAAGACCATAAAAATTATTCCAAGTGGAAGTACTATCGAGCCGAATATTGGAAGTCCGATAGCGATTAACAGCCCGAATTTTCCCCATATCAGCGCTCTTGAAGATAAAGGCGAAACCAGCAGGATCGTGTTCGCCCTCCACTGCGAATTGAAAAACAATTCACTCGGATATACCGCGAAAAATGGGATGAGAAAACAGGCAGCATAAACCGACCCGGCTATCCATGCGTAGACTACATTAGGCGCGATATTTACCGGATCTATAAATATGAACGTGTCCTTCCACGCCAGATTCGTAATGATCAGGAAGAGGGGGACAATGTAAGCCGCGACTACCAGGACAGCCGATACTCGCGCGATATATTTCGCGTATTCGGGAACTCTCCTCAGTCCAAGGAGAAAAAATGGGTAGGTTCCTGACGAATCTAGCATTCGTAGACGAATTCCCCGCGAGACAGTTTGTTCAGAGTTGGAGGGATCAACATCCCGCATTGTCCAAGCACTGACTTATCGCAGAAGAAGCTTAACGGAGTATTTTCCAGGTTGAACTCGATAACTACAGCTCCCGAAGCGCTTGCAAGCTGCGCGAATCCCGCAGCCGGGTAAACAACTCCACTTGTACCAACGACAAGGAACAGGTCGGTTTCCCTTGTCCTGATTTCCGCGTTCTGAACATTTACAGGATCGAGCATTTCCTCAAAAAACACCACATTCGGACGCAGGTGGGTTCCACATATGTCGCAGAATAATGGTATTCCTTTTATTGGGACATCCTTGTTTTCAAATGGTTCCAGTGAACATCCTGGATTCCCGCATTTGATCTCCCAGATTGTTCCATGAAGCTCGATCACCCTTTTGCTTCCCGCCACATGATGAAGCCGGTCGATATTCTGAGTTATGACAACGACGTCGTAGCCCTGTCTCTCCAGTTCAGCCAGCACCTTATGAGCGTTATTAGGCTCTGCGCCAGCCATATTCATCCTGCGCAGATTGTAAAAATCCCAGCCTTTATCGGGATGCGTGGCGAAACCTGTCGGTGTCGCGAGGCGCATTTTTTCAGCGTCTTTCCAGATACCGTCCTCGCCACGGAATGTCGGGACCCCACTCTCGGCAGATATTCCCGCCCCGGACAGGACAGTAATTTTCGTATCCCTGGTCAGGGTAAAATCGTCGAGATTTATTTTCTTGGTTGAACTGTAATAATGGAGGTCGTCCGTACCCCAGACACTCATCCGTTCACCCCGGATTTTTCAAGATTTACAACCGACTCAATTGTCGCCGCTCCAATAACCTTATCGCCCGAATACCAGACCGCGGCCTGTCCCGGAGTGACAGCACGTACCGGCTCAACCAATTCGACCTTCCCTTTTCCATCTTTGAATATTTTCACCTTCCCCTTGACCGGCTTACTCCTGTACCTGATCTGAATCTCAAATACTTCATCCGCGAATTTTTCAGCCACCAGTGAAATATCGCCTATCTCGAATTCCCTTGAAAATAACTCATCCTCTGTGCCGACAACTATCCGGTTCGCATCGGGATCGATCTCAACCACATACATTTTCACCGGCATCCCGCCCGGTAGGCCTTTTCTCTGGCCAATCGTAAATCCGCTGATACCGCTGTGTGAACCGATAACCGCTCCACGGGTTGTGACAATTTCTCCTCCAGCGGATGCAATCCCGTCCCGCCATTCATCCGGAGGCTCTCCGCTCGCGAAAAAGCACAGATCCTGGCTTTCCGGACGTGCCGCGACCTTCAATCCAGCATCAAATGCCACTCTCCGGACTTCTCCCTTTCCCATTTCCCCAAGTGGAAAAATTGTCTTCGCGAGTTCTTCCTGTGTTAAATAAGCCAGAAAATAACTCTGGTCCTTTCCCCTGTCCAGGCCCCTGTACAAATGATACCCGGATTCATCCACTCCGATTTTCGCGTAGTGGCCGGTCGCGACAAAATCGCACCCGAGCGCTTCCGCCCGTTCAAACAGCACATCGAATTTCATGTGTCGATTGCACAGAATGCATGGATTGGGCGTACGTCCGAGTGAGTACGCCACCCTTGATGGCATCACGACATCTTTGGTAAATTCTTCCGCGAGGTTTAATACGTAGTACGGAAAATCGAGCTCCGACGATACCCGTCTTGCATCTTCCGCCATACTCAGCGAACAGCACGCCTTATCCGCATCGGTCTGGGCACCCGACACCGGACGGAATTCCTCCGTAACCAGGTGCATCGTAATTCCGGTGATGTCATATCCGGCTTGCTGAAGCAGGTACGTGGTCACCGACGAATCCACACCTCCGGACATCGCGACAAGAATCCTCGCGCCATCGGACAATCTATTTTTGTAATCGAAATTCATTTAGTCAGCTCTGCTTTATCCGGTCGTATATTTCGGGAAACACCGATTTGAAATAATCGATCTCTTCCTGCGTCGTCGTATATCCGAGACTCAGCCTGAGTGAGCTGGTTGCATCGATCAGAGAAAGCCCCATCGACGTCAACACGTGGCTCGGCCCGACACTTCCGGTTGTACACGCCGATCCGGTCGAGCACGCGACCCCTTCCCTGTCGAGCGCGAGAACCATCATCTCTCCGGACACTCCCGGAATGGTCACGTTCAAAGTTCCCGGGTACGAGTACTCCTCAATCCCGTTGAAAGTACAATCAGGCGCGATTGATCTCAAAAATTCGACAAGCTGTTTTCTGTAATCCGCAAGTTTTTCTTCATTCGATTCAAGTTCCGATATCGCCTCTTCCAACGCCACAGCCGCTCCGACAATTCCCGCTACATTTTCAGTCCCCGACCTCATTCCAAACTCATGCGATCCTTTCTGCAGGCTCTCGACATGAATCCCATCTTTTATATATAAAAATCCGACACCTTTCGGTCCGCCGAATTTATGAGCTGCCCCGCAGGCGATATCCACAGGGTAATCGTTCACGTTCATCTCGAACTTTCCCCATCCCTGGACACAGTCTGAATGCAGGATAATTTCACGATCGCCGATGATCTGTTTGAATCCGGTTATATTCTGCATCGTGCCGATCTCATTGTTCGCGAACATTGTCGAGATCAGAATCGTGTCGTCACGAATTGACGCGTCCAACTCGGACATTTTGATAAGTCCACGTGGATCGATTCTTACCCTCTTAACCTCGAACCCAAGCTGCTCTTCAAGAAACTTAAACGCGCCTAGTGTCGCGTGATGCTCAAATGTTGAAGTAATCACATGCTTTCCACGATGCTGGTTCCCGATCGCGGCTCCGACAACCGACAGAAAAATCGCTTCCGATCCCGATCCTGTGAAAATAACTTCCCTTGATCTGGCCCCGATACATTCGGCGACAGTGTCCCTTGCCTTGTCGATCGCCTTACGTGTGACACGTCCCAGGTAATGCGGGCTCGACGGATTCCCGTAGCTGACGCGGATGAATTCCTCCATCGCGTCGGCCGCGGATTTCCGTACAGGGGTGGTCGATGCGTGGTCAAAATATGCGACAGTTTCTTTTAACATTCACTTATATAAATAAAGCCCCCGGCGGGGGCTTGAATTTCAATTATGCCTGCATTTCCGCCGACTAGTCACCGATATGCTCGTCGAATTTCTTTTTCAACGCTGCTTTCGATGAAACCCCGACAACCTGGTCGGACACAGTGCCGTTTTTAAAGAGGATGAGAGTTGGAATGCTCATCACGTTGTAACGGCTCGCGATGTCAGGATTCTCGTCGGTGTTGAGTTTTCGAAATTCGATCTTGCCGTCGTAGTCCTTATCAAGCTCCTCGATGATGGGAGTGATCATCTGGCATGGACCGCACCATGGCGCCCAGAAATCGACCACGACAGGCTGGCTGGAGGAATTTTCCAGCACGTCGCTGTCAAATTCGGCGGAGACTACTTCTTTAATAGACATTTTTAGAAACCCCGTAGATTTTGAAAAAATTTTAAAAAGCCTTACGGCTATAATAACACAAAGAGCCCGACCGGGGTGACTATTGTTTTGGACTCCGTCCAAAACAGGTGGGATCCTGACCGACTCATGCGTCGGGGCTTGCGCCTCGTCCGAATCAGGATTCCACCTGATCCGCCGTAGCGGACCGTTGACTAAGGGTGGCCTTCGACACATCGGACGTTAAACAGGTTCCCGTGTGCGTAAATGTTGGAGTCAAATTTTCATCACCCGCACAGCCGGGTACAAATATGTTAGCACCATCGGAAAGTGAAGGCAACGTATTCATTTAAAGGAAATTAATGCGGGATGAAATGGTGGAGAACGGGTGCCCTCCAGTAAATCCGCGACCATAAGAGAGAGGATTTAGTGGAGGCTTCGATGGTTGTCAGTGCGCGGATGATTGTCGGGGCAATGTAGTGGGGTGTAAAATATCCTCTACTAAATTCACTCGCCTTAAGCCTTGTGAATTTAGTAGAGGGCACCCGGCTATAAAACTCGTCCACGAGTTTTGTAGCCGTTAAGAGATTGAATACTGATAAAATTTCTAATCACGGCTGCAAAATCCATGGATGAATTTTACAACCGGCACCCGGGGTAAATATTATTTTGATATATTTTTATTTTTAATTATCCATGCTGCCAATTTATATGAACTATCCTGCAATGCTAATACACACGATAACAAAACATGCCATTTAATAACAGCGTTATTCCCGTGCCTTTCCCGAACAATATCAGATGGTTCCACACTTGTATCCACGCCTAGAAATGGAGAATAATTTATCTGAAAATTCGTTATATTTCTTATCATGGTAGAAATTATTTTATCTTCAAAGTATATAGTATTCTCTTGAAGTAAATTATTTATTTTAGATACATTGCCAAAAACTCTGTCGAATAAATGACGATTATTTTTACATTCTTGTACTCCAATTCCTTTAATTTGATTTATTATTTCTATCAGTTCGTACAAAGAGTGATGCATTGGTGAATAAATATTTCGAGCCAATTTATCTTTGTATTCTTTTTCACTCTTTCTGTTTTCAAGCAATAATTTAATAATCCCCCAACCACCTGATGCAATAAGCAATGGGACGAATAACTGAATCCAATCATATATAGTTTTGCTATCATCTGAACCCTCATTAATCAATTTATTTCTCCATGGGGGGTAATTCTAATTTCATGCATTTCCAATCGAGAGTATAGATTGGATAATATTTTTAATGCATGAATTTCAATTTCTATAACCACGCATATATTGCTTTATTGTTGATTATTTTTTGTCCAATGTGCCGAAAACTTCCAACTGAGCATTCAAATCTCCGCAATCAGATGTATTCAGAATTAAGTCTTCCATTGCAACGACATCTGTGTGTGTAGCGCTAGGCAAGATAGACATTGACAGATTAAACCAAATTTCCTGTGAGATATTGCCGCAGCTTCCAATTGTCCAGCCTGAATCCATCCAGTCCAGTATTGTCAGGCTATTACCGTCATAAGTCCACTCTAATTCAGTTCCAGTCCCATCATATACATGATATGGATCAGGAATCTCTATTCGATCTGGAAATGAGTTTTCAATCAGTACTTCGCCATCAGGTGTAGGCACGGTACAAGTATAATCCAGTTTTAAATCCCAAGTACCTTCCAGACCCTGAAGATTTTTAGGCATATGGTTTGACATGCCACCCCCGCTGCATGATGAAATCAATAGAAAAAAAATTGCCAGCAATATTTCATTTCGCACGATTTTTCCTCCAAGGTACTGATTATAAATTGAAGTTAAGACTTAGGAGTGTTGAATTATATATCATTCTACTATGTTTGTCAGTGGTTTTTAATCCCGCATCTGTCCGTTTAAAACCTTTTCCCCTACCTCCTGTCCTACTCAATAAAGGCAGGACAGGGTCATGATAAATCCGCGCATTATCACCA
>Ga0214471_10003532_pt1 | contig 12123 bp, 10 predicted proteins | sample RVTome_5_FD_207665 | JGI IMG/M metagenome (GOLD analysis project Ga0214471, IMG submission 207665) | Soil microbial communities from uranium-contaminated site in the Upper Colorado River Basin, Wyoming, United States - RVT142D155 | ecosystem: Environmental > Terrestrial > Soil > Contaminated >... | reverse complement strand
CCTCCATGAGCTCGGGGTGCTGGTAGCGCAGCCAGCCGATCTTCTCGAGCCGGCCGTCGCCGTCGACGGTCTTGACGTCGACGCCGCAGGCGCCCTCTCTCGCCGCGAGCTGAAAGCGCTGCTCGCGCCCCAGGGACGGGAGGACGGCGGCGAGCAGCAGCGCCGTTTCGCGCTCGCTGAGCTCGGCGTCGGGCACGCCGTCCTCGCCTTCGGACTCGCGCAGGACGGCGAAGCCGTCCTCGCGCCGGCGCACCGTCCACGGGCCGGCGTACTCGGCCTCCGTGAACGTCGGACCGCCGCGGTCGCGGTTGGAGAGCCATTCGAGGAAGTCGGAATCGAAGACTTTGTTCGTCGCTCGGCTGCACGTCATAACTCTCTCTCCTCTCTCTGGTCAGAGCTTCGCCTGGCGGCGGAGCGCGAGGATCCGCCGCGCGACTTGTGACTGCCCGTCGTCTTGTGGCGTCAGACAGGAGGGTAAGCGCCTGTGGCGCCCGCAGGCAAGCGTCACCAAGATTCTGCCTGTCTCCGGGAGATATCGGCGGTTATCCTGGCGTCGCCCGACCGATCGGCTCGTCGGTCATCGACCGGAGAGTCACAGGCCGGCGGTCGGATGCGAGACAGGCCACGGCGGCAGGAGGCAAGGCATGGCGTCGCCGGCTGCTGTTCTCAGGCTCTCGATGACTCGCCGCAGGGCCGGCCACGTCGCCGGCGTGGAGCGGCGCGCCTCGCAGAGCGCGTACAGCTTCCGGAGCTGCTCGCGGTGGACCTCCGACTTGATGAGCCGGTCGCTGTATGGCGTCACCTCCCGATCGAGGAAGCGCGCGATCTCCTCCCGCCGTGGGTAGAGCGTGCGGCAGTAGTCGGAGGCGACCCCGAGCCACGGACCCGGCGTGGCGATCTTCGGGTGGCGGTAGAGCCGCAGGGAAGCGATCAGGCGATCCATGCCGAGGTAGCGACGCTCCCCAATGGAGATGACGAGCTGGCCATCCATCCACAGGAAGCCCGCGCGCTCGACGGTGACGCCTTTGCGCATCCTCAGCCGTAGCGAGACGAAGTCCTTGCTCGCCAGGCTGCGCTCGACCGGACCAGACAGGGCCAGGGTGCTTGCCAGGTTCTGGTGCGTGACCTCCCAGACCTTCGACGGCCGCGGAAAGCGCTCGAGGGCGGTCGCCAGGTCCGCCGCCGAGCCTGCCTTGTCGTCGAGGTCGAAGCGGACCTGAGCTCGCACGATCAGCGACGATGCCCACCCGTCGCCGTTGAGGTCGTGGCCCGGCCCGCCCAGCGCCTCGTAGCCGTCCATGGCGCCCTGACTCTTGGTGAGAGCGCCCGCTTTGTCGCCCAGGTGCAGCAGGAGCAGCGCCTCGCGGCGCAACGTGTCGAGAATGCACGATTGGCAGTCTCCGGCCTCAGCCCTGGCCTGCCCCAGCGCCTCACGCGCCGCGGTGAGGTCGCCGATGAGCGTCAGGCGTCTCGCGCTGAGCCCGAGGACCTGCACGACTTGGCACTCTCCCAAACGCCGGGCGCGCAACGCCAACTCTTCGATCCACTGGCCCGTCGTGGCTGGTCGGGACGTGGTCACGTCTGCCACGTTCAGCAGCTCGGCCTGGAAGGAGTCGGGGTCTTCGGTCTTCTCGCTGCTGGCCGCGGTGCCGGCCCGCTTTCTGAGCTCGTAGGCCACGTGGGGGTCGCCGGCGGCCAGGCGCCGCCCGACTTCTCGTGTCGCTTCGGGGTCGTCCGCCAGCATCCTGTCAACCAACCGCCCGACCGTCTCCTCGACTCGCATGATCGGCCTCCTTCCGCGCTTTGGAAGCCGAGTCTCTCCCAAAGACGCCAAGAGCGCAAGGGGCTTGAGGCCCTTGCGCTCTTGGCCCAGGCCTGGCCCGACTTCAGCCGGCGTATTCGATGAAGGGGCCGGCTCCGGCCTTCAGGGTCGTCGTGACTTTCATGGTAGTCCTCCGCGTCGCGGTCGCGGCGGCATGCCGCGTCGCGTTTGATCACGTTAACGTGACGCGGACAGGGGATTCCGGACAATCTGTGTTGGCAGGCGGGGGCGGTACTGAGTGCTGGCTTATCGATCACGACGCGGTAAGCATCGTGGTGCTGCGCGTGCGACGCGGCAAGCTTCCTTTTCGGCGGTTCTCCGGCGCCGTGGCGCGTTCTTCTCAGAGAAGACTCTGCATGTCGCAAATCTCGACCAGACTCGACTCGCTGCTTGAAGCCGGTGCTGGTAACGTGCTATACACGTCCGGTCAGCAAAATGTTGGGACGAGCTTCCCGGCTCGGCCAGAAGGGAACTGTCTTGAGAGAGAATAAATCCGCGCCTTGGCGGGGCGGGCTCGTGCTCGCCGCCGCGATCCTCGCGCCGGTCATCGCCGACGCCGCCTGCAACACCGCGCCCACGGCGGTCGCCGACGCCGCCCGCGCCTACGACCAGCCGATCCTCATCGACGTCCTCGGCAACGATGTCGCGGCCAACGGAGGCCAGGCCCTGACGGTAGCGGAGGAGAAGCCGGCGTCGTAGCCGCTGAGCTTGGCGTCGATACCGGCCATGGCAAGATGGGTGGAGGAGAAGCCGGCGTGGCATCCCCAGGGTCTTGCGTTGACGCCGGCTTCGGCTCGATGGGTGGCCGCCGCAAGGAGAGTTGCCGCGACTCGTCGTCGGCATAGCGAGGATCCGTCGAGGGTGCCTTACCCAGGGCCTCGATCGCAACGCGTCACCCCGCGTCGACGGGCTCCGACCCTCCGGCCGCCGCCGCCGCCTGCTCGCTCTTCGCCGCGTCGGCGGCTTGCTGACTCGGCAACCTCCGGCCGTTCACCGCAGCCCGAGCCAGGTGAGCACCGCGATGGCCAGGAAGAGCAGCCAGGCGAAATGCCGGCCGCGGGTGGCCACGAAGGCGGAGATGGAGCTCACCAGGAAGATCCAGGCGATCGCGCCTGCCGTCCAGCGCGCCGTCGGGTCGGGGTCCGGCATGGCTGCGCAACGCCAGAGCACGGCCGCGAAACCCCACCAGAACACGCCGATCAGATGCCAGAAATACCGTACGGTGCGCCGGGTCAGCGCCTCGCTGCCCAAAATCGGCGGGAACTTCCGGAGCATGAGCTCCCCGAAGATCAGCCACTCCCCCAGGAACGAATGCAACGGTGCAAGGAGAAAGCTGACCACGGCCGCCACAGCCAGATAACCGTTCATGACCTTCCCTTTCCGAGAACAGCGATGCGCCCCTCGCAACAAGGATGACAGTTCGAGCGTGGATGGGACGACGACTTCTTGCCTCCGTCTATTTCTTGCCCGCGGTCGCCGCGAGGAGCCGCCCGGCGCCACGGCTCGCTTGCCGCCTCTGGTTCGTGACCGCCAGCGCCAGCAGCAGGGCCGCGATCGACACCCACTTGATCGGCGCGAGGGGCAGCAGGACGAGCACCAAGGCCAGGACCAGGTAGATCACGGGAAGTCGCTCATAGATGGATCGAGGAAGGTAGATGTTGAACACGGCTTTCTTCTCCAACGAGTCCGATTGCATCCAATTGTCTCCGCCGACTTGACGTCAGCAATCGTCGTGCCAACGGGAGGGCGCGTAGGAGAAGGCTCCTGAGCTTCAGGTTGACGCCGCCGGGAGGCAGGGCCGGGAAGGGAAGGACCGGAGAAACCCGGACGGGGAGGCCGGGCAGCCGGTGTCGCCGATCAGCGGCAGGCTGCCTCCCGCGAGCGGCAGCCTCGCCGGCGATCGCTGTAGGATCACGCCATGCGGCGGGCGGTCGTCGTGCGGCTGGGGATGACCAAGGACGAGGGCGTCTGGAGCCGCGCCGGGTTCGTCGCGGACGTCCTCGCGGCGTTGCCGGAGTCGTCCGCCGTCCCGTAGGGCAGGTACCGCCTGCCGTTTCGTCGGCGGCTCGCCGCCGGAGGCGCGAGCAGGAGGCGCCGATCACGACGCGCGCGGCAAGGCGACGTAGAACGTCGATCCCCGCCCCGGCCCCTCCGACTCGACCCAGGCGCGGCCGCCGTGGAGCTCGGCGATGCGCTTGACGAGCGCGAGGCCGATCCCCGTGCCCTCGGCGTCGTGGTCGAGGCGCTCGAAAAGCTCGAAGATCTTCTCGCGATATTGCGGCTCGACGCCGCGGCCGTTGTCGCGCACGAAGCACACCGCCTCGCCGCCGGAAGCCGCGCCGCCGATCTCGATCCGCGGCGCCGCCTGGTCGCCCATGAACTTGACCGCGTTCTCGACCAGGTTCTGGAAGACCTCGGCGAGTCGCAGCCGGTCGCCGATCACCACCGGCATGCCGTCGGCGACCGTGACGGCCACGCCGCGCTCGGCGATGGCGCCGCCCACCACGCTCACCGCCTCGCGCGCCAGCTCGCTCAATCGGACCTCCGCGGAGGGATAGACCAGGCGCCCGATGCGCGAGAGCTCGAGCAGGTCGGCGAGCAGGCGCTGCATGGTGTCGACGGCGCCGCGGATGGTCGCCACGTCGCCGCGGAAACGCTCGAGCTGGCCCCGCTCGACGTCCTGCTCGGCCAGGCCGAGGAAGCCGCGGATGGTGAAGAGCGGGCTCTTGAGGTCGTGCGACACGGTGTAGGTAAAGCGCTCGAGCTCGGCGTTCTTGGCCTCGAGCTCCGCCACGAAGACCTCGCGCTCCTCCTGGATCCGCTGGCGCTGGGCGATCTCGTGCCGCAGGTCGTCATAGACCACCCGCAGCCGCGCCGTCATGTCGTTGAAGGTCTGGGCGAGGGTGCCGACCTCGTCTTCGGTGGTCACCGGCGCGGCGGCCTCGAGGTCGCCTTCGGCGACCCGCTGGGCGGCGGCGGTCACGGCGAGGATCGGGCGGGTGATCGCCCGCGCCAGCCATACGGTGCCGACTCCGAGCAAGACCGCGAAGGCGACGCCGGAGCCCAGCACCAGCCAGGCGATGCGCCGCGCCGGCGCGAACGCCTCGGCCTGCGGCATCTCCACCAGCAGGGCCAGCTCGAGCCCCTCGATCCAGCGGTAGACGCCGATCACCGGCGCGCGCCGATAGTTGTGGTAGAGGCCCGAGCCGTCGAGCCCCTGCACGGCGGCGTCGATCCCAATCGTATGGACTCCCCGGGGATATTGGTCGCGGCCGAAGCGCTCGCCGGAGACGAAGACGTTCTGCTTGTCGACGAGGTAGCTCTCGCCGGAGAGAGCGTGACGGCCGCGCCACTGGATGATGCGGTCGATCTCGTCGAGGTTGAGGTGGGCGGCGAGCACGCCGAGACGCTCGCCGTCCTCGCCGGTGAGCGGCGAGGAGACCGTGAGCGTCGGTTCGAACGTCAACGGCGACGGGTAGACGTTGCGCACGTGCACCCCCTTGAGGCCCTCGGTGAAAAAGCGGTCGCGGGTGCGGAACTCGCCCTCGTGACGCGGGTCCGTCGACGCGAGAATCTCGCCGACCGGGCTCAGGATCAGGATCTCCTCGAGCTCGGGCTGGAGCTCGCGGACCGCCAGGAGCTGCGTGCGCACCGGCGCCGCCACCGGGCCCCGATCCGTCGCCGAGAGCAGACGGCGGGCCTGCCGCCGGGTCTCGATGAGCGAGGCGAGGTAGACGACGTCGCGCCGCTGGTCTTCGACCCAGGCGCGGAGGCGGTCCTCGCCGAGCGAGGCGAACAGCTCCAGGCGATCGAGCACCGAGTGCTCGAGGGCGCGGCGCGCCTGCATGAAGGCGAGGCCGCCGGCGAGCGCGATGATCACCAGCGACAGCAGGAAGAAGTGCCCCACGAGCCGCGCCTCGAGGCTTTTCGCCCAGAACCTCGCCATGGCTCTGTCTTCAGCTCTTGGGGCGTCGCGACCCGCGAGCTGCATCAGCGCTCCGGCGGGAACAGTTTGTGGAAGCGGCGGCGGCCGTCCTCGATCTTCAGGATCACCACGTCTTTCCGCGAATCGCCGCCGTCGCGGAAGGAGAGCCGGCCGGTGACGCCGCGGTAATCGTCGACCTCCGCGAGCGCTTGCCGGATGCGCTCGCCGTCGAGGCTCTCGAGCCCGTCGAGCACCGTGAAGAGCAGGTTGAGCGCCTCGTAGCTCAGGGCCGCGCTGGTCAGCGGCGGGTGCCCGAGCTCGCGGCGAAATTCCTCGACGAACGCCCGCGACTCCGGGATGTCGACGCCGGGGTGCCAGTGACGCGTGAAGTAGGCCCCCTGGAGCTCCGGGGCGTCGGCGGCCATCTTGTCGGACCACGAGTCGCTGCCGAGGAAGACGGCGTCGAGCCCCACCTCGCGCGCCTGCAGCACCTGCCGGCTCACGGCGAGCGGATAATTCGGCAGGAAGAGCACCTCGGGGTCGTGCTCGGCGAGGGCGCGCAGCTCGGGGCGGTAATCGGCGTCCACGCCGGCGGCGCTGCCGGCGTAAGACGCCGTCGCCACCACCTCGCCGCCGGCCTCGGCCAGGGCGCGCGCGAAGATCTCCGCGAGGTCGTGGCTGTAGACGGTGGCGGCGTCGTAGAGCACCGCCGCGCGGCGGGCGCCGAGGTCTTCGACGGCGAACCGCGCCATGGCCCGGCCCTGGTCGTGGTCGGTGAAGGTCGTGCGGAAGACGAATCGCTTCCCCGCCGTCACCTCGGGATGGCTGGCGCCGGCGACGATGGTCGGCATCCGGGCCCGCTCGGCCTGCGCCGCCACCGGCACCGCCGTCTCGCTCGACATGGGAGCGACGAGCACCGCGATGCCGAGCTGGTTGATCATCCGCTGCGCCAGGCGCAGGGCCTCCTCGGGGTCGTTGCCGGTGTCCTCCGAGACGAGGACCACCCGATGGCGCCGCCCGCCGACCGTGATCCCGCCGGCAGCGTTGACCCGCGCCACCGCCAGCTCGGCCCCTTCCAGGTGCGAGGTGCCGATCACCGCGAGCTCGCCGGTCAGCGGCGGCAGATAGCCGATGCGCAGCTCCGCCGGCCGCGGCCTGCCGCAGCCGAGCCCCACACCCAGGAGCAAGCCCAATACGGCGCCGGCGGCGCCCGCTCGTCGTCCGTTCATCGTCATCCGCGCGGCAAGAATACCAACAACACCGAGCCCTGCCCGCGTCAGGCCCGGGATCGCGCGGGCCGGGATAGGATTTTCCGAGGGACGGGAACCCACCCGTACCCGGTCTTTGGAGTTACGACAATGAGGCGACTTCTGGTCTTCGCCCTGACCCTATCGACCACCGGCACGGCGTCCGCCGCGGAGCTCTCAGTGGTCGAAAGAGACTCGATCTTCGCGATCGTCACCCACAAGGCGGGCGCCTTCTCGGGCAAGGCTCACAACCACCTGGTGGCGGCCGGCTCCTACGCCGCCCGCTTCGCGGCGAGCGCCGACGACCCCGGCGACACCGTGTTCGAGCTCGAGCTGGCGGCCGCCGACCTGGTCGTCGACGCGCCGGAGCTGCAGCAAGCGTGGTACCCGCGGCTCGAGGCCCTGGGGATCCTCGACGAGCCTTTCGGCGAGGTCTCGGACAAAGACCGCGGGAAGATCCGCGAGTCGATGCTCGGCAAGGGCCAGCTCGACGCCGAACGCTTCCCGCGGATCCGCGCCCGGGTCACCGGCGTGGCCGAGGAAGCGTCGAAGCTCGGCGAGACGGAGATGCCCTTCAAGGTGAGCCTGGCCTTCGAGGTCCACGGCAAGGCGGTCGAGCGTCCGGTGGCGGCGCGGGCGTCGTGGGACGAGGACGGCTCACTCCGCCTCGAGGCCGCCGGCGTCTTCAACTTCACCGACTTCGGCATCGAGCCTTACAGCGCCTTCCTGGGCGCGGTCAAGAACCAGGACGTCTTCCACGTCTACGTGAGCCTGCGGGCCGTCCCGGAAGCCGGCGTACAATAAGGAGATGGGCCTCAAGGACGGCGGCTCGACCGCCGGCTTTTCCACCGCCAGCCGGGAGCGGGCCGTGGAGACGGCGCCGCGTGAAGCGCCCCCGCCGCTTCCCGCGCTCACGGTGCTCGCCCATCCCGACCTGGAGCGGATCGGCGAGCGGGTGCTGCTCGGCGAGCTGGCGAGCGGACGCCAGGCCTTGCTCTCGCGCCAGCAGCCGCGCTTCACCGCCCCGGGCGAGCGCCGCGGCCGGGCTCTCGACGACCGCTACCTGAGCCGCCGGCCGCTGCGTTTCACGCCGCTGGCCCACGGCAGCGTGGCCCTGCGTCTCGACGGCAGCCGGACCGCGGTCGTTGTCGACGGCGAGCCCCTCGGCGACGCCTGCGCGGTGAGCGCCGAGCGGCTCGACCGCGGCGTGGTGCTCGAGCTGGCGCGCCGCGTGGTGGTGCTGCTGCACGCCCTCCCCTGCCCTGCCGATCCGCCGCCGCCGCGCTTCGGATTGGTGGGCGACAGCGCCGGGATCGTGCAGGTGCGCCAGGCCATCGCGCGGGTGGCCGAGCGCGACGTCGCCGTGCTCCTGCGCGGCGAGACCGGCACCGGCAAGGAGCTGGTGGCGGCGGCGCTGCACCAGTGCTCGGGGCGCCGCGACGGTCCCTTCGTGAGCGTCAACCTGGGGGCCGTCCCCGCGTCCCTGGCCGCCTCCGAGCTCTTCGGCGCCCGCAAAGGCGCCTACACCGGAGCCGAGGGGCACGACGGCTATTTCGTGAGCGCCGACGGCGGCACGCTCTTCCTCGACGAGATCGGCGAGGCCTCCGCGGAAGTCCAGGTCCTGCTGCTGCGGGTCCTCGAGTCTCACGAGGTCGTCGCCGTCGGCTGCGCCCGGCCGCGCCGCGTCGACGTCCGCGTGATCTCGGCGACCGACGTCGATCTCGAGGACCGGGTGCGCGAGGGCAAGTTCCGCGCGCCGCTTCTCCACCGCCTGAAGAGCTACACCCTGTCGATGCCGCCGCTGCGCGAGCGCCGCGACGACGTCGGCCGCCTGCTCGTCCACTTCCTGCGCGAGGAGCTTCGGGAGGCCGGCCTGCCGCCGCCCGCCCGCGACGCGGAGGCGCGCGCGCCCTGGCTGCCGGCGGCGCTCGCCGCCCGTCTGGCGCGCTACGACTGGCCGGGCAACGTGCGCCAGCTCAGCAACGTCGCCCGCCAGCTCGTTATCGACGGCCACGGCCAGCCCGCCCTCGGCACGAGCCGGCTCGACGAGCTGCTGCCGCCGCCCCGGGCGTGCGATCGCCGCGCCGCGGCCGTCGACGCGGACGAGACGCTGCCGACGGTGGGCGAGGAAGCGGCGGCCGGAGGCCGGCGGCGCTGGCGCAAGCCCTCCGACGTCTCGGAGCAGGAGCTCGCGGCGGCGCTGCGCGAGCACCGCTATGAGCTCAAGGCCACGGCCGCCGCCCTCGGCGTCTCGCGCACCTCGCTCTACGACCTCGTGGGACGCTCGCCGCACGTGAGGGCGGCGGCTGACGTGCCCCCGACCGAGATCCGCGACGCCTGCGCGCGCCTCGGCGGCGACCTCCCGGCCCTCGTCGACGAGCTGCGCCTGTCCGAGCGCGCGCTGCGGCAACGGCTCAAGGACCTCGGACTGCGCTGACGGAGCGAGAACGAGTTGAGCACCGCGCCCACCAACCTCGGCCCCTACCAGGTCATCCGCTCCCTCGGCGTCGGCGGCATGGGCGAGGTGTGGCTGGCCTACGACCCGCAGCTCGACCGCCAGGTGGCGATCAAGCGCATCCGCTCCGACGCCGGCCTCGACGAGGAGCGGCGGGCCCGCTTCCAGCGCGAGGCGCGGGTGGCGGCCGGGCTCAACCACCCCGCCATCGTTCACGTCCACCACCTGCTGACGGAGGGCGAGGCCGACCACATCGTGATGGAGTACGTGGCCGGCACCAGCCTGCGCCAGCACCTCGAGGCGCATGGCCCGCTGCCGCTGGCCGCGGGCCTGGCGATCGCCCGCGCGGTGGCCGCCGGCCTCGCCCTCGCCCACCGCCGCGGGGTCGTCCACCGCGACCTCAAGACCGAGAACGTGCTGTTGACGGGAGAAGGCGAGGCCAAGATCACCGACTTCGGCATCGCCCGCCGCCTCTACCCCGACGAGACCGCGGCGCGCGACACCTCGCTGACCCGTGCCGGCACCCTCCTTGGCACCTACCGGTCGATGTCGCCCGAGCACATCTGCGGCGATCCCGTGGACGCGCGCTCGGACCTCTTCTCGCTCGGCGTGCTGCTCTACGAGATCTTCACCGGCAAGTCGCCCTTCCTCGCCGCCACCAACCAGGAGACCATGCAGCGCGTGCTGCGCCACCAGCCGCCGCCGGTCCACGAGCTGGCCGCCGGGCTGCCGCCGGAGCTCGCGGACCTGGTGGGCCAGCTCCTGGAGAAGAACCCGCCGCTGCGGCCGCGGGACGCCGAGGAGGTCGTCGAGCGCCTCGACGCCCTGGCCGGCTCCGCGATCGTCGCCGGTGCCACCACGCTCGTCGGCGTCGTTCCTCCGTCGCTGGCCGGCGAGGCCCTCGGCGCCGCGGCCGGCCGACCGGCGCTGCGCCCCTTCGTGCTGGCGGCGGTCGTGTTGCTCGGCCTCGGGGCGCTCTCCTGGCTCCTCCACGACGCGGTCGGCTCGCCGGAGCCGCTCTACGTCGCGGTCACGCAGCCGGTGACCGGCAACACCGGCGACGAGGCCGCCGAGCTGCTGGCCTTCGCGATCCGCAACGCCCTGACCCGTACCCTGGTCTCCTTCGAAGGCGTCGCGGCCCGCAACGCCCCCGAGGGCGACGCCGCGTCCACCTCGCCGGCCGAGCTCGCCCGGGCGGCCGGCGCCGACGAGGTCTTGGTCTCCCAATTCGCCTGCCGCGCGCGTTCCTGTCTCGTCGAGCTCAGCCGGGTGGCCCTCCAGGGCCACCTGCTGTGGAGCGACCAGGTGACGGTGCCGCTCGACGAGCCCTTGCTCGCCGCCAAGTCGATCGGCATCCTCCTCGCCAGCGCTTACCCCGGGCTCGCGCGGCGGCCGGGGTGGGACGAGCCGGAGGTGGAGCCGGCCGACTACAAGGCCTTTCTCGACGTCCGGCGTACCTTCCACGCCGGAGTCGCCGGCGCCGGCCTGGCGGAGCTCATCGAGCGGACGAAGGCCATCCGGCGGAGCTCCGAGCGCTTCGCCGAGGCCTACCTCCTCGAGGCCCAGATCGCCCTGCGGCTCTTCCACGCCACACGCGAGCAAGGTCCGCTCGACCATGCGCTCACGCTCATCGAAACAGCCCGGCAGCTCTCCCCCGCGGATCCCGACGTGCTCTCCAACCGTGCCCATTTCGAGCTGATCGCCGGACGGCTCGACGCGGCCGAGGCCACGCTGGTCGAGCTCGGCAGGCTGGTGCCCGGCGACGTCGACATCCTGGCGATGCGCGCCCGGCTGGCCCGCGACCGCGGCAAGCCGCAAGAGGCCATGGCCCTTTACCGCACCGCTATCGAACGGCGGCCCTCCGCCGGACTGTGGATCGACTACGGACGCCTGGCGTTTCAGCAGGGGGTGACCGCAACCGCCAGCGAGGCGGTGCGGCAGCACCTCGACCTGGTCCCGGGCAGCCTGGCGGGACGACGGCTCGCGGCGACGATCGAGATGTACCACGGCGACCCGCGCCGCGCCGTCGAGATCCTGGAAGAGCTCGCCGCGCGCTTCAGCGATTCGATCGACCTCTCGAATCTCGGCACGACTCTCTTGCTCCTCGGCGACTCCGATCAGGCGGCCGCCGTGTTCGAGAGGGCCCTCGAGGCGGCACCCAACCATGGCACCGTCATCGTGAACCTCGCCGACTGCCGGTTGCTCCAGGGTCGGACCGCCGACGCCGAATCGCTCTACCGTCGTGCGATCGAGCTGCTCGACGCCGAAGAGTCCCCGACCGCGTCGCAGCTCTCGCTCCGCGCCCAGGCCCTGGTCCACCTGGGAGAGGCCCGGGAGGCGGTGGAGACCATCAAGGAAGCGCTCCGCCAGCCCGACGGGCGGCTCCTGGCCTACGACGCCGCCGTCGTCTACGCCCTGGTCGGCGACCGCACGTCGGCGCTGGTCCATGTCGACGAGGCCGTCGACCTCGGCTATCGGGCACGCTGGTTCGACCTGCCCTGGTTCGACGACCTCCGCGACGATCCCGAGATTCGCGAGCTCCTCGGCGAAAGCGACGTGCCGTGAGGATCAACCCCCCGGCGGGCTGTCCTGGTCGTGGATCACGGTCGGGTCGACGAGCGCGCAGCCGGGCACCAACGTGCCCGTCTGGGTGTCGTCGCCGCTGCCCTTGAAT
>Ga0214471_10003531_pt1 | contig 12126 bp, 10 predicted proteins | sample RVTome_5_FD_207665 | JGI IMG/M metagenome (GOLD analysis project Ga0214471, IMG submission 207665) | Soil microbial communities from uranium-contaminated site in the Upper Colorado River Basin, Wyoming, United States - RVT142D155 | ecosystem: Environmental > Terrestrial > Soil > Contaminated >... | reverse complement strand
TCAGGCGTTGTTCCCCGCCGCTGTCTCCGATCGCCTTGCGCACCGCATTGATATGGCTGGTGAGAGTGGATTCCGAGACGATCCGGCCGGCCCAGACCACCTCAATCAGGTCATCCTTAGTGACGACGCGCTCGCGGTTCCGCACCAGATGAAGCAGCAAATCGAACACTTGCGGCCCGACCGCGATCGCCTCGGATCCGCGGCTGAGCTCCCGCCGATCCGGATCAAGCACGTGCTCTCCGAACACAATCTTCACGACAGCGCTCCGAAACGCGGGCAAGCCTGCCGTCAGTCCGAGAAGCTATTGAAATTAAATGCGTTATGGTGGGCGGGTAGCCTGCTCGACCTCCTCGGCAAAAGATACTACCGCACTTGCGAACGTTTTGTAAGCATCCGGTGAGTACCGCGGGCAGGCCGACCCCGGGCTTGGCCCTGTTGGGCTATGCGGCGAGCGTGCTCGTCGAGGTCCTGCACCGCGCCAGTCGATCCCCGCAAGCCGATAGCTCAGCTGTGCCGGCGAGATCGCCAGCACGTCGTCCGCCGGCGACGGCCAGTTGAACAGGCTTCGCTCCAGCCGCTTGGCGTACAGCCAGCCCCCTTGGCCGTCGTGCCACAGCGCCTTCATCAGATCGCCGAACGTACCAACGGCACGGCGTCGACGTCCGAATCGAGTACGATCCGCCGGCCGGGGCCGTCGCTATGTTCATGCGCCCGGAGTTCTCTCCGCCTCCCTGCAGCGGCACCGGCCGAGCTACGACCATTGTCGGGACAGAGCCGGGCGCCGCCGACGCCGGCTTATGTCCGCGACCAAATCCGCTGCACAGACGAATTGTCCTCATGGCCAGTCATAGGGGCAGTCTGCAAAACCCTCGCAGGCGGCGGCAGGCGCCTCTCAGGGGAGGGTTACGATGCTTTTGGACAAAGACCCAAGGCAAATTCGAGGTCGCTTGAAAGTCTTGCGGCTCCGTCTGGTCCATCCTCCAACCATCACTCTTGGATGGAGGAGCAATCATGAAGAGCGTCGTCATCGGAGTTCAAACATCCGGCACCTCGTCGCCAGCAACCATGTTTCATACCGTTGCACAGCGCTAGCAAAAGCAAACAGCGGGTCTATTTAACCCGTACCGGCCTGAGCTTCACTACATGCGCGGTCCTGGACCGAAGTGGCGCAAGAAGCACGGTCTGTCTGAACGCGCGCTCTGACAGCGCTTCCTCCCGCCTATCTGGAGCGAACATGCGATCTCGGAACGACCCCGTGGACGCATTCCATGACGCGGGGGTGCAATCATGCAGCCGTCCTACAGTTGGCTGAGGGAATTTTGTTGGGCCATGTCACCCGCTTACCCCTTTTGTCGAGAGATACCACGCCACATCGGGCATCTTTTGGACAGGAATCCAAGGCAATTTGGACGGCATGACAAAGTCTTACTACGCGCGATCGGTCATTCTCCATCCATCACCCCCTGTGTGGAGAAGCCATCATGAAGATCGTTGTCATTGGCGGAACCGGCCTTATCGGAAGCAAGGTCGTGTCGAACCTGCGTCAATCCGGCCATGTGGTCATTGCCGCGGCGCCCAACACCGGCGTCAATACCATAACCGGCGAAGGGCTGGCCGAAGCGCTTGCCGGAGCCAATGTCGTCATTGATGTGGCCAACGCGCCGTCCTTCGCGGACGACGCCGTCATGACCTTCTTCAAGACATCCGGCAGGAATCTTCTGGCCGCAGAAGCGGAAGCCGGCGTGCGCCACCATGTCGCCCTGTCCGTGGTCGGAACGGACCGGTTGCCGGACAACGGCTATTTTCGCGCCAAGGTCGCTCAAGAAGAGCTGATCAAGGCCTCCGGAATTCCCTACACGATTGTCCGCTCGACGCAGTTCTTCGAGTTCCTCAATGGGCTCGCCAATTCCTCGATGCAGGATGGAGAAGTCCGTGTGTCGCCGGCACACGTGCAGCCCGTCGCCTCCGACGATGTCGCCGCGCTGGTCGCCAAGGTCGCGACCATGGCGCCGATGAATGGAATGATCGAACTGGCGGGACCGGAGCGCTTCAGTCTCGACGACCTGGTCCGGCGCTATCTGCAGGCCAAGCGCGATCCCCGTTCCGTGGCCGCGGATGTGCACGCGCGCTACTTTGGCGCTGAACTCGACGACAAGTCCCTGACCCCGGGCGACAATCCGCACATCGGCGCCACGCCGTTCGATATGTGGCTCCGCCGATCGGCAGCGCACTGACAGCTTCAAAAGGAGATTTCCCATGCTCACTCGCATCCTCGGCGGCGTCCTGCTGGCAACGCTCGCGCTGACGCCTGCGCTCGCCCCCGCTCTCGCTCAGGATTCGCCTAAGCGCCGGGTGACCGTCGTCTTCGATCATGCGCTTCCGAACGTACCCGGCAAGAGCATGAAAGGCGTGCTCGTCGAATACGGGCCCGGCGGCTCATCCCGCTCGCACAGGCATCCGGCTTCTGCCTTCATCTATGCGACCGTCCTCGAGGGCGCGATCCGCAGCCAGGTCAATGACGGTCCTGAGAAGGTGTATCGCGCCGGCGAGAGCTGGGCCGAGCTGCCGGGCGACCACCATCGCGTCAGCGCGAATGCCAGCGAAACCGAAACCGCGAGACTGCTGGCCGTGTTCGTGGTCGACACCGGCGAGACGAACATCGTCATCGACGACCCGCAGTAACTAATCATGATGGGATTGAAGAATCTCGTCATCGTCACCGGTGGAGCCTAGGGCAGCGGACCTCATCACCTGGCTGCTACAGGTGACTACCGTCGATGGTGGCTCGGGATTGGCATAAGAGAAGGCATAATGGCACATCCGACCGACAAAATCCTTTCTTTCCCCAGGTTTGCCCGAGCAGGCAGAAGAGCGCTCGCTGCGATGGGCGTGCCATCGGAGGCGTTCCATTTTGACGGCCGGATGCGGTGGATTGTTGGATTTGTCGCCGGGTGCAGCGTCTTGGTCGGCGTAGCTCTCCTGATTCTATGGGCACTGACGGGCTTTGCAGACCTAGGCGTGAGTGGCCATGGCTTGGTGGCGCTGATCCTTGGGATCGTGTTCACTACGGGCCTCGGCATCGCGCTGATGGCGTTGAGCTTCTACAGCGATCGCAGCGGCCAGCGCGAGGACGTTGAGCGGTCCGCGAGCGACGGGTGTGATGACGCCGACTAAGTGCGACGGCTTGCGACCGAGCCGTAGCACGGTAATGAGTTGACGACGGATATCGTCTCCGCGACCAACGCTCATGCAACACGGTTTCAATTTGGGAACGGGCCTGTACCCGGGCGACCACGACCAGATGCGCGGGCGGTCCCGAAGGTGCTCGGCCACTCCGATTGCCCTCCACTGAGCAGCGACAGCAGCGGCCAAATTTCGCCTCGTGCCAGGAGCAGTCATTTGTCCTCTACTCCGATAGTCCCGCTTTTCGTAAGCTATCCTCGCGCGTCGCGAGATCTTCCGGCCGGTGGAGCAGCACCCCGTCTTTGAGTTTGGAGATGCGCAGCGCGGGATCGAGCTGGCGCAAATGGTGCATGGCCCGCTGGGCTTCGTCCGGCCGGCCGGCAAGGGCATGGCTGGCGGCGAGGATGCCGACGACCAGCAGGAAGCTCGGCAGGTTCCTGAAAGCCTTCTCCGCCCATGAGGCCCGGATTGCTCACGCAGGATTCGGGCACGCAGCCGCGGCAGGTGGGCGGAAACTGCTAGGCCAAGCTGCTATTGGATAGAGTACGAACAATCGGACATGGCTTGGTTGCCTCGGGTGGTAGCAATCGGGCGTCGCCAGCTCCAGTGGCCCTCTTGGACGAATAATCAGGCGAAATCCAAGCAAACCGCAAGGTGGCTGCAAAGCCTTTCGGCCTTCCTGGCGGCATACTCCCCTCACTCACCACGATCACTGGCTTGCTGTCACGACCCCATGAACCTGAGCATCGGAGGATGAAATGTGTGAGCACACCGGATACGCCGGCCGGCGATCTTTCCTGACAGGCATTGCTGCCACCGCGGCGGCCACCGCAGTGGCTGCGACAGGTGTTCAGGAGGCGAAGGCCGCCAATGCCCCATACGCCGATCCAACCAATCCCGCATTGCCCGATCCTGGGATGACGTTGGACTTGCAGCGGGTTGGCCTCGTGGTGATCGATCCGCAGATCGACTTCATGAGCCCCGAGGGCGCCAGCTGGCCGGTCGTCGGCGAGAGCGTGACCGAGCACAACCTGGTCCCCAACCTCGTCCGCTTGTTCGAGTCTGCCAAGCGCAGCGAGATCCCTGTCGCGATCTCACCCCACTATTACTACCCGCATGACCATACCTGGAAGTTTCAAGGCCCGCTTGAGATCTTCCAGCACAAGCTCGGCATGTTCGATCGGCGCGGTCCGCTGACGCTGGACGGATTCGAGGGTTCCGGCGCCGAATTCATGCCGGAATTCAAACCCTACATCGAAGACGGCAAGACGATCGTCTGCTCGCCCCACAAGCTCTATGGCCCGCAGGCCAACGATCTGGTCTTGCAATTGCGCAAGCAGCGCGTCGATCAGATCATTCTTGCCGGGATGGCATCCAATCTCTGTGTCGAATCCCATCTGCGGGAGTTTCTCGAACTAGGGTTCGAGGTCGCAGTCGTGCGTGATGCGGTCGCCGGCGCCAAGCTTCCGGAGGGCGACGGATACCTGTCGGCGCTGATTAATTTCCGCTTCATCGCCAACGGGCTTTGGACCACCGACGAAGTTATCAGCCGTCTGAACAATAAGGTGTAGCCCGTGAACGAACAGCCCTCCGGTCCGGCCGAACGCGCGCAGAGAGTCGTGTCGCGACGGAACCTGCTGATTGCCGCGACTGCTGCCTCGGCCGCAGCAAGCCTGTCGCCCTTGGCGGCCCTTGCGGACGCAGCGCCACCCGCCAACCAAGTGAACGGAGATCCCATTATGAGCACGATCACCACCAAAGCCGGCGTCGAGATCTTCTACAAGGACTGGGGTTCCGGGCAGCCGATCGTATTCCATCACGGCTGGCCCTTGAGCGCCGACGATTGGGACGCGCAGATGCTCTATTTCGTCGAAAGGGGCTACCGTGTGATCGCTCATGACCGGCGCGGCCATGGCCGCTCGACCCAGGTCGGAACCGGCCATGACATGGACCACTATGCCGCCGACGTTGCCGCCGTGGTCGAGCACCTTGACCTTCGGCATGCCATACATATCGGCCATTCGACCGGCGGGGGCGAAGCGGCGCACTACGCGGCAAAGCACGGCAAGGGGCGCGTCGCCAAGCTGGTGCTGATCGGCGCGGTCCCACCCATCATGGTGCAGACCGCGGCCAATCCCGGCGGCCTGCCCCTCGAGGTCTTCGACGGCTTCCGCAGTCAACTCGCTGCCAACCGCGCCCAGTTCTACCTCGACATCGCGAGCGGGCCGTTCTACGGCTTCAACCGGGCGGGAGCGACGGTATCCCAGGGCGTCATCACCAACTGGTGGCGCCAGGGCATGATGGGCGGGGCCAAGGCTCACTACGACGGCATCAAGGCCTTCTCGGAGACGGACTTCACCGAGGACCTGAGGGCCATCGACGTGCCGACGCTGGTCATGCACAGCGACGACGACCAGATCGTCCCCATTGCCGACTCCGCCCTGCTGTCGGCCAAGCTGCTGAAGAACAGCGTCCTCAAGGTCTACGAGGACTTCCCGCATGGTATGTGCACCACCCATGCCGAGGTCATCAACCCGGACCTGCAGGCCTTCATTCAAGGCTAACCGAGAGCCCGCCACACTCGTCGAAAGGAGACAACCATGACAAAACGACTGAACTTCTTTGCCCGCAAGAACGGCGGCGTCGAGGCCCTCGTCGGCCTCGAGACCTGGCTTGCCGGCAACCTCGACCGCAAGCTGCTCGAGCTGGTGCGCACGCGGGCATCGCAGATCAACGGCTGCGCCTTCTGCCTCCACATGCATCGCGAAGAGGCCCTGAAGCTGGGAGAGATGGACAACCGCCTGCTGCTGCTGAGCGCCTGGCGGGAATCCGGTCTCTACACCCCGCGCGAGCGTGCGGCGCTCGCCTGGACCGAGGCCCTGACCCTGATCACGGAGGGCCACGCACCGGACGACGTCTACGAGGAAGTGCGCGCTGAGTTCACCGACGACGAGCTCATCGCGCTTTCGATTGCTATCGGTGCGATCAATGTCTGGAACCGCCTCTCCATCGGCTTCCGCAACGAGCATCCCAAGGACCGCAGCCGGGCCGCGTGACCCGGGCCGGCAATCGGCAAAGACCGTGTTCAGAATACCATCAGGAAGATCATGTCCAAATTGACCGACAAGGTAGTCATCGTCACCGGCGGCAGCTCCGGCATCGGCCGGGCGGCGGCACGGCGCTTCGCCGAAGCGGGAGCGAAGGTCGTCATCACCGGCCGCTGCGCGGCGGCGCTCGACGAAGCCGCCGGCGATCATCGCAACATCTCCGCCGTGGTCGCCGACGCCGCCTCGCCGGAGGACGCCGTGCCCACCGTCGCGACAACCGTAGATGCTCATGCACCTTTGGTCGATTCAGGGCCCATAGGCGGATGTCTGGGGCGGGCCCGCACTCATCATTGCGGCCTAAGCTGTATGCATCCTCGGCATACTGCTCGACGGTGTGAGGACAATCAGCGAGCGTTTTCTCTTCCTGCTTTCGGCACCTCCGCCCGGCCCTATCGGGGCGACTCAGTCTAGCTCATGGCCGGGTCTTTTCCTTCTCGCCTGATGTCTTCAGGGATGCCCCGCAACGGGTTTCCGTAATGCGGCATCGATGGCGGGACCTGCAGCTAGCAGCCGTTCCAGCCGCCACTCGTCGGTCCAGACAGCAGGACAATGCTCAATGTTCGCGATGCCATACAGCCGTTCAGACTGTCGGAGGTGCATGTGCTTGAGCCGTGAGTCGGGATTCCAAGAGAACGGCCGAGGTGCTGCATGGTACGCTGTCCCACGACGAAGGGTTAGTTCCACGATAGTTGTCGGAACGCGTCAGTCCAAAGGAACGTAGCGATGACTGAAGGCTATGACATCGTGATCCTCGGCGGCGGCAACGCCGGTTTTGGCGTTTCTGCCGTCGCCGCCGAAGTGGGTAAGCGGATTGCCTTTGTCGAGGAACGCGACTTCGGCGGCACCTGCCCCAACCGAGGCTGCACCCCCAAGAAGTTCCTGGTCGCCGCCGCGCATGCCCTGCACGAGATCGAGATCGCCAAGGTCCATGGCATCGAGATCGGCGAGCCAAGGCTGGACTGGACGAAGCTGATCGACCGCGAAGAGGCGATGGTCGCCTCGGTCCCGGAGCGGCTGGAGGAACTGGCGCGCCAGAGGGGGGATGTCTATCTGGGCCATGCCCGCTTCGTCGGCCCGAACGCCGTGGCCGTCGGCGAGGAGGTCCTGGAGGCCCAGCATATCGTCATCGCCACCGGCTCCAAGCCACGGTCCCTGCCAATCCCCGGCGCCGAGCACCTGATCACCTCGGATGAGGTGCTGAGCGAGCGCGCGCTGCCGGATGAGGTGGTGTTCATCGGCGGCGGCGTGATCGCCATGGAGTTCAGCCACGTCTACGCCCGGGCCGGCGCGAAGGTGACGATCCTGGAGGTCATGCCCTCTGTGCTGCAGGGCCTGGACCCCGACGCAGTGGCGGAGGTGCGCAGGGAGAGCGAGCGTATCGGCATCGCCATCAAGACCGCTGTCGAGTTGACGGAGATCGCGCCTGTCGGGGACCGGTTCCGCGTCCGCTACCGCCGCGACGGCCAGGAGGCCACGGTCGAGGCCGACCGGGTCGTGAACGGCGCCGGCCGCGTCGCCAACGTCGACGGCCTCGACCTCGAGGCCGGCAACGTGCGCCACGACAAGGTTCGCATCGAAACCGATGGCTTCCTCCGCTCAGTCTCGAACCCCGCGGTCTGGGTCTGCGGCGATGCCCTCGTAACCTCCGCACAGCTCTCGCCGCTCGCCACCTACGAGGGTCAGCTGGTCGGCCGCAACATCGTCAATGGCCCCAGGGAGCAGCCCGACTATCGAACCATCCCGAGCTGCGTCTTCACCGTGCCGGCGCTGGCCAGCGTCGGACTCACCCAGGCGCAGGCCGAGAAGCAAGGGTTGAAGGTCAACGCCTCCGTCAACGACATGCGCGACTGGTTCTCGGGCGAGACCTATGGCGAGACTGTCGCCTGGGCCAAGGTGCTGACCGAGGAGGGCAGCGGCCGCATCCTCGGGGCGCAGCTGGTCGGCCACAGCGGCGAGGAGCTCATCCACCTCTTCGCGCTCGCCATGCGCCACGGCATCACGGCCGCCGACCTCAAGAGCACCGTCTTCGCCTTCCCGACCTTCTCGGCGGACATCAAGAGCATGCTGTAGGATCCGTCACCGAGTGCTTCACAGCCGACTGCCGTTCCTGCCACCTGCCAGGCCATGGCAGTCACTTCGCTGGGAGTCCAGTTGGCGATTTCCGGAACGGGTCAAAACCAGGCCTACGGCGGCACCACCGGCCAGGTCAGCTCTTTAACGTGAAGCGAAACGAACGGGTTGACCAGCGGACGTAGCAGCTCAAAGACCTGTTCTCGGGAAGGCGATCGTAGCGAGCTGGGCTATCTGGAGATCAGGATGTAGCTGGCCAAGAGCGCCACGGCAGCCACGAGGCCACCGACCCAAAGGATGCCCGATCCACCCGAATGATATGCCGTACTCACCGGATGCCTTTCGGCAGCCGCCACTGCAGGCGTCTGCGCCGCTTCCGGCACCGGTGCAGCCTCCACCTGCGGTCCCGCCACGATGGCGGCGAAGCGCGAGAAGAACTCGCCGGAGAGCTTGCGGGCCGTCCCGTCGATGAGCCGCGAGCCGAGCTGCGCGAGCTTGCCCCCGATATCCGCCTTCACCTCGTAGTGCAGGATGGTTTCCGCGCCGTCCGCCTCCAGGCGCACCTTCGCGCCGCCCTTGGCGAAGCCGGCGGCGCCGCCCCTGCCCTCGCCGCCGATGGTGTAGCCCTTCGGCGGATCAAGATCGGAGAGCGTCACCGCGCCCTGGAACCTTGCCTTCACCGGGCCGACCTTGGTGACCACCGTCGCCGTCATCTCGGTGGCGGAGACCTTCTCGAGGGACTCGCAGCCAGGGATCGCGGCTTTCAGGATCTCCGGATCGTTCAGGGCCTGATAGACGCGCTCGCGCGGCGCGGCGATGCGTTCGCTTCCGGTCATGTCCATGGCTGGCTCGGCTCCAACAGTCTGCGGTTCGGTGAAACTCGGCGGCAGGGCGAGGCAGACGCACATGCAGACTGCGCTCAGGCCGCGTCGTGATTCTTGTCGGCGGCGTTCTTGCGGCGGCCGCGCCTGCGCAGCTCGACCACCTCGGCGATGATGGAGAGCGCGATCTCCTCCGGCGTGATGGCGCCGATGTCGAGGCCGGCCGGCGCGCGCAGGCGCGCCACAGAGTCGGCCACCATGCCCTCGTCCTTCAGTCGCGCCGCCAGTGTGGCGGCCTTGCGCCGGCTGCCGACGAAGGCGACGTAAGCGGCGTCGGTCGCCAGCGCCGCGCGCAGCGCCTCGCCGTCGCGCTTGCCTTGCGTCGCCACCACGATGAAGCGCTCGCCCGGCCCGTCCTGCGGCAGGTCGAAGCCTTCGATGCGCCGCTCGGCGCCGGTGAAGGACTCCTGGTCCTCGGCGAGCGCCGCCACGGTGACGGCAAAGCCGCTGCGCCCGGCGAGATCGGCCACGGCGCGCGCCACCGGCGAGGCGCCGCAGACCACCAGCTGCGGGCGCGGCAGCATCGGCTCGACGAAGATGTCGAGGGTGCCGCCGCTGGGGCAGGCGCTGCGATGGAACTCGACGCCACCCTTCGCCTCCCCCGCGGCGACCCCGCCGGCGTCGAGCGCCTCCTGCGGCTGCACCGAGATGAGATGCGCCTCGCCGTCCTTCAGCGCCTGCAGCGCGGCGCGCTTCACCGCGCCGCGCGCGCAGCCGCCGCCGATCCAGCCGTGGATCTCGCCGTCGGCGGTCACCACGGCCTTGGCGCCCGCCTTGGCCGAGGTCGCCGCCACGGTGCGCACCACCGTGGCCAGCGCATAGGGCTGCGCCGCATGGCGCAGGCGCGTCATGAGATCGAGAAGCGCGTCGTCGCCGCCGGCCATGTCACACCCGCTCCAGGTAGGGTGCCAGCGCCTCGAGGCTCTTCAGGTTGTGCGCCGGCGCGAAGAGATCGATGTAGGGCAGCGCCGCCTGCATGCCGCCGGCCGCCGGCGCGTAGCCCTGCCAGCCGATCATCGGATTGAGCCACACGATGCGCCGGGTGCGCCGCCGCAGCGCTGCCATCTCGCGGCCGAGCAGATCCGCCGCGCCGGTGTCGTAGCCGTCGCTGACGATCATCACCAGGCTGCGCCCCTGCACCACCCTGGCGGCGTAGCCGCGGTTGAACGCCGCCAGGCTCTCGCCGATCTTCGTGCCGCCGGACCAGCCCTGGGCGATCAGCGAGAGGCGCTCGACGGCCTTGGCAGGATTGCGCTCCTTCAGCGCCGGCGACACGTGGATGAGCCGAGTGTGGAACACGAAGGCCTCGGCCTCGCGGAAGCAATCCAACGCGCCGTGGATGAAGCGCACGAAGAACGCGCTGTACTGGCTCATCGAGCCGGAGGCGTCGAGGATGACGACGAGGCGCAGCGGCTTGTCGCGCCGCTTGCGCCAGGCGAGGTCGATGGGCAGGCCGCCGCGCCCGATGCTGCGGTGGATGGTGCGCCGCAGGTCGAGGCGCCGGCCGCGCGCCTTCAGCCGCTCGCGCCGGCTGAGGCGGTGGCGCATGCGCCGCGCCAGGCGGTCCGCCAGCTCGTGCACCCGCGCCAGTTCCTCCGGCACCGTGACGTAGCGCAGGTCGACCTCGGCGAGGGCCTCTGCCGTCGAGGCGCCTTCCCGCCGCCCCTGCCGGTCGGCCGGATTGCCGATGCCCGCCTCATCGCCCCGCTCGCTGCGATCGGGCGCGCCGAGGGAGCCGCCGGGGGCGCCCGCCTCCGAAAGCTTGCGCTGGCCTTTGCCCTTCGGCGGCGTGCCGGTCACCCGCAGCAGGCCCTTGATGCCGCGCTTCAGCCAGTAGGCATCGAAGAGCTCGTCGAAGCGCCGCCAGTCCTCCTGGCGCGTGCAGGCGATGGCGCGCAGGCCGCCGCGCAGCACCGCCGGCCGCGCGAGGTCGGCGCGCCCGGCAAAGCGCAGGCAGTCCTGGGTCTCCTCCAGCCCGACGAGGAAGCCGTTCTCGCGCAGCAGCGCGAGGAAGGCGGCCATGCGCAGGCGGAGCTGCGTGCCGGCGACCGGCGTCAGCTCCCGCGCGTCAAAAGTATCGCGGTCCATCACGCAACCTTGCCGAGCAGGCGCTGGGTCACCTCCGGCGCCAGCGCCAGCCGGTCCTCCTGCGTCTTCAGCAGGCACAGCAGGGTGTCCTGCACCACCTCGGGCTCCTTCGCCAGGTCGCGCACCTCCAGGCCGACCAGCGCCGCCGCCCAGTCGAGCGTCTCGGCCACCCCCGGCACCTTGCGCAGGTCCTCCTTGCGCACCCGCGCGACGAAGCCGGCGATCTGCTGGGCCAGCGTCACGTCGATCAGCGGCAGGCGGGTCAGCAGGATGCGCGTTTCCTTGTCCTCGCTCGGGTAGTCGACGAAGTGATAGAGGCAGCGCCGCCGCAAGGCATCGGAAAGCTCGCGCGTGCCGTTAGACGTCAGCACCACCAGCGGAATGCTGGCCGCCTGCACGGTTCCCAGCTCGGGGATCGAGATCTGGTAGTCGGACAGAACCTCCAGCAGGAAGGCCTCGAACTCCTCGTCGGCGCGGTCGATCTCGTCGATCAGCAGCACCGCCGGCGTCACCTCGCGGATCGCCGCCAGCAGCGGGCGCTCCAGCAGGAACTCCTCGGAGAAGATGTGCCGCTCGACCACCTCTGCGCTCTCTCCACGCCCCTCGCGCGCCTTGATGGCGAGCAGCTGGCGCTGGTAGTTCCACTCGTAGATCGCGCTGTTGGCGTCGAGGCCCTCGTAGCACTGCAGGCGGATCAGTCGCGTTTCATGCATCCGCGCGAGCGCCTTGGCCACCGCGGTCTTGCCGACCCCGGCCGCGCCTTCCAGCAGCAGGGGCCGCTTCAGGGCGTCCTGGAG
>Ga0214471_10003530_pt1 | contig 12127 bp, 8 predicted proteins | sample RVTome_5_FD_207665 | JGI IMG/M metagenome (GOLD analysis project Ga0214471, IMG submission 207665) | Soil microbial communities from uranium-contaminated site in the Upper Colorado River Basin, Wyoming, United States - RVT142D155 | ecosystem: Environmental > Terrestrial > Soil > Contaminated >... | reverse complement strand
CGTCTCGGCGATCCGGTATACTTTGCGCGTGATCTTTCAGCAGATCCTGAACGAGGAGTCCGGCTGCCTCTCCTACCTGATCGGCTGCACCCAGGCCGGGCAAGCGGCCATCGTGGACCCGGCCCGCGATCGCGTGGACGACTACGTGACGATGGCCCGCCGCAAGGGCCTCACCGTGAGCGCCATCCTCGAGACCCACGTGCACGCCGATCACGTGTCGGGCAACCAGGCCCTGGCCGCCAAGACCGGAGCGCGGATCCACATCCACCCCGCGGCCAGCGCCGCCTTCGCCCACGACCCGGTGGAGCACGGCCGGGAGCTGCGGATCGGCAGCGTGGCGCTCCAGGTGCTGCACGTGCCCGGCCACACCCCCGACAGCATCGCGCTGCTGGTGACCGATCTGAGCCGCGGCACCGAGCCCTGGTTCGTGCTGACCGGCGACACGCTCTTCGTGGGCGACGTGGGCCGGCCCGACTTCGGCGGCGAGCAGGCCGCGGCCAACCTCTACGCGAGCCTCACCGAGCGCCTCCTGCGACTGCCCGACCGCGTGGAGGTGTACCCCGCCCACGGCGCGGGATCGAGCTGCGGCCGCGCCATGTCGAGCAAGACCGCGACCACCATCGGCTTCGAGCGGCGCTTCAATGCCGCGCTGCAGGCGCCCGACGTCGAGGAGTTCGTCCGGCGCCTCATGACCGGGCTGCCGCCCAAGCCGCCCAACTTCGACCGCATCATCGCGCGCAATCGCGCCCAGGCGCTGCCCCAGAACGGCGAGCCGCGGCCGCTCTCGGCGACGCAGGTCCGGGAGCTGGTCGACAAGGGCGCCTGCGTGCTCGACGTGCGGAGCCCCGAGGAGTATGGCGAGGCCCACGTCCCCGGGGCGCTCAACGTGTGGATCGAGAGCCCGCAGTTCGCCAACCGGGCCGGGCTCTTCACGCCTCCGGAGGCGCCGGTGGTGCTGGTGGTGGCGAGCCCCACCGACCTCACCCGTGCGATGGACGGACTCGGTCGCATCGGGCTCGACGCGATCGCCGGCCACCTGCAGTGGGGGATGACCGAGTGGAAGAGCCAGGGGCTGCCGATCGGGCGGGTGCCGCAGATCAGCGTGCACGATCTGGCCACCATGAAGGACGAGCGGCCCGACCTCGTGGTCCTGGACGTGCGTGAGCTGGTCGAGTGGGACGAGGGGCACATCGACGGCGCCCTGCACCTGCCCATGGGCGAGGCGCTGACCCGCAAGGACCTGCTGCCGGCGGGGCGGCCGAAGGCGGTCCTCTGCGCGGGCGGGCTGCGCTCCAGCACCGTGATCAGCGCGCTGAGCCGCGCGGGCTTCACCGACTTCTACAACGTCATCGGCGGCATGACCGCCTGGCAGAAGGGTGGCTACAGCACGGTGAAGCGGTGACCGGCGAGAGCTTCGACTACCCGGTGATGGCGCGCGCGCTCATCCTGGGCGACAAGGACACGGTCGCCAAGAAGACGCAGGAAGGCCTGGCCCTTTCGATGGATCCGAAGGACCTGATCTTCCGCGGGCTGATCCCCGGCATGGACGTGGTCGGCGAGAAGTTCCGGCGCAACGAGTACTACGTCCCCCAGGTGCTGCTCTCGGCGCGGGCGATGTACGCGGGGCTCGACCTGCTCAAGCCCTTGATCACCAACGCGGGGGGCGCGAACCAGAACCTGGGCGTGATCGTGATCGGCACCGCCCAGGGTGACCTGCACGACATCGGCAAGAACCTGGTGGCGATGATGCTCGAGGGCGCCGGCTTCAAGGTGATCAACCTGGGCCGGGACGTGGCCCCCGAGAAGTTCGTGGCCGCGGTCCAGGAGCACTCGGCCCACATCGTCGGCATCTCCGCGCTGATGACCACGACGATGCCCGCGATGAAGCGCACGATCGACGCGCTCGAGAAGGCGGGACTGCGCGATCGGGTCAAGGTCATGATCGGAGGCGCGCCGGTGAACCAAGCCTACGCCGACGAGATCGGCGCCGACGGCTACGCCCGGGATTCGACCATCGCGGTGGTGCGCGCCAAGGAGCTGCTCGGCGTGCCGGTGAACGCGTGATGGCGGCCCGCGCGCGCGGCTGGGAGATCGTGGAGCGGCTCCGCGCGGGCGAGCGCCTGGTCTTCGACGGCGGCTACGGCACCGCGCTCTTCGACGCGGGCCTCGACAACGGTGATTGCCCGGAGCTCTGGAACGATACGCATCCCGACGTGGTCCGCGGGATCCACCAGGGCTACTTCGACGCGGGCTCGCATCTCGTCGAGACCAACACCTTCGGGGGCACCGCGCTCAAGCTGCACGAGTACGACGAGCGCCTGGGGCACGACATGGGCGCGCGCACCCGCGAGCTGAATGAGAAGGGCGTGCGGCTGGCCCGGGCGGCGTGCCCGCCCGGCGGCTTCGTGGCCGGCTCCATCGGGCCCACCAGCTACCTGCCGGTCGATTACGGCGTCGGCAAGAACGTGGCCACCGACGAGGAGTACTTCGCGACGTTCCGCGAGCAGGCGGAAGCGCTCGCCACGGGCGGGGTGGACTGCTTCGCGGTGGAGACCATGATGTTCCCCCAGGAGGCGGCCGCCGCGGTGCGGGCCTGCAAGGCGGTCGCGGCCCTGCCGGTCATGGCCACCATGTTCTTCCAGTACGAGGAGCTGCACGACCGCGACCGGACCATGTGGGGCGAGAGCCCGGCCGACGTGGCCCGGCAGCTCCTGGCCGCGGGGGCGGACATCGTGGGGATGAACTGCGGGCGCGGCCCGGATCGGGCCATCGTGATCATCCGCGAGATGCGGCAGGTCACCGACGCGCCGCTCATCGCCTACCCGAACGCGGGGCTGCCGATCACCACCGGCGGGCGGACCACCTACGAGCTCGGCCCCGAGGAGATGGTCAAGGACTACCCGGCGCTCCTCGACGCCGGCTGCAATATCGTCGGGGGCTGCTGCGGATCGAACCCCGAGCACATCCGCCTCATCGCCGACGTGGTGCGCTCGCGTCGCGGCCGCCGGTGACCGCGGCGCTCTCCGTCCTCTCTCCCAGCCCCGCCGTCCTGGAAGACCTGCCGCTCGCGATCGACCGGGATGAGGTCCTGCGCTTCCAGGGCTACAAGAAGGACGTGGACGTTCCCAGCGCCCAGGTGCTGGCGATCTTCGAGGAAGCGCTGGCCGAGGGCCTCCGCCTCCTGGCGCCCCGGGTGGTCTACCGCGCGGTCGCGGTGAGCGGCGGCGCGGCGGATCGCATCGACGCGGGCGGCGAGCGCCTCCACATCCCGCAGATCGCGCGGCTCTGGGGCGCCGTCGAGGCGGTGGGCGCGGGCATCTGCACGGTCGGCGAGGCCATCGAGGCGCGCGTCCGCCAGCTCTTCGACGCGCGCGAGCTCCCGCTGGCCGTGATGCTCGACAGCGTCGGGTCCGCCGCGGTGGAGAGCCTCGCCGAGTACGCCAACGACCTGCTCTGCCAGGCCGGGCTCCGGGCGGGGACGAAGGTCACCAACCGGATCAGCCCCGGCTACGCGGGATGGGACACCGCCGAGCAGGCCGCGCTCTTCCGCCTGTGCCCGGGCGACCCCATCGGGGTGCGCCTCAACGAGGCCTGCTTCATGACGCCGGGCAAGAGCATCAGCTGGCTGGTGGGGATCGGTCCCGCGGCGCGGGTGGACCACTACTTCACCCAGTGCCGCCGCTGCTGGATGCGCGACTGCGCCTATCGCCGGGCCCCCGCCGCCACCACGGTGCGGCAGCCGGGGCCCGGGGTGTGGTGATAGGCTGGATGACCATGGGCGACAACGTGATCCTGGTCGGCTTCATGGGGGCGGGCAAGTCGTCGGTGGGGCGGCTCCTGGCCCGCCGGCTCGGCTGCTGCTTCGTCGAGACCGACGACATGATCACGGCCCACGAGGGCCGCTCGATCCCGGAGATCTTCGCGGAGCGGGGCGAGGCCCACTTCCGCGCGCTGGAGGAGGAGACGGTGCGGCTGCTCGCGCTCAAGTCCGGGGACGTGATCGCCACCGGCGGGGGCCTGCCCTGCCGCGACGGGCGCCCCGAGGCGCTGCGGGCCCTCGGCACGATGGTGTGGCTCCGCGGCGACTTCGACGCGGTGTACGAGCGGGCGCAGCGCGCGGGCGCGCGGCCGATGCTGGCCGGCCGCGGGCGCGACGAGATCGAGGCCCTCTATCGCGCGCGCGAGCCCTACTACCGCCAGGCCGACCTCGCGATCGACACCACCGGCATCAACCCCGACCAGGTCGTCTCCCAGCTCCTGCTCGCCCTGCGCGACCGCCTTTCCCTCTCCCCTCGGGGGAGAGGGCCGGGTGAGGGGCAGCCGTAACTCCATGTCCTCCCCCCTCCTCACCCGCCTGGCCGAGCGCCCGCTCCTCTGCGACGGGGCCATGGGCACCCTGCTCTACGCGCGCGGGGTCGCCCTCGACGCGTGCTTCGACGTGCTGAACCTCAACGAGCCCAAGCTCGTGCAGTCGGTGCACTCGGAGTACATCGTGGCGGGCTGCGACGCCATCGAGACGAATACCTTCGGGGCCAACCGCTTCAAGCTGGGTATCCACGGGCTGCAGGCCCGCGTGCGCGAGATCAACCTGCGCGGAGCCAAGCTCGCGCGCGACGTGCGCGAAAGCATGGGCCGCGACGTGATGGTGCTGGGCTCGATCGGCCCGCTCGGCAAGTATCTGGCCCCGATCGGCGGCATCGAGCCCGCGGAGGCGCGCGCCGCCTTCCACGAGCAGGCGGAGGGGCTGCTGGAGGGCGGCATCGACGCCTTCGTGATCGAGACCTTCTCGGACCTCACCGAGATGCGGATGGCGGTGGAGGCCGTCCGCGCCCTCACCGACCTGCCGATCCTCGCCGAGCTGGCCTTCACCGACGAGGGCGTGACCTTCACCGGCCGTACCGCCGCCGAGGTCGTCCGCGCGCTCCGGGAGCTGCCGATCCAGGCGGTGGGCGCCAATTGCTCGGTCGGCTCCAGCGTGCTCTTCGACATCCTGGAGCAGATGCTGCCGGAGGCGGGCGGCCTCCACGTCACCATCCAGCCCAACGCGGGGCTGCCGAGCCGGGTGGGGGAGCGGCTCATGTATCTCTCCTCGCCGATCTACATGGCGGACTACGCGGCGCGGATGATCACGAGCGGCGCCCGCCTGGTCGGCGGCTGCTGCGGGACGACGCCCCAGCACATCCGGGCGATGCGGGAGGCGCTCGACCGGCTGGTCCCCGAGCGAAGCGCGGCGCGGGTCGAGCCGGCGCGCCGGGCCCGGGTGGAGACCGCGGAGCCCTCCGGCCTCGCCACCAGCGCCCCGCCCACGCTGCTCCAGCGCCGGCTCGACGCGGGCGAGTTCCTCGTCACGGTCGAGCTGGATCCCCCGCGCGGCCACAATATCGAGAAGCTCGTGCAGGGGGCGAAGCTCCTCAAGGAGCGTGGGGTCGAGATCGTGGACATCAACGACGGCTCGCTCGGCCGGGTGCGGATGTCGGTCCTGCCCACCGCGATGCTGGTGCGCGACGCGACCGGGCTCGACATCAACATGCACTTCACCTGCCGCGACCGGAACCTGATGGGCATCCAGGCGGATCTCCTCGGCGCCCACGCGATGGACATCCGCAATATCCTGGCCATGACCGGCGATCCCCCGCGCACCGGCGACTACGTCAACGCCACCGCGGTGTTCGACGTGGACGCCATCGGCCTCATCCGCATCCTCGCCGAGATGAACCGGGGTCTCGACGCCACCGGCACCTCGATCGGCGAGCCCACGTCGTTCAGCGTGGGGGTGGCGCTCAACCCGGCCACCGAGGAGCCCGCGCGCGAGATGGAGCGCTTCCTCGCCAAGGTCGAGGCGGGCGCGCGCTGGGTGCAGACGCAGCCCATCTACGATCTCGAGGTGCTCGACCGGTTCTTCGCGCGGACGCGCCCGCCCATCCCCCTGGTCGTCGGGATCATGCCGCTCCACTCCGCCCGCCACGCCGAGTTCCTGCACAACGAGGTGCCGGGCATCACGGTGCCCGACGCGGTGCGGGCGCGCATGAAGGAGGCGGGCGAGCACGGTCTTCGCGCGGGGATCAAGATGGCGCAGGGCCTGCTGCGCGGCGTGCGCGCCCACCACGCCGGCGCCTACCTGATGCCGTCCTTCGGCCGCTTCGAGGTCGTGGCTGAGGTCCTGGACGCCCTGCACTGAGATGGCGGCCATGTACGAGCTGGGTGCCGCCGAGGCCGCCCGGCGCATCCGCGCCGGCACGCTGTCGCCCTCCAATCTGCTCGCGGCCTGCCTCAAGCGCACGGACGCGGTGGAGCCCGCGGTCGGCGCGTGGGTGCGGCTCGACCGCGACGCGGCCGCGCGGGTGGCGGTGCAGCGCGACATCGAGGCCCGTGAGGGGCGGTTCATGGGCCCGCTCCACGGCGTGCCCGTCGCGCTGAAGGACATCTTCGACGCGGCCGGCGTGCCCACCGCCGCGGGCGCGCCCGCCTGGGCCACCCGGACCCCCGCGGTCGACGCGCCGTCGGTCGCGGCGCTGCGCGGCGCGGGCGCGGTGCCGATGGGCAAGCTCGCCACCACGCCCTTCGCCTATCTCGATCCCTCGGCCACCCGCAACCCGTGGAATCCCGAGCACACCCCCGGCGGCTCGTCGAGCGGCCCCGCGGCCGCGGTGGCCGCGCGCATGGTGCCGCTGGCGCTCGGATCGCAGACGGTGGGCTCGGTGCTGCGGCCGGCCGCGTACTGCGGCGTGGTCGGCCTCAAGCCCACCCACGGTCGGATCAGCGCGGCGGGTGTGCTCGAGCTGGCGGGCAGCCTGGACCACGTGGGGGTCTTCGCGCGGGCGGTGGAGGACTGCGCGCTCGCGCTCGCGGTGCTGGCGGGCGGCGATCCCGCCCCGGACGACTACCTCGGGACGGTGGTGGAGCCGGCGGCGCCGCGCCTGGGCGTGCTCGCGCCGTTCCTGGCGCGGGCGACGCCCGAGATGGGCAAGCACCTGGAAGCGGTCACGCGGGGCCTCGAGGCCGCCGGGGCCCGCGTCGGGGACGTGACCTTGCCCGCCGCGTTCGCGTCGATCCACGACGTGGGCGCCACCGTGCTGCGCGCGGAGGCGGCGGCCGCGCACGCCCCGCTCTTCCCCGCGCACGCGGCCGAGTACCCGCCGAAGATCAAGGAGCTGGTCGAGCTGGGCCATGCGATCTCCGCGCCCGCCTACCTCGCCGCGCAGGCGGCGCGGCGGCAGGTGCGCGAGGCGGTGGGGGCGATCGCCGCGCGCTACGACGCCTTTCTTCTGCCGACCATCGGGGCCCCGGCGCCCCGCGGGCTCGGCTCGACCGGCGATCCGTCGTTCTGCTCGCCGTGGAGCTTCCTGGGCATGCCCGCCATCACGCTGCCGACCGGGGTGGAGGGCGGCCTGCCGCTGGCCGTCCAGCTCGTCGCCGCCCCGTGGAGCGAGGCGCGGCTGCTGGCGGCGGCCGCCTGGTGCGAGCGCGTGATCGGCTTCGCCGCCGGCCCGCCGCTGTGAGGCCGCGCGCATGAAGATCGGGCGCCTCTTCCCCGACCTGCTGGCCACCCTCGGCCGCGCCGCATCCTCCGAGGCGGGCTTCGCGCGCACGCTCAGGCAGCTCGTGGCGCTCTCCGGCGCCCGCGCGGGCGGCCTGCGCTTTCGCCCCGGGGACGGCGCGCCGGTGGACGTGATCGTCGGGGCGCGGCGCGGCTCCGCTCTCGAGCGGTGGATCCAGGCGCGGCTCGAGGGACCGGCGCGGGGTGTGAAGGTCGAGAAACTGGCCGAGGCGCCGCCCGGGCTCCGGCCGCGCGACACCGCGCTGCTGAGCGCGACGCTCGGCGATCCCGGGCGCCCCGTCGGGGGTCTGGTGCTGCTCGGATCGGGCGGCGCGCGCGGGCTCAGCCGCGAGACGATCCCCCCGAGCTTCCCCCGCGAGTTCGGCCACGCCCTCGAGCACGTGTGGCGCCTGCGCCAGCGCACCATCCGGCTCGAAGTCATCAACCAGGTGACGGCGCTCACCGCGACCACCCTGCCGCTCGAGCGCGTGTACGAGAAGACCGCGGAGGCGGTCGCGCGGCTGATCCGCTTCGACGCCCTCGGCGTGACGCTGCTCGATCGCGAGCGGGGGGACTTTCGGGTCCTCGACGTGGCCGCGCACACCGCGTTGCCCGAGATCTTCGACTTCCGCATGCCGACGGTCGGGACCCTGACCGCGTGGGTGGCGAGCCAGCGGGCGCCCCGCCGCGTGGACGACGCCACCACCGATCCATCCATCCCGGCGGTGAGCCGCGAGCTGCTGTCGCGGCGCGGCTTCCGGTCGGCGATCCTGGCCCCGCTGCTCTCGCAGGGCGAGGTGATCGGCACGCTCAACGTCACCCACCGCGAGCCCCACGCCTTCACGGACACCGACGTGGAGGTCCTCATGGAGGTGGCGCGCCCGCTCGCCTCGGCGGTGGAGCATGCGCGCCTGCACGCGGAGAGCGCCCGCCGGGCCGAGGAACTGGCCGCGCTGAATCGCACGAGCCAGCTCATCACCGCGCGGCTCGACCTGCCCTCGCTGCTGGAGACGATCAGCCGCTCGGTCACCTCGCTCATGGGCAGCACCGGCTGCGGCATCGGGCTCTTGAGCCCCGACGACCCGACCCTGATCGAGCACGCGGCGGCGCACGGCTTCCGCACCCCGGAGTGGCGGAACCTCTCGGTGCGGGTCGGGGAGGGGCTCATCGGCCTCGCGGTCTCGTCGGGCCGGGCGGTACGCTCCGACGACCTCCGCGAGGACCCGCGCTCCGCGCGGCGGGACCTGGACGAGAAGGAAGGGATCCGCTCGATGCTGAGCGTGCCGCTGCGGGTCGGCGGCCAGATCATCGGCGTCATCTCCGCGTTCTCCACCGAGCCGCGCGCCTTCGGGGACCGGCAGCGGGCCGTCCTGGAGAGCTTCGCGGATCAGGCCGGCATCGCGATCCAGAACGCGCGCCTCTTCGAGGAGACCCAGCGGCGCGCGCGGGAGACCCAGGCCCTGCTGCGCGCGGGCCACGCGGTCAACCAGAGCCTCGACGTGGGCGAGACGGTTCGGCTGATTCTCCACCAGGCGCGCGAGGTGCTGGAGGTGCAGTCGTGCGGCCTCTTCACGCTGGACGCGGCCACCGGCGACCTGACCGCCACCGCCAGCCTCGACCTCCCCGACGAGGACCTGCACGCGATCCGCCTGCGGGTGGGCGAGGGCATCACCGGGGTGGCGGTCAAGGAGCGGCGGCCCGTCCAGACCGCGGATCTCTACCGGGATCCCCGGGTGCGGTACCCGCAGGCGGCCTTGCGCTCCATGCTGGCGGCGCCGCTGATCGTGGGCGAGCAGACGATCGGCGCCCTCACCGTGCTCCGCACCGACGTCCATCACTTCAGCGCCGAGGAGGAGTCGCTGGTCTCCGCGTTCGCGGACCAAGCGGCCATGGCGCTCGAGCACGCCCGCCTGTTCAGCTCGGTCCGCACCTACTCCGAACGCCTGGAGGCCATGGTGGAGGCACGCACCCACGAGCTCGACGAGGAGAAGCGCTTCGTGGAAGTGGTGCTGGAGACGCTGCCTCTGGGCCTCTTCGTCCTCGACGCGGAGCTGTGCGTGATCAGCACGAACCGGGAGGGCGCGGCGCTGGTGCCGGTGGAGGCCGCCGCGCACCGGCCCTTCGCGGAGCTGATGCCACCCGCCACGGTGGCCGCGGTGCGCGCGTTCCTCCAGGGCGCGGTGACCGCGCGCGCGGTGCGCCACCTCGAGGAGGATCTGCCCGCGGGCGGCGAGACCCTCACGGTGCGCCTGACCGCGACGCCGCTCCGCGCCCCACGGGCCACCCACGTGCTGGTCCTGGTGGAGGACATCACGCTGCAGAAGCGGCTCGAGCGCCAGATGGTGCTGACCGAGCGACTCACCACCGCGGGGCGGCTGGCCGCCGGGGTGGCGCACGAGCTGAACAACCCGCTGGCCACCATCGCGGGCTGCGCGGAGGCCCTGAAGGAGCGGTCGCAGGACCCGCACCTGCGCGGCCTGGACGTCTTCAAGGACTTCCCGAGCTATCTCGCTCTGATCGAGGAGGAGGCCTACCGTTGCAAGGAGATCACCGGGAGCCTGCTCCATTTCGTGCGCGACCCGGGCAGCCGCCGCGCTCCGACCGATCTGAACGTGCTGGTGGGCAAGGTGCTGGAGCTGATCGGGCACCAGTCCCGCTACGCCCAGAGCCGGCTCGAGCGGCGCCTCGACGCCGAGCTACCCGACGTGGTGTCCAACGAGGGCCAGCTCCGCCAGGTCTTCCTCGGGCTCGCGAGCAATGCCCTCGACGCGATGGACGGCCGCGGTACCCTGACCGTCACCACGCGGCGAATCAACGCTCGGGAAATCGAGATCGCGTTCACGGACGAGGGCCCGGGCATTCCCGAGCACATCCTGCCGCGCGTGTTCGATCCCTTCTTCACCACCAAGCCGCCGGGACAGGGCACCGGGCTCGGCCTGGCGATCGCCCAGGGCATCGTGGCCGACCACGACGGCCGCTTCGAGGTGGACTCCCGCGTGGGCGCCGGCACCACCTTCCGCGTCATCCTGCCGGTCGTGCCGGGCGAGGCGTCGAGGACTCGATCGTGAGCGCGCCGATCCGGGTGCTGGTGGCCGACGACGAGAAGAACCTGCGCGAGCTATTGGTGCGCGAGCTCTTGCGGAAAGGCCACGCGGTGACCGGCGTCGCCGATGGGCGGGCCGCCCTGGAGCATCTCAAGGACGAGGTGCCCGACGTGCTGCTGCTCGACATGAAGATGCCCCACGTCGAGGGCATCGAGGTGCTGCGCGAGCTGCAGGATTTCCCGGAGGCCCCCCAGGTCATCGTCATGACCGGGTTCCAGGAGGTGTCCACCGCGGTCGAGGCGATGAAGCTCGGGGCCTACGACTACCTGACCAAGCCGGCGCGCATCGAGGAGCTGGACATCCTGATCCGGAAGGCGGCCGAGAAGGCCCGCCTCATGCGCCAGAACGTGGTGATGCGCGCCCAGCTCGACGAGCCGGGCTACCAGGGCATCATCACGAGCAGCCCGCGGATGGAGGACGTGCTGCGCCTCGTCGACCGGGTGGCCCCCACCGATTCGTCGGTGCTGGTGCTGGGCGAGAGCGGGACCGGCAAGGAGCTGGTGGCCCGGGCCATCCACGACCGCTCGCCCCGCGCCCGGCAGGCCTTCGTGCCCATCCACTGCGGTGCGCTCGCGCGGGAGGTGCTCGAGAGCGAGCTCTTCGGCCACGAGAAGGGCGCGTTCACGGGGGCGGTGGCCACCAAGCCCGGCCTCATCGAGCTGGCCGACGGCGGCACCCTGTTTCTCGACGAGATCGGGGAAATGGAGCCGGAGAGCCAGGTGAAGCTGCTCCGGGTGCTCGAGTCGCACGCCTTCTTCCGGGTGGGCGGCACCCGGCGGCGCACGGTGGACATGCGCCTGGTGGCCGCCACCAACCGCGATCTCGCGGAGGCGCTCCGGGTGGGCCAGTTCCGCCAGGATCTCTTCTACCGCATCAACACCATCACGATCACGCTGCCGCCGCTGCGCGAGCGGCGCGAGGACATCCGCCGTCTGGTGGAGCACTTTCTCGAGCAGAACGCGACCTACGGGCGCAAGCACCTGTCCGACGCGGCGATGGACGCGCTCGAGCGCTACGGCTGGCCCGGCAACGTCCGCGAGCTGCAGCACGCGGTGCAGCGCGCGGTGATCCTCTCCCCGGGCGACGTGGTGCAGCCGGCGGACCTGCCCGACGAGATCCGCGGCGACCGCGCGCCGAGCGCGTCACCCGGCGGCAGCTTGGAGGAGATGGAGCGCCAGCACATCATCACCACGCTGCGCCACGTGGGCGGGCACCGCGCGAAGGCCGCCGCGGTGCTCGGCATCGACCCCAAGACGCTCTACCGCAAGATCCAGGAGTACGGGATCTCGGCCGACGCGTACAAGTAGGCCCCCCCTCACGTGTGGCTGGCAGGAAATTTGCCAGAGAATCCCCTCGCGCGGTGATCGAAGCGGCCAAGTGCATGGAATGCCTTGGGCGGGCGACCCGCCGCGGCGGGTGGCGCAGCGAACTCGGTAAAATCGTCGGTAAAGAAATACCGGGGGCACCCTCCAGGGCGGATTGAGAA
>Ga0214471_10003529_pt1 | contig 12127 bp, 8 predicted proteins | sample RVTome_5_FD_207665 | JGI IMG/M metagenome (GOLD analysis project Ga0214471, IMG submission 207665) | Soil microbial communities from uranium-contaminated site in the Upper Colorado River Basin, Wyoming, United States - RVT142D155 | ecosystem: Environmental > Terrestrial > Soil > Contaminated >... | reverse complement strand
TTCACCCTGTTTGGTCTGACGGGGTACCACGCCGAGTACCGGAGGCCAAGCAGGGTGAACCAATCCCCCGGCTCACGCCGGGGGATTGCGTATTAGGCCGAGTCGGTCGGGCGCGGCGGTCCTCGCTCACCCGGGGCCACCCGTCCCACGGACGAGCACCCTTCTTACGCTGTCTCCCGCTTTGCGGGGGACCGACGAGCGCCGAAGGCCGAGTCGAGGGGGTGGCTGCGGCTGGTGGTGTGGTTGGGCCCCGTCGGCTTGGTCCCTGGCGGGACGCTCTGTTCACCCTGTTTGGTCTGACGGGGTACCACGCCGAGTACCGGAGGCCAAGCAGGGTGAACCAATCCCCCGGCTCACGCCGGGGGATTGCGTATGAGGGGTGGTTGCGGCGGGGCCCCCTCGGCTTGGTCCCTGGCGGGACGCTCGCCGATCCCCCGGAGACCGGGGGATTGCGTATGAGGCCAAGCAGGGTGAACCAATCCCCCGGAGACCGGGGGATTGCGTTAAGAGGTGGTTGCGGCCGGCCGGGTTGTTGGGCCCCCTCGGCTCGGTCCCTGGCGGGACGCTCGCCGATCCCCCATGCAGTCGGCGCACCGGCCCGAGATGGCGACGTGCGTCGGATCGGCGACGAACCCGGTGCGAGCGGTGATCTCGTCGAAGAGCCGGATGAGCTCGTCTTCGGGGACGCCGAGCGTCTTGCCGCAGTCGACGCAGAGGAGGTGCTGGTGGGGCGGCTCGTCGGCGAGGTGGTAGACGAGGGCGCCGTGCCCCATGTGGGTGTGGGTCACGATGCCGGCGCGCTCGAGGGTCTCGAGAGTCCGGTACACGGTGGATTGGTCGATGGGCGGCTCCCCGTCCGAGTGGGCTGTGCCGAGGCGGCCCGCGATGTCGATGGCGCTCAGGTGCTCTCCGTGGCCGTCGACGAGGGCGTCGATCACCGCTCGCCTGGCGCGCGTCAGGCGGAGTCCTTTGCTGCGCATCTCGTCGAGGTGAACCTGCAGAGCCTCTGCCATGTGTCAACGGTAATCGGCGGCCGCCAGTCGGGACCCGCAGGCTCACCGCGCCGGACCCGCTACCTCCGGATCGGCTCGTGGCAGACGTCTGCGGCCCTACGCTCGGGGTGTGATGCGACGCCCCACAGACCAGCGTGCCCCGGCCCGGCGGACGTCGTGACGGGGCGCATCCCGAGCCGCGTCGAGGTGGAGGAGCAGAGCCGGGTCGTCCTCACCTGGGAGGACGGCGAGCAGACGACGCTGAGCGCCTCTCAGCTGCGAGGCGCTTGCCACTGTGCCACTTGCCGCGAGCCGGCCGGTATGGAGAAGACCCGACTCGTGCTCGCGGGTCCGGTGCCGGTCACGATCACAGATACGCGGATCGTTGGCGGGTATGCCCTGACGTTCGTGTTCGGCCCGGACGGTCATGGCACGGGCATCTACCCGTACGATCGTCTCTACGACCTCGGAGGCGCCTGACAGCTCGGGCACCAGTACGTCGAGCGGTCGAGCTCGCCGTGCGTGTCCGTGAGGACCGTGGCCCCGCACCGCCGGCACGAACGGCCCGCCCTGCGGTACACCCAGTAGTTCGCACCCGGCCGGCGGGACCCGGTCGTAGACCGCGTCGTCGACCGCATGGCCGGCTCTCGGTTCGCCATGAGGAGCTTCCGGGCGCGCCCGGCGATGCGACCGACATCGTCGTCCGTGAGCGTGGCGACGGGTCGCTGCGGATCGATGCCCTCGAGGAACAGCGTCTCAGACTTGTAGACGTTCCCGACGCCGGCCATGACCCGCTGATCGAGGAGGAGGTCGGCCGCCGTCCGTCCCGGAGACTGCCTGGCGCGCCGCACGATGCCGTCCCAGTCGACCTCGTCCGCCATGAGGTCGGGCCCGAGGTGGCGGATACCGATCCGCTCGGTCGGGGCGAGCTCCACCGTCGGGGCGGCGAAGCAGACGGCCACACAGTCGGCGGTCTCGATGACGACCCGAGCCTTGCCGGGGCTGCGCCGCCAGGGCTCGCCCGGCTGGTAGTGCTGCCATCCTCCGGTCATGCCGAGGTGGGTGCGCAGCGTCCAGCCGTTGTCGAAGTCGATCAACATGTGCTTGCCGACGGTGCGAACGTCCGAGATCACCCGCCCGGTGATCCGCCGGGCGTTGGGGTGGAGCGCCCGGTGGCTCCCGTGCAGCCGTACGACGGCGCGCCCCTGGAGTCGCGGGCGCAGCTCGTCGGCTGCGTGGACGAGCGAGTCGCCCTCAGGCACGGCTCGGGTGGCGTGAACGGAGGGTGAACCCCCGGTAACCGACGGCGAAGCCGGCAGCCTCCAGGTGGGGAGCCAGCCACGACCCGAGGGCCGTGGCGCCGTCGACCGACTCGAGAGCGGATCGGCCACCCCGCCTCCTGAAGGCGTCTGCGAGCGCCGCCGCCACGAGGCCGGCGTCTGGCTCGTCGAACGTGACCGCAGTTCGTCCACCCCGATCGATCCAGGCGATCAGACCGCCGTCGTTGAGGACGACTTGGGAACCTGCCCGGCGGGCGGGCCGCTTTTCCGGATGGCCCGGCCACGGGAGTGACGCGCCGTACGGATTGGCTGGGTCGACCGCCGACAGGATGACGATGCCCCGCGCATCGCGGCTGCGAAGGCGGTCGATCGCTCCAGGCAGCCCGAACTGGGCGCCGCCCTGACCTTCGACGAAGTAGCCGCGCCGTACCCGCCCGGCGTCCTCGAGCGCCGCGAACACCGGGTAGAGCCCGGCGAACCCTCCCGGTATCGACTCGGACAGGGCGGCGTCGCGGGTGACGATCCCGTGACGCTCGAGGAGCTGCTCGGCGATCGCCTTGGCGGCTTGCTCCGGGGACGGGGCGGGCGGCACGTCGAGAACGTCGACGGCGAGGTACCACCGCCCGGATCCGGCAGGGGGCGTGGCCGCCGAGAGCTGGGGTTTGCCGCCCGACCTTCGCTTCGCCCTGCCCCAGAGGAACGCTCGCAACGGGGCCATCGTGTCGTTGGTCACTTCGCCGGACCAGACGAGATCCCATAATGCGTCGAGGACGACGCCCGGGTCGCCTCCTTCGGCCGCGGCGTACAGGTCGCGGAAAAACGAGGCCCCGCGCTCTCGCAGGTGGGTGCGCAGGCGATCATGCAGCTCGCCGTCCGGGTGGGCGCCGTCGAGGGGCCAGTGGAGGAGCGGCGCTTGCTCACGCAGGTAGAGGGCGACCCGGCCGTCGGCTGCGCCGAGCGGGCCGCGGCCCATCCACATGACGTCCCCCGAGGCGAGCAGGTTGTCGAGGATCGCCGGCTCGTAATCCATACGGCTCGGCAGGATCTCCGACTCGAGTGTCGACGCCGGGACGGCGCAGCCCTGGAGCTGGCGAACGACCTCGAATATCCGATCGCGCCGCCCGGTCGTCTGGCCGATGCCGTGCCAGCCTGCCAGGTACCCGGCGTAGGCGGCGGGTTCGACGGCCTCGACCTCACGGCGCAGCACGGCGAGCGAGCGCCGCCTGATGCGACGCAACACCTCGTTGTCGACCCATTCCTGGCCCGACCGTCCAGGACGGTACGCACCGGCCGAGACTCTGCCCTGGCCACGGAGGCGGTGGAGCACCTCGGCGACGGCCGCCGGCGGGAGCCGCAGCTCCGAGGCGGCGGCTTCGACCGCGAACGGGCCGTGGGTCCTGGCGTAGCGACCGACCACGTCACCGAGCGGGTCGAGCACCGGTTCGAGGAGGGACGGGGCGACGCCCCTCGGTGGCGAGATCCCGACCGCGTCACGCAGCCTGGCGAGGTCCTCGACGGCCGCGATCCGGTCCTCGCCGCCGAATCGGATCGGGACGACCCGGCGGGCTTCGATGAGGCGGGTCAGCCATCCGTCTGCGGTCGCCGGGTCGTCGAGGCGGGCCTCGATGGCGGGGCGTGTCAGCGGCCCCAGATCGTTCAAGGCGTCGTGGAGCTGGTCGGGGGTGCCGATCTTGCGCCCGTCGGCGAGCCGCTGCAGCTCGAGCTCGACGGCGGCGATCACGTCGGCGTCGAGCAGATCGCGGAACTCAGGCTCCCCGAGAAGCTCCTGGAGCAGTGAGCGGTCGAGGGTGAGGGCGGCGGCGCGCTTCTCGGCGAGCGGGGCGTCGTACTCGTACATGAACGACGCGATGAAGTCGAACATGAGAGAGGAAGCGAACGGGCTCGGCCCGTGGAGGTCGACCTCGCGCACCCGGACGGTCCGCTTGGCGATGGCGCCGAGCACCTCCTGCAGGGCCGGGAGGTCGAAGTGGTCCTGGAGCACTTCGCGATAGGTCTCGAGGATCACAGGGAACGACCCGTATTGCCTGGCGACCTCGAGCAGGTTGGCTGCCTTGCGGCGTTGCAGCCACAGCGGAGTCCGGGCGCCCGGCCGGCGGCGGGGGAGGAGCAGTGCCCGGGCCGCCGCCTCCCGGAAGCGGCTGGCGAACAGGGCGCTGTCTCCGACCTCCTCCAAGACCAGCTCCTCGATCTCTTCGGCCGTGATGAGGATCTCTGCGGACGAGGGAGGCGTGTCGACGTCCGGGAAGCGGAACATGATCCCGTCGTCCGACCACAGCACGTCGACCTCGGACGCGTTGGCGTCTCGGTAGCGCCGCCGCGCCGCCAGGGCCCACGGGGCGTGAACCCTCGCTCCGAACGGGGAGAGGAGTGCCACCCGCCAATCGCCGATCTCGTCACGGAACCGTTCCACCACGATCGTCCTGTCGGACGGCAGAACACCGGTGGCGGCCTTCTCCTCCTCGAAGTAGTGCGCCAGGTTCCTCGCTGCCCACGGGTCGAGCCGATAGCGCTCCTCGAGCAGGTCGGACGCTCTTGCGGGATCGAGAGCGCCGATCTCTCTGATGAAAGCGCCGATCGCCTTTCCGAGCTCGAGGGGCCTGCCGGGACCGTCCCCGTGCCAGAAGGGCATCTTGGCCGCCGCGTCGGCCGGAGCCGGGGTGACGACGACCTTGTCCTGGGTGATCTCGGAGACCTTCCACGACGTCGATCCGAGCACGAACACCTCGCCCGGCCTCGACTCGTAGACCATCTCCTCGTCGAGCTCCCCGACCCTGCCGCCATCGGGGAGCGTCACGGTGTACAGGCCCCGGTCGGGGATGGTGCCCGGGTTGGTCACCGCCAGGAGCTGGGCGTTGCCTCGGCCCTCGAGCCGATCCTCGACCCTGTCCCACACGAGGCGGGGCCGCAGTTCGGCGAACTCGTCGCTCGGATAGCGGCCCGAGAGCATGTCGAGGACCGCGTCGAACGACGAACGGGGCAGGTCGCGGTACGGCGCGGCGCGGCGTACCAGCTCGTACAGGCCGTCGCTCGATCTCGGCTCGACCGACACTGCGGCGACGACGTGCTGGGCGAGCACGTCGAGCGGGTTGCGCGGGATGGTGGTCTCCTCGATGGCGCCGGCGTGCATTCGCTCCACGACGACGGCGGTCTCGAGCAGGTCACCGCGGTGCTTCGGGAAGACCTTGGCGACGCTCGCCGCGCCGACCTGGTGGCCGGCCCGGCCGACACGCTGGAGCGCCCGAGCCACGGACGCCGGGGACTCGACGAGCACGACGAGGTCGATGGCGGCCATGTCGATGCCGAGCTCGAGCGTCGACGTGGCGACGACGCCTCGCAGCTCGCCGCGCTTGAGGCGGTTCTCGATGGTGAGGCGCTGCTCGCGTGAGACGGAGCCATGGTGCGACTGGACCAGCTCGGACCCGGCGAGCCGGTTCAGCTCGGCGGCGAGGCGCTCGGCCAGGCCGCGGCTGTTCACGAAGAGGAGCGTGCTCGTGTGGTCGAGCACGAGGTCGAGGAGGCGCGGGTACATGGCCGGCCAGATCGACCGTCGCGAGCCCTCTTCGACCGCATCGGGTACCGGCGTCTCTTCGGGACGGGTCATGTCCTCGACCGGAACGACGATCTCGACGTCGAGTTGCTTCTCCCACGGAGCATCGACCACCGTGACGGGTCTCGCCGCCCACGCCCCGTCGCCGAGCGTGCCGCCCCCCAGGAACTCGGCGATGCGCTCCAGCGGGCGCTGCGTCGCCGACAGCCCGATGCGCTGCGGCTCGACCTCCGTGATCTCCGAGAGGCGCTCCAGGGAGATGCTGAGGTGGGAGCCCCGCTTCGTCCCGGCGATCGAGTGGATCTCGTCGACGATGACCCACCTGACGCTCTCGAGCATCCCCCTGGCCTGCGAGGTGAGCATGAGGTAGAGCGACTCCGGTGTGGTGATCAGGATGTCGGGCGGGTGGCGGACCATGGCCTGCCTGTCGCCCGGCGGCGTGTCGCCGGTGCGCATCGCGGTCGTGATTGCCGGCACCGCCGCGCCGAGCCACTCGGCGGCGAGCTGGATGCCGGTGAGGGGGGCTCTCAGGTTGCGCTCGACGTCGTACGCCAGGGCCTTCATGGGGGACACGTAGAGCACTCGGCACCGCCGGCGCTCCTCCGGGGGTGGTTCACTCGCCAGGCGATCGATCGCCCACAGGAAGGCGGCCAACGTCTTGCCGCTTCCGGTCGGGGCATGGATGAGGGTGTGGTCCCCCCTGGCGATCGCCTCCCATCCCATCGTCTGGGCCGACGTGGGCGCGGCGAAGGAGGCGTCGAACCACGCCCGTGCCGCCTCGGAGAACCGCTCGAGAGCCACCGACATGGAGGGTACCGGCGCAGAGTGACAGAAAGCTGCGGTCTGCGCCGGCACCTCTCCGCGGCGGTCAGCCGGCGGCCTGCTCCTCCTCCGAGGGCATCAACCCGAGCTGCTGCATGAAGGCAAGCTGATCCGAGATCTGCCAGACCTCCGCGATCCTGCCTTCCGAGATGCGAAACAGGTTGACCTCGCGAAGCGAGATGCTCTTGCCCGTCGGCGGGATTCCCTCGAACTCTCCGCGATGTGTTCCGGTCTCGATCGACATGGCGGCCACCTTGTCGCCCTCGGCGACGAGCTCCTCGATGGTGACCTCGAAGTCGGGGAACCCGTCGACGATGTGCCGCATCAGCTGCTTCAGTTCGGCGAGCCCGTTCACGGAGGCGCCGTGATACGTGACGTCGAGGGCGACCAGGCCGTCGAGGCGATCGGCGTCTCGCAGATTGACCGCATCGAAGAAGTCCCTGACGATCGTCTTGCTCTGTTCGGACATGTGCCACCTCCAAGTGGTCGGTGAGGTCGACAGCATGCGCGACGGCGCCGCCGGGCGCATGAGGAGAAACACCCGATTCCTGTCCCGTTCGTCCGATCAGCGCCTGGCGGAGGACAACGCCTCGGCGGCCGCTCTCGCCGCCTCCGTCCTGCTCGACACCCCGAGCTTCGTGAGGATGTTGCTCACGTGGTTGGCGGCGGTCTTGTCGCTGATGAACAGGCGCTCTGCGATGGCGGCGTTACGCAACCCGAGAGCTACGAGCTCGAGGACCTGGCGCTCCCGTGGCGTGAGCAACCCGAGCCCGCGCCTGCCGGTTGCGCTGCGCTCTCCGAGCGACCGCAGCCGCGCCGCCAATCGGTCCGCGTCCCTGGCCGCGCCGAGGCGCTCGAGCTCCTCGTGGGCTCGCCGCATGTGGGCGACGGCGGCTGAGGCATCCGACGAGACGAGCGCTTCACCGAGGAGCGCCCTCGTGGTGGCTGCGTCATGAGTAGACCCCGCTGCCTCGAAGGACCGCCAAGCCTGTTCGAGGAGGACGACCGCTTCGGCGTCTCTGCGTTCGGCGCCGGCGACCAGACCCAGGCACGATGCCGCCGCCCCTCTGACCCACTCGAGACCCGAGACGTCGGCCATCGCCGAGATGCTCGAAGCCGCCCCAGCCGCCCCTTCGACATCGCCCAGCGCGAGCCTCGCCTTGCACAACGTCGACAGGTGCGAGACGGCGGCAAGATGAGCCGTACCGAGTTGGGCGACGCGGCGCTCCGATACGTTCCTCGCCTCCTCGTACCGCCCGGTTGCGAGGTGGAGCGCCGCCAGGGGGGAGGCTGCCTCCGGCAGGTCGCGATATGGTGCCAGGGCAGCCTCTGCGGCCTCGAGCCTTCCTCGACGGATGTCGAGCGCTGCCAGCCTGACTGCCGGGTGGACGCAGCGGGACCGGTGGCCGCTCTGCTCGAGTGCCGCGATCGACCGTGTCAGCTCCGCTTCGGCCTCGTCCCAACGGCCGGTCATGGCGAACAGCTCTCCGCAACATGCTCCGCAGAAGCTCATCAGGGCAGGGTGCCCTAGCCTTCCGATCGACCGGTTGATCACGTCCGACCACCGCTCGAACCGGTCGAGGGTGCCGAGCAGCTCGCCCGAGGACATGATGGAGCAGGCAACGTCGCCCACGACGCGGAGGTCGTCGACCGTGACCGCGGTCACCATCGCGGCGTCGAGCTGCTCGATGCCGTCCGCGACGTGCCCGAGTGACACGAGCGCATGTCCCACTGCCGCTCGCGCCCTCGCTTCGAGCCCGAGGTCGCCGGAGGCGAGGGCCGCGCTCAGCGCGACACCGGCGGCCGCCTGTTTCGCCTGCGGGCGCTCCGAGCGCAGCGCCCTCGCCAGCTCGAGCCGCCCGCGAGCCCCCGGAGCGCCGTCGCCGACGAGGCCGGCGGCGATGGTGAACCATCCGTTCGACGCCGGCATGTCGCCGGCCGCCAGGGCCGTCTCGATCGACAGCCAGGTCGCCACCTCGGCAGCTCCTTCGAGGTCGCCGCCCCTCCTGTGGGCGGCGTACGCCCGCTGGCGCGCTGCCAGCGCCTCGTCGATCTCCCCCATCCACCACAGCGCATCCGACAAACCGGTGAGGGTTTCCGGGGAGGATGGGGCGTCGCCAAAGGCGTCTCGGGCGGCGGACCAGTCGCCGCGCCCGAGAGCGGCAGCACCTGCAGTCGAGGCGTCGGCCATGATCGCACAATGGTACGGCGCCTCACGAGGTCACGAACGACCTTCGACCATTGATCGAGTCTTTCTCGACCGACCGTAGAGGGAAACCACAAAATCGTCTTACCCGCGACGAGCGCGCGTAAGAAGCCCTGAGATGCTGGGAGAGGTACGGATCGACCGTCGGTCGAGGTCGCGATATCTGTGCCTGAGTCGTTTCGAAGGCTACGCTCGACCACGAGTCGAGACTTGGAGACCATGGACATCGCCGTCAACCTCGTGGAGAACTACCTGCGGCTCACCGGGTATCTCACGCTCTCGGAGTTCGAGGTACAGACGAGGGACAAGAAGGGACGGTACAAGACGGTCACGGACATCGACGTGATGGCCGTTCGCTTTCCCGGCGCCCTCTACATCGACGAGCCCGACGAGCACAAGCAGAACATCCTCATCGACGATCCGGTTCTCGAGCTCCTCGACGACTGCGTCGACGTCATCATCGGAGAGGTCAAGCAGGGTCAGGCTCAGCTCAACGACGGGATCAGGGACCACGCCGCCCTGTTTGCAATGTTGCACAGGATCGACTGGCTCTACGGCGACGACGTGGCCGTAACCGAGGTGATCGTCGGGCTGCAGCGGTCGGGGTTGCACCTCGCCTCGGCTCGGGGCGGCGGCCGGGTGCGCACCCGGCTCGTCGCATTCGGGCGGAGCGACCACTCTGACTTGGCGACGATCTCACTGTCGCACATCGTGACCACGATGCTGGGGTTCTTCCATCGATACGAAGACGCCTTCCGGCCGATCAATTTCAAGGAGCCGGCCCCGGCCTTCCTGCGCCTCCTCCTGAAGGCAGGCTTCGAGATCGAGGACATCCGCTAGGACGTCGGGAGGGCGGTCACGGCGCTCCCGCCGCCGGTCTTCGGAAGTGGTCGCCCTGCTGCTGCGCCGCAGGATGTCGCCGAGCCGACGGCTCAGTAGGTCTGGACGACCCGCAGCGCCACCTCGGCTGCGTCGCCGATGGCCTTGAGCCCTGTCTTCGAAGCGTCGAGTCGCCGGACCGCCACGCGACACCAGTCGCCGGCGATCCCCTTGATGACGTTCTCGGCATCCTCAGGCCCGTAGACCCACCGCGAGTACTTGGGGCCCATGAGCTCCACCCTGATGCCGGCGTCCGGGAACTCCACGCCGGTCCTCTCGAACGAGTAGGGGAGCATCCGGTGAGCGAGCCAGGCGACGTGCCTGAGACGGGGCGTGTCGGCGTTCGGGTCGTCCTCGCCCTCTTCCGGCTCGGGGAGCCGGCCGTTCATCGCCGCCTTGATGTCGAGCCCATGTGCCCAGGTCTCCGTCAGCCGCAACGTCGCGAAGGCCTTGGCACTCACCGGCGCCAGGATCCACGGGACGCGCTCGGACTTCTCCATGCGCGAGAGGAGGTCGACGACGGCGGCCCGGCCGTTGCGCCACCACTCGATCGTCTCCTGGTAGCGCTTGCCTCGGCCCTGCTGCACGCCCCGTGCCGTCCACTCGTCGATATCGGTGATGTCGGCGTCCTTGATCGCAGCCTCGCCCTCCTCGATGGCTCGGGCCGCGAATGTCTCGGTGTACGCCAGATGGCTCACGGTGTCCTGGATGGTCCACCCCGGTGCCGGGGTCCGCAGCTTCCAGTCGCGCTCGTGTATCTGCTGGAGGAACTGGTCGAGCGACTGCTGCTCTGCCACCAGATCTGAGAGGATCTCACGCATAGGCGCATCATTTTACCGGCCTGATCAGGGTTGATGGGCGGCGGCGGCCTGGTTCAGCCTATCGACCAGCAGACGGAGCCTGCCGAGGTTCCTGCGGTCGAAGTGGAGCCGCAGGCGTGGCAGCTCGACGTGGTCGTCGTCTTCGATCTCGCGGTCCGTCGGTCCCGACTTCTCGATCGTCCCAGATGCCAGGATGTCGGCGAATTCGGCGTTGACCTGGGCCACGAGCTCGTCGCTCGGCTCGTGCTTGAGCCTGAGTATCAGCTTGCCATTCACGAAACGCTGCGAGTGGTAGTTCCCGTAGAAGCGCAGGATCTCGGAGCATGCCTCGTCGACGCTCGTGGTGAACGTGAACAAGTGCCTGTCATGGGGCGAGATCATCCCCTGGCCCTCCAAGGCGGCGATGAAGTCGAGCCACTTCTCCCAATACGCCGTGCCGTCGGCCTCGAGCAGCACGATCGGGTGCATGTCCGACTTCCCGGTTTGGATCAGGGTGAGCAACTCGAACGCCTCGTCCTGCGTGCCGAAGCCGCCGGGGAAGAGCACGAAGGCGTCCGACTCCTTGACGAACATCAGCTTGCGGGTGAAGAAGTACTTGAAGTTGATGAGCCTGCTCTCGTGGACGTACGGGTTGGGATCGGCCTCGAACGGCAGGCGGATGTTCACGCCGAAGCCGTAGTCCCTCCCTGCCCCGAGGTTGCCCGCCTCCATGATGCCCGGGCCGGCCCCGGTGATCACCATCCACTGGTGGACGTCTGCCATCCGGTTGGCGAACTCGGATGCGAGCTCGTAGTTCGGGCTGTCGGGCCTGGTGCGCGCCGATCCGTACATCGTCACCTTGGGGACGTCCTTGTAGCGCGAGAACACGAGGAACGAGTAACGGAGCTCCTTGAGGGCGCTGTTCACCAGCTTGAGGTCGCCCCGATCCGTTCCGTCGCGCAGCAGCCGGATGGCGCTCACGATCATCTCGACGGTGATATCGCGGTCCCTGGGATCGACAGAGTCACCCGCGGCGGCGACCAGGTCTGCGATCTGTTTGTCGATCACCTCGTCACCGGTTCGATACTCGCGCATGGCTTCCAACGGTAGACCGTCCCGGCCCCGCCCATCCCACACCGAACCTGTCGCATCGTGCTGATACGTTGGCGGGTGTCGAGGAAAGGAGCGCATTGGACGTTCGATTCGTCGCAGGCTTCGCACCGATCGTCGAGGACCTCGGGGCCGCCAGACGGCTGTACGTGGCGGACCTCGGCCTCCCGCTCCAGGGGGACGACTACCCACAGACCGACGACCTCGAGGGCATCCGGCACTTCGGTGTTTGGACCCTGGAGGGGGCAGCGGTCGCCTGCTTCGGAAGGGAGGAGTGGCCGTCGGATCGGCCACAGCCCCAGGGGACGATCGAGTTCGAGCTCGCCTCTCCGGAGGCGGTCGCCGAGGGGGCGGTCGAGATGGAGGCGGCGGGGCACACCCTGCTGCATGGCGCCCGGGAGGAGCCGTGGGGTCAGACCGTGGCACGGGTGCAGTCTCCGGACGGGTTGCTCATCGGCCTGAGCTATGCC
>Ga0214471_10003528_pt1 | contig 12128 bp, 12 predicted proteins | sample RVTome_5_FD_207665 | JGI IMG/M metagenome (GOLD analysis project Ga0214471, IMG submission 207665) | Soil microbial communities from uranium-contaminated site in the Upper Colorado River Basin, Wyoming, United States - RVT142D155 | ecosystem: Environmental > Terrestrial > Soil > Contaminated >... | reverse complement strand
TAAGTGAAAAAAAAATATACACGCATGACATCCGCATACCTCAAGTATCTGCCATTGTCTCAGAGGAACATCATTGTGGATAGTCTTCTGCGGTGCGTCATGCCGACAGCACCTGACGACGAAGAAGCAGTGGTAAAATGTACCACGTCTTCCGACTACTACTACCAAAGGTGCATGTCCGTATTTCGATTGGACCTGAGAGACCCGAGAGGCGTGGACGGCACGCTGCGGAGGGGAGATCGCGTGCTTTTAATTATGGACGGGAAAAAGACACGTTGCGAGATTCAGAGAGTTGGCATTCCCATTTCCTGTGAAGATCTGGTCAAGGCGACTGCATATTCTAAGAAAGCTAGAAATCGACGGACATTCTTCACGTCGGAAAAAACAAACACACAAATCAAATCCTGGTTGTGTGGGTCTGATTCTGATTCTGGGGTACGTCATCGCACTTTTGTGACTGCCATCGGCCGACAACTGTCCGAGCACCTCTACTTTCTTCGCAGGGGCGTCGATTCCGAGGAGGAAAAGCCGGAAACGCGACTTTGTTGGCGACTTCTCGAGGACGCAAGTATGGTGGATGCAACGTCCTCATTCACGTCCTGTCAGAACTACGCATTCGTGAACAAAAGTGCCGAATCGGCCGTTATCGCGGATTTTTTCGGCATGGTGCAAAAGAATATCACAGATCTGACGGATGGGTTACGGAAAGCAGCTGCATTTTCTGCAGAAGCGCTTTCTCTACTTCACATTCTCAGGAGTGTATTCGGGAATAAGTACATGGAGATAGGGAAAGTGGACGCCGAAGAAGCGATGAGGCGAAATCGAAGAAAGAAAGTGACCCGTGATTTGAAACAGACCTCAGAGGTCTCAAAGATTTGCGCTGTTTCTGGATGTCATCTCCTTCGAACTCCCATGGGACCCGTGCCAGAGGTGTGGCATATCCGTCTGAAGCCTCAGGTGTACAGGTTTGACGACGCAGATGAGCCACACAGGCAAAAGTTGCACATAGAGTCTACTGACACGAGGATTATCATGTGCAAAAGACATGCCCTGCTTGTATCAATGGCCTGGTATCTGTTTTATCAGGAAGCTATCTGGTCTCTAGAGCTTTACAGGGGACTTTCTCTCGACCACAGAAAATTCAAGAATTATTTTACGAGTTCGGCGGAGGCAGCGCAGCAATTCTTGCAAAAGTCCGACAGCGCAGGCATGAATTGGGAACGGTTCAAATGCGCGATTTGCGTCGTGCAAGACTGGACGCATAAAATAAATCTGATGAATCATTCTTCTGCGTCCTCCTCGTCCTCGTCCTCGACCTCGTCCTCGTCCTCGACTGCGCGTGCTTATTCCTCGCACGTCTCTGTCTCAGAGATAAAAAACTAAATAGGTATCGAGTTCGGCAACATTTTCAAAGAAAAAAAAACAATGTCTTCCTCGTCATCGACAGCGAGTCGCTCAGGTGCGAGCGCTTATGATTCGGACGACGATGATACAGAGGAAGAAGGATATTCGGGAACGAGTACTTGTATTGGAGAACTGACCTGTAGTCAGGTAACGAGATGGGGACAGAAACTGTGGTTTCCGATGATTCAGAGTAATTGGGTGGCTCGTCTGATTTGGGGCTCGGCCGGACCAAGCGAAGCGCACGGAGTTTCATTTGGCGACTTTCACATTACGTCCATAATACGCCATTATCGGGAGTCACTCGACAAGATCGAGGGTACACAAATTCCCAAGGCAATTCACGAGACCCTGGACATGTTGGCCGACGGAACGGGCACGACGATCCGATTAGCGTGGAATAGAGCGTACGGGGTTCGCATCGAATTGGACGAAAAAGGCATGGAGGAAATGATCGAGAGGAAACGCATGGAGAGGGAGACAGCTCAAAAAGACCGGCTGTCCAAATTCCTCAGTGCATGCACAAAGACCATTTCGGCAAGTATACGCAGAACACTACCTGCTGAGGGTCGTACTGAATCTGCTGCTGCACCTCCTCCTCCTGATTCTGATACGTGCGACGCGCTGGACGACGAGCCCTCGTTCTCGTCGTCCAAATCGAAAAAGAGAGGCCGAGAGCGGGATGAACAGATCCTGGAGGAAAAGATCCATCTGGCCGCAGATTTCAACAGTGCATTTCTGCGATCAGGCGGAAAGTCAAATCAGTACAAGGATTATATGCGGTTGATCTGTCTTATACAGCTCAATTGTTACATCCGCGCACACGGATGTCGCGATGTGTCCATCTTTGGACAGTCTCTGAGTGTCAGGGTTGTTCTCAAGAACGCACGGGATGCGTTCTTTCTGTTCAGCACGATCCTTTTGCCCAAGTTTTCGGAATGGCTGTACACTTCGTCGGTGTCGAGCGGGAAGAGCTTTGCGTATTTCGAGTGTCCGACGGCCAGAGATCATCTCAAGCAGTATGTGGATATCTACGTTGGCAGCTACCTGGCAAAATTGCTGAACATGAACATCGACAATACCGACAAGGTAGAGGATGGGATAAAGAAATGCCCGATTGACGAGTTCGTCAGCGATTGTAGATATCATTATTTTATGATATTGCAGGAGGAATACAACGAAATGCATCCGATGGGATCGTGACCGAACATGATAATACGCATAAAAAATCACTAAAAAGAGGATTTGGTCTCTCCAGATTCGTTTGCTATATGAGCCATGCCGACGTCTGTGTACGGGAATCCGGGGAGAACTCCGCCCATAGCTTGAGGCCAAAAGTGGAATCCAGCGGCTGCGGTGATAGCGAGATCATCGTTGTATCCGGTTTGTATGGCTCCGGTAGCGTCCACTTTTCCTGACCACTGGTATTTTGGAGCAGACACATCGTAGGTCTGTTGACGAGACCAAGTGCGACACCGCGACAGTTGCTCTTCGAGCATGGCTTTGGTATGCTCAAATTTCTCCCTGTTCGACATCTTGTAGAGGAACGGATTCGAACTTATGCAGCCGTCCATGTATGAGACGGCGTTTTGGCACAAAAGCACGCGGGTTGCTGTGCGGTAGGACGTTTTTAGGGCTGCGTCTGTAAAGAAGCCAGGATTCTTTTGCGCTTCTAGCATATACTTGGCCATCACATCGTCTCTGGCGTTTGATCCGAGACGTTGAATCTTCTGCGCATCTGGCCGACTGGGCTGCATGTAGACGGCGCATTTTCCCAAATCCTTGAGGATACCTGCCAGATGGCCAGATTCGTGGCCCGTGTTTCTCTCGGCAAACAGCGTGATCCAGGCATGTTGTGTCCATTGATTGGAGCGCAGGGCTTCGATATGTGCCCGGAACAGATGTTTTTCGTCCATCCAGTTCTGCACAGGATGACTGTCGATCCCGCATATCTGAATTTTTCAAGTATAGAATAGCATGTGAGTTTCGGGACTGAAAGACAGCAAACGCGCGATGAAAAAAAAAAACATACGATGATGGAGCCGTTGTGCATGCACATACTGACTATGGCCATGTGATTTGGACCTCCGGCATTCGGGTCCACGAACACGCCAATCTGCGATGGTCGATTGTTCCTAGTCCCGCCGAACAAGGAGCGTTTTACGAGTCGAGCGATGGAATTCTGATCGAATGCAAATCCGTCTGCGCTCGCGGTGATTCCGCCGATTTCGCGCTCTGCTGCAGCTGTCATGTTCAGGGCCTTGAACACGAGCCTGGTAATGTACTGGTTCTCGCTGCTAATCCATGGTGGGAGCATAGAGTTGTAGTGAGTACACCACATGCTCTGGTTTCGGCGCTTGCATCGCGGACATTCCAGAGATGCTTTGATCACGAGGCACACGTGCTGAGCAGATCCTGCGTGCGTGAGCTCCTGGAGTTTCGTGAAAAAGTTGAACTGGCTGTAGGCCGGGGAGGATATGCCTATTTGCCTGGCATTGCGCATGGACATAATAGGCATTACAACGTTCAGGTACCCCACGGGATCCCAAAAGCCCAGTTCTTCGCAGATAACTAGAACGCTCGGGTGATTTCCTTGCCCACGCTGTACATAAAAAACAAAAAAGGCAATGGAAAAGGTTAGTATAAAGAGATGTCGGGATAAATGTGAGAATATTCAGAACAGGCAAGGAGGTGAGTCGAATAGGGTCAAAAAGTGGTGGTCCGGGGCAGGGCCAAGTCTTGGATTTTATTCATCCATAAAAACATTGCTAGTTGTCCTATAGTTGTGGTGGTATAAAAATCATTAGAAATAATGTCCATTGTATTGGACGAGAGTGACGACGAGGTCATACAGAGCAATGGATCGAGAGGAGCCAAGAAAACAGGTATGGTTCGCAAAAAGAGAGACTCTCCTCCCAAATCGGCACAGCGACGTAGTAGGCGCAGACGTCAACGAACTCATCGACCACCTACCCCGCCGATCGAAGAAGAGCCCGTAGAAGCCGAAAAAGAATTCGATCCATTCGAGGACGACGAAAACGAAAACGAAGACATGAATGACGACGACGATCGAGTCAGTTCCACGACAACCCTGACCAAACCAACTGTGCCTTTTGCAGAGTCCTTTGGAGTCACAGAGGATTCAGAATCCCGGGTTGATGAAGAGTACGATCTGTTCGAAGAGACCTCTGACTCATCTACATATCCAAGTAGAACACCTGTATATGCATCAGACGGACCTCCACAGTGGAAAGAGATCCAAGAATTGTACGGAACAGGCGATGACGCAGAGGATGATCTAGAGCCCTCGATTCCACTCGAAAAACGGACACCGAACAACAAGGGCAAAGGCAAAGCCAGACCAATGCCGAACCATCCGACCGAGATCGCTAGATTGAGCCCAGACCCACGTCATTCGACACATGATCCGAAGACGATTGTCCAGATACCCACCAGATTCAACAGATCGGCCCGCACTGGAGAGACGACCTCTTCTGCAGGCATTCCTCGTGCTCGGACCGGCGAACGCTCCTTGATGGACGAGAACGATTTGTCTGGAAAAATCGGACGATCTCTTCTAGAAATAGACGTAGACAGTCCGTTTCCCGCCGACGAGCCAGATGTTAAATCGGTTCATTTTCTGTGGTCTCCGGAAATAGCGTCTTCAAGTGTAGGCTACAAGGATATTCCGTACAATAGACCGTGTGTGACTCCCATCACGAACATGACACGGTGGGACCTTGACGAGGACATTCAACGGCGCATGGCTCACATGTCAGGATCCAAGGTGTTCACACTCTCTCTTGTCAGACCTGTCGTAGTAATGATCAATTACAAGCCTCCGATTATGGCCTTTTCCTACAATCCCGGTCACTTTAGAAACGGTGCACTTGTGGGGGGCAATTCTCTGACGATCTCTGGACCACGCCTGTGCTTTGAGTTCAAAGCAAAGAATATGTGTACCGCTCCTTACAAGAACGTCTCGGTGTTCATCAGTGCCTATTCATTGGACGAAGCAACGTGCATACACACGGGTTTTCTCAAGAACAAGTGTTCGCTCTTTGCCGCACCTTCAGTATGGTTGTCTCCTAAATCCATCCGTCAAACTTGAATACTAAAACGCGCATTTCTGTCATTTACTCGTGTGTCCTTATGAATAAAACCACTCTCCAGAGACGCGACCCGTGGTTTGGAGGTCCTTTCTGTAAAACGAATCGATTATGAATCCTTTCTGCGCATCATCACGCTCCATCCTCTCCTTCTTTTCTTTGAGAAGATCGTTCCAGTGCCCATCTACGAGGCGTATGTCATATGGGGAGCGCATATGTATCTGCGTGAGTCGGGCCATCTTCTCGCTGGAGGGGATTGGAAAGTATCTCTCGACGTCCTCGGGAGTGATCTTGTAGAGGAAGATTCGGTCATCTCCATACAATCCAGGAGGATTTATCGACGAGTCCTTGAGAAGAAACACGCCCGAAACGTCGTCGATACCTGCGTCGTCATCTGCCTGAGGCATGAAATACAATCTGTGCTCCTCGTCGACGAACACGTCCGCGAGCCGGCCCAGACTGTCGTCCTGGTCCCTGTAGCACTGTGGATGTCTGAACGATACAACCCATTCCCCATGAGAGGCTCCCTTGAAGAATATCTTTGTAAGTCTCAGGCGATTAGGTGCATTTCCCCTTTTCAAATAGAGAAATGCCTCGTGAGCCTTGCTCCTCTTGCTGTCGTACGGAACGACGTACGGCTCAGAAGAAGTCGCAGGACATTGCATGCGATTTTTCTTCCGACCACGCGACCCACGGTCGTAGCGAGAATAATTCGTAGAGGAGGAGGACGTGGCCATTTTTTACAAAAATATATACTCTTTCATAGACTACAGAACATTTTTCTATTTTTGTAAAAAATGGCCACGTCCTCCTCCTCCTCCTCCTCTTCGTCGGCACAGACCATGCGTCCAGAAACTCAGCCTAATTACGTCAGCCAAGATGTACCGCGACATCCGGGCGGAGGTATTGTGCCCAAGAACCTGGTTTTGGATGGACCCATTGGTGTGGGGAAGAGTTTCGCATGCAATGTCCTGCGCAATAAGATCGTTGTCGTAGGACCGGTCAGCGTCGTGAAGGTTTCGTTCATCACTGTTCCCGAAGTGGGGCATGTCTTTGCGCTGTCTCCTCTTTCCAAAGTTACGTCGGGCCAGGAGAGTGTGGATATAATCGATCAGACGTTTTCAAGTGCCTGTCACAAGTGCGCTCAGGCACTGACATCCTTGGAGAGTGTGGAATCGATCGACCGCGGCGTAGTCGAGTCTATCAGAGATTTCATGCAAGTCTCTGAGCAGCGTCAAAAGAATGAGATGTTTGGGATATTCCAGAATGTAATGTTGGCTTGCAGTCTCGCTCTAGTACTGGACACTAGCGAGGTTAGGATGATGGACGTGTACCGGGGGTCATCCGCGATAGTCCCGAGGTGCGACGTGGATGAGCCTTCTAGTCGCGTGGTATTTGTCATGGACAGAGATCCCACAAGCAACATACTCTTTATGGAGAATCTGACGGAGGCAAGTCTTCTCTCCCCTATGGCTCTGTTCTTCTACCGGCAGATGCTGGCAACGTACAGAAAAATGCAGAGCAACAGCGTGGAGATATGGCTGTGGTGTACGCCTTGGACTGCCTACAGTCGTGTCAAATTCAGAGCTCGAGACACTGAAACGGGCATCAGCGAAAGAAAGCTAGAGGAATACCAATGTGCATCTTTCCGTCGCATCATGGCCGTCTACTGGGCCAAGCAGTCGAAGATTCTCGGAGGCCGGCGCACTGGAGGGACTTTGGACCGTCTGGCCGAGCTTCTGATCAGCGACCTCTGCGAGATCACTCCAGATCAGAAGCAGTACCGGCTTGACATATGGCCTTTTCCCGAAAAGTGCCCTAGCGGATTGATGGAGTACTCTCAGAGTAGGGTGATTGCCGTTGCCAACTGGAATGCACAATCACTGCGTTCCGATGATCATCGCGCAAAGTACGGAGACTCCGCGCTCCTGTTGCTGGCCTACGAAAAGATGATCAACGGCATCTTCAAGGAACCTTGTGTCCTGTTCTACCGTCGAATAGATGCCGTTATCGAGACCGAGGCGTCTTCTCGTGTCGTCGTTGATGTTCCCGAGATGATGGGAAGTCACTTTGTCCTCCAGGTCAAGGCTTCCTCTTTCGAGCAGGTCATGCGAGACTCGGAAGCGCGGGGACACGTGTTCAGTTTTTTGTCCGAGGCTATCTCTTCGGACGATCAGCTCGTCGTGCTTTTCATACTAGAGTGTTAACACTCCGAATAAAACAATCTCCGAAATATATATAGTGCTCTGGCCTCAGGTGTTCCCCTCAGCTGAACGATGGACCGGGAGTCTATCCTGAAAGGACTGAGTATTCCGGACAGTGCATGTGACGACGGAGACTCAGATCTAGATGACGACATTGCCGATCTGTTCAGAGACCCGCGTTCGAGCAGCGGATGGACGATGGCGTCGTCGTCTGAATGCAGCAGTTCGTCTGCCTCCTCTGCACAGGCAGTACCTGTAACAGATCATGATAAGCGTCGTCTTGAAGACGATCGTCCAAAGTACCCCGACATGAGCAGTGAGAGTCTGATGACCTTTTACACCCAGATCGTTCCACAGTTATTGCAAGTGTCATCATCTGGAGATGAAGATGACTCGTCGGAGGAACTCCAAGTCGTTTCCTCTTCGTCTTCCTCTGCTCATTCTGGAATCGCTCCGGGCTCTACCTCTTTGGGGTCGTCGACAGAGCATCCCTCGATCGCAGAGATGTGCCTTCGCGAGACAGAACGTCGGGACAGACGCACATTTCGTCAGAGGGAACAGGAGCGGATGCGTAGAATAGGTCGTGCAGAGCTCAAGGAACTGGAGTACGAGATGGAGATTGATGCAAGAGTCGCTGAACGAGGCACTCTAAGGCCCGACGTGTTCAGGGACGTCGTCAGCATGGAGCCATTCTCTATCATCGTCGAGAACTGGATCCCGCCCTTGCTGTCGGATCCTGCCGTTGAGACTGTTTTTCTGTATCTCCAGTGTATTTCGTGTGCGGGATTGGGCGCTGTCAACGCCGACGTCGATTCCACCGTCTACTTTCTAGAGTCCATCGGAATGACCATCGAGAAAGGAGACGTTTCTGAGCAGGTTCTCACCTACAGAGCGTTCTTCACGCCCATGACCTTGATGCATGGCGCTGATACTGCGTCCAGGAGAACAGATTCAGCTGGATCATCATCGGCGGCGAGTCAATTCCGAGAGACAGTTATATCCACGAGACGTATTCCACTGGATACGGACGAGGGGGGAAGAGCATCACTGGCGAGCAAGCTTCAGGTGCTTCATAGTCGAGCGATCGAAGAGGATCCTCTTCAGGCCTTTAAGTCCACTCGTCATAGAGCACTCAAAGACGAAAAGCCTCTCCATTTCTCATGGGATACCACATACTCCAAAAGACCCTTCAACCTAGCAGAACTAGCTAGGACCAAAGCCAGACAAATCCTGACCGCCGTTAAGCAGATGGAGTCAGTTGGAGCAGACGAAGAGGACGATCCTTCTGATTCTGACGTCGACGACGTGGACGACGACAGTTCTCTCTCCAGTGATTCCTCCGATATCGACGAAGGCCCTGCTGACTCCGGTGTTTCCCTTGGGGAGAGAGAACGCGCACTACCGGTGCGTGAAACGGACCAATCCGTATACGACGTGCTGAGTAGAGGTATTCAGAAAAAGATGCTATCCTCAATGCGCAGGATGGCACACAGAGTACAGAGCCAAAACCCGGATTCCATTGCCAAGGCCACCGGAGAATTATCTGGCTGGATAGAAGATTGTCTATGCGTCGATATTGTGATATTTCCAGGAATTAAGAATGTACTGGCGGGTCCAGAGAGAATCGACCGGCAGCTAAAGTTCGCATTTGGCATGTGTGCGCAGAATCCCTACGCCACCTCTGAGTTGATAAAAAAGGTGGGCGTACCAGCCAGAGAACCAAAATAAAAAGATATCAAAAACCCCGACCCTCCCAGGGTGGATCTCGCGAATGTCACGCTTTGGGTGTCCGAATCCTTTAATGAGAGGGTCTATATCAGCGATGATACTCTTTACGTTCGTATTGTACTGCATGCTTCTGCTGTTTATGGCTGCAATCCTCCGGGACACGGCCATCAGTGCCCAGGACACCCTAACCCAGAACTATGAAGAACGCGAGGCGCTTATATCCTGCGCACAACAACAGTGCATTATCTCTGTCCATACAGGACAGATGAAGACACCTGAGGAGTGTGCGAATAAGAAAATCCTGGACAGCTGGGCTGCAATCAATTTGTCTCCACGTGAATATATAATATACAGCGACTGGGAAAGAGAATATCTGTTTCGAGAGATTATTCTAGCGTGGCTGGGATTTTGCGGTACGATGGCTCTTCTGTTCTTCTCAGTGGGGTTTGCCCTATACGTGACGGAAACCTCCAAGAATGTACAAGATAAGAAACGAATAGGAATGGCATACACGGAAAACATTGAGTGCTCAATATTATCAAGCGTGGAGCAAGTGTAGGAAAGAGGTATTTTGGATATGGAATAAAATTTTTTCGACACAGAAAAAAAAAGAGAGAGGAAGGGATGGTTTGAGTAGGTAAGAGTGAGAATGGAGGACAAGACGGAACACCATTGCATCACATGTGCCGGAAAAGGATAACGGACGGAAGCAGGAAACATCAGGAATTTGAAGAGCCAGACCGGACCCCCTTGCATCTCGTGGCGGTAAATAAGCCTACGAATTTCGCGAGGCAGCGGTCGTGTGGAGCATAGGATGCGCTGCAGAGTCGGTGTGGGGAGTGGGTAAGAGGGAGATTGAAGAGCCAGACAGGACCGCCTTGCATCTGGTGGCGGAATATAAGCCTACGAATTTCGCGAGGCAGCGGTCGTGTGGTGCAAAGGATGCGCTACTGACGGGTTGTGGGGAGAGGGTAAGAGGGAGGAACGATCAGGAGAGCCGAAAAGAAGGGTGGGGATGCCCAGAGCTCGCGGTCGTGGTTGATGAAGTATGAGAGACTCCGTGAATCCTGCAGGTGATTAGAGAGGGAGAGAGAAACAGAAGTGAGAGAGTGCCCGGAGCCGATCTCTGTAAGTGGTCTATGAGAGTCTGTGTGTGCATAGCAGGCGAAATAGGGAGGGAGAGAGAAACAGAAGTGTGAGAGTGCCCGGAGACTATCTCTGTGTGCACGGCAGGTGCTTTAGGGAGGTAGAGAGAATCACCAGTGTGTGCATCCCTGAGCTCACCTCCGTTTTTGATGATGTATGAGAGTCTCTGTATGGACCCCAGACGGTTTAGGGAGGGAGAGAGAAACAGCAGTGTGTGCATCCCCTGAGCCTATATCTGTGTGCATCCCAAGTGCTTTAGGGAGGTAGAGAGAAACACGAGAGTGCGCACCCCCTGAGCCTATCTGCTGTAAAGACGATAGAGGAGGTGTGTCCGTGTGTCCTCCAGGTGATTAGAGAGGTAGAGAGAAACAGCAGTGTGTGCATCCCCTGAGCCTATCTCTGTGTGCATCCCAAGTGCTTTAGGGAGGTAGAGAGATTAACCAGTGTGTGCATCCCCTGAGCCTATCTCTGTGTGCATGCCAGGTGATTTAGTGAGGTAGAGAGATTAACCAGTGTGTGCATCCCCAGAGCCTATCTCTGTGTGCATGCCAGGTGCTTTAGAGAGGTAGAGAGAAACAGCAGTGTGTGCATCCCCTGAGCCTATCTCTGTGTGCATGCCAGGTGCTTTAGGGAGGTAGAGAGATTAACCAGTGTGTGCATCCCCTGAGCCTATCTCTGTGTGCATGCCAGGTGATTTAGTGAGGTAGAGAGATTAACCAGTGTGTGCATCCCCAGAGCCTATCTCTGTGTGCATGCCAGGTGCTTTAGGGAGGTAGAGAGAAACACCAGTGTGTGCATCCCCCAGGCCTATCTCTGTGTGCATCCCAAGTGCTTTAGTGAGGTAGAGAGAAGCAGCAGAGTGTTCACCAGTGTGTGCATCCCCCAGAGCTCTCCTCCGTTTTTCCTCTATGCGTGTGTCCTTCTGTGTGCCTCCCTCCTGTACTTATCTCCTTCTGTGTCCGTCCGTGAGCTCTCCTCTGATTTTCCTATATTCGTGACCCTTTCTCCTTCTGTGTTCCCCCCAGAGCTCTCCTCCGTTGGTCATCCATCCGTGTGCCTGCCTCCTGACCCTTTCTCCTTCTGTGACGCTCCCTGAGCTCTCGTCCGTTTTTCGTCTATTCGTGTGTCCTTCTGTGACACTACACCTTTTGTGTCCATCCTTGTGAGACCCTCCCCCCGACCATCTCCTGGCTCTATATACGCCTACCCATTTCGCGAGGCAGCTTTCCTGTGTTGCACCTGCTCCGCTCCTGACTCGGTCTGTTGAGTCGGTAAGAGTCAGATTGAAGCCCCAGACCTACCCCCTTGCATCTCCTGGCCCTATATACGCCTACCCATTTCCCAGGGAGCTTTCTTGTAGGGCATGTGCTGGCCTCCTGACTCGGTCTGTTGAGTCGGTAAGAGTGAGAATGCAGCCCCAGACCTACCCCCTTGCATCTCCTGGCCCTATATACGCCTACCCATTTCCCAGGGAGCTTTCTTGTAGGGCATGTGCTGGCCTCCTGACTCGGTCTGTTGAGTCGGTAAGAGTGAGAATGCA
>Ga0214471_10003527_pt1 | contig 12129 bp, 13 predicted proteins | sample RVTome_5_FD_207665 | JGI IMG/M metagenome (GOLD analysis project Ga0214471, IMG submission 207665) | Soil microbial communities from uranium-contaminated site in the Upper Colorado River Basin, Wyoming, United States - RVT142D155 | ecosystem: Environmental > Terrestrial > Soil > Contaminated >... | reverse complement strand
TGAGCGCGAGCGTCCCCGTGACGCCGTAGATGAGGCTCATGCCGTAGAGCATCACCGCCGCCGAGAGGATGCCGATGAGGAAGAACTTCAGGGCGCCCTCGTTCGAGCGGGGGTCGCGCTTTCGGAAGCCGGCGATGAGGAACGCGGGCGCCGAGACCAGCTCGAGCGAGATGAACAACATGAGGAGGTCGCGTGAGGACGCGATCGTGAGCATCCCGAGGACCGAGGAGAGCAGCAGGAAGTAGTACTCCCCCTGGAAGTAGCGCCCCTCGCGGAAGTAGCGCATCGAGATCAGCAGGACGACGAGCGTGACCGACAGGAAGAAGATCTTGAACAGGATCGCGAAGGGGTCGACGACGTAGGTGCCGCCGAACAGGGTCCGCGTCTCGCCGATGAGGGGGAACGTGGCGATCAATGCCGCGGCGGTGCCGGCGAACGACACGAGCATCGCCCACCACTTCCGGTCGGGGCGGAGCCACAGGTCGAGGACGAGGGTCGCGAGGATCGTCACCGAGAGGATCAGCTCGGGAGCGAGGGCCCCGAAGTCGACGTCCAGGCTGAATCCGGGCATCGCGCTAGCCGAAGAGCCCGATCAGCGAGCCGACGGCCTCGTTCGTCACCCCGAGGATCAACCGCGGGTAGATCCCGAGCAGAAGGATGCCCGCGAGGAGCGGCGCCCACGACGTGTACTCGAGCGCGGTGACGTCGACGAACGGCTTCTCCTGCCATCGCTCGGGCACCGTTCCGAGGTTCACCCGCTGGAGCATCCACAGGAAGTAGCCGGCGGTCAGCACCGTGCCGACGCCGCCCAGGACCATCAGCGTGCGGAAGAGCCCGAGCGAGAGGTCGCCGAGCGGGTTGAACGCCGAGAGCAGGGCCATCACCTCGCCCCAGAACCCCGCGAGGCCGGGCAGCCCGAGCGAGGCGATGGCGGTGAACGCCAGCAGGCCCCCGAGGTTCGGCAGCTTCTGGAGCATGCCCCCCCCGATCTCGGCGATCTCACGCGTGTGGTAGCGCTCGTGAACGGAGCCGGCCAGGAAGAAGAGCATGCCGGTGATCACGCCGTGCGCGACCATCCCGAAGATGGCCGCGTTGATGCCGATGTCGGTGAGCGTGGCGATGCCGAGCATCACGAAGCCCATGTGGCCGACCGACGAGAACGCGATGAGGCGTTTCAGATCCCGTTGGGCGAGGCAGGCGAGCGCCGCGTAGATGATCGCGATCACCGCGAGCACGCCGATCCAGGGCGCCCAGACCTTCGCGGCGTCGGGAAGGATCGGGAGCGCGATGCGGACGAACCCGTAGGTTCCCATCTTCAGCAGGATCCCCGCCAGCACCACCGACCCCACCGTGGGGGCCTCGGTATGGGCGTCGGGCAGCCACGTGTGGAACGGCCACATCGGCACCTTGATCGCGAAGCCGAGGAAGAGGCCCCCGAACAGGATGACCTGGAAGGTGTGGTCGAAGCCCGCCTGCTGGAGCAGGATCATGTCGAAGGTGTGGCCGACCCCGGGGATGTTCGAGCGGAAGTACATCGCCAAGAAGCCCAGCAGCATGAACACCGACCCGAAGAGCGTGTACAGGAAGAACTTGATCGCCGCGTACTCGCGCCGCGGGCCGCCCCAGATCGCGATGAGGAAGTACATCGGGACCAGGACCAGCTCCCAGAACACGAAGAACAGCACGAGGTCGAACGCGATGAAGGTTCCCGCCATCCCCGTCTCGAGCAGGAGCAGGAGCGCCACGAACGCCTTCGGCTTGCCCGGATCGGGCAGGTACTTCCAGGTGTAGATCATCGAGAGGAACGAGAGCAGCAGCGTCAGCTCGAACAGCGGCAGGCTGATGCCGTCCATCCCGATGTGGAACCTCGCGTTGATCGCGTCGATCCAGGAGGCGTTCACGCGGAACTGCAGCGCGCCCTCGGCGCCGGCGGCCCCGCCGAACGCGCCCCCCATCCCGTAGTCGAAGCGGAACAGCATGGCGATCCCGATCACCAGCGGAACGAAGGTGAACAGGATGCCGAGGCCGCGGACCAGGCGGTCCCGCTCTTTCGGCACCAGTGCGATGGCGATGGCCCCCGCCGTCGGCAGGAACACCGCCAGGGAGATCGCCCATGTGTCGAACCAGCTCATGATCCCTCCGTCGTCAGACTCTCGTGAAGACCACCGCGAGGATCGCCACGCCCGCGAACAGGATGATCGCGTAGCGCTGGACGTTCCCCGATTGGATGTATCGCAGCAACCCGCCGGTCCACCCGGCGGTCACCGCGACCTTGTTGACGGCCCCGTCGACCACCCGTCGATCCACGATCTCCGTCGCCGTCCCGAGCTTGCGGGCGATCCAGCCGAAGGCGTTGACGGTGCCGTCGAGGATGTACGTGTTCGTCCAGTTCACCACCCGCGCGATCGGGTACTGGATGGGCCGGATGATGCCCTTCATGTAGATGTCGTCGAGGAAGTACTTCCGCTCGACAAAGGTGTAGAGCGGGCCGAACGCGCGGAGCGGGTCGCGGGCGCGATAGGTCGAGTAGAGGCGGTAGCCGATCAGGATCGAGATGCCGGCGACCAGCAGTGAGATCCCGGCATTGAAGAACGAGAACGCGGCGTGGTGCGCCTCCTCGCCGAAATGCACCCAGTCGCCGAACCACCCGATCCCCGGCGCGTTGACGAACCCCACGACGACCGACAGGCCCGCGAGGATCGCGAGGGGGGCGACCATCACCGGGGGCGACTCGTGCGGGTGCGCCGTGCCGCGGTACTCGCCGTGGAACGTGAGGAGCACGGCCCGGGTCATGTAGAAGGCGGTGAGGGCGGCGGTGAAGAGCGCCGCGATCCACAGGCCGTAGTTCTGGGTGGTGTAGGCGGCCGTGATGATCTCGTCCTTCGACCAGAACCCCGCCAGCGGCGGGATGCCCGCCAGCGCGATCGCGCCGATCAGGAACGTGCGATAGGTCCAGGGCAGGTGTCTTCGCAGGCCCCCCATCTCGCTCATGTTGTTCGAGTGGACGGCGTGGATGATCGAGCCGGCCGCGAGGAAGAGCAGCGCCTTGAAGAACGCGTGGGTGAACATGTGGAAGATCCCGGGGGTGAGCCCCGCCTCTCCCAACCCGAGCGCGGCCATCATGTACGCAAGCTGGGAGACGGTGGAATAGGCGAGCACGCGTTTGATGTCGTCCTGGACGGCCGCGAGGAGCGCGGCGATCACCATCGTGATGGCCGCGATGACCGCCACGAAGGTCAGAGCCCCGGGGGTCGCGTGGACGAAGACCGTGAGCATCCGCCCCACCAGGTAGACGCCGGCGACCACCATCGTCGCCGCGTGGATGAGGGCGGAGACGGGCGTGGGGCCGGCCATCGCGTCGGGGAGCCACACGTGCAGCGGGAACTGGGCAGACTTGCCGATCGCCCCCCCGAAGAGCAGGAGGGCCGCCACGGTGAGCAGGCCGCTCGAGATCTGGCCCTCCTCCACCATGTGGGAGATCTCGGGGATGCTGGCGGTGAAGCCCGCGAAGATCGTCAGCGCGATGATCCCGAACGTGAACGGGATATCGCCGATGCGGGTGGTGATGAACGCCTTCATCGCGGCGCTCGAGTTCTCCTTCTCCTCCCACCAGTGCCCGATCAGGAGGTACGAGCAGACGCCGACGAGCTCCCAGCCGACGAGCAGCTGGAAGAGGTTGCTCGCGACCACGAGGTTGAGCATCGCGCCCGTGAACAGCGAGAGGACCGCGTAGAACCAGGTGAACCGGCGGTCCCCGCGCATGTAGCCGAGCGAGTAGATGTGGACGAGGAGCGACACCGTGGTGACCACAACCAGCATCACGGCGGCGAGGCCGTCGATGTTGGTGCCGATCTCGAGGTGCAGGCCGCCGATCTCGAACCAGCGCCAGCTCCGGACCACCGCCTCGCCCTCGCCCCCGACCTGCTCGAAGAACGTGATCAGCCCGAGCAGGAACGCGGTGCCGGTCGAGAGGATGCCGATGCCGGCGCCGCGGGCCGGCTCGCGCTTGCCGAAGAAGGTGATGAGGAAGAAGGACGCCAGCGGGATGAGCGGGATGATCCAGGCGTTCTCGATCACGTGCTCACCATCTCAGGAGGTCGATCTCGTCGACGTTGACGGTCTCGCGGTTGCGGAAGATGAGGATCACGATCGCGAGGCCGATCCCGACCTCGGCGGCGGCGACGGTGATGACGAACAGCGCGAAGATCTGGCCCGAGAGCGCGACGTCCTGGAGGTACTGGGAGAAGGCGACGAGGTTCAGGTTGACCGCGTTCAGCATCAGCTCGATCGACATGAGGACGAGGACCGCGTTCCGCCGCGCGAGCACCCCGTAGACCCCGATCCCGAACAGGCCGGCCGAGAAGAAGAGGACGAGGGGAAGGCGGATCACTCGGGGTCCTCCTTCCGGGCGAGGACGACCGCGCCGATGAGCGCGGCGAGGAGCAGGAACGAGACGACCTCGAACGGCATCACGAACGTCGTGAAGATGCTGCTGCCCGTCTCGGCGGTCGTGGTGGCGGCGGCCGTGTCGATCCGCTCGCCGCGGAACGCCCCGTCGATCAGGAAGACCAGGCCCACGATGATGCCGACCGCGACGATGCCGGCGAGCACCCGCTGCTGGTTGTCGAGCGCCTCACGACCGATCGGGGCCCGCGTGAGCATGAGCCCGAAGAGCAGGAGGACGACGATCGCGCCCACGTAGATCAGCACCTGCACCCAGGCGACGAACTCGGCCCCCAAAAGGAGGTAGACCGCGCCCACCATGGCCAGCGTGACGACGAGGTAGAGGGCCGCGTGCACGACGTTCTTGGCCGTCACGAGGCGAGCGCCCGCTCCCAGCCCGATCAGGGCCAGGACGGTGAAGAACCACTCCTGCCAGGTCACCCCCCACCCTCCTGGGCCTTCTCGCGGGCGGCCCGGACGGCGGCGGCCTTCGCGCGCCCCTCGGCGACGCGGGGGTTGACGCCCTTGTCGATCTGCTCCTTCAGCACGCGCTCGTAGGTCGCCGCGTCGGGCTCGACCTCGACCCGAGGAGCCGGAGCGGCTGCGGGCGGACCGGCCTCCGCGGCCGGAGCGGGCGCCGGGGAAGCTGCCGCCGGGGACGGCGACGCGACGGACGCGGCGGCCGGCTGCGCGATGGTGACGGCGGCCACCTCGGGAGGCTCGGCCTCCTGCGGCGGCATCGCGCCCTCCTCGAGCTCGGGCGGCGGCAGCACCTTGTAGGTCCACTCGTCGAGCTTCTCCTTCTCGTGGGTCAGCTCGCTGATCTCGTAGGTGGAGTACTCGAACTCCGGGCTCCAGAACAGCGCGTCGAACGGGCACACCTCGACGCAGATGCCGCAGTACATGCAGAGGGCGAAGTCGATCGCGAAGCGGTCGAGCACCTTCGCCGAGCGCGCCCGGCCGCCCGAGGCGGGCTCGTGCGACTCCTTGTGCGACTCGATGTAGATGCACCAGTCGGGGCACTCGCGCGAGCACTTCCAGCACACCGTGCAGTTCTCCTGCTTCAGCGCGATGACCCCCCGCGTCCGAGGCGGCAGGACCGGCTTCTCGTGCGGGTACTGCTGGGTGATCGAGCGGGACATGAGGTGCTTCAGGGTGACGAGAAGCCCCTTGAGGAGCCCGATGCCCGGAAGGGCGCGCGGCGGCCGCTCGTTCTCGTCGATGCGGTCGGTCTCGGTCGCCATCAGGTTCGCCTCACGAGACCGCCACCTTGACGACGGCGGTGATCAGGATGTTCGCGAGCGAGAGGGGGATCAGCACGATCCAGGAGAACCGCTGGAGCTGGTCCTCCCGGAGCCGCGGGTAGGTGGCCCGCAGCCAGATGATGAGGAAGCTCAGCCCGCCGATCTTCGCCGACATCCAGATGAACCCGGGCAGGAAGCCGAGGGCCGGCGGGGGGAGGTAGCCGCCCAGGTAGAGCACCGAGGCGACCGCCGCCAGCACCACGATCCCCGCGTACTCGGCGAGCAGGAAGAAGGCGAACTTCATGCCGGTGTACTCGGTGTAGGCGCCGAAGATGATCTCGGAGTCGGCGACCGGCATGTCGAACGGCGTTCGCACCAGCTCGGCCAGCGAGGCGATCACGAAGATCAGGAAGCCCTGGGGCTGCACCAGGATGTACCAGAAGCCGTTCTGCGCCTCGGTGATGCTCACGAGCGACAGCGAGCCGGCGAGCATCGCGACCGCCACGGCGGCCAGGATGAGCGGCAGCTCGTAGGCGATGAGCTGGGCGGCGGCGCGGAGCGCGCCGATCAGCGAGAACTTGTTCGCCGAGGCCCAGCCGGCCATCAGCACGCCAACGACGGAGACCGTCGAGACCGACATCAGGAAGAACAGGCCGACGTCGAGGTCCTCGATCCAGATGGTGGGGCCGAAGGGCACCACGATGAACGTGAGGATCACCGGGACCAGGAACACCGCTGGGGCGAACGTGAACACCCAGCGGTCGGCGGCGCTCGGGATGATGTCCTCCTTCTGGATGAACTTCACGCCGTCGGCGATGAGCTGGGCCCATCCGTGAAACTTCCCGGCCTCCATCGGGCCCAGCCGGTGCTGCATGTGGGCCAGGATCTTGTGCTCGGCGTAGCCGACCACCATCGGTGCGGTCAGGAAGAAGCCCATGACCAGGATCACCTTGGTCCCGGCGGCGAGCCAGAAGTTGTTGAAGAAGGTGTCGATGAAGCCGGCGGCGATCACTCCTCTTCCTCCTCGCCCTCGACGGCGCCCGGCCACGGCTTGGCCACGCGGCTCATGAGCACGAAGTCCTTGCGCCCCGGGAAGCCCTCGAACTCCTCGGGCAGCAGCAGCTTCAGAAGGCCGGGGTGGCCGTCGAAGCGGATGCCGAAGAGCTCCCAGGTCTCGCGCTCGTGCCAGTCGGCGCCCGGGTAGAGGTCGTGGATGGAGGGGCAGGTCGGGTCCTCGCGGTCGCAGCGGACCTTCACCCGCACGTGGCCGTGGTGGGAGGTCGAGAAGAGCTGGGTCACGACGTCGAACCCCTCGTCCTGCAGGTCGACCCCGGCGACGAAGTCGATGAAGTCGAAGGCCAGCTCGGCGTCGTCGCGGAGCGTTTGCACCAGCTCGCGGTAGCGCTCGGGCTTCACCCGGACGACGGCCTGCCCATGCGGCTCGCTCGTCTCGGTGACGTCCTCACCGAGCTGGGCGCGGAGCCGCTGGACGATCTCAGCTGGGGACGGTGAGCTTGCCACTCCACTTCTCCCTGATGTCCTCGTTGGCGATCTTCTCCTGGAGCTTCAGGATCCCCTGCAGCAGCGCCTCGGGCCGGGGCGGGCAGCCCGGCACGTAGACGTCGACGGGGAGGATCTGGTCGACGCCCTTGGTGACGGAGTACGAGTCCCAGTACGGGCCGCCGCAGTTCGAGCAGGCGCCGAAGGAGATCACGTACTTCGGGTCGGGGATCTGGTCGTAGACCCGCTTCAGCGCAGGGGCCATCTTGTCGGTGAGGGTGCCGGCGACCACGAGCAGGTCGGCCTGGCGCGGGCCGTGGGCGACGGGGATCACGCCGAGGCGGATGAAGTCGTGCTTTGAGGTGGAGGCCGCGATCAGCTCGATCGCGCAGCACGCGAGGCCGAAGTTCATGACCCACAGCGAGTAGCGGCGGCCCCAGTTCAGCAGGAACTTGACCGGCTGGGGCATCGGGACCTTGTCCAGCAGGCCCATCTCAGGCGCCCCTCCGCTCGTGGATCAGGTCCACCGCAGGACCCCCTTCTTCCAGGCATAGAGCAGGCCCACGCCGAGGATCACGATGAAGATGCTCATCTCGACCACCGCGAACCAGCCGAGCCGGTCGAACACGACGGCCCAGGGGAACAGGAACACGCTCTCGACGTCGAAGATCACGAACAGGAAGGCGTAGATGTAGTAGCGGATCTGGCTCTGCGACCATCCCTCCCCCACCGGGTCGATCCCGCACTCGTAGGTCGTGAGCTTCTCGGGGAGCTGGCGGCGGGGGGCGATCATCCGAGCGAGGAGCACGGCGACAGCGACCAACCCCGCGCCGGCGAGGGTCAGCCCGACGAGCGTGCCGTAGGAACGAAGGTAGAGGTCCATAGCTTGTGAATCTTTTCTCGAGCGGGATTCTAGCAAGGGGGGTTGGGCGCCCTGAAATCGGCGCCGGGGCCACTCGCGCATGCCCGATGATCCGCGCCCCGATCCCCGGCGCGTGACGCCGAACTTCACACGCCCCGGGCACCTCCCCCGGCGCGTTCCGCGCCGACCCCCGCAGCGTTCCGTTCCCCCTCCGCATCGTGCACGGCGTTCTCACGCCGTTCGGTTGGAGGACGCGGACCCGGTCCACGGGTCGGAGTCCCGAACCGCAGACGCGACGGAGAGGAGGGAAGCGATGCCACGGATCCGGATCAGGAAGCCGGTCAGTCGCCGGACCAGGAGGCCATCGGTGCTTCCCCTCGATGCTCGCGACCCCGACGTGGTGCGGGCCAAGGAGCTCGCCCGGAAAGGAGGTGGCACGGCCGGATCCCCGCAGTGAGCCGCCTCGAACCGGCACCTGTTCGAGCGAGCCGCCCGGCGGCTCGGCACACACCGACCACGGGGCCAACGGCCCCCAGAGCACAAGGAGGTAACGATGTTCCACCAGACCCGCAAGATGGCCGCGGCCGCCCTCGCCGCGGTGGCCCTCGCGACGATGCTGAGCGGCGGCGCAACGGCCGCGGTGCGCAACCACGGCGCCTACAGCCTGCCGCTTCCCGACACGCAGGGGGCCGTGCTGGAGATCCTCGGCCAGCAGGTGTCCACGGCCGGACGGACCGACCAGGTCGTCAGGCTCGCCTGGGACAACCTGGCCGACGTGCAGGCCAACGGCGGCCTCGTCCTGGAGAAGACCGGCTACTCGTGCCCCGGGACCGACATGAAGGTCTCGATCGCGGCCGAGGCGCTCGGTGCCGCCGACGCCTACGTGTCGGTCCTGTACTCGTTCACCGAGTGGACGTTCGACAGCACCACCGGCCAGTTCGAGCCCACCGAGGGGAGCATGGGCGACACGCTCGTCGACAATGACGGCGCCGCCGCGCAGGACCAGCTGATCGAGCTGGTCAAGATCTGCACCCAGTAGCAGCCCGCCCCGGACGGAGCCCGGCCACGGGGCCGGGCTCCGTCTCCCGGGTTCCGGACTCGGGGCCCGCGCAACCGGAAGGAGCATCATGTCGGACCGAACCCGTCGCCCTCTGGCAGCCGCAGCGCTCGCCCTCGCCCTCGCCGGGGCCCTGGCTCCCCCGTCCGGCGCCTCGGCCCAGGGACCGTGCGAGGCCCCGGATGCCGACCACCTCTCGGTCCGTCTCGGAGCCGAGGGGGTGACGCTCGGGCCCGTCGCCGACCCCGAGGTCTGCGTGGAGGCGGACCCCGCCGCCGTCTCTCTCGTCGCCCGCCCCATCTCTCACGAGGGCTGCGGCGACCCCTGCTACAGCGTGGAGACCTCGATCGCCGGCGGCGGGAACGTCCTGGTCGTCGTGCGCTTCCGGGTGAACGGCCGGCAGGAGCGGGTCACGCTCGGGCCCCAGCAGGTGGGCCCCGGGCCGGCCCTGTCGATGTGCACCTCGGTGGGAACGCCCCCGCCCGAGTGCCCGACCGACCCGCAGCCGTCCCCCGACCCGGAGCCGTCGCCTTCGCCGTCGCCGTCGCCGTCGCCGTCGGCCAGCCCGGAGCCGTCGCCCCCGCCGAGCCCGGAGCCGTCGCCCTCGGCCAGCCCGCAGCCGTCGCCGCAGCCGAGCCCGCAGCCGTCGCCGGATCCCGAGGGCCCGCCCCCGGCACCCGAGCCGTCGCCCTCGCCCGAGCCCGACCCCGAGCCGCGGGATCGCGGCGTGACGCTCTGGGCGGGCCGGGGCGCGCCCGGGATCCGCCGGGTGGTCCGGCTGGCAGGGCTCGTGGAGGGGCCGGCTGGCTGCGTGGCGAAGCAGCGTGTGCGGCTCAGGGCCCGGGCCTCCGGCGCCCATGGCTACCGGTCGGTCCGCTCGACCCGAACCGAGGACGACGGCGGCTTCGCGTTCGAGCTTCGCTCGCGGGGGCCGCGTGTCTTCCGGGCGGCCGTCCCGGCCGGCGACGGATGCCCGGCCGCGACGTCGGCTCCCGTCGCCGCGGGAGGCGTCAGTCGGGACGGATGATGATGCTCGTGGTGACGCGGCCGGCGCACGTCTGGACCATCTTGACCTGCCCGGTGGTCTCGCCGCCGGCGAAGTTGACCTCGGCGTCGTTCGTCTCGATCTCGTCGAACGTGACGCCGTAGCCGGCGGCGGGGAACGCTGCGCGCCAGCCCTCGTAGGCCTCCTCGAGGTCCCCGGACCAGTAGCCCTCGACCACCGAGGAGGGACCGGCCTCGCGCTGGAGCGTGAAGGTCATGAGATCCGGCGTCGGGAACCCCGGCGGAAGGTCCGGGGCGCTCGCGAGCGGCGTGGGCGGCGGGTCGCACTCGGGGAGGCCCGGCGAGCAGGCGGAGGCCGTCGCGGCGGCGACGAGAGCGATGAGACCCAAGCGCACGCGGCGAAGTGTAGCGGCCGGCGTCCTCCCGTAGAGTCTCGGCATGCCCACGGACCGCCCGATCGAGTCCGGCGGCCGGCGCCACCTTCCGGCGCTGCTCGCCTCGATCGTCTTCGTGCTGCCGCTGTGGATCATGGTCGCGGGGTCGCTCCGCGAGCCGGGGGCGCCGCCGCGGGGGGCGGAGCTCATCCCGTCGAGCCCCTCGCTCGCGAGCTACCCGGCGGCCTTCGACCTCGTCGACATCCCTCGCTACATGCTGAACTCGCTGATCGTGGTGGTGGTGGCCGTGCCGCTGACGGTGCTGGTGGCGTCGTGGGCGGGGTTCGCGATCTCGCGGCTTGGGGGCCGCGCGGCCGGGGTTCTCGTGGGAGCCTCACTCGTCGCGCTGATGATCCCGGCCACGGCGCTGCTCGTCCCGCGCTTCACGATGTTCCGCGTGCTCGGGCTCACCGACACCTTCGTCCCGCTCTGGGCCCCCGCGTTGCTCGGGACCTCGCCGCTGTACGTCCTCATCTTCGCCTGGAGCTTCCGGCGGCTCCCCGGCGACCTGTTCGACGCCGCGCGCCTCGAGGGGCTGACCCCGTTCGCGATCTGGCGGCGGGTGGCCATGCCGCTCGTTCGCCCCGTCACCGTGGCGGTCGGCGTGCTCGCGTTCGTGTTCACCTGGGGGAACTTCCTCGACCCCCTGATCTACCTGTTCGACGAGGCGAAGTTCACGGTGCCGCTCGGGCTGCGGGCGCTCTCGACGCTCGGGCCCCAGGACGCGCCGCTGTTCCTCGCCGGCGCGGTGGCGGCGAGCGCCCCGGTGGTGATCGCGTTCCTGTACGCCCAGCGGTTCTTCCTGCACGAGCACCGCGAGGCGGGATGGCTCGGGCGATGAGACGGCTCGGCCTGCTGCTCGTGTCACCCCTCCTCGCCGCGTGCGCCGGCGGAGGGGACGGCGCCACCGGCGACGCCGGCACCATCGACTTCATGGTCTTCGGGGACCCCGAGGAGATCGTCGCCTACGAGAACCTGATCGCCGCGTTCGAGGCGCGGGAGCCCGACGTCGACGTGAACCTCATCGTGACCAGCGACCGCGACGACCTGATCGCGAGGCTGTCGACGTCGTTCGCCGGCGGGCAGCCACCCGACCTGTTCCTGATGAACTACCGGTACTACGGTCAGTTCGCGACACGGGGCGTGCTGGAGCCGCTGGGGCCGTACCTGGAGGGCTCCGACGTCTTCGAGCGTGAGGACTTCTACGAGGTCGCGATGGACGCGTTCGTGTTCGAGGGCGAGCAGACGTGCCTGCCCCAGAACATCTCGAGCCTGGTCACCTACTACAACAAGGACCTGTTCGCCGAGGCGAGCGTCCCCGAGCCCACGGCGGGATGGACCTGGGACGAGATGGTCGAGCGCGCGCTCGCGCTGACGCGGGACACCGACGGGGACGGCACGACCGACGTCTACGGCCTCGGCGCCGGGCCGTCCGTCATCCGGATCGCGCCGTTCGTGTGGTCGAACGGCGGCGAGATCGTCGACGACCCCGATCGGCCCACGCGGTTCACGCTCGACACCCCGGAGGCACAGGAGGCGCTCCAGGCGTTCTTCGACCTCCGACTGGTCCACCAGGTGATCCCC
>Ga0214471_10003526_pt1 | contig 12131 bp, 16 predicted proteins | sample RVTome_5_FD_207665 | JGI IMG/M metagenome (GOLD analysis project Ga0214471, IMG submission 207665) | Soil microbial communities from uranium-contaminated site in the Upper Colorado River Basin, Wyoming, United States - RVT142D155 | ecosystem: Environmental > Terrestrial > Soil > Contaminated >... | reverse complement strand
GAGTTGTACGAGGGTACCGGGTCCACAGTGACCTTCGTCTTGGAGGGTCGCAAGCTTACGGTCGACCGTCCCCACCCTCGCCGCGAGTGCGGACGGGGGCTGGTGAAGCGGATCCGGAGTTTCCTTGAGAGGCTAGGACACCTGTGAACACGGCGAGGCATTGAGATGATCGACTACAGGGGGTACACGGGGGTCTTCGAGTATGACCCGGAACTCCGACTCTTTAGCGGGCACGTGGTCGATCTTCGGGACGAGATCTACTTCGAAGGAGACTCGGTCGAGGCTCTTGAGGCATCTATGAGCCACGCCATCGACCACTATCTCGAGGTATGCGAGGCTCGCGGGGAAGAACCGGAGCGCCCCTTCTCCGGAAAGTTGAACGTGCGCTTGGGCTCAGAAGTACACCGGGCAGCTACGGTCGCAGCCGCCGCAGAAGGGGAGAGCCTGAACGCTTGGCTCGCCCGCGTCGTCGAGGAGGCTGCTCGAAACCCGGGCACGCCGCAAAGCCCGGGGACCAAGGCGCGGACCTCACAACGCAGCAAGTCCTCCGCTACCAAGGTCGGCAAGCGCTCGAAGTAGACGAAGCTGTCCAACGCTCTGCCGCTCAGCCGCGAGCGGCGCTCACGATTCCTTCGATGTACCCGATGCCTCGGCGCCGCTCGTCGGCTTGCAGCGGCGGGTTAGGCCGAAGCTCGCCGCGCCAGAACCGGCCGCTACCGTGGCCCACGCGCCGCGTCGCCTGCCGGCAGCACGTCTCGGGCCCAATCGGTCTGTTTCCACCCGGGAACCGGCGTCGAGATCCCGACCCGCGGCACGAACGCTGAGCGTTCCACGAGCTGGTACTTGTGAATGTAGCGAGGACAATTCGGGTAAATTCGATCGGCGTGCACCCGCACGACAAACTGGGCCTCCGGATACCTCGCGAGAAGCGGATCGTCATGCCGAAGCTCCGCCGTCCCATCCACCCGCACGCGGCGCTGACGCTCGAAGTCGATGAAGAGGAGCCCGACCCGCCGCGTCGCGTCCACGTTGCCCATGGAGAGATACATCCCGTTTCCGTCGTAATTCGGAAACGCGAGTGTCCGATCATCAACGACCGTCACAAAGCCAGGGTCTCCGCCCTTGTACGAGCAGGTGGGCTGTCCCAGGGCATCGACCGTCGCGAGGAAGAACATGTCGAGCCTCTCAAGAAAGGCCCGATCCTCTGGGGTGAAGCGGTCATGGACCGTGACGTCGGCAAGACGGTCAGCCAAGCGACGCGTGTCGAACTGATCTTGCAGCGCGCGGGCAGCGGGAAGATAGAGTGGCGGCATAGAGGTGCCTCTTCGTGGGTCATACGCCGTTTAGCTTGCACCAGACATCTTGCCCGCGCAACCCGTTCCGCTTTCGGCCTAACGTCTTTGCATTTTTGCTGCGCAGGCTGGCTGCCGACCCGAGGCCGTGAGCTGTCAGGCGAACGGCCTCGGACCCTGATCTAACCTGCGTCAGCTTGCGTCAGCAAGAAATGCCAGTTATGACGCCCCCTGCCCCAGCTACCCCTTGTCGCCCGGCCCGAAGTCTGGCGGAAGCTCGTCACCCAGGATCGGGTCGACGTCTGGCACCTCTTCCAGGGCGCGCAGAAACGCCTCACGCGAGCCACGTGCGGCGCGCTCCTTGAGGTAGCCGATCGTGTCCAGGGCGGAGATCTTCTCGGCGAGCGCCGTAGCGATCAGTTGGTTGATCGACACACCTTCTTGCTGGGCGAGCGCACGGGCCCGCTCATGGAGCGACTCGGGCAGTCGCAGGCTCAACGTGCTCATGGCTTCTCTCGCACCTCCGTCAAGAACTCACCGGGCGTCACGATTCGGATTCCGAACTTCGCCTCGACGCCTTCGAAGTCCCGCACATTGTGGGTCACGATCCGGGAGGCTCGAGCGCCCACGGCGACCTCCAAGACCATCTCGTCTCCTGGATCTCGTAGGAACGGGCGCCACAGGAAGTAGATCTCCCTCAGGTCCGCCACCTGACACAGGTAGTCGAGCACCGGCTCGATCCGCTCGTCCTCGGCGCCGAGTGCTCGCCGCAGCGCCATCTCGTACTCGAGCACCAGCGGAACCGACAGGCTCGGTTGAAACGGCGCGTCCGGTCCCACCAAGCGGAGGAGTTGGAATGACGCCCCGTTCCGGGACTTCAGCGCCGCGACGAGGACGTTCGTGTCAAGGACGACGCGGACCATATGGTATTATAGGCGATACCGTTCTGCGGGGCAAGGATCCCCTGCGCGGGCGCGGGCGGCGCGGCGAACGGCGATCGGGGGCGGCAAAACGACTTTGGGTTTCTGCTGCGCGACCAACTTGCCGACCCGGGGCCGGGAGCTGTAAGACGAACGGCTCCGGATCTCAACGCCTACCGCGACAGCAGCAAACCCTTGTTAGGTTGCTCCCGGAGGGCGATCTTACCGATAAGATCTTACGGAGGCCACCATGGTGAAACCATCGACAACGAAGCTCTCATCCCGCGGACAGGTCGTCATTCCAGAGGAAATCAGGAACCGCCTCGGCCTTGAGCCAGGTGACCAATTCGTGGTCGTTGGTGAGGGGAACGTCGTCATCCTCAAGACGGTGGAGCCCCCGAACGCGAAGAAACTCAAGGCTCTGATGGACAAGGTTCAGGCGGCGGCCGAGGCGGCCGGTGTCACACCTGAGGATGTCGAAAGGGCGATCCGAGAGGCTCGCGCATCGAAGTGAGAGTGGTTCTGGACACGAACGTGGTTGTCTCCGCTCTCTTCTTTGGAGGGCAGCCGCGTACCGTCCTCGACGCGTGGGCAGACGGACGGCTGGAGGTGGTCCTCACGCCGTCGATACTGGATGAGTACCTACGGGTCTCCGACCGCCTACGCTCCTCCTACCCAGACGCCGACTACCAGCCACTGCTTTTCGAACTCGCGGCGCATGGGACGTTGATGCCGAACTCGGCCGGCGGCGGGAGGATCACCGCGGATCCAGATGACGACAAGTTCATGTGGTGCGCCACGGAGGCTGACGCCATCGTGGTCTCAGGCGACCGGCATCTGCTCGACGCCGATGGCTGGAGGGGCGTCCGGGTGGTGACTCCCGGCGCGTTGCTGGAGACCCTCCGCGACTGAGGCGCAGGGCAACCTAACGACTCTGGATTTCTCCTGCCGGACCACAATGCCCACCCGGAGCGTGAGCCGCAAGGCGAGCGCTCTGGAGCACGAGGCGCACCCGGCAGGAGGAAATCCGTGTTAGATGGCGACCCTCGGGGCACGACCCGCCTCGGGCCGGGTGAAACCCACGCTCCACGACCCGACAAGGTGCGTCCCCCCTCATGCGCTGCGCCAGGTCCCGGGCCGCCGTGATAGGACGGTTCCCCGGGCAACGGACCCGCCCCGGAACGGGACCCCCGGGGTGGAGCCGCGGAGCCGAGGCCCCTGGACCGAGAAGTTCAATACGGTTGCCCCACCAGCTCCCGGCCTTGAGCGCCGCGGCTCAACCTCGGGGGGAGCGGCGCGCCAAGCGCCGCAGGGGACGGAGCCGGACCCACATGCTTCCCCGACCGCTCGATTCGTATGCCACTCCGGCTCCTGTGCCGTACCTCATCAACGTCCCAGCCCTCGGCGCTCAACTGGCCCTCGAGCCGCCTTCGACGGCTGCGCGGATGTCGTCGAGCCGGCAACGTCTCAGGTCGGGAAGGCATAGGTCCACCGGCGCGTCAAGCGCCGCTCCCCAAGGTGGCTCGATCACCTCACTCGCCTCGTCCTACTACCGCCCTCCACCGCTACGCGCCTCGTTCGGCCGTCACCCGAGCCTTCGTGAGTCTCAGGTAGAGGACCCATCCGCTCACCGGCGCGTAAAGCGCCGCCCGTCTTTCTCCTCCGCGCCCAGCCCGCAAGCCCCCCACTACTCTCGTTGCCCTGCTGGCAACGACGTTGCCCAAAGCAGTCGTACCGTCCCAGCTCGGACGACGGACTCCGCGTTCCGCGATCCGTCGCCATCTAACGACTCTGGATTTCTGCTGCAGGCCAAAGTGGGGGATGCGAGCGCCCCGCGCGAGCCAAGGAGCCCCTCCCCCGTCAGCAGCAAACCCGAGTTAGGCGCCCGACCCGGAGCACCGGGGTCCGCGGCCCCTTGTGCGGGCATCGTCTGCCTGCCGTCCCATGAGCCCATGGCCCTGCCCAGCCGAGCCGGCAAAGCTCGGGGCGTGGCCACACCTCCATCATCGCTCCGGCACACGGACCGGCGGCGGCGTCAGGCAACACCGCCTCGTCGTCCTCTATCGCACCCTCCTTCAGCGAGTGCGTCGCGGTTCGTCTACCGTCCGCGACGTCCGACCACGACCCCGCTCTACCCGGTCGTGCAGCACCACCTCGAGACCTTCCTCGCCACGGCCGGGGACGAGGGCCCCAGAGGCTGGGGCGTGCCTTCTTGGGTCGAGCGCGACTTCCGGGCCTACCTGCGATGCGGAATCCTGGCGCACGGATCCGCTCGGATCCGCTGTGACGCCTGCGGCCACGAGCGGCTCCTCGCGTTGGCGTGCTAGGCATACTGCACCTCCTCTGAACGAGGGACACTCGTGGCGCGATCCTGGACCTGGCAGGCGTCTGGATCTTCGTACATGAAGCGGTTGTTGTCATCGACGCGATGGCAGCGGAGCTGGAGCCGGCCCTCGCGGCGATGCCTCTTGACGGTTTCCTTGTGCAGCCCGAGCCGTTCGGCGACTTCCTCCAGGGTCAGGAGTCCCTGAGCGCGGAGGCGCTGCTCCCGGGTGGCCAGCCCATAGGCACGGCGGATGACTTGGATGCGCCTGGCATCGAAGGGCCGGCCGGTGGCGGAGCCGACACCGCGCTCGTTGAGTAGCTCGGCCACCTCTCCCTCGGTGTGACGGTCCAGAAGGTGGTCGATCTCGGCCACCACCTCCTGGGACAGTTGACGGATCTCCCAGGCTGAGAGGGGTCGGGGAAGGGTGAGCGAACGGGTGGCGCCTCCGCTGAAGCGGACGTGCACGAGGATCTCGTCGCCCTTGATGAGCGTGACGTCCTCGAGCAGAAGCCGCGCCATGCGCTTGCGCTCGCGGTCCGGCGTCTTCGGGTCGCGCCAGAGCCGCGGGAAGTCGACGGCCAGCTCGCGGATGCGCGCCCGCTTCGTTTCATCGAGCAGGAGGCGGTCCTCCTCCCGGCGCCGCTCGTAGTCTTCGCGCGCACGGGCGAGTTCGCGGAGCTTCGCGTTCCAGTCGGCTTCGAGCGAATCGGCGACCAGACGATGGTTGGGGTCCACCTGCATGAAGCGGCTCCGGGCCAGCTCCGCCTCGTAGCGGGCTCGCTCGACCTGCTTCATCCGGAGCGCGTCGGTCTCCTCCAGCCTGGCCTCGATCTCGTCCTGCACCGCCAACGCCACTTCTAGCGCCACCGGCGTAATCGCCTCGAGCAGAAGGTCCCCGAGGGCCTGGTCGATGGCCGTCCCCGGCACGCTCTGGCAGTTCGGCAGGGCCTGGTTGTAGCCGCTTCCCTTGCACACGTAGTGCGCCTGCGGCCTCTCCCGGCTTCCCTGGTAGCGTACCGACATGCGGCCGCCGCACACGCCACAGATCGCCAGCCCCTGGAGAAGCGCGGGACCTTCCCGGGGAGCACACCTCCGGTTCTCGGGCGTCGCCCGCTGGTTCAGGCGCAGCCGCTCGAGGTTCTCCTCGTACTGCGTCCAGGAGAGGTAGCCGGCATGCGCGTCGAGAATCAACGTGTGCCACTCCTCCCGGGGCCGGCCCCTCACGCGCCCGCGCCCGTCCAGGGCGTCGCGTCTTTCCGTTCGGCGACCGTAGGCGTAGGCCCCCGCGTAGCGCGGATTGTGGAGCACGTTTGCTGTCCGGCTCTTGGTGAGGGGACGCCACAGGAGCTCGCCCCTGCGGGGTCCGGAGTGGGGGCGGGTGGGAAACGTGAGGCCCTGCTCCCGAAACGCCTTGACCGTCCTGTGCACGGATCCCACTCGCCGGAAGGTGGCGAAGAGCAGCCTCACGCTTTCCTGCACCTGGCGGTCGGGATCGAGTACCACCCGGCCTTGCACATCGTAGACGAAGCCCACCGGCAGTCGGAAGCGCAGATCCCCCCGGCGGGCCTTGTTCAGCATCCCACCCCGTAGACGCGCCCGGATCATGTGCAGCTCCGCCTCCGACATCGTTCCCTTGAGGCCGAGCAGCAGGCGGTCGTTGAAGTCCACCGGGTCGTAAAGGCCGTCTTCGTCCAGGATCAGCGTGCCCCGGAGCGCGCAGATCTCCAGCAACCGGTGCCAATCACTTGAGTTCCTGGCCAGGCGCGACACCTCCAGACCCATCACGATCCCCGCCCGCCCCAGACTCACCTCGCTCACCAGCCGCTGAAAGCCCTCGCGGTCCACCGCCGAGGCGCCCGACTGCCCGAGGTCGGAGTCGATCACCACGACCTGCTCCTCCGCCCAACCCAGGGCCACCGCCCGCCGCCTGAGCTCGTACTGCCTCGCCGTGCTCTCCGTGTTCTCGAAGACCTGCCTCACCGTGGACTGCCGCACGTACAGATACGCTTGGCGTGCCAGGTGCTCGGTGCGCACCTTCGAATCCTTCGCTGCCATGATCATGGGCCCTCCGTGAGCCGCTGAAGCGCGAGGCCGGCCACCAGCCGGGTCAGCTCGGGATAGAGGTTTTCCGGCACCGAGCCGTCGCCCGTGACGCTGAACGTCGGAGTTACGGTCCTTCCGAAAGGCGGAGAAGAGGGGGACGCCGGAGGCTCCGGCATGGCCGCACCCTGGCAGCCCGAGAAGGCCTCGATCCAGGCGGCCAGCCCCTGGCGCCTGAGCACCTCGTGGCCCGCGCCACTGGATCCCTCACGGCTGTGCCGGCGCCGCAGCGCCTCGTATGCCTCGATCAGACGGGCGTCAGCAGAGCCAGCCTCCCGCCGAACGCTCACGGTTTTTTTTCCCGGCGGGCCAGCGCCCGCTGAATGCTCCGCGCATGGACGCGCACCCCACAGCGCTCTTCCACGAGCTCGACCAGCGCCTCCGCCTTCAAGGACCGATCCTCGCCCAGCGCCGCCTCGACCACCGCCATGACTTCCGGAGTGAGCTTGTGACCCCTGCGCGGACCCCGCTTCTTCGGCACCAGCCCCGGCAACCCTTCCGCCACGAGCGTCGCCCGCGTCCTGTAGAACACCGGCCGCGAGAAGCCGAACGCCGCGCAGGCCTCCGTCACTGCGTGGCCCTCCACCTCCACGCGCCGCAGCATCTCGTAGCGGACCTGAACCAGATCGCGGGCATCGAAGAACTCGTCGGCCTCGAACAGCGGGTCGCGCACCTGCTGGGGACGAAGGTTCACGGCCCCCTGCCGCTTGAGGGCTTCGAGCTTGGAATCGGGAGCACGGGCCATGCGTCACTCGCAGGAAACAGGAGCGTGTGTGTATCTATTATTACGCCACATCACACAGCTCTGTCAAGGCTTGGCCTTGCCAGACTCGGCAGAACACATGGCATATCGCTTCGGTTATGCCGGGACCATGGGATAACCTCCCCGAAGGGTAAGGCGTGATTTGTGTTACAGCAATGGCGAAATTGGAGTTACACGATCTCGCCCACCAAGATGGGGCCGAAGCGACGACCGGGCTCATCGCCCCACGTCCTCGAGCAGCTCGGCCAGGCGTAGCAGCTCCCGCACATGCCCGTAGGAGCGGCCCCGCGACAGCGCCCGGAAGGGATCCTCCTCCGCCGCGTCCGTCCACGACAACGGCACCGTGAACAGCTTCCCCTCGGCGTCCAACCCGTCCACGCTCTCGTGGCCCCAGCTCCGCCGGTAGCCAACCAGTGCAAACGTATGATTCGAACGGGGATGGAAGGGATGGATCACCCGGAACTGGCGCTGTAGCCGGTCCACGACGGGTGCTGTGTGTCGGGGGGACCTTCAGCTGCAAGGGGCGAGGTGTCTGTCCCTCCTGCAACACCCGCCGGATGGCCGAGGTCGCAACCCACCTGACCGATCGGGTCATGCCCTGGCTTCCGGTCCGGCAGTGGGTGCTCTCGGTGCCGAAACGGCTGCGACCCTACCTCCATAACGATCCCGAGGTGGCAAGCGGCGTCTTTAGAGTCTTCCTCCGTGCGATCCGCTCCACCCTGCACGCCACAAGTCCCGGGGCTCCGGCGTCTGTAGCCCAGAGCCAGATCGGCGCCGTCTCGTTTCTGCACCGCTTCGGGTCCAGCCTCAACGCCCACTTCCACTACCACGTCGTCGTCCTCGACGGGGTCTTCTCGGAGACCGAAGAAGGTGGCGTGGACTTCCACGAGGCTTCCGAGCTCGAATCGCGGCACTGGCAGGAGCTCCAACGCACGGTCCAGAAGCGCAGCCTCCGGTATTTCCGCCGTCACGATCTCCTCGACGAGTCCACCACCGCCGACATGCTCACGTGGCAGGGCACGGGTGGATTCAGCATCGACGCCTCGGTCCGCATCGAGGGGCACGACCGCCACGGCCTCGAGCGGCTCGTCCGCTACTGTGCCCGACCACCCTTCGCGCTCCACCGGCTCCACGCCATAGGCGGCAACGAGGCGCTGCGATCGCCGGATGCCCGACTCGTCTACCGGCTCTCCGGTCCGACACCCGACGGGCGGAGCGTCCTCGTCCTGTCTCCCATGGAGTTGCTCCAGCGGCTGGCGCGACTGCTTCCTCCACCACGTGTCCATCGCCATCGCTATCACGGAGTGCTTGCCCCGAACGCCCAACTTCGGCCCCAGGTGGTCACCCTGCGCGAAGGCGGGCCCGACGATGGCCCGGTCGCGAACGACGACCTCCAGTCCTCTGAGACCCCAGAGGCCCACGCCACCGGGACCTCCCCGTCCTCAGGCCGATCCGCGCGAATCCGCTGGGCCCAGCTTCTCGCTCGGGGGCACCGACGCGAAGCGTTGGTCGCGAGGTGCTGCCGCTGCTGTGCCCGAGCTGTGGCGGCCAGATGCGGATCCTCGCCTTCCTCACCGATCCGCCGGTCGTCCGCTCCATCCTGGTTCACCTCGACCTGCCCCACCGACCCCCTCCCGTAGCACCGGCGCGCGGGCCTCCCCAGGGCGACTTCCTCCTCGACCAGTCCCCCGACCACGCTTCGCGCGGTGCCCTCGATCTCACGGAGGCCGAGCCCGCGCCTGCCTTCGACTTCGACCAGTCGGCACCGGAGTTCGAGTTCGACCAGTCGCTACCGGACCCGTTCGACGGCTGACCGAACGAAGGCCCGAACGAAGGCTGACCGAACGGCGGAACTCCTCATCTCGCCGAGGCTCCCGCCACGCGACCCGTCCGTCCCCCCTCGCCCATCCAAGCATCGCGGGGACCCGTTCTCTCATCCTCTCCGCCGGAAACCGCCAGCCCGACCGTCGCAGCACGTGCGCATCACGAGCGACCCAGCCACTCCCGCCACTCCCCCCCCTTCCCCAATCCCTCCTTGCCCGGCCGGAAGGCCCGTCCTACCTTGCCTTTCGGACCGTAAAGGGTGTTTGGATTTCCCTTGAGAAGATCGGGGTGCGGCTGGGCTGCTACGCCGGAGCGTCGAGCGCAGGGCTCGGATGAAGATCCGTACAACGGCGCCGGCCACGTCGGGGTTGTGGCGTAGCGGTGCCCCACCGGTGGGCTCTACTGGAAGATTTCGAAGTTCCCCAATAGCCACCACAGCAGGATGAAGACCAGGATCGTGGTGAAGCATCCCCCACCCAGCTTCTTTGCGCCCCATCCCGCGGCCAATCCCCTCAATAGCTTGCTCATGCGGCCCTCCTCCGGCCCCGGAAACCATCGTTCAGCCGGGCGTCACCCCATGGGAGTCACGAACCGGCGCTCGTCCGGGGTGGGGCAAGCGCCGTGCCTCGTGGTCCGGGGGTGCCGGAGCGGGGGGAGGTGCGTGGTGGGTCGAGCGAAGCTGCGGGATTGACTCCGGGGGCTACGGTGTAGACATTGTCTTCACCGCATCCTTCCTGGAGGTCCCCCGTGGCACAACGTGCGTTTCCCGGCGAATTCGAGTGGATGGTCCTGCTGGCGGTGCTTCGGCTGGGGGAGGGAGCCCACGCCCTTGCCATCCTGGACGAGTTGGACCGGCGCGCCGGCCGCGCCGTTTCCCGGGGCGCCCTCTACAAGACGCTGGGGCGCATGGAGGACAAGGGCTGGCTCGCGTGGAACGTGGACGAGACCGAGGTGCCCGAACGGGGCGGCATCCCACGGCGCCGGTTCCGCGTCACGACCGAGGGGCTGGGGGTGACCCGGGCGGCGGACGAGGCCTTCAGCCGGCTCCGGGAGGGGCTGGAAGATCGACTGGGCGAGGCTGCGGGGTGAGCCGACGACCGCCCATGCCACCACGGATCCTGGAGCGCCTGCTCCGGCCTCTCCTTCCACCCGGAATGGCGGGGGACGCGATCGTGGGCGACCTCAGGGAGGCGACGGCTCGCCGCGCCGCACGGGGCGGCACGTTCCCTCGGGGCTTCTGGGTCGTGGCGGCCCTCCGTCTGGGGGCGTGGTATGCTCTGGCCGGGATCCGCGTCCGGGCTGCGATCGCGTTCCGCGAGATCCTTCGGGCGGCGCGGAGCCTCGGCCGGCGCGCCGGCTCCTCCGCCTCCGCGGTGGTTGTCATCGCCCTCGGGATCGCCCTGTCCACCATGATGGCCAGCGTTACGTACGGGCTGTTCTTCCGTGGTCTCGACGTTCCCGCCCCAGAGGAGCTGCGGATCGTTGCCTTCCACGATCCCACGCTTCCGGGCGACGACCGGGCGCCCCCCGATCTCTTCCGGGCGTGGCGCGACGCCCCGAGCGGCTTCCGCAGCCTGGCCGGCTTCCGGACCGGTGCGATCAACCTGGCGACCCACGAGGGGACCGCCGAGCTGCGCTCCGCCGGGTGGGTCACCGCAGACGCTTTCGACCTGCTCGGCGTGGAACCGGTCCGGGGTCGGCCGTTCACCGGGACGGACGTTGGAGGAGGTCCCGCCCGCGTCGTCCTCCTCTCCCACGATCTCTGGCGGAGCCGATTCGGAGGCGGGGACGTCATCGGCACCGACGTTCGGGTGGACGGACGACCGATGACGGTCGTCGGGGTGATGCCGCCGGGCTTCGCATTCCCGATCAACCAGGAGATCTGGTTGCCGATCCTGCCCGGCTCGGATACCGAGGGCGACCCGGGTGGCCTGATCGCCTTCGGGCGCCTGGGGAAGGGTGTGAGGGGCGAGGTGGCGAGGGCGGGACTCGAGCGCCTCGTGGGTGCCGTGTTCCCGGAGCGCGCCATCGACGTCGGCCGCTCCATCCGCGTCGAGGTGGTCAGGTTCAACGAGTACCGCGGGGGCAGCGTCCTGCGGCCCCTGCTGGGGTCGATGATGGCGGCGGCCCTCCTGGTGCTGTTGGTGGCCTCCGCCAACGTGGCGGGCCTGCTCCTCGCCCGGACCGCCTCCCGTTTGAAGGAGGTCGGGGTGCGGACGGCGCTCGGTGGAGGCCGGGTCGCGATCTCGGTGCCCTTTCTCGCCGAGGCGGCGATCCTCGCCGTGGTCGGTGCGGCGGTGGGCCTGGTGATCGCGGCCGTGGGCGTCGGGGTGCTCGAAGAGACCATGAGCGCCGCTGGAAAGCCTTACTGGATGCATGTACGCCTGGACGCACCCACCCTCGCGTTCGCGGCCGTAACCACTCTCCTGGTGGCCCTCCTGGCGGGGGCGGGGCCGGTGCTGCTCGCCCTGCGCAGTGACCCGGCCGATCTTCTTCGGACCGCGGGGCGGGGCGCCGCCTCGGCTTCGCCGGGGCGGGCCGGGCGGGCGCTGGTGGCCTTCCAGATCGCCCTTTCCTGCGGGTTGCTCATCGGCAGCGGTCTCGTGGTCCGGAGCCTCGTCGAGCTTACGAAGATGGATTTTCCCTTCGCCCGGGCGGAGGTGCTCACGGCGGCTGTGCGGCCGCCTTCGGGGACCTACCCGGACGGGGCCGCCCGGGCTCGGCTCCACGACGTCCTCCTGGCCCGGCTGGGCGAGCTCCCCGGGGTGGAGCGGGCGGCTCTGAGCCACGGCCTTCCCTCGCTGGCGTTCGAGCGGTTCGCGGTGAGGGCCGAAGGTTCGGAGGCGGTGGACGTTTCGACGGATTCCCGGGCGTGGAGAGCGGCCGGAAGTCCCGACATCCTCAGT
>Ga0214471_10003525_pt1 | contig 12133 bp, 10 predicted proteins | sample RVTome_5_FD_207665 | JGI IMG/M metagenome (GOLD analysis project Ga0214471, IMG submission 207665) | Soil microbial communities from uranium-contaminated site in the Upper Colorado River Basin, Wyoming, United States - RVT142D155 | ecosystem: Environmental > Terrestrial > Soil > Contaminated >... | reverse complement strand
CAGATGGGGCCGCGCCGCCCCGAACCCGAAGGGCGCCAGGCGGTTGCGGGCGCATCCCTCGTTGCTCCTGGCATCGAGAGCGGGAGAAACTCCCCCGCGCCCCCTGGGCGATGCTCACGGCATCGCCTCCTCCTCGCGCCTCGGCTTCGCCTCGCAAGCGCCAGGCGCGATTGGCAAGCTATTTCGGATACGGGACACTAGCGATGCCGGCGGTGGTGTTCGATCAGGTCAGCAAGGTCTATCGGCGCTATGCGCACCAGCGCCAATTCCAGACCCTCAAGAGCGCGCTCTTGGGCCTCGATCTGTTCCAGCAGCTGCGGCCGGAAGAGACCTTCCGGGCGCTGGATCGGGTCAGCTTCGCGGTCGAGCACGGCGAGACCTTCGGCATCATTGGCCGCAACGGCGCCGGCAAATCGACCAGCCTCAAGCTGATCGCCGGCACCGCCAAGCCGAACGCCGGCAGGGTGGCGGTCGAAGGCCGGGTCTCGGCGCTGATCGAGCTGGGCGCCGGCTTCCACCCCGAGATCAGCGGGCGCGAGAACGTGTTCATCAACGGGATCATGCTCGGGCTCAGCAAGCGCGAGATCAAGGACAAGTTCGATTCAATCGTGCGCTTCGCCGAGCTCGAAGATTTCATCGACAATCCGGTCAAGACCTACAGCAGCGGGATGTACATGCGGCTCGGGTTCGCGGTCGCGGTCCACGTCGAGCCCGACGTGCTGCTGGTCGACGAAGTGCTGGCGGTCGGCGACGCGGCGTTTCAGCACAAGTGCCTGGACCGGATGAACGCGTTTCGGCGCCAAGGCAAGACCATCATCTTCGTGTCGCACGGTCTCGACGTGGTCGACCAGTTCTGCGATCGGGTCGCGTGGATCCACCACGGCCAACTCAAGAGGATCGGGGATTCGCGCCGGGTGATCGACGCCTATCTGACCGCGGTCGAAGTCGGGGAGGAAGCGGCGCTGGCGGCGGCCCACGCCGACAAGCAGCTGCCGGCGGCGGCGGCCGAGGCGCCGAGCGGCGAGCCGCAGAAGCTCTATCAGCCCGGCCGTTGGGGCTCCAAGGAGATCACTATCGAAGCGGTTCGGATGCTCGACGGCTCGGGTCAGGAGCGCCACCTGTTCCACAGCGGCGAGCCGGTGCGGATCGAGCTCGAGGTCAGCAGCCCAGAGCCGCTGCGCGACTTCGTGTTCGGGGTCGGCATCTTCACGGTCGACGGGATCTGTTGTTTCGGCACCAACACCAAGATCGCCGGCTACGAGTCGCTCTCGCTGCAGGGGCGGGCCACGGTTCGGCTCGCGTTTCCGCACCTCGATCTGGTCGAAGGCGGCTACCTGCTCGACGTCGCCTGCCACAAAGACGACGGATTCCCCTACGATTACCAGCGCGGCCTGCTGTCGTTCCGGATCGCCAGCCAGACCAAGGAGATCGGCATCTGCCGCCCGCCGCACGACTGGAGCTTCTCCCCCAACGCGCGGCTCAAATCGCGGCGCGAGGAATCGTTGTGAGAGCGGCGCCGAACGGTTCCAAGGTGGTGGCGCTGGCCGAGCTGGCCGCGCGCCGCGCCGGTTTCGCGGCCGCGGGCCGCAAGGTGGTGCTGACCAACGGCTGCTTCGATCTGCTCCATATCGGGCACATCGGTTATCTCGAGCAGGCCGCCGGCCTCGGCGACCTGCTGATCGTGGCGCTCAACAGCGACGAGTCGGTGCGGCGGCTCAAGGGCGCGCAGCGGCCGCTGGTGCCGGAGGCGGAGCGGGCCCAAATCCTGGCCGCGCTCGGCTGCGTCGACTTCGTCACCGTTTTCGACCAGGACACGCCGGAACGGGTCTACCGGCTGCTGCGCCCGGACATCCTGGTCAAAGGCGGCGACTGGAAACCCGATCAGCTTCCGGGCCGCGAGATCATCCAAGAGTACGGCGGCGCGATCGTGATCCTGCCGTACCGCGAAGGGATCTCGACCACCGCGCTGGTCGCGCGGATCCAGTGTCACGACCCGCGCCGGCCGGGCTGAACTGGCGTCTCCCTCTCGCTCCGGACCTGCGGGGCCTGCACGGAGAGGGTCGGGACCCGCGGGGCCTGCAAGCTGAGGGGGTGCGTCTCAACCTGGTGAGCTCGATCACGCGCTTGAAAGTGCTCCGGGTAATACAGCCGCGCGAGCTCGTCGGGGTGCTGGCCGAGAAGATAGCGCCCGGTCAGCAGCCAGTTCGCCCACAAGCGCCGCAGCGCTCCCTCGCGCTCGAAGCGGCGGCTGGAGGCGAAGATCGGCTCGTCGATCAGAATCGAGCGGCCCGCGCGGCGCAGCGCGCGCGAGAACTCGAGATCCTCGAACAGGAGAATGTCCGGAAAGCCGCCGAGCTGATCGAAGATCGGGCGCCTCACGAAGATGGCCTGATCGCCGAAGTAGAGACCCCACCAGCGGCTGCGCCAACTGGCGAGATGCGCGCCCACGCGCAGCACCAGCGAGGGTGAGCGGAAAAAGCGGCGGAATGCGCCGCCCACCACCCGCGGATCCTCGAGGGCGCAGCGCAGCGCGTCCCAGGCCGCTTGGCTCAGCTCCAGGTCGGCGTGCAAGAACAGCAAGGTCGCGCCCTCCGCCGCGGTCGCGCCGGCGTTCATTTGGAAGGCCCGGCCGCGGCGCTGGCAGCGAACCAGCCGCGCGCCGCCGGCCGCGGCGATGTCGGCGCTGCCGTCGCCGCTGCCGCCGTCGGCCACCACCAGATCCGGCGCGGGTTGCAGCCGGCGCAGCCGATCGAGGGCGGCGCCCAGCAGCGGGGCTTCGTTATAAGTCGGGATGATGATCGATACGGTCATGAGCGCCGGCTTGGATCGGAGACCCGTTCCAGCGGCCCGTCGAAGGTATCAGAATCTAGATCGGGAAAGATCCCGAGCGCAAATACTCTCCAACCCTGACAGATGGCGGCAGATCCGCCGAACCAGCAGGGCATGGTGGGCGCCGCCTAAGATTTAGGGCGGGAGGCGAGGATCGCCCATAGTAACTGATCCGGCAGATCCTCCGGCAGCTCGGTGGGCGGCTGGTAGGCTCCCTTGGCCAACTTCACGGTGGTTTGGTAGCTCTGCATATAGGCGATGCACGGCGGGCAGACCTTGAGGTGGGCTTCGAAGCTGGCGCGCTCCTCAGGGCTCAGGGCGCCGGTCGAATAGTCGTAGAGAAAGTCGGTGATCTCGCGGCAGGTGCGCGTCTGGAGCGGTTTGAGCTTGGCGCTGCAGTGCGCGCAGCCGCGCAGATGGGCCTGGATCGCTTCGGCCTGCTCGCGGTTGAGCAGGCGATAGAGAAACTCGGAGAGCCGTTGTTCGATTTCGGTGCAGTTCATGGGTTCATCGCGCGAAAGTGCGGGCCCGGCCCGGTCCGGGCCGGTTCGGTTCGCTGCCACGCTCCGGAGCGGACGATCCCGCGGCAATCGGCGGCGGGCTCACTTTTTCGGGCGGATCTCCGAGCGGCACGGTCGACATTATGAATCAAGGCCATTTCGGGATTGGGGATGCTGCCGCGCTCACCGGTGTAGATGTCGTGAAATTCCACTAGGTTTCTGGAGCCCAACAAAAGCCGAACATCGCGCCCTGGATTCCGGCTGGCGCCGGAATGACGTTTCCCTCCTGCGCACAAGGCGAGCGAAGCGAAGCCGACCCCCGCATGAGTACTGGCGCAGCGCAGGTTCAAACGCCCCTCGGGCGGGGACCAGCCCCGCACAACTTCAAGACCACGAACGAGCACGCACCAGACGAGCGAAGCGAAGTCGACCGAAGGAGCAACTGGCCCCGCCCGAGCACCCCAGCACGGCGCAGTGGGCGGCGGAGATGCCGTCAGCAGATGGCGGCAGATCCGCCGCCGGGCTACGGGGAGATGGTGAGGTCGCCGCTGCCAGTATCCACTTCAATCCGCGTGCGCCCGTCGCCGCGGCGGTAGCCGACCAGCTCGCCGTCGTCCCGTATCTCCTTGGCGTCGGCATAATCGCTGTCGATGTCTCCGCTGCCGGTATCGAGCCAGGCCTCGAAGCTCGCGTCGGGCCCGAGCCGCAGCGCGACGTCCCCGCTCCCGGTGCTGGCGGTGAGCCGGCTGAGCTTCGCGGCTTCAACCTGCAGGCGGATGTCGCCCGAGCCGGTGTCGGCCTCGAAGCTCTCGATCCGCCCGCGCTCGACTCGGATATCGCCGGATCCGGCATCCACGCTCAGCGCCGCGGCGGCGACGCTGCTCAGCAGAATGTCGCCCGAGCCGGTATCGCACACCACCTCGCGACCGCTGAACCCGGCCAGCTCGCAGTCGCCGCTGCCGGTATCGCATTCGAAGCGGCCCTCGAGGTCGGCGGCGTGGACATCGCCCGATCCGGTGTCGGCGCTCAGGTTGCCGCGGAGCCGCTCGAGGGTGATGTCCGCGCTGCCGGTGTCGAACTGCAGCTCGCCTTCGACCCCTTCGGCGTGGAGCAGCCCGACCGGGTTGCTGAACCGGCCCTGCACCGCGCGACCCGGGAGCTGGACCTCGACGTCGGCGTACAGCGCCACGCCGTCGCTGCTGCTGACGCGCGCCTTGTGACCGTCGTAACGGATCTGGCTGCCGCCGCCGAACAGCAGGCTCAGAAACGAGCCGGTGGCGCTGCCGCTGGGGTAGCGGATGGTGCGGTAGCGGTCCAGCGGGTAGCGCACCCGCAGGCACGGCTCGCCGCCCTCGCCTTCGACCTGTTCGAGCCGCATCAATCCGGCGAGCTCCTCGCTTTCGGCGTGCACCGTCGCCACCGCCACCACGGCCGGCCCGGACCCGCGCACCACCCGCATGGTGCCGGCCAGGTTTTCGACGCAGAAGCGGGCGTCCGGGGCCGCGGTGAGCTGCAGCCGCAACGTCTTGGTCGATTCGGCCTCGAGCCGCAGCGGGTCCCCGCCCAGAGCGATCAAAACGGCCAACGGGAGCATCCATCGCATCGGTTGCATGAGAACGCCTCCTTCTCATACGAGCTGTACACAGAGATTGAGTCTGCCGGGCCTGGATTCCGGCTTGCGCCGGAATGACGATGGACCTGCGTGCTTGGCGGCACTTTTTTGTAGGGGCGGGGCTGGTCCCCGCCCGAGGGCGCGGCTCAGGCCCAGCACCTACATTCCCGGCCTCGGCCGCCTCGCACACGGGCCAGCTCTGTGCCCAACGATCCATAAGACGAAAACCGGGGCCAAAAGGTTGTGTCGTTGGACCCGGATCCGACCCCCGGGAAAGCGCTCGGTTAGCATTCACGCCACTTTCCGCGGTAGGATGTTGCCCCAAAGCCCGCGACGCTCGGACGGCACTGGATCGTCGCCCCACTTGGCCCAGGTCGGGGTGTCGCGGCCGGGGTGTCATGCAGGATCCGCTGCAAAGCTTGCTCGAAAAGCTCCCGCCGATCGACTTGGCGGAGGAGAAAGCGCGTTTCAAGCAGCTCCAGGAACGCCTGCCCGAGCTGGAGCGCTACCTGCGCGGCAATCCGGCCGGCGAGCAGACCGTAGTCGTGATCCCCTCGCTGACCCTCAACCAGGACGAGCTCTCCCACATCGACGGCGTCGATCACTACGAGGAGCGCATGCTGTTCTTCCTCAGCCTGCTGCGGCTGCCGCGGATCCGCGTCGTGCTGGTGACCTCGCGGCCGATCGAGCACAACATCATCGACTATTTCCTGTCTCATCTCGAAGGGATCCCGTTCACCCACGCCCGCTCGCGCCTGATCCTGCTCTCGACCCACGACAGCTCGCCGGTGCCGCTGACTTTCAAAATTCTCGAGCGGCCGCGGCTCTTGGAGCGCATCAGCAAGGCGATCTGCGACCCCAGCAAGGCGCTGATGACCTGCTTCAACGTCACCGTCCTGGAGCGCCGGCTGGCGGTGGTCCTGGGGATTCCGCTCTACGGCACCGACCCCGAGCTCAACTATCTCGGCACCAAGAGCGGCAGCCGCAAATTGTTTCGCGACGCCGGCGTCGATCTGCCGGCCGGCTTCGAGGATCTGCGCGACGAGAAAGACGTGGTCCAGGCGATCGACGCGCTCTGGGCGCAGATGCCCGATCTGCGCCGGGTGGTGATCAAGCTCGACGACAGCTTCTCGGGGGAGGGCAACGCGCTGCTCGATCTGCGTCCGATCCGGCAGCTGCGCCCGGGCGAGGCCTCGGAAAGCCGGCGTCTCGAAGCCATCGCCGAGCAGCTGCCGAAGATCAGCTTGCAGGCGCGCCGGCTCGATTACGAGGGATACTTCGATCGCTTCCGGCGCATGCACGGCATCGTCGAAGAGTTCCTGGAGGGCGAGGTCAAGGAATCGCCCAGCGTCCAGCTGCGGGTCACGCCCTCGGGCGAGCTGCGCTTGATCTCGACCCACGACCAGCTGCTCGGCGGCCCCGACGGGCAGGTGTTCATCGGCTGCCGCTTCCCGGCCCGGGCCGAGTACCGGGTTCAGCTGATGGCCGCCGGGATGGCGATCGGCGAGGTGTGCCGGCGCGCCGGCGTGCTCGGCCGCTTCGGGATCGACTTCATCGCGGTGCCCAACGGCCGCGGCGGCTGGCGGCTGTGCGCGCTCGAGAACAACCTGCGCAAGGGCGGCACCACCCACCCGTTTCTGACCCTGCAGTTTCTCACCGCCGGCACGCTCGATCCGATCACCGGCGAGTTCCACGCTCCCGACGGCACCCGCAAGTACTACGTCGCCAGCGACAACTTGGTCGCGAAGCACTATCGCGGCTGCACCCCGGAGGATCTGATCGACCTGGCGGTGCTCAGCGGGCTGGTGTTCCAGCGCTCGCGCGAGGTCGGGGTGCTGTTCCACCTGCTCGGCTCGCTGTCGCAGTACGGCAAGCTGGGCGCGACCTGCATCGAGAACTCGCCGGCAGCGGCCGAGGCGCTGTACCGCCGCGTGCTTTCGACCCTCGACGCCGAGCTGCGCCGGGCCTGGATTCCGTACGCGCTCGAGGGTCCGCCGAGCGCGCGCAAAACGGAGAATTGAATAGGAAACAGGGTGGCATGGGCAGCCGAAGGGCGCCCATGGACGAGCTATGAATGACGGGTGAGGCCGTTCATGGGCTTGCTGCGCACGCCCATGCCACCCCATGCGTGCGGGCGGCCCGGATTGCGCCGGGCTATTGCAGCAGGTAGCGCTGCACGAACGCGATGGTGGCGTAGAATTGGAAATCGGCGTTTTTCTTGTTGCGGAAGCCGTGGCCTTCGTCGTTGGCCATCAGGAACCCGACCGGGGTCCGGTGCCGGCGCAGCACCCGCAGCATCTGCTCGGATTCGCTGGCCGGCACCCGCGGGTCGTTCAAGCCTTGGACGATCAGGATCGGCTTGGTGATCCGATCGACCTGGGCGAGCGGGGCGATCCGCTCCAGAAAGGCGCGCAGCTCGGGATCGCGCTCGTCACCGTATTCGACCCGGCGCAGGTCGCGGCGGTAGTCCTTGGTGCGCTCCAGAAAGGTGACCAAGCTGGACATGCCGACCACGTCGACCGAGCAGCAGATCCGATCGTCGTAGCGGGTCGCGATCGCCAAGGTCATGTGACCGCCGTAGCTGCCGCCGGTCACCAGGATGCGAGCGGGGTCGAGCTCGGGGCGCGACCGGATCCAGTCCAGCAGCGCGCCGATGTCCTTGTAGGCATCTTCGCGCAAGCGGCCGTTGTCGAGCCGCAGAAAGGACTTGCCGTAGCCCGATGAGCCGCGCACGTTGGGATAGATGATCGCGATGCCGAGCTCGCTGATGAAATAGTTGTCCTTGCCTTTGAAGTCGGGCCTTTCCTGGCTTTCAGGGCCGCCGTGAATGTCGATGATCACCGGCCGCTTGCCGCTGAAGCGCGCCGGCGGCAGATAGAGCAAACCGGAAATCTCGCGGCCGTCGAAGCTGGTCCAATGGACCAGCTCGGGCTCCGCGAAGGTCGCGGGATGGAGCCCGCCGGTCTCGCTGAAGGTCCAGCGCTCGACCCGGCTGCTGTGGGCCTCGATGGAATAGACATCGGAAGGCGAGCGCGCGGAGCTCACCTGGAGGCCGAGCTCGCGGCCGCTGGGGTGCCAGACCAGATTGCTCAGCACGCCGTCCGGCAAGCCCGCGGCGGCCTGGATCCGGCGGCTGGCGGTATCGAACCAATGGAGCTTGCTGAAGCCGTTCTGATTGACCAGGAACGCGATCGTCTGGCCGTCCTCGGCCAGCGCCGCCTGCTCGACGTCCCAGGTGAAATCGGTGCTTTGATAGGTGTGCTGCTTGGAGAGCAGATCGAGATACGCCAGCCGCTGAAACTCGCTGTCGCGATCGGTCAGGACCCAGAGCCCGGCGCCATCTTTGCTGAAGCGAGCCCACGAGTAGGCGACTTTTTCGGCGCCGCCCCTCGGGGTCACCAAGATCTTCTCGCCTCGGGCCGCCTCGACCAGCCACAGGTAGCTTTCGTTGATCGATACCTCCTCGGCCAAAAGGATCCGGCGATCGTCGGGCGACCAGTCGAGCGCTTCCCAGCCGCCGCCCTCGAGCTGCAGGAGCATCCGGTCGCTCTCGGGATCGGAAGGATCCATGACGTAGAGGTCGAGGTCCTTGCCGCTGCGGCGGGTCGAGCAGTACGCGATGCGATCGCCGGTGCTCGACCAGACCGCCCCGACGTTGCGCGACGCGCCGTCGGTCAAGAGCGTGATGGCGCCGCTCGCGAGGTCGTAGCGGTAGAGCTGGAACCACTCGCCGCCGCCGACATCCTTGCTGAAGATGAAATAGTCTCCGCCCGCCGGATGAAACGACGCCGCTCCGACCCGGTCAGGGAAGAAGGTGAGCTGGGTGCGCGCGCCGCCCGGCTGCTTGACGGAGTGGAGCTGAGCGGTGTCGGCGAAGCGGGTGCTGATCAGCAGCTCGCGCCGGATCGGGTGCCAGTCGCGCAGCGCCGCCGAGCGCAGCTCGGTGTAGCGATCTGCGGCGCGCGCCAGCTCCAGCGGAATCGGCGGGATGCCTTCCACCACCAGGTTGTCGCCGGGAACGACCGTCTCCTGTGCCTGCGCCCAGGCGCAGCCGGCTGCCAGCACGATCAGGCCGATGCGGACCGTTCGTTTCATGCGGCGGGCTCCCATCGGTGAGCCGCTTCGCGATTATTCGCCGGCCGATAGGGGGCTGTAGCCCAGCCCGTCGGGCTCCTTGCCGACTTGCCAGACGTCGACCACTTTGCCTTGCTCCAGATCCAGCACGCTGACAGCGTCGGCGTTGGTGCTGGCGACGAAGGCGCGCCGGCCCGAGGGCTCGATCAGGATCCCGACCGGCACCGGGCTGCTGCCGAAGCGGTCGCCGAAGATGCGCTGTTTGGTCTGGTCGAGCGCCGCGAGCTCGAGCTTGATGCGCTTGAGCTCGCTGCGGGCCGCGGTGTCGAATACGACCACCTCGCCGCTGCGGGCGCAGGAGACCAAGGCGCGATCGCCGGCGGGCGTGAGCTTGACCCGGATCGGAAACGAAGCTGCCGGCAAGGTCGCGCGGACCTCCAGCGTCGCCGGATCGATCACGCTGACCGTGTCGGCCTCGCGGTTGGTGACCCAGATTTCGGCTCCGTCAGGAGTGGCGGCGATGCCTTCGGCGCCGGCGCCGGTCTCGATCTGCTTGAGCAGCTCGCCGCTCTCCAGATCGAAGGCGGTGACGCTGCCCGAGCCGATGTTGGCGACGAAGGCGCGCCCGGCCTTTGGCGCGAGCGCGACCATGTGCGAGACCTCTTGGCCGGTCGGGAGCGCGCGGCGGATCTTCCAGCTTGCCGGATCAAGCTCGATCAAGGCGTGCTTGCCTTCGGCGGTGACGTACAGCGCCGCCCCGCTCGGGGCCCACTGGATTCCGTGCGGGCGAGTGTACTCGCCGAGATCGACGCTGCGCAGCACCTTGGCCGCGGCGACGTCGATCACGGTCAAGCTGTTTCCGGCGGCGCCCTGCGCGCCGTAGCCGGTCACGACCGCAAGCTTGCCGTCGGGCGAGACATCGACTTCGTGCGGCCCCGGCGCGGTCGGCAGAGTGGCGCGCAGCGCGCCGCTGGCGCTGTCGAGCAAGCTGGCGGTGTGATCGGATTTGTTGAGCACGATCAGCGTGCCGCTCTCCGCGGGCGCGCCGGAGCTGTTGATCACGGCGGCGAGCGTGAGGCAGATCAGGAAGTGGCGCATGGTTGGCTCCTTCGATTGGGAGGAATGGAGGCGGACTTCGGCGCACGCGCTCCCGCGGCGGACGGCGGGAGCACGACCCGGTTGAAGCCTTCGCAGGAAAAGCCGACCCGGTCCGCGCCCATCAGCGCGCGGAGCCGCTCGAGCAGCGCGCGGGCCGGCCGCGGATCGCGCCAGTCGAGACCGCGCGCGCCGAGCTGGCCGGCGATCGGCAGCGCCGCGCTGCGGCGGCCGCCGGCGCCGTCGCCGTCGAGCAAGGTGTCGACCACCACCCGATCGGCGCTTTCGGCGAGGCGCGCGGCGAAGCGATCGGGGTGGTGCGGCAGCAACGGGGCCGCGGAAATCTGCAGCTCGATGCCGGCGCGGCGCAGCGCGTGCGCGGCGCTCCAGCGCGCTTCGAGCGGCGGGCAGCGCGGGGTGATCGTGCGCCGCACGCTCTCGTCGTCGGTCTCGATCGTGAGGCTGACCAGCGCCCGCGGGATCCGGCGCAGCAGGCCTAGGTCGCGCTCGACCAGCGGGGCGCGGGTCTGCAGCACCAGCCGTCCCGGCGGGCACCGCGCCAGGGCGGCGAGGCAGCGGCGGGTGATCTCGAGCTTGCGCTCGAGCGGTTGATACGGATCGGTGGCCGAGCCGAAAAATACCCGCACCGATTCGAGCTCGCCGCGCTGCTGGAGCTGCGCGAGGTCGCGCTCGAGCTGGGCCGGAAGGTCGGGCTTGGCCTGCACCCAATCGCCCCACGGCCGGCCGGCGCCGCGCAGCGCGACCGGGAGGGCGGCGACGTAGCAGTAGGAGCAGCCGAAGCGGCAGCCGATGTATGGATTCAAGCTGTGGCTGTAGCCGTGAAGGAAGCCGCCGGTCGGGCGCAGCGCTTGGGTCGCCATGGGGGTCAACCTAACGCGGCGGCGCGGGCGCCGCCAAGGCCGCCGCGGCCTACCATTTGAGCACTTCGCGCAGCTTGCGCGCTTGGGCGCGCGACAAGGTGACCTGGGTGCCGGCTTTGTCGCCCAGCACCAGCTTGTGGAGCCCGCTGAACCACGGCAGGATCTCTTTCACCTTGGCGAGATTGACCAGCGCCGAGCGGTGCACGCGGAAGAAGCGTTCGGCCGGCAGGCGCTCTTCCAGATCGCGCAGGCTGTAGTTGGAGTAGAGCTGGTCGTCGAAGGTGTGGAGCATGGCCAGGCCGCCTTCGGCTTCGGCCCAAAACACGTCGTCGGCGTCGAGCAGCACGATGCGATCGCGCTTGCGCACCGGCAGCTTGTCGAGCGGAGTCGGGCGTCGCAGGTTGACCACCTTGCGCAGCATCTCCTCGAGCGGCGGCGCGGCGGCGCTGGTCTGGCGCCGCTGGCGCACCCGGCCCAGACTCTCGGCCAGCCGCTCCGGCTCGACCGGCTTGAGCAGGTAGTCGATCGCCTGGACCTCGAAGGCCTTGAGCGCGTACTCGTCGTAGGCGGTGACGAAGACGATCGCCGGCGGCGGGTCGACGCTGAGCGCCTCGATGACGGAAAAGCCGTCGAGCTGCGGCATCTGGATGTCGAGGAACACCAGATCGGGGTGCTGGGCCTCGATCGCCTCGACCGCGCTCAGGCCGTCGGCGGCCTCGCCGACGATCTCGACGTCGTGGTGGGCTTCGAGCCGCTTGCGCAGCCCGAGGCGGGCCGGCTGCTCGTCGTCCACGATCAGCACCCGCAACATGCTCATGAGGTGGCCTGGCTTCGCGCGCCGGCCTCGGGCTCCAGCGGCACTCGAAAGCGCACCGCGGTCCCTCGGCGCGGTTCACTCTCGATCACCAGGCCAGCCTGCGGGCCGAAGCGGTTGATCAGCCGCTCGTGGACGTTGCGCAGCCCGACGCCCTTGGCGAACAGCCGCTCGGGGTCGGGGTCTTGGATGCCGAGGCCGTTGTCGCGCACGCACACCTCGAGCGCGTCGCCGGCCGGTTGGGCGCAGATCTCGACCTTGGCGCCCTCGACCCGATGGTTGATCGCGTGCTTGACCGCGTTCTCCACCAGCGGCTGCAGGATCATGG